>OBZW01000070.1_pt1 | contig 113701 bp, 102 predicted proteins | sample 1477021 | NCBI WGS metagenome assembly OBZW01 (sample SAMEA2580262, study PRJEB22360) | human gut metagenome | biome: human gut; feature: human-associated habitat; material: faeces | place: Denmark | collected 2008/2010
GATTGGGTACGGTCCGCCACTAACGTTGCTGTTGCCAAAAGTAAGGGTTACGGAAAGCTATGCGACCCCGATAATGAGCCGCTCCCATGCCCGCTGCAGACTTCTCAGCACGGACAAATCGGGGCGGAGATAGTAGCGGGCGGTTGTCTTGATGTCGCTGTGACCGAGTTGTCGTGCGACCACTGAGATATCGGCTCCCGCAGCGATTGCCAGAGTGCCGAAGGTGTGCCTGAGGTTCCTTGGCGGCACGCAGGGGAGTTTCATGCGTTGGCACCATGACGTGTAATGAGCTGCCACCTGGTTGGCGTTCAGATCGCCGACCAGCCTGCCGGTTCTGCCGTGGCGCAATTGCGCGAGCCGTTTGACTGCGAACCGTGGTAGTGCGACCGTCCGTCGGCTCTGGTCGGTCTTCGGGTCGGTGACCGTTTCATGTCCAGCGACCCATTGCACTGACCTTTTGACGGTCACGGTTCCCCGGCGTAAATCCAAGTCGGCCCATTCAATGCCGACGGACTCGCATCGGCGCAGTCCCGCGCAGACGGAGACCAATAACCAGGCTTCCAACGCGTGACCGTAGAAGCCGTTGAGCAGCCGTCTTACCTGTCTGGCGTCGAGCACGCGCGGCTCATACCGCCGCAGGTGCGGCAGTCTGATTTCACGACGTGTCACGTCATTGTCGGTGACTCCCTTGCGATAGGCGAGTCGGAGTATCGCCCGCAGCACGGCCCACGCCTTGCGCGCGGCGCCGGCCTGATTGAACGAGCCGAGCCACTCCTCGATGTCGTTCGCGGTGATCGACTCCATGTCGACGTCAGCCCATTTCGGCTGGATGTGGCAGCGGTAGGCCGACTCGTAGCCCACCCTCGTGCACTCGCGGAGCTTCCCGCAGGAGGGCCACCAGACCTCATTCACAAACGTTCCCAACAACATTTCAACCTCCAAAATCCCACACGTGGTTATCGCGGCTTCCAACGGTAGCCACGTGTGGGATTTTCCTTTCGGAAGGATTCCCAATGAGCCAGGAAACCATCGTCGCAATCGTTATCGCCATCATCGGCAGCGGAGGCAGCGGCGTGTTCGTCACCTGGATTCTGAGCAAGGTCGACCAACGTCACGATCCACTGCATGAGGGCGTCAGGGAACTGTTGTTCTGCAAACTCGAGGCTCTGCACCGTCAGATGGTCGATGCAGGTGGTGTTGCGAGCATTCCGTTGAAGCAAAGCGCGGAACGAATATATGCCGCTTACCACGGTCTGGGCGGCAATGGAACCGGAACCTCGATGATCCAAGACATACGTGACGCGCATATCGCGAACACAGATTGAAAGATTCAAAAGATTTCCACACCGTCCGTACAAGGCGGACGGTACGGACAAAGGAAAGGAGAGGAATTGAACATCCTCAACAAAGGCAAGCCGAAACACAAGCGTATGAATCCACGCCGACAATGGCGCAAGCTACTGACCGCGCTCGCGGTCGCCATATCCATGGCGGTCGCGCCGGCCGCGATGGCCGACATGAACGGGTACGACATCTCGAACTGGCAGTGCGGCATCGACACCGCGACCGTGCCGGCCGATTTCGTCATCGTCGGCACCACATGGGGTTCCGGCGGCGTGTACGGTGGTTGCCTGTCCAACGGCGTTAACACCGACGCTAACCGTCAGCTCGCCGGCGCCATCGACAGCGGCAAGGAGACCGGCGTCTACCATTACGCGCGCGGCGGCAACCCCGAGACCGAAGCCCGGTTCTTCGTCGACAACGTGCGCGGATACGTGCACAAGAGCGTGCTGATCCTCGACTGGGAGGCGCAGGACAACACGGCATGGGGCGACAAGCAGTGGCCGCGCCGCTGGGCGCGCGAGGTCAAGCGTCTGACAGGCGTTAACCCGATCATCTACACGATGGACTCCGGGTACTGGCAGGTCGCCGGCATGGAGACGGAGCTGAACTGCGGCATCTGGATCGCACAGTACGCGACGAACCTCGTCACCGGATACCAGACAGCCCCGTGGAACATCGGAGCGCGCGGCGAGGTGATGAGGCAGTACACGTCCGACGGCAGTCTCAGCGGCTGGTCCGGACGTCTCGACCTGAACAAGTTCCGCGGCGACCGCGCGGCATGGCGCAAGTATGCGAACCCCGAAGACAAGGGCACGGCGAGCCTGCCGAACGTCAAGCCGACGCCACAGCCCACGACAGCTCCGACGGTCGACCTGGATGCTTTGGTCACGCGCACCATCCGCGGCGACTTCGGCAACGATCCCGCACGACGACAGGCGCTCGGATCCAACTATGCGGCGGTCATGGACATCGTCAACCGGCGACTGTCCGGCAGTGGCGTCACGACGCCATCTGGCAATGCCGGCTCGTATTGCGTCGTTGTGTCCAGCGGCGACACCATGGGCGCGATCGCCAGCCGTACCGGCCGCACGCCGGCCAGCGCGTGGAGCGTGCCTAGCGGCAACATCAACCGCATCTGGCCTGGGCAGCAAGTCTGCTACGGCGGTTCGACCGCTTCCGGCATCGGTGCTCATGTCGTAACCACCTCGCACGTGGTCACCGCGGGCGAGAGTCTGTGGAAGATCTATGGTTCCGGCTGGCCGGCCGCGGCCCAACGCAACGGGTTGCATGCCCCGCACACGATTTATCCCGGTCAGGTCTTGCACTGACCGGCCTCGAATTTTAAGGAGGTGTGGAATGGGCGAATCCAATACCAATGGCTACCTGCTGCCGGACAAGGCGTATCAGGCGCTCAAGTGGCTCGCGTTGATCGCATTGCCTGCGGTCGCGTGGCTGGTCGGCGCGGTCGGCCCGCAGTGGGGATTGCCGCACTGCGGTGAGATCGTCACAACCATCAACGCGATTGGTCTGTTCGTCGGCGCGTTGATTGGCGTGAGCCAGCTCACGGCGGCCAAGCCGGACGATTCCGACGAAAAATAATCATTGCCACCGATTCGGCGGCGACACTTGACAGAGCTTCGCGTCGAGTTTGACGGCTGTTAAGTTCATACGGAGAAAGCAGAAAAATAGAGTCTACTTTGAGTGACACTCAGGTGGTGGAAACACGAAACTCCAAGCGTGGCAACGCATGCAGAAACCTCACCGCTATAAACCATGATTATAACGACACTCAAATTTTCTTAATGTCTTATAGCAAGACGATTTGTGATAGCTTGAGCGGGTTGCATTGTTTATATCAGATGGAGGATTCATGTCCGCTCTCACTTCCGTCTCCGGTTTCCCGCGCATCGGCCAGAACCGCGAGCTGAAGAAGATTATCGAAGCCTATTGGAAGGGTGCCGCCGCGCTTGACGACGTGCGCGCCACCGCCAAGGAGCTGCGTGCCAAGCATTGGAAGTTGCAGCAGGCAGCAGGAATCGACCTGATTCCGAGCAATGACTTCAGCTATTACGACCAAATGCTCGACACCGCCATCCTGCTGAACGTCATTCCGCAGCGCTACCAGCGTCTCGCTTTCGACAATCCCGAGGAGACGCTGTTCGCCATGGGCCGCGGCTACCAGGGAGACAAGGGCGACGTCACTGCGTTGCCGATGAAGAAGTGGTTCACCACCAACTACCACTACTTGGTGCCGGAAGTCGATGAAGTCACCGACATCCGGCTCAACAGCACCAAGCCGTTCGATGAGTTCAACGAGGCGAAGGCGCTCGGCATCACCACCAAGCCGGTGCTCATCGGCCCGTACACTTTCCTCAAGCTCGCCCGCAACCCGCAGGCCGAAGAACTCGAATACGATAGGGGCCTGATCAACGCGGTCGCTGCCGTCTACGCCGAGGTCGTGGCTAAGTTCGCCGAACTGGGTGCCGAATGGATCCAGATTGACGAACCGTACCTCGTGCTCGACAAGGAACCGGGCGACGTCGAACTGTTCAAGAGCCTATACGCCAAGATCCTGCCCGCACGCGATGGCAAGATTAAGGTGCTGCTCAACACCTACTTCGGCCACATCGCCGACGTGTATGAGACTGTCAACCTGCTCGCCTTCGACGGCATCGGACTCGATCTCAACGAAGGCAAGGATGAGAATCTCGCCGCTGTTGAAAAGTTTGGCGTCGCCGAGAACACCACCATCTTTGCTGGCGTGGTCAACGGCCGCAACATCTGGCGCAACGATTACGCCGTCAGCCTCGGCCTCGTTGACGCGCTGAAGAAGGTCACCGACAACGTAGCCGTCTCCACCGCAAGCTCCCTACTGCACGTGCCGTTTAGCACCGAAGGTGAGGACGGTCTCGCCGACGACGTGCGCAAACATTTCGCCTTCGCTGTTGAAAAGCTCGGCGAACTGCACGACATCGCGGTCCTTGCCGACGCCGGCGAAGAAGCCAAGAAGGCATCCGAAGCGTTGGCCGCCAACCAGGCACTGTTCGACGGTACCCGCGTCGCCGCCGACAAGAACGTGGCGGAACGTCTCGCAGCCCTGACCGACGCGGACTTCGTACGCCAGCCGGCACGCGCCGAACGTCAGAAGGCACAGCGCGAGTCGTTGAACCTGCCATTGCTGCCGACCACCACCATCGGATCCTTCCCGCAAACCAAGGAAGTGCGCGCCGAACGCGCTAGGCTGCGCAAGGGTGAGATCACCAAGGCAGAATACGACGAATACATGAAGGCGCAGATTGACGCCTGCATCAAGCATCAGGAGCAGATTGGCCTCGACGTGCTTGTGCATGGCGAATTCGAACGTAACGACATGGTCGAATACTTCGGCCAGAACCTCAACGGTTTCCTGTTCACCAAGAACGCTTGGGTGCAGTCTTACGGCACCCGCTGCGTGAAGCCCCCGATCGTATGGGGCGACGTGTCCCGCGCCAACCCGATCACTGTGGAATGGAGCGCCTACGCTCAGTCTCGCACCAGCCATGTGATGAAGGGCATGCTCACCGGCCCGGTCACCATTCTCAACTGGTCCTGGCCGCGCGAGGACATCACCCACGAGCAGCAGACCCAGCAGCTGGCTCTCGCCATCCGCGACGAAGTGCTTGACCTCGAAGCTGCTGGCATCAAGGTCATCCAGATCGACGAGGCCGCCCTGCGCGAAAAGCTGCCGCTCAGGAAGACCGACTGGCACAAGAAGTACCTCGACTGGGCCATTCCGGCATTCCGACTGGTGCACTCCGCGGTCAAGCCGACCACGCAGATCCACACCCATATGTGCTACTCGGAGTTCAACGACATCATCACCGATATCGACGCTATGGACGCCGACGTGATCTCCTTCGAAGCCTCCCGCGGTGATCTTGTGGTGCTCGACGCCATTCACGACGCCAACTTCGAAACCGAAGCTGGCCCGGGCGTCTACGACATCCACTCGCCGCGCATCCCGTCCGAAGCGGAAATCGAGGAACGCATCTACGAAATCCTCAAGAAGATGGACATCGAAAAGGTGTGGATCAACCCCGACTGCGGTTTGAAGACACGCGGCAACGCCGAAACCTGGCCAAGCCTCGAAAACCTCGTGGCCGCAGCCCAGGCTGTGCGTGCCAAGCTGGCCAAGTAAGGCGAAACGTTAGGAACAAGACAACAGCCATGCATTCGCCAATGTTCTCGCTCGAGGTGTTCCCTCCAAAGCGAACCTCCCCTGTGGGTACCATCTACGACACGTTGGATGGCCTGCAGGGGTTGGACCCCGATTTCATTTCCGTCACCTACGGCACCGGCAAATCATCCGACCGTACGCTGACAGCGCGCATCGCCCACACCGTGAGTGAATACGGCATCCCCAGTGTGGCCCATCTGACCGCGCAATATCTGAACAAGGATGACGTCGACCAGGCGCTTGACATGTTCGAACAGGCCAAAGTCTCCGGCGTACTCGCCTTGCGTGGCGACCGCATCGATGGTGCCGAACCGGCAGGAGTGTTCGAACATGCCAGCGATCTGGCCGTGTATATCCGCCAGCAGCGTCCGGGCATGAAGATCTACGGCGCCTGCTATCCGGAAAAGCATCCGCAGGCGGCAACACTGGAAGAAGACATCGACAATCTCAAAAAGAAAGTCGACGCCGGCGTGACACACTTGATCTCGCAACTGTTCTACGATAACGAGGACTTCCTGAGATTCCTCGACAAAGCGAGGACTGCAGGCATCGATGTGCCGATTGAAGCGGGCATCATGCCAGTCATGAACGCGAAATCGGTGTTGAACATGTCGAGCAAATGTCAGTCGAAGATTCCCGAAAAACTCGGCATCATGCTCGATAAATGGGGAAGCGACAAGGCTTTGCTTAAAGAGGCGGGTATTGCTTACGCATCCGAGCAGATCTGCGATTTGGTAGCGCGGGGCGTCGACGGTGTGCACCTGTATACGATGAACCATCCATGCGTCAGCCGACGTATTTGGTCCAACGTCAAACCATTCTTCGTCTGATTTCAGGCGATGCAACAAACATCAGGGGCGGTTGCGGGTATTTCGCAACCGCCCCTGGTTTTATACGGTTACTATAGAAACCATGACTTCCATGCAACACAAGTTTGGAGCGCTCGATCTGATTCGGGCAGGGCTGCAAGATCTCGACAAAGCTCGCACATTGTTCGATGAGCTGCACAATGACGGCATTGACGATGACAGAATGCGACTGCTGCTGACAACGCTGGAAAAAGCATGCGATCCTGACGTCGCGCTCAGCAACCTGGTGGACATCATCAAAGTGGTGCAAAGCCAAGGTGAGGATTTCACCAACATCATCGCCGATGAGAACTCTTTCATACGACTGATTACCGTGCTTGGCGTATCCGATGAAATGGGCAAGCTCATGCGATTCCGTCCCGAACTTGTGGAGGCCGCGGCCAATGACGCCTGCGAAAGCCATCTTTACAATCACGAACAGCGCAGAGCGCATGTGCTCAAATCGGTAGGAGCCGATCCCAATGACCATACCATGCCGACCGCAAGCCTGCCACTTGCCGAAGCTGCGACGGCGCTACGTAAAACCTATCGCAAACAACTCGCCGCAATCATGGCGCAAGATGCCACTGCGAACGATCCCATCACAATCCAACCGCGCATCAGCACCGAACTTTCCGACCTAGCGGACGCGGCGCTTGAAGGCGCGCTCGCCATCGCACGCCATGAAGTGGACGGCAGCGAACACGTGCGCTTCGCCATCATCGGCATGGGCAAACTGGGTGCACAGGAGCTCAACTACGTATCCGACGTGGACCTCATCTACGTGGTGGAACCGGCGGACGCGGACACCAATGGCATGACGCTCAGCCGAGTCGGAACCAAAATGGCGACCACCCTGCAGCGCGTATGCCAATCCGTCATTATGGGCGTCGCCGAACCGACTCTCTGGCAGATCGACGGCGGACTGCGCCCCGAAGGCAAGGATGGTCCACTGGTACGCCGGCTCGAATCCCATGAAGCCTATTATGAGCAATGGGCTGAAAACTGGGAATTCCAAGCTCTGCTCAAAGCACGCCCGGTAGCCGGCGATTCTGACCTTGGTCAAGCGTATATGAGCATGACCCGACCGTTCGTCTGGACCGCATCCAAACGAGACAACTTCGTTTACGACTGCCAGCAGATGCGCAAACGTGTCGAAGATCTTATCCCCAACCCGCTCAAAGACCGCGAAATCAAACTCGGCAGGGGAGGTCTGCGCGACGTTGAATTCACCGTGCAGATGCTTCAACTCGTGCATGGGCGCTCCGACGAGGCATTGCGTACCAGCTCCACACTCGAATCCCTGCAAGCCTTGGCCGAGGGTGGATACGTCTCACGCAAACAAGCCAAAAAACTCTCATGGGACTACCGATTCGAACGAGTACTGGAACACCGACAGCAAATGTGGGCGCTCAAGCGCACCCACCTGTTCCCGGACCTCGGCAAAGCCAGCGCGGGAGGCCTTGAACGCAAACGAGACATCACCATCGACGACCTGAACCAAAATATCGAACTACGTCGACTCGCACGCGCGTTCCACTTGCATCCCGAAGAACTCGTCAACAAATATGATGAGACGCGTCGCGAAGTACGCCACCTGCACATGGACATCTATTACAGGCCTATGCTGCCCATCAACGCGGGACTCGACGACGAACAGGTGAAACTGTCCACGAAAGCCACGCAAGAACGATTCGAATCCATCGGATTCGCCGACGCCGACGCGGCCATGCGCCACGTCACCGCACTCACCGCAGGCATCTCCCGAGCCGCGAAAATCAACCGCATCCTGCTGCCCGCGGTATTGCAATGGCTCGGCGAAGGTCAGAATCCAGACATGGGACTGCTCAACTGGCGCAAACTCGAAGAAAACTTCGGTTCCGAAAGCGAATACCTCGGATTCCTACGCGACTCGCCATCAGCGGCACAACGCCTATGTCACGTACTATCCAACTCACGATTCCTCGGCGACGCACTCAACAAATCCGTCGAATCCGTCACTTGGCTCGGCAACGACGAATCCCTGCAACCACGCTCGCGCGAAAGCCTCAATATCCAAACCAAGGCAACGCTCGAACGCAACGCCGGCAACATCAACGACTTCGCCAACTCCATCCGAGCCATGCGCAGACACGAAATCGAACGTATCGGCCTCGCATGGATGAGCGGCGTGATCGACGATGAAGCATCGCTCGCCGGCATGACCGACGTATACGACGCAGCCATCGAAGCGTCACTGCAATGGGCCATCCGGCATCGCATCAACGACATGCAGCTCGAACAAGCGCCCGCCGCAATCGCCATCATCGGCATGGGACGCTACGGCGGCAGGGAAGTCAACTTCAGCTCCGACGCCGACGTGATCATCATCTATCGGCCAGCCGAAGGCGCCGACGACACCCAAGCCAACCTCTTCGCACGCAAAGTACAGGAAGACCTGCGCGCGATTCTGCAAGGCCCAACCACATTCGAACCAAAAATCGAACTCGACATGGACTTGAGACCTGAAGGCAAAAACGGACCACTCGTACGTTCCTACGCATCCTGCGAGGAATACTACCGATCCTGGGCAAGCACATGGGAACATCAGGCACTGCTACGCGCCCGGTACGCAGCAGGCGACGCGGCTCTCGCCGAGGACTTCCTGATGAACATCGCCGATCCGCTTAGATATCCGAAGATCGATCTTACGGAAACACAAATTGCTGAAATCCGTAAGCTCAAGGCACGTATGGAAGCTGAACGTTTGCCGCGCGGCGTACGCAGGGATCGCCATCTGAAACTCGGCAAGGGTGGACTATCGGATGTTGAGTGGACGATTCAACTGCTGCAATTGCAGCATGCGGGAGACAACGCCAACCTGCGCGTCAACGGCACATTGCAGGCATTGGACGAGCTGGAACATCGCAAGCTGATCTCCGTCGGCGACGCCGTGGTGTTGCGTAAGGCATGGCGCATGTGCACTGCCGCGCGCAACGGCAGCTATTTGTGGAGCGGACGCGTCAATCAGGCCGATATTCTGCCGGACGATTCATATTCGCTGGGAGGTGTCGCCGTGTATCTCGGCTACGATGCGAATCGCGGTCAGCATTTCGAAAACGATCTGCTTGCAGTAATGCGCAAAGCCCGCGACGTAACGGAACGTATCTTCTACGGTCTTTCGTGACGCTCCCGTTGAAGCATGCTTCATGAACACGCGGTGAACTGATGGGGTCTGCATTTCAGGCTATAGTTGGCTAGGTCACTTCGAGTGGCCACCTTCAACCACAAGTTGCATGAAAGGTGAGCCGTTGTCTTCAGTACTCGAACAGGCGGTTGAAACGCCGATGGTCGGGAAAAGCGTCATCACATTGGATGATCTTTCCATTCGCCAGATTCAGGAATTACTCCACAAGGCGCAGTACATTGATTCTCATCGTAAAGAAGTGGCGCACACCTGCGACGGCAGGGTGCTCGCCACTTTATTTTATGAGCCCAGCACCCGTACGCGTCTGAGCTTTGAAACCGCCATGCTCCGACTCGGCGGCAAGGTGATCGGCTTCGCCGGCGCCCAGCTCGCTTCCGTGACCAAGGGCGAAACCATTTCGGACACCCTGAAAACCGTGTCCAACTACGTGGACGTGGTGGCGATCCGCCACCCGAAGGAAGGCGCCGCGCTCGTGGCGTCCCGTGCAGCCTCCGTGCCGGTCATCAACGCCGGCGATGGTGGACATATGCACCCCACGCAGACTCTGGCCGATCTTGCGACGATGCAGTCGCGCTTCGGTCGCGTGAACAATCTGACTGTCGGACTGTGCGGCGATCTGACTTTCGGGCGCACCGTGCATTCCCTGATCGAAACCCTGTGCCGTTTCGGCAACGTGAACTTCGTGCTGATCAGCCCGGATGAGCTCAAGACCCCGCAGTATGTGCTCGACCGCATCAACGCCACCGACTCCTGCTCCTACACGGAAGTCAAGGATCTCGTTTCCGTGATCGGCGATCTCGACGTGCTGTACATGACCCGAGTGCAGAAGGAACGCTTCTTCAACGAAGACGACTATCTGCGACTGCGCGACACCTACATTCTCGACGAAGCCAAGATGGCTTACGCCAAGAAAGACATGGCCGTGCTGCACCCGTTGCCGCGAGTCAACGAAATTGCCGTCGAAGTGGATGACGACCCGCGCGCTGCCTACTTCGAACAGGTCAAGAACGGCATGCTTATGCGCATGGCATTGGAAAGCTCGGTGGTCGGAGACGAACTGCCGGGATATGAACCGCTTGAATCCAAGGAGGTTGCAGCCTGATGGAAGTCACCAGCATTCAGAACGGCATCATCATCGACCATGTGCCTGCCGGCACCGCGCTCAAGGTGCTCGAATACCTGAAAATTGATCCGGCTAAGACCAAGCTCGCGCTGATCATGAACACCGACAGCCACATGTTCGGCACCAAAGACATCATCAAAATCGAAAGCGAAGAGGAAGCCGAAACCATCGACCTTGACGTGCTCGGCCTTGTGGCACGCACCGCAACCGTCGGCATTGTGCGCGGCGGTAAAATCGTAGAGAAAAAGCAGCCTACACTGCCGGAACATGTGGTCAATATCATCAAATGCGTGAACCCGCGCTGCGTGACTACCACCGAGCCGGCCGTACAGATGTTCCACCTGGTGCATTCCGACCGTCAGGAATACCGCTGCGACTACTGTGACGAGGAAGCGAAGTTCTGACCCATGACCCTCACCCTTCACGACATCAAGGTTTGGAACACCGGCGAAGTCATCGACCTGATCGTCCCATCTGACGCTGATGAAACGGTGGACGCTTCGGCCATGACCATCGCCCCGGGATTCGAAGATCCCCACGTCCACTTCCGCGATCCGGGCCAGACCTACAAGGAATCCATGGTTTCCGGTTGCGCGGCTGCCGCCTCTGGCGGGTATACGAACGTGCTCATCATGCCGAACACCGTTCCCGCCATGGATGGCGTGAAGGTGACGGCGGGGGAACCGGGCGCCAGTGAAGTGCTCGACGCCGGTTTCGACACGGTCATCGACTATTTGCAGCATTACGAACAAGCCCATGATGTGACCTTGCCGGTGCGTTATGACCTGTGCGTATGCGCTTCCAAAGGGCGTGCAGGCAAGGAAGCAACCGACGTGGCCGACTGGATCGGCTACCTGCCTGGACACGATGACGACAACAAGGACGCCTACCAGCTGTGCCACCCGGTGACCGCCATCAGCGATGACGGTTCCGCGGTAACACCGGAAATCCTCGACCAAGTGTTCGACAACGTCAAGAAATCAGGCTTATACCTGATCGAGCATTGCGAACACCACGACACCGGGGCGGTCAATGAAGGTCCCGTATCACGAGAACTGGGCGTACCCGGCATTCCCGAAGATACCGAACTGAAAATCGTCGAACGCGATATCGAGATGGCGCGCAAAACCGGCGTGCATGTGCACTTCCAGCATGTCAGCACTGCGATTTCTTTCGACGCGATTCGCAAGGCCAAAGCTGAAGGCTTACCGATCACGTGCGAAACTGCACCGCACTACGTTGCGTTGTGCGATGAAACATTGCTGAAATACGGCACTCTCGCCAAGATGAATCCGCCGTTGCGCTCCGAAGAGGATCGCAAGGCAACCATCGCAGCCGTAGCTGACGGCACCGTCGATCTGCTGGCCACCGACCATGCACCGCATACCATGGAAGAGAAGGACCTTGGTTTCCTCGATGCTCCGAACGGCATCATTGGTCTTGAATGCGCGTATGGCGTATGCCACAAGATTCTTGTGGACGGCGGCTTTATCTCCGACGAACGCCTGATTGAACTCATGTCGACTGCGCCAGCCGAACTTATGGGCCACAGCAAGGCCGACGTCACAGCGTTGCTTGACGAATACGCAGACGCCGTCCCCGGAGACGACGACACCAAACGCGTGCTGGACCTCGTCAAGGTTCCTGCAGAAGACCGCGCGGATCTGGTAGTGCTCAACACCGACGAGGCATGGACCGTGAATCCTGAACGATTCCATTCCTCGGCTCGTAACACCCCGTTTGGTGGATGGCAGGTCACCGGCCGTCCGCTCGCCACCATCATCGGCTCGAAACTAGTCTTCAGCCGTATCAACAAGGAGGATTGATGGATCGCCTGATCGAAGCAATCGCAGCCAAGCAGAATCCGAGCGTTGTGGGACTTGACCCGACCGAAGCGCTCGTGCCAGCGCAAATCGTGGCCGGCTTTGCCGAGGAAATCAGCGAACAGGTTGAAGATCCGGCGGAAGCGCCGTCCATGCAGCTTTCCGTGGCCTTCTTCGAATTCAACCGCGCCATCATCGACGCCGTCGCAGACATCGTGCCTGCGGTCAAACCGCAGATCGCCATGTATGAGACGCTCGGTCCGGCAGGCATCGACGCCTACACCATGACCTGCGAATACGCCAAGCAGCAGGGCCTGTACGTGCTCGGCGACGTCAAGCGCGGAGACATCGGCTCTACCGCGGCTGCATATGCTCATCACCTCAGCGGTATAGGATTGGACGACACCGCCTATGATCCATGGCATGAGGATGCGGTGACCGTGAACCCATACCTCGGCACCGATGGCATCACACCGTTCGTCGACGCCGCCACCGCCAACGACAAAGACATTTTCGTGCTTGTACGCACCTCCAATCCGTCTAGCAGTGAACTGCAGGAACTCGAACTCGCCTCCGGTGAACGCGTATACGAGCATGTCGCCGATCTGGTGGAAGGCTGGGGCGCCGAAACCATCGGCAAGAACGGCTATTCACGTGTAGGCGCAGTGGTCGGAGCCACGCACCCAGAGGAAGGCAAGGCATTGCGCGCACGCATGCCGCACACGTTCTTCCTTGTACCGGGATACGGCGCTCAAGGCGGCACCGCGCAAGGCGTGGCCGGCATGTTCGACCGTGACGGCATGGGTGCGCTTGTCAACTCGTCACGTGGCGTTATCGGTGCATGGAAAAAGTCCGGCAAGTATTCTGAATCCATGAGCGCCGACGATGCTCTGGATCTGGTTGCGGAATCAGCCCGTGAGGCAGCCAAAGATATGCGTGACAATCTGCGTGCGGTCTTGCCGTAACCTGCCGACTGGCCAACTGTTCAATCTGAAAGAAAAACAACCACCAAACCATCGAACGTAACAGAGAGGGAGTTCATGACCACCGCAACAACGTTCGTTCCGACCGTTGCCGAAGCGACTGCGGCAGGCTTTTTCCCGAGCCGGCATGAAGTCGAGGTCGTTGACAATCAGGAACTGACTGACGGCGTGTACCGTTTGACGTTCCGTGACGAATACATCGCCAGCCATGCAAAGCCGGCACAATTCGTTGACGTATATTCCAACGATCCAAGCAAGCTGATGCCGCGTCCGTTCGGCGTTTGCGAAACCAACGGCGACGAAGTCAGCCTCATGTTCGCCGTGGTAGGCAAGGGCACCGCAGAATTTGCCGGATTGAAAGCTGGGGACACCATTCGTGTGATGGGCCCGCTCGGCAATTCGTTCAAGACCAAGGAGCCCGCCAATTATGTGCTCGTGGCAGGAGGTCTTGGCGTGCCTCCGCTCGTGCATGCGGCACAGCATATCGTCGGCATCGAAGGCGCGGTCAGCACCGCGGTGTTCGGCTACCGCAACGTGCGTTTCGGCGACGAATATGCGGGCAAGTATGCCGACAAGGTGTACAGCATCGACGAGAGCGAAGGCAACGTGATCACCTTGCTTGACCGCATCGAAGGCGAGTTGATGGATTCGGGACTCAAGCCGGTGATTCTGACCTGCGGTCCTCTGCCGATGATGAAGGCCGTCGCCGCATGGGCCGTGAAGCGTGACATGGCGTGCCAGCTGAGCTTGGAACAGCGCATGGGCTGTGGCTATGGCACTTGCGTGCTGTGTACGGTCGACACGTTGGACGGACGTTTGAAGGTCTGCTCCGATGGTCCGGTCTTTACTCGCGAACGTTTGGGATGGGGTGAATGAGATGATCGACGATACCCAGCATGAGAACCTGTACGGTTCGTACGAGTGGAAGCATCCCACGCAGGTGGCGGGCGTGCCGTGGAAGAATCCGGTCGCCACGGCTTCCGGCACCTTCCAGTATGCGGCGGTCCGCTGGTTCTACGACGTGAGCCAACTGGGCGCGGTCACCACCAAGGGCGTCTCCCCGGTGCCATGGGAAGGCAATCCCGGCATTCGTACCGCTGAAGGCCCATCCAGCAACATCAACGCGGTCGGCCTGCAGAACCCGGGTGTGGACCATTATTTGGAAGACGACCTGCCCAAGCTCAAGGCCATCAACGCCACGGTCATCGCCAATGTGGCCGGTCACTGCGACGACGACTATGTCGAAGTCGTGTCCAAGCTGAACGATTCTTCGGCAGACATGCTGGAAATCAACGTGAGCTGCCCGAACGTGTCCGCCGGAGGTATGAGCGTCGGCACTGATCCGGTGGCGTTGAGCCGTCTGATCACCCGCCTGCGCAAGCTCACCGACAAGAAGATGATTGTCAAGCTCACGCCGAACGTCACCGACATCACCGTGCCTGCCCGCGCGGCCGTGGAAAGCGGCGCCGACGCGCTGAGCATGATCAACACACTGCTCGGCATGCGCATCAACATTCGCACTGGAGAACCGATCATCGACCATGTGACCGGCGGCGTTTCCGGACCGGCCGTGCTGCCGATGGGACTCGTGGCCGTGTGGAAGACCCGCTCCGCATTACCGAACACTCCGATCATCGGCATCGGAGGCATCGATTCCGGTGAGAAGGCGCTTGAATACCTGTATGCCGGAGCGAACGCCGTGGAAGTCGGCGCGGCCGCACTGTTCGAACCGACCGCGCCATTGCGTGTGGCCCGCGAACTCGACGAGCTGCTCGACGCACGTCCCGAACTCGCAGACAAGCTCGCCAAGGGCGAAACTTGGCGTTGACCTCGATCATTCATCAAAGGAGCATGACATGACTGAATCCCTCGACCACCGTTTTACCAAGTTCCTGCTGGAAGCGCAGGCGCTGAAATTCGGCGAGTTCACGCTGAAGTCCGGTCGTAAGTCGCCGTATTTCATCAATGCGGGCGCATTCAACGACGGACGTAAGATCGCCACGCTCGGCGCATTCTATGCGGAGAAGATCGCAGCGGAAATCGAAGCAGGCAATCTGCCGAACGACATCGACACCATTTTCGGTCCTGCCTACAAGGGCATTCCGCTGGGCGTCTCCACCGCGATCGCTCTGACTTCCGGCCACGGTATGGAAGTCGGCTACACCTTCGACCGCAAGGAGAAGAAGGATCATGGCGACGGCGGCATGATGGTCGGCACCCAGCTGACCGACGGCATGAAGGTACTGCTCGTCGACGATGTGATGACCGCAGGCACCGCAGTACGCGAGGTCATTCCCAAGCTCAAGGCCGAAGCGGATGTGGAGGTCGTCGGCTTGGTGCTTTCCGTGGATCGTATGGAAAAGACCAAGGATTCCGACACGTCCGCGGTGAAGGCCGTCGAAGCAGAGTTCGGCTTCCCGGTATTCGCCATTGCCAACGTGCGCGAGATCTTCGAGGCCGGCCAGCATATCGAAACCGCTGACGGCACCGCGTATGTGACCGACGAGATCAAGGCCGCTGCCGACGCTTATCTGGAGCAGTATGGTGCCTGAATTCTATAGGCGGGTCCTACAGTTGAACATATGAAAAGTGCCTCACACCAATCGAAAGCATCGGTGCGAGGCACTTTTCAATCTCATATCAGAGTGCATCCAGTTGATGAGTGCATTCAGTCGATCAGGTTGTATCCATGGTCGGCCACCACCGACTTGAGCTTCTCCAAATAGTTTTCCGCGGCCTTCGACAGCTTCGCACGCTCGTTCGTGATCCAGCCGACCAGCATGGTCTCATCGGTGTCAAGCGGCACGGTCACGATTTTCTCATTGTTGAGATCGCCGTTGTCGATGCCGGTGCACACGGTGTAGCCGTTCAGACCGATGATGAAGTTCAGAATCGTCGCACGGTCGGTCACGTTGATCTGCTTGGGGGAGTATTCCGGCCAGACCGCCTCTTCGGCGAAGAAGAAGCTGCCCTCCTCGCCCTGCTCGTACTGGATGAACGGGAACGGCTTCAAGTCGTCCATCGTGACTTTCTTCTTGCCGGCCAGTGGATTGTTGCGTGAAATGAACACATGCAACGGAGCACGGAACAGTGGATGGAATTCCAAATGCTTTTCGCGCAACATCTTGCCAATCACGTCTTTGTTGAAATCGGACAGGTAGATGATGCCGATTTCGGAAAGCATGTTCGCCACTTGGTTGATGATGTCTTTGGTGCGCGTCTCACGAATGGTGAACTCGTATTCGTCGGATTTGATGGAGTTGATCATTTCCACGAACGCTTCGACGGCGAACATGTAATGCTGTGTGGACACGGAACACAGCTGCTTGCGTGGCTTCGCGTTCTTGTAACGTTCTTCGAGCAGCGACGCCTGATCGAGCACCTGGCGCGCGTAGGTGAGGAATTCCGCTCCGTCCACGGTCAAGGCGATGCCTTGCGACGAGCGGGTGAAGATCTCGATGCCAAGCTCGTTCTCGAGTTCCTTCACAGACGAGCTCAACGCGGGCTGTGACACGTACAGCTCGTGCGAGGCTTCGTTCATGGAACCGCATTCCACGATTTTCACAATATATTTCAGCTGAAGAAGAGTCATAAATTCAGGTTAGAGCCATGTACTGACCGTGGGGGAGTGCTTATACCCTCTTGTCTGGATAGTGGACTGCCGATCGCGCAGATCAAGGACGTGAAAAAACCAATTGCAGCTTGACGAGGATCGCACACAGTTGGAAACCCCACAAACCGTGCTCGACAAAACCGGTCAGGTGTTCGCCCAATGGGAGCGGACCGGCTTGACGGGTCAGGCCTACAAGCAAAAGAGTTGTCCCTATCGGAGTGCTCCATATCGGCATAAGCGACAAAAAGGGATTGCCCGGCTTTCTACACACCAGACAATCCCGTTCGTCACAACCTACTACAGTTCGGTCTACTGGTACAGATGGCCGCCCTGCTCGCGGAAGCGCTCGCTCATCTCTTGCATGCCGGCAGCGATGGTTTGCGCGTCGGCGACGAGCTTCTCCTGTGCTTCGGCATTACCGAATTTTTTGCGGATGTTTTGGCTGATGGCCATGGAGCAGAACTTCGGACCGCACATCGAACAGAAATGCGCCATCTTCGCAGGCTCGGCCGGCAAAGTATCATCATGGAACGCGATGGCGGTGTCCGGATCGTAGCTCAGGTTGAACTGGTCAAGCCAACGGAATTCGAAACGTGCCTTGCTCATGGCATTGTCGCGGTCGATGGCATGCGGATGATGCTTGGCGATATCAGCCGCATGGCAGGCGATCTTGTATGCGATCACACCTTGCTTCACATCGTCCTTATTTGGCAGCCCAAGATGTTCCTTCGGCGTCACATAACACAGCATGGCAGTGCCATAGCGGGCGATTTCCACACCGCCGATCGCCGACGTGATGTGGTCGTAGCCGGGAGCGGTGTCGGTGGTGAGCGGTCCAAGCGTATAGAACGGCGCGTCCTTGCAGATCGCCTTTTCCATCTCGATGTTCATGCGCACGGTGTCGAACGGAATATGGCCGGGTCCTTCGATCATCACCTGCACGTCGTGTTCCCATGCGCGCTGCGTAAGCTCGCCCAAAGTCATCAGTTCGGCGAACTGTGCCGCATCGTTCGCATCGGCAAGCGATCCCGGACGAAGTCCATCACCCAGTGAGAATGCGACATCGTACTTGGCGAAGATCTCACACAACTCATCGAAATGCGTATACAGGAAGCTTTCCTGATGATGCTGCAAACACCATTCGGCCATGATCGAACCGCCACGCGAAACGATGCCCGTCATACGATTCGCCGTCAACGGCACGAAACGCAGCAGCACACCGGCGTGAATCGTCATGTAATCCACGCCTTGCTCGCACTGTTCGATCACTGTGTCGCGGAACAGTTCCCAGCTGAGCTTGGACGCATCATCCTCCACCTTTTCGAGCGCCTGATACATTGGCACGGTGCCGATCGGCACGGGGGAGTTGCGCAGAATCCATTCACGAGTGGTGTGAATGTCGTTGCCGGTAGACAGATCCATCACAGTGTCGGCACCCCACTTGGTGGCCCACGTGAGCTTCTCCACCTCCTCGTCAATAGACGAAGTGACCGCCGAATTGCCCATATTGGCGTTGAGCTTGGTGAGGAACTTCGAGCCGATGATCATGGGTTCAGCTTCGGGATGGTTGATATTGCAAGGCATGACCGCACGCCCTGCGGCCAGTTCGCTGCGTACCAATTCCACGCTGCAATGCTCGCGCTCCGCCACATAGCGCATTTCCGGCGTGATGATGTTGTGGCGCGCGTACCACATTTGCGTCACCGGATGATCCTTGGCCTTCATCGGCTTATGCTGGCGACCACGCCATTCCTTGGAAGCCTTGCCACGTTTGATGGCGCGTTTGCCGTCATCTTCCAAATTGCGGCGACGTCCTTCATATTCTTCGACGTCTCCACGGTCAAGAATCCAGTCCAAACGTAGGGGAGCGAGACCCTCCTTCGGATCGCATTTCGGACCTTCGGTGTTGTAATCCTTGAATGGTGCGTTCGGTCCGACGCCAGGAGTGTCAGACAGTTTGATTTCAGTGTACGGCACTTGCAGATCGTAGGAACCGAATTCGTTTTCGAAATGCACCGGCGTGGTTTTGCGAATATGTGCTTTGTCTCGCTGCTTGGAATCGCGTGCGGCAATGTCGACGCGCTGTTGCTTGGCAAGCTTGGAGGCGGCCTTGGCTTCCTTCGCATTGGTGAACTTCTTTTCGCCGGATGCGCCGTCGGCTGTGTTGTCAGTGTTGATTTCCGCTGTTTTCTGGGCTTTCACGCGCGGCGCGTACCCGTGCTTCGTGTCGCCACGTACGGCTTTCCAGCGCGCTACCATATTGCGGGTTGCAGCTTCCGGATCATCGGCTCCTGCAATCGCGGACACCACGAACCAGCCTGCCGCCTTTGAATGCGCCAGCATCTCCATATCATCTGCGGTCACGCCACCGCCTACCACTACCGGAAAACCACTGGCTGAACAAATGGTGTTGATCTGCTCTTCGTCAAGCGTGCGACCGGAACCGTCATTGCCGCCTACGGACGCTTCCGGCTTGGTGACGGAAACATGCAGTGGTGCCGCACCGATATAGTCGATGCAGCCGTCGGGCAATTCGTTGATGAGTTTGACCAGGCTTTCCGTTTCGGCGGACAAGCCCACGATGGCATCTTCGCCAAGCAGTGCACGGGCTTCGCGCGGTTCCATATCGGTCTGTCCGATGTGCACGCCGTCAACCTTGATGCCTTTGCTGCGGGCCTGCCAGACCACGTCCACACGGTCGTCGATTACGAATGCCACGGAATCCGACTTATTGTTGTCTTCGATGATTTGCGCGATATCACGCGCCATGTCGGTAAGATCCTTCGCATCAGCGTCTTTGGCGCGAAGTTGGATGAAGCTTGCGCCCCCGCGCAACGCATCATCGACAACGTCGGTGATCGGTCGGCCTTTGCAATCCTGCGGTCCTACCACAAGATAGGCACTCAGGTCGAAGCTGTCTCGCATCGACGCATATGGATAATTGTTCATGATTCCCCCTTGATTATGCTGTTTTGGGTTGGGAAAATTTGAATTCGTCAGTAAATGGGTATGCTGACACGCCCGTATTCTTGGATACACGGGATGGAAACGAAATTACGATTAATGATTTCGCGATGCAGACTGTTTAGTTGACGCGCCTGTTGCGTTGACTCTTACGGATACCAATTGACGATGGCAATGCGTGTGTGCTGTGGCACTCATTCTCCGCTCCCTACGATGGTGTTAACCAACAGGTTCAAAGGGTCAGGCATTCGCCTATCTCAGCTCCGTTAGGGGAGCCCCCCTGCTTTATATTTGGCTATGAATCTACGCCCTGCACTGGACGTAGATTTCATCGAAGCCCATAGATGAGTTAGGCCAGTCGTCACTTTCGCATGTATCGCCTTCATCCGTATCACGTCCCCGCCTCGCAACTCACAGCGAAACTCTCTTTGCAGGCCACTTCGATATGACGGATCGTGCTGATGAGTGTGAGTTGTACTACTGGTTGGGCAAGCTTTTCTGAGGGGTATGCCGGAAGCGGCCGGGGAGGCATGGTCAGTGCCGAGGAAGTCGCCGACCATCCGTACGACTATGCCGACACTTTCATCCGCAATACGATGGTGTTCACCTAAAATGCTTTGGAAGGGTCTTGGTTGGCGTCGAACGGATGCTGGTCAAGACCCTTTAGAGCTTCATGATGTTCTCTTCGATGTGACGGATAACAGTAATGAAAGCCTCATCGTTTTGCCCGGTTGGATCTGACAGATTCCAATTATCGTCGAAAGCCTTGCCGATATAGGGACATCCCACGTCGCAGCCCATGGAAATCGCGATATCAGGTTTTGGAATATCCGAAATCAGTTTGGAGTATTGCGTTTTCTCCATGTCGATGCCGTAAAGCTCTCTCATGAGTCGTACGGCATCCTGATTGATCTGCGGCTTGGTTTCCACACCTGCGGAATAAAAATCAAAATCGGTTCCGCGTAAATGCTTTCCCAACGCTTCGGCAATCTGGCTGCGGCATGAATTATGCACGCAAATAAAAGCCACTTTTCTCATAGCTTCCCCTGTCTGCGATGTTATGATTTCGCGATTGCTGTTCCGTATTATACGTTTCGTCCAATGCTCCGCGTCCACATCATCGAATAACACAATGCCCGGTGCGACCATGGCATAAGCTGGTCGTACCGGGCATTGGCTTGGATTATTCGCCCCAGACTTCTTCGGCGATGGACCTTACGAGTGCGATCTTAGCCCACTGCTGCTCCTCAGTGAGCTTGTTGCCTTCCTCAGTGGAGGCAAAACCGCATTGTGTGGACAGGCACAGACGCTCCAACGGCACATACTGGGCCGCTTCGTAGATGCGAGCCTTGATCGTTTCCGGATCTTCAAGTTCCGACCTCTTGGAGGTGATGAGGCCAAGCACAACCTGCTTATCACCGGAAACCTCAGCCAGTGGCGCAAAGTCACCGGAACGGTCGTCGTCGAACTCCAGATAGTAGGCGTCCACGTTCTCTTCGCCAAACAGCTTGGCTGCGACCGGAGCGTAACCGCCGGATGACAGCCATGTGGAATGGAAATTACCGCGGCAGATATGGGTGTTGATCACCAGGTCGTCAGGCTGGTCAGCGATCACCGCGTTGATCACGTCGAGATTCTCCTGCTGCAGGCGAGCCGCATCTTCGTCGCTCCAGCCGAGACGCTCACGCACGCTCTTGTCGCACAGGCGAGTCCACGTGCAATCGTCGAACTGCACGTTACGGCAGCCGACGGCATACAGGTCGGCGATGACCTGACGATATGCGGCCACAATATCCGCGGTCAGCTCGTCGTCATCCTTGTAGAACTCGTCGTACGGGTAGGCGTTCTTGTTGCCGGTAAGCACGAAACGGGTCTGCGCTGGGGAAGGCATGGTCTGACGAGCTACGGTATTGTCATCTTCAAACTGCTTGACGAACTTGAAATGCTCCACGAACGGATGATCGTGTCCGTCGAGCTTGCCGGTCACCGTGGCAGTGTCGGCGGGAGTGACCTCGTCATGGAAGGCAACGCGATGGGCGGCGGCGACATGGTCCACGCCATTGAAGCCCCACATGAAATCGAAATGCCACCAGCCGCGACGGAATTCACCATCGGTGATGACATGCAGGCCGGCGGCCTTCTGCTTGGCAACCAGATCAGCGATCAGCCTGTCTTCGACAGCCTTCAACCCGGCGGCATCAATAATACCTGCAGCATAATCTGCGCGAGCCTGCTTGAGTTTGTCCGGACGCAGATAAGAACCGACCACATCGGCGCGGAACGGCGCATTCTTGGAATATGTCATGATCCTCCTTCGACTATTGACTTGTGATTAACAATCAAAATGACAAAACCAACAATATGCTACCCCACCACCCACGAACGCGAAGCGCTTCTGCTCATGTTTTCGAAGGCGTGGCTTGTTGCCTCTGTAACTCCCTATATATGGCAGATTCATATATAATCACAACGGACATGAACGACTGCAAGGAGGCTGCCATGACTGTGCCGCAACGAGTGCTTGACACTATGAATTCCGGACTGATCTACACCTGCGATGACGAAGAGATGATCAAAGCGCAGCAGGAACAGATGGAACTGCTGTACGACTTCAACGCAACCCGCCCCAGCCAAATGACGCAACGCAACGAAATCGCACGCCAACTGCTTGGCGAATTCGGCGAGGACGCTTATATCGAACCGCCGTTGCATGCCAATTGGGGATGCAACACGTATTTCAGTGCGCACGCTTACGCCAATTTCAACCTCACGTTGGTTGATGATGGTGAAGTGCATATCGGCGAACATACCATGATCGGCCCGAACTGCACTATCGTTACCACCGGCCATCCGATTCGTCCTGACCTGCGCGAGAAGGTCACACAGTATTCGATGCCGGTCGTCATCGGCCGTAATGTGTGGTTGGGCGCCAACGTTACCGTGCTTCCCGGCGTCACCATTGGCGACAATTCGGTGATTGGCGCATGCTCGCTGGTTATCAAGGACATTCCCGCCAATGTGGTCGCATTCGGACAGCCATGCAAGGTGTATCGAGAAATCGGCGAACATGATGACGTCTACTATTGGCGTGACCGCATGATCAACCCGCCCTACGACCAGAAGCAGTAAACCATATCACTATCGACCAACCGTTAAAACAGGTCGAATCATCGTGAACTGGTCGTTATGACAGATCCACGATTCCATAATTTGCGACTGTCAAGTGAGATGCCGGGCGCACCATTGCTCCACCATACGGGTAAGGCGCGCCTTTTTCTGTGAAAACTCAGTCCTAGCTGCTCCAATCAATCATGCTTCCCACCATAATGCGCGAAACGTAACGCATACATGTCCGCGGTAGATATTTAGATAATTATCTAAATAAGAAAATGTTTAAACATTGCGAAGTGAAGGAGGAATGCATGGCGGGAGAGGGATTCAAGGCGCTCTCCGATCCCACGCGACGGCGCATTTTGGAATTACTGCGCGAACGTGACATGACGGCTGGTGAACTCGCGGAACAATTCAACATGAGCAAACCATCGATCAGCCACCATCTGACCACGTTGAAAACTGCGGGACTGGTAACCGACGAACGGCACGGGCAGAACATCATCTACAGTCTCAACACCACGGTGATGCAGGATCTGATCGGATGGTTCATGGGATTCATGGACAGCGATGGAAACGTCAATCAAGCGAATGATCAAACAGGCAATAAATAAAGGAGGGTCTTATGCGCGGGAATAACTTGAACGATTTCAAAAAGGCTTTCGATAACAACATCAACAATACCAAAGACAAGAACAAGACTGATTCGGGGGAGAAGATCGCTCCGATCGGACGCAATCTGTGCATTGTGCTTGTTGCACTGTGTGTAGTCAACATCATCGCACATCTTGCCTGCTATAGTCGGCTTCCCGAAAACGTGCCAATTCATTGGAGCGCCGATGGTTCGGTCAATGGTTATGGACCGCGTGCCGTAACGTTGATTCTTGATATATTACCGTTGCTGTGCTTGGGACTTTTCCTCGTCATCCCGAAGATGGATCCCAAGGGAGAAAACTACATGAAGGCCAGCGGACTGTATCGTGGATTCGTCATCGCGTTCACGCTCATTATGTGCGGTGCCACATGGTTCACCGAAGCCACCGCATTCGGTGTGATCCCGGCTACTGGTGGTCCTGTTGGACTTATCATCAGCGTGGTGCTGGGAGCGCTGTTCGTCGGCTTAGGCAATTACCTTCCGCGCATGCGCCAGAATTACACTTTCGGCATCAGAACGCCTTGGGCTTTGGCTGATGAGAACAATTGGAAGCGTACGCAGCGTGTAGGTGGCATCTCTTTCATGGTATTGGGAGTGTTATTGGTCGTAGCGGGCGTTGTCAGCTCTGTCGTGCCTGTGGGCGACATGCTCATGGCTGCAATTATTGTGGCGATAGCGATTTGTGCGGCGCTCGTTCCCTATGCGTACAGCTATCTACTATTCCGCCGCAGTCGAGGTTCGCGGAAAAACTGAAGTAACGTCATAGCGATCTAGATACCGTCGTCTTGCCGCAGAACGCAAATACAACATTGACAAACGCCGTTGGTGGGCTGGGGAAAGTTTGATGACTGAACTCAGGAGACCCAATTGAAATCAGTGAAGGAGCTGCTGCGGCTCTGGCTGGCAAAACACGCGAAAACGTGCTTTCCGACATCAATCTCACTATTCCTGCAGGCACTGTTGTCGGCGTGATCGGCGGCACCGGCTCGTCGACCTGCATGATGAAAATTTACTATCCCTCCGCCATGAAGGCACGAGCGAAGATTTAAAAATCCATGCCCAAAGATTTCAGATCGCGGCGAGCCTGATCGGCGTTAGTAAAGCAGAACGCATGCATGCCCACGGCCTGTGCGCCAGTGACGTTCTTCGCGGTGTCGTCGAAGAACACGCTGGATTCCGGCCTGAGATTGAAACGGCTCAGTGCCAGTTCGTAGATGTCGGCATTTGGCTTGTGCATCTTCTCCACACCAGACACCACCGTGCCCTGCAACAACTCCTCCAGCTGAGGGAACCGTTCGAAAGCAAAATGGAACGTCTCGTGCGACCAATTCGTCAACCCCCACACGCCGTAGCCTGCAGCCTTCAAATCACGAAGCAGCTGTTCCATATCCGGAATCATGCGGGGGAGCGCATCGCCATAGCGTTCGATGTAATCGCGGAAAATTTCAGCGATCTCCTCACCCTGCTCGCGTACCACGTCGGGATAAATGTCTTCGAAATCTTCGCCATGGTCCATACGATCCTCATAATCGTAGAAACCGCACGGATCATTATCTGCGCAAATACGGTCCACAACTACTTGGGGGTACCTGCCTTCAAGGCATGCGCGCGTCTGCCAGTCGATGAGCACGCCGCAAAAATCAAAGACCACATCGGTGACGTTGGCACTGGGGGAGGTCATGAAAATCCTTCCTGCAAAATACGGATTGGCAACGTCAGTGTAACGCAAAGTAACCGACGCTGGGGCTGGTATTCAGTAAATTTGTTGCACAATTAAAGTAATTGTAAAAATGCGGGCTGAATACTGTCGATAATATCGCTGGCGATGATTGGATGGCCGATTTCTCCGAAATGCTGCTTTTTGGAATGACCGTAGATTTGCGGACGATGCCATCCGCGCTGTTCGGATTGCGATGCGATCGCTCCCGCAAGACCATGCATGTAGGCGCCGGCAGCCACGACCTCGGGAACCAATGCCGGATCCTCAGTAAGCATGTCGTCCTGCTGTGCGAGCAGGGCTCCCAACATGCCGGCGAGCACGTCACCCGATCCTGCGGTAGACATCCATGCCGGTGCGCGACCGGAAAGAATCACACGCTCATTACTCTCGCCATCAGTGCCCACCACCATGGTCACCGCGCCCTTCAGCAATACGGTCGCACCGGTCAGCTCACGGAGTTTGCGGGCGCAGGCAAGCGGCTGCGCCCGCACCTCGTCGACACCGACTTCGTTTTCGCCCAGCCGAGTCAGCATGCGGGCCAGCTCTCCGGTGTGCGGGGTGACGACCACTTGAGCCGGCACCTTATCTGGTAGCAAATCCAAGGCTCCGGCGTCCACCACGATTGGTGGCATATCCAGTGCGCCTGCATGCCTGGCATCGACATCGTCGTCAAGGTCGGTTTCTTGCGGCAGCGCATAGTGCTTCAGCAGCGCGGCTATGGTTTTGCGCTGGAAGTCGGAGTCGGACGCTTCGTCATCGCCTGCGGGAACGCCGGAGCCAACCACCCACGATTGGACGCGTCCCTTGCCGATCACCGCCTCAGGCAACGAGGAAAGCACCATATCCTGCGTGCGTTGTGGTCCAAGATAACGCACCATGCCTGTGTTGGTTCGTGCGGCGGCAGTGGAAGACAACACGGCTGCACCTGGGTAACGTGCGGAACCTGTCACTAAGCCGACCACTCCACGTGAATATTTGCCGTCCGAAAGCTGCGGCAGACGGATCGAATCCGTTACGAAATCGCCATCCGTCATTTCGGTCGCGGGAACGCAATCATCGATATCGAAGCCGAAATCGACCAAAGTGAGGTGTCCGCATGCATACGAGGCGGGCGGCACCATCGCGCACGGCTTCATCGCGCCGAACGTCACCGTCACGTCTGCCGGAATATACGGTCCCGGCAGCGAGCCGTCATTCACGCCAACGCCGGACGGTGTGTCGATCGCCACGACAAGCGGCAGATCGGAGGAGGGTTCATTGTTCGGTAAGGCGGGCCTGTCGGGTAGTTTGCTATCGAATCCCAAGGAGGATGCGATAGCGCCTGCGATGCCACGCAACGCGCCGCTTACGCCAATGCCGGTCATTGCGTCGATGATCACATGGGAGCCTTGGGCGTACTCTATTGCGGCCTGCAGCCGTTCGCCGGCCTCTCCTGCGGAGAAGCCCATGGTGCATCCGGGGATTTCGGCGGCGGGGTCGAGTGCGAGAATGCGGCCTCCGGCGTGCACGAACGCGCTGAAAGCCTCCTCGTGCAGGGAGCGGCCCACGGCGATCGCAGTGACGTGCGCGCCTTCGTTCGCTAATTCCGCGCCGACGTACAGGCCGTCGCCGCCATTGTCTCCCGCGCCCACAAGCAGGGTCACGCGCGCATCTTCGATGGTGAGATCCTCGTCGTCGAGCAGCGTCATGGTCACGTGGGCCGCTGCCGAGGCGGCCATGCGCATCAGCGGTACGCCGTCGTCAAGCAGCGGACGTTCCATGTCGCGCACGGTATCGGAGTCGTAGGCACTGTACAGCAGTGTTTGCAAACGGTCGGCGTCGTCGGCGATGTTCATAACGTTCCCTTCCTCGTCGTTTATGAGCAACAATCCCTACTGTAGTCGTAATATTGGGAGTCAGGGATTTTTCAGCGTGGAATGGAGACCAAAATGGCATATATCGAAATGCGGCACAGTTACAAGCGTTACCAAATGGGTTCTACCACCATCACCGCGAACGATGATGTGAGCTTCGGCATTGAAAAGGGCGAACTGGCCATCATTCTGGGCGCGTCGGGCGCAGGCAAGTCGACGGTACTCAACATTCTGGGCGGCATGGACACGAATTCCGAAGGCAGCGTGGTCATCGACGGACGCGACATTTCCAACTACTCTCCGAAACAGTTGACGGCCTACCGTAGAACGGACATCGGTTTCGTGTTCCAGTTCTACAATCTAGTGGCGAATTTGACTGCGAAGGAAAACGTCGAACTCGCCTCGCAGATCGTTTCCGACGCGCAGGATGCCGTCAAAGTGTTGGAAGACGTCGGTCTCGGCGATCGTGTCGACAATTTTCCCGCGCAGCTTTCCGGCGGTGAACAGCAGCGCGTGGCCATCGCCCGAGCCGTTGCGAAGAATCCGAAGATCCTGCTGTGCGACGAGCCGACAGGCGCGTTGGACTACAACACCGGCAAGCAGGTGCTGCAGATTCTGCAGGACATGAGCCGTAAGAAAGGCGCAACCGTGGTGATCGTGACCCACAATTCGGCGATCGCGCCGATTGCGGACCGTGTGATCCGCATGCATGATGGCAAGGTCACTGCCGTCGATGTCAACGAGCATCCGATGGGCATCGCGGAACTCGAATGGTGATATCGCGACACGCGGTGCGACACTCGATTTGCGAAGACGCGTGAAGCGTGTAATATATGTGACTTGTGCACGGAAGCAATTCCGTACAGGAAGCACATTCCTGCGTAGCTCAGTTGGCAGAGCATCCGACTGTTAATCGGACGGTCACTGGTTCAAGCCCAGTCGCAGGAGCTTAGTTTTAGGAGTTTTCTGTTTTTCAGAAAAGACTTAAAACGGGAAAGATATTCCTGCGTAGCTCAGTTGGCAGAGCATCCGACTGTTAATCGGACGGTCACTGGTTCAAGCCCAGTCGCAGGAGCCATATGAAAGCCCTTGGAAAGCAAGGGCTTTTTTGTTATTCCAGCGAATCAAGCACGTCGTCGATCAACGTACGCTCGTGCGATCCATCGGCTTTGAGTCGAGGGAAGCGTCGCAAGACGTTGGCGGGACTCGCGCCAGCCGCACGCGCTACATTCGATTTCGATTCGCCATGAGCCAAAGCCGTTTCCGCAAGACGATCCACCAGCGAGTCCGACACCTTACGAATCTGCTCGGCAACCCACAGCTGCGCCAGCTCGGGGGAGAGAACGTAGTCGTCCTGCAATTCGCTTGATGCTTCCTGCACGGCCGCCCACAGCACCATAAAAGGCTTCTGATAGTAGGTGATCCGATCGTAATCGGACTCGCCTTCCAGCTGCTGCAACGCTTTGCGCTGTGACGTGTTATCGCTCATGCGTTCCATCGTATGTCGCGACATGCCCGGAGACTGTGGATAACTCATCCTCCGACCACAGGGCCGTTTCGGCTGGACAATCCAATCACATACTGTCATGCTGGCAATTCACCGCCGCACAGCGCAACAAATCAACAAAGCGACACAGCAATGCAGCAACGCGAAGGAGCCATCATGAACGAACATGAATATCGTCGACGAATCCAACGGAACAGAATCGTCCAGGAGGAAAAGAAACTCATCCGCCAGCAGTTGCGCCAAATCATGATCGTATGCGCGCTGGCGTGCGTCATACTGCTCGTATGCTGTCTATGGTCGGCTGAACCGACATATGCGAAAACGAATTCGGGCGACACGTCCGAATCCTGCGTAGCCCTGATGCGATGGCCGTTGAACGGCGCACAGGTAGTTGGCAAGTATGACGCGCCGAAACAACAGTGGCTTCCAGGGCATCGGGGCGTCGACTTGCTCGCCGACCAACAGGAAGCCGTCGTCGCGCCTGCAGACGGCGTGATCGCCTTCAGTGGCAGCGTGGGAGGCAAAGCCGTGGTCACCATACGGCATGGAGGCAGCCTTTCCGGACTGACCTCGACGTTCGAACCAGCCAAGACGGAACGCGATGTCGGCGCACATGTTGTGCAAGGGGAGCGTTTCGCGCGTGTGGAGGGCGAATCCGACCATTGCGACGATCATTGCCTGCATTGGGGAATCAAATCGGAAGGACGACAATATACCGATCCGGAAAGCAAAACCCGTACGGTGCGAATCGGATTAAAAGTTCTGTGAAACAGGGGGGGGCGACAGAACCATCGATTTTGTCCATACGTCGTGGCCTCGCCGAAAAAGTGAAGCTCTCAGGCTATGATGCTGCATGTACGACGATTACGCAGGGGAGAAATGCCATGTACAAGGAATACACGCGGCCTTTGGAACAGCAGATTGACACAGACAAAAATATTTTCTCGGTGCTTGAGGAACGAGTGAACCGTACTCCAAACGATTCTTTGGTGGAATACAAGAATGAGCATGGCGAGTGGGCGTCGTTCAGCGCCACCGAGTTCCGAGACAAGGTCATCGCCATCGCCAAAGGCCTGATCGCCCAGGGCATCATGCCCGGCGACTCGGTATCCATCATCTCTCACACATGCTGGCAGTGGACTGCGCTTGACGTGGCGATCATGTCGATTGGCGCGCTCACCGTCCCCGTATACGAGACGAATTCGCCCGCGCAGGTTAAAATGATCTTCAACGACGCCAACGTCAAAATGGCGTTCGCTGAAGATGACGCGCAACGCGACAAGATCGAATCTATCAGAAGCGAATGCTCCAATCTTGGCGACATCTATGTCATCGGGCTTGACGCGATTGACACGATGGTCGAATACGGTCATGCCGTGTCCGACGCCGAATTCCAAGAGCGCGAACATGCGGTCAAAGGCTCGGACCTCGCCACCATCGTGTACACCTCCGGTTCCACCGGCACGCCGAAAGGCATTGAGCTCACCCACTCCAATTTCGTGTTCATCACCTATTCCGGCATCAACTCCATGCCTGATATCGCGATGAAGCCGAACCGTCGTCTGCTGCTGTTCCTTCCGTTGGCACATGTGTTCGCCCGCTACATGCAGTTCTTCTGCTTCGCCGGCAATGTTTCGCTTGGTCTGTCCGGCAACCTGAAGACGATCCTGGCTGATTTCAAGGCGTTCAAGCCGACGTTCATCCTTGCCGTGCCGCGTATCTTCGAAAAGATTTACAATGCGGCGTCGCAGAAGGCCGGCGACGGCCTCAAAGGACGTATTTTCGCAGGTGCCACACAGACGGCGCGCGGTTGGTCGCACGCACAGCAGTCAGGCGAAGGCATTCCGGTTGTCTTGAATCTCAAGCATGCGTTGTACAACAAGCTGGTGTACTCCTCGATCATGGACGTGTTCGGCGGTCATGTGGAATATGCGGTTTCCGGAGGCGCTCCGCTTGACTCATCCATCGCGCATTTCTTCAATGGCATCGGACTACCGCTGCTGGAAGGCTACGGCATGACCGAAACCTGCGCTCCGTCAAGCGTCAATCCGACCTCTGGATACAAGATTGGCACCATCGGACTGCCACTGCAGGGCGTGACCATGGGCGTCGACGAGGAAGGCGAGCTGTGCATCAAGAGCCCGGCCGTATGCGCCGGCTACCACAACAATCCCGACGTCACCAAGCAGCAGATCGTCAACGGGTGGCTGCATACCGGTGATCTTGGTTCCATCGACGACGAAGGCTTTGTCTCCATCGTCGGACGTAAGAAGGACCTCATCATCACCGCCGGCGGCAAGAACGTCTCCCCGTGCGAAATGGAAGCATCGATCATGACGTCGCCCGTGGTGAGCCAATGCGTGATGATCGGCGACCGTAAGCCGTTCATAGCGGCCATCATTTCGTTGGATCTTGGCGAAACGAACGCATGGCTTGCGTCGAAGGGCGCGGAATGCGTGGCATCCCTCGAGGAGGCCTCCCGCAATCCGATCGTGCGCGCCGAAGTGGAACGTGCCGTCAACAAAGCCAACGAGCTCGCATCCCGTGCCGAATCAATCCGTAAATTCGAAATCGTGCCGGACGAGTTCACCGAAGAAAACGGCTTGGTCACGCCGAGCCTGAAGGCACGCCGTCAGGCGGTGGTTGACCATTACCGCACGCTGATTGACACCGTCATCTACGTTCCGAAGAACAAGTAAAATGCGATGATCGTCGGTAGGAACGCGCCGGCTTCAACATAAAAAAGCTGGCTTCCGTCGCAGCGGTTCGACGGAAGCCAGCTTTTTCTATCTCTTGTCGGACTTCCTATGCCTGATAATCCGGATTACCTTGTTGCCGGTTTACAAGCCTGCTTCGGCGAGCGAGATATATCCCGGTTCGATCAGCGTTTTCTTCAGATTGCTGGCACTGACCGCAAGCGCCTCTTCTTGGATGGTCGGCACTTTCTCGTCTTCCATGGCGACGGATGAGATGAACGTCAGCTTCGCAAGCTTGCCCGACGTGTTAAGCTGCACGCAGGTCTGTGCGATGTCGGATGCCAAGGTCTTGCGATTTTCCAAAGCGGTCATCCACTGTTTGCCGTTCACGATATTCGGTATGGAGCTGACGTAGGCGCCGTAACCGGTAATGATCGGCCATTGCGAGTTCTGCTCGTCAAGGGAATCGCTGGTATCCTCCGTATCGGAATCGCCGTCATCGGATTCAGGCGCCTGCGCAGGATCGGGAACGGACTGTTTTTTCAAGTCTTTCTTGCCGGTGATATTGTCTACGATGCCGGAAATGGTGATGGATGGGTTGATGTCGGCCGCCGAACCGGTGTATCCAAGATCATTGAGCTCTTCGGAAACATAACCGGCCACATAATCATTGCAGGAGATGATACCGTCGATGCGGGTATGACGCGATGTGTCCTTGTCCATACCAAGACGTTCGGCGAGCGTGGATTTGACCCGCTCGCTTTTCGCCGCATCGAACGCTACAGACACCCAATCGGATTCCGTACTCGACGAGGTCAGCGTGCCGGACGGGGAAACGGCCTTTCCGTCTTTGAAATACGGTCCAAGCACCGACCAAATACCTTTGAACACGTCTTGCGCGAAAGTCGCGTCTACTGTGTTACCGCTTTCATCGGCGGCATCGTAGGGGAGTAGCACTTCGATATGCTTCGGATTGTCGGAGCTGGTTTTGTCGAGTTCAAGCTTGCTGACCAGCTGCTTGGCCTGCAGTTGGCCGACTTGCTCGGCCGTGGTCATCGGTGCGTACACATCCGGAGTGAAACCCTGCAGCGTGTTCGACACTAACGCGACTTTCATGCCCTCGTTTTGAGCGAGCTGCAATGCGGAAACCAAGCGTTCTGCGGATTGGGCGTAATCCTGGGCGTCTTCGTCGGAGGAGTTCCCATCCCATGTGATGTCGTGCGACGCGTAGTCTCCATACTGGCGGTCGGATTCGGTGGTGTCGGCCACCGGCGCCACTACTAGAGTGGTTTTGTCGGAGGAACCCGCATCGTCGCTGGTGCTGTTGACGTGGTTCACCACATAATCCTGTACGCTTTGGCTTTGCTTGTCGAGGCTCGACGCCGTTTTGACGGTGATGTTAGAGCCCTTGACGGCGTTATCTTTTAAAGATGAGACTATTTCCGGCACTAATTTTTCCCATTTGCTCAAAGGCGTCTGCTGGGAGATGGTAATGCCATCCGAAGGGGTGAAGATCACCACGTTGCCGGCATCGACGGTAGTGGTGGTGCCGGTGGAGTCCGCTTCATGCGATTGCGTTTCATTGTCGGATGAGCAGGCGCCCATGGCCATGATGAGCGAGGTCGATGCCAACAGTGCGAACAGACGTTTCGTCACAGTCGTGCGGTGCAGTGTCATGCCGTTTCCTTCATGAAAATCGAATGATGATTCCTATGCTGAGCTCTGATTGTAATATCTGGACGTCAAAAAGGGCTGGATATGCGTGTGAACCATACATATCCAGCCCTTGATCCTGCTGTCGGCCGTTCAGCCGAAGGTTATTCGGCTGAGGATCATTCGGCCAGAGCCTTGGCGAGATTCTCGTCCAAAGCGTTCATGAAGCCTTCGGTGTCAAGCCAGGCCTGATCCGGACCAACGAGCATGGCGAGATCCTTGGTCATCTGGCCGCCTTCAACGGTAGACACGATGACCTTCTCCAATGTTTCGGCGAAATACTTGACTTCCGGAGTGTTATCCAAGTCGGCGCGGTGCTTGAGACCGCCGGTCCAAGCGAAAATCGATGCGATCGGATTGGTGGAAGTCTTCTCGCCCTTCTGCCAGCGACGATAGTGGCGGGTCACGGTGCCGTGTGCGGCCTCGGCCTCGACGGTCTGGCCGTCAGGGGTCATGAGCACGGAGGTCATGAGGCCGAGAGAGCCGAAGCCTTGCGCCACGGAATCGGACTGCACGTCGCCATCATAGTTCTTGCAGGCCCAAATGTAGCCGCCATGCCACTTGAGGGAGCTGGCCACCATGTCGTCGATCAGACGATGCTCATAGGTCAGGCCCGCTGCGGCGTACTTGTCTTTGTATTCGTTTTCGAACACTTCGGCGAACGTATCCTTGAACTGGCCGTCGTAGGCCTTGAGAATCGTGTTCTTGGTGGAAAGATATACCGGATAGCCGCGCATCAAACCATAGTTAAAGCAGGCGCGGGCGAAACCACGGATGGAATCGTTCACGTTGTACTGCACCTGGGCCACGCCGCCGTCGGCGCCATAGTTGTACACGACATGCTCGATCGGCTCGGAACCATCTTCCGGAGTGAAGGTGACGGTGAGCGTGCCTGCCCCTGGAACCTTGAAATCAGTGGCCTTATACTGGTCGCCGAACGCATGGCGGGCTACTACGATCGGCTTGGTCCAGCCGGGAACCAGGCGCGGAACGTTGCTCATCACGATCGGCTCGCGGAAGATGGTTCCGCCGAGAATATTGCGGATGGTGCCATTGGGGGACTTCCACATCTTCTTTAGGCCGAATTCCTTGACACGCGCCTCGTCCGGTGTGATGGTGGCGCACTTCACGCCGACATGTTCACGCTGGATGGCCTTCGCCGCGTCGACGGTCACCTGATCATCGGTGGCATCGCGGTTTTCGATGCCGAGATCGTAATATTCGAGATCCACGTCGAGGTATGGAAGGATCAAGCGATTCTTGATGTCTTTCCAGATGACGCGGGTCATTTCGTCGCCGTCGAGTTCGACGACCTTGCCTTCGACCTTGATTTTGGCCATGTGTTGCCCTCCTGTCGGGATTGAAGGTGATAAGTTCCTGTCTTATAACAAACGTGTTAACGACACCTGTTAATGTCCAAAAAACTGGGAGACGGCAGGTGACACGCTCTTGCGTACTGTCATTGCTGAGCATTAGCCTTGAAAACATGTCTCAGGAAATTGAAATCGGTTTGGGCAAGAAGGGCCGTCTGGCATACTCTCTGGACGACGTTTCCATCGTTCCCTCCCGTCGTACTCGCGATCCGCAGGATGTGTCCACTTCTTGGCAGGTTGACGCTTATGAATTCGATGTGCCGGTCATCGGCGCGCCGATGGATTCGGTGACCAGCCCGGCCACCGCCATCGCCATGGGCAAGATGGGCGCGCTCGGTGTGCTCGACCTCGAAGGCTTGTGGACCCGCTACGACGATCCGCAGCCGCTGCTCGACGAAATCGCCGAGCTGCCGGCCGAACGCGCGACCGAGCGCATTCAGCAGATCTACGCCGAGCCGATCAAGCCGGAACTCATTGTCGAGCGTCTGCATGAGATTCGCGATGCCGGCGTCACCGTTGCGGGCGCACTGTCCCCGCAACGCACGCAGGACTATTATTCGACCGTGCTCGAAGCGGGCGTCGACCTGTTCGTCATCCGTGGCACGGTTGTTTCCGCCGAGCATGTCTCCCAGGATCACGAGCCGTTGAACCTGAAGAAGTTCATCTACGATTTGGATGTGCCCGTCATCGTCGGTGGCGCCGCCAACTATACCGCGGCTCTGCATCTGATGCGTACCGGCGCGGCCGGCGTGCTTGTCGGCTTCGGTGGCGGCGCGGTATCCGCGAACCGCAACACCATCGGTGTCCACGCTCCGATGGCCACCGCCATCGCAGATGTGGCGGAAGCACGCCGTGACTACATGGACGAATCCGGCGGCCGTTACGTCCAAGTGATCGCCGATGGCGGCATGGGCGACTCCGGCAGCTTCATCAAGGCGTTCGCGCTTGGTGCCGATGCCGTGATGCTTGGCTCCCCGCTGGCTCGTGCCAAGGAAGCTCCGGGCAAGGGCATGCATTGGGGTGCCGAGGCCCGTCATCAGACGCTTCCGCGCGGTTTCCGCACGAATGTCGGCACCGTCGGCACTCTGGAAGATATCATGTTCGGCCCCAGCCACAATGCGGACGGCACCACCAATTACATTGGCGCGCTCCGTCGTGCCATGGCGACCACCGGCTATGTCGATCTCAAGAGCTTCCAGCGTTGCCCAGTCACGGTCGCTCCGACCCGCTGAACGGGCTTCGCGGTAAAGCCTGAATAACGGTTCATTGATCCTGCAGCGTCATGCTGCAGGATCTTTTTTATTATGTTTCCCCGGCTAAGAAAGTCAGGTTGGAATGATTAAGTTATACATCGCAAATGAGGTAGCGGAGGTGAGATGAATGGCAGCGCGTAGAAGTGGCGATCCCCGACGTTTGGACCCGTTGTCCGGACGATTCACGGATTACATCGTGATCGATACGGAAACAACCGGATTGAGCGTGCGCAAAGGCGCCAGGCTCATTGAGATCGGCGCGGTCAAAATTCACAACGATGAGCTGGTCGACGAATTCGACCATCTCATCAACCCGTTCGAACACGTCCCGTCAAGAATCACTGGTTTGACGGGAATCGACGATAGCATGTTGCTCGGCAAACCGGATGTGCGTGAAGTCATGGATGAGTTCGCGCGCTGGTGTTCGGACACGGCCGTGGTCATGGCGCACAATGCATCCTTCGACATGTCGTTCCTCGACAATGCTGTACAGCTCGCTTACGCGGATCGGGATGCGCGCTTCGCACACCATTTCGTCGACACATTGGACCTCAGCCGTCGGCTGCATCCGGAAAAACGAAGCCACAAGGTTTCCACCCTCATCGTCGACTACCACATCGCCGACATGGAGGAGCACCGCGCATTGTCTGACGCCAAGCAGGAGTGGATGCTGTATCGCGCCATGCGTGACGAGGCCGAGCTACTCGGCATGCTCTGACAGCCTAACGTCGTTCGAACACTTCGATCCGGTATTCTCCCACAGGTGCCTGTTGATTTGTGGATGGATTATTTGTTCGGCTTCGTGCCGCAGCAGACGTCATCGCTGCTGGCGGAGAGCACTGCGTTGGGAGTGAAGTTCAGAGTGAAACCACTCTGTTGTTGGGAGACGTTGGCTGAATCGAATTTGGCGTCATTCGTGATATTTGTCCTCTGCGAGGGCCCTGTCCCGGTTAGGGACTGCGTGGAGGTTTGCCCGAATTGTTCGTCGTCGTTGAGGTCGTCGGAATATTCTTTGCGCCCATAGTAGAGGTCGGTATCCAGCTGATGCTCGGTCTGCGCGACGATTACTGCGGTATTGGCTGCACCAGCGACATTCAGCGCGGTGCGGCCCATGTCGACGATCTGGCTGATCGGCTGGCTGATTGCGATGAATGGAATCGGCAGACCTGCTGCGGCGAACAATGAGGTGGCGGTGATGGTGGCGGTGCCGGGCACGCCCACGGTTCCTATCGAGACCAGCAGCGTAAGCACCACAAGGAACAGGTATTGTGCGGGGGAGTAGTTCAACCCTTGCGCATGGACAGCGAACACCGCCAGCAGCATCGGCCATACGCCTGCGCATCCGGGCATGCCGAGGTTAGCTCCCAATCCGGCAACGAACGAGGCGATGTCTCCTGGAACGCCTGCGCTACGTAACTGACGCACGGTGACTGGAATCGTGCCGATGCTGCTTTCCGAGGTGAACGCGACCACTCCGGCAGGGAAGAACGCTCTGAAGAAGTGGATTGGATTCAACTTCGTTACGGCCGCGAGGACCAGCGGCTGCACGAGGAACAGCTGCAGAACGATCGCGATGTTGTGTGGAAACAGGTTGACGATGGTGTCGAGAACGGCAGGAACGTCATGTTGTTTGTAATCGCTCGGCAAGGTGTAGTGGAAACCACGCCCCAGCTGGAACGCTTGTGCCAGGATTAGCGTAAGCAGCGAAGCCGTCGCGGTGTTAAGTAGCAGGAAGAAACGGTTTTCGCACCAATATTCTTTAAGCGTATGGATTCTCCAAGGTTCGTGATGCTGGAGATGATGCTGAACAGCAGCAGTGGAACCACCAGTGCGGTAATTGCATTGGACCAGATGGAACCCACCGCACCGACATAATCGGTATGGCCTTTGAAAGCAATTCCCAAAATGATGCCGAATACCGTTGCAAGCAGCACGCGTGTAGTAAACCCTGCATTTTTCTTACGTTTGAGGAACGATAGGACGGCGAACAGGATCGCGGCTACGCCGAGCACGATCCAATCATATGAGATATTTGACATTATTGTTATTCCCCTCCCAAAAATGATGATGCGTTACGTGGGATACCCCCACGTTCATGTCGGACATCAATCTATCCGCTCGTTCTTCGACGCAACGCCTTGTGGCTATTGCCGTTTTCTATAGTCGTTTATCAGACGACAGTCATTACAAGGCGTACAGGCTGACGTTCCAGTGTTCCGCAAGTCGCTCCAAGACGTAGTTGTTTTGCGTTTAGGGAGGGCTCGTTTTAATATGGGGCGTCGGATAACTGGCTTCGTGTCTGAATTTGTTAGGTCCTGAGGAATTGGAGATTAGACATGGCATTAAGCGCCGCGATTATTCTTGCGGCGGGTGAGGGTACCCGCATGCGTTCCAACAAACCGAAAGTGCTGCACACTTTGGCTGGAAAGACGTTTTTGAACCGTGTGATGGATTCCGTGGCAGCGCTCGACCCTGAAACGTTGGCCGTGGTCGTGCACTACCAGGCGGAACGAGTCGCCGAAGCGGCCCGCTCCTACAATGAGCGTGTCACCATTGTCGACCAGGATGACATTCCCGGCACCGGACGAGCCGTGCAGTGCGCCATGACGCAGTTGAAGGAGCAAGGCGGGCTTGACGGCTCGGTGCTGATCGCAGCTTCAGATATGCCGCTGCTCGACGCCGACACGTTGAACCAGCTGCTTGCCTTCCATGAGCAAAGCGGCAATGGTGCCACCGTGCTCACCACCATTCTTGACGATCCTACCGGCTATGGCCGCATCATTCGCGACAGTGAAGGCAACGTGCTGCGCATTGTAGAACAGAAGGACGCCAACAGCAGCGAACTAGCCGTGCACGAAGTGAATACGTCCGTCTACGTGTTCGACGCCAAACTGCTGGATGAAGCGATCGCCAACCTCAAATCTAACAATGCTCAGGGCGAATTCTACCTGACCGACGCGCTCGAAACCGCCAAAGCCAACGGTGCCGTTGGTGCGTTCGCCGCCCCCGACCCGTTGAGCGTCGAAGGCGTCAACGACCGCGTGCAGCTTGCGGCGCTTGCCAAAGCCCACAACAAGCGCGTCTGCGAGCGTTGGATGCGTGAAGGTGTGACCATTCTCGACCCTGAAACCACGTGGATCGAAGATGACGTGCGCATCGAACGTGATGCCGTGATCCTTCCAGGATGCTTCCTCGAAGGCAACACGGTGATTGGCGAGGGTGCGCAGGTCGGTCCATACACGACGCTTATCAGCGCGGTCATCGATGCCGACGCCCGTGTGGAGCGTTCCCGCGTGCAGGAAAGCCACATTGGCCGCGCCGCCAACATCGGCCCGTGGACGTACTTGCGCCCGGGCAACGATCTTGGTGAAGAATCCAAGGCCGGTGCCTTCGTGGAAATGAAGAAGGCACACATCGGCAACGGCACCAAGGTGCCGCATCTGAGTTATGTGGGCGACGCCGACTTGGGCGAGCATACCAACATCGGCGGCGGTACCATCACCGCCAACTATGATGGCGTGCACAAGCACCACACCACCATCGGATCGAACGTGCACGTCGGTGCCGGCAACCTGTTCGTGGCTCCTGTCGAAGTCGGCAGCGGCGTCACTACCGGCGCTGGTTCCGTGGTTCGCCACGACGTTCCGGACGATTCCATGGTCTATTCCGAAAACACACAACATGTAGTAGAGGGCTGGAAGCCCGAATGGGAGCGCTGAATATGCCGGCAGTACAAGATTCCATCGACGCCATCCGCATCGCCGCAGCCGCGGCTGACCGTATGAAGGCCACTGACCTCGTAGCCTTCGACGTCACCGAACCATTGGCCATCACCGACGCGATGCTCATCGCCACCGCTTCGAACGAACGTCAGGTGCTGTCCGTCGCAGAAGAAATCGAAAAGGACCTGTATCTCAAAAGCGGAAAGCGCCAGCCGCGTTCCCGCGAAGGCCTGACCGAAGGCCAGTGGGTGCTGCTTGATTACGGTGATTTCGTGATTCACGTCATGCATCAGGAATCCCGCGACTTCTACCGTCTTGAACGCCTGTGGAAGGATTGCCCAAGCATCGACCTGCAGCTCGAACATCCTGAAACCTCCGACGAAGAGACCACGGAAACCGCGGAATAACACGTACGAACATGCCTTCACGTTTGAATGCGGAAGGCATGTTTTCATATCAAGCGAAACAGTATTCGCAAATTCCATCATCGAGAAAGCAACGGAGAATAGCAGCATGCCTCGAAACGTCGAACTTGAGCATAACAGCGCAGTACCGGAACATGTGCACGCCATCACACTGGTGCGTCACGGGCGCACCGCCTACAATGCGCAACATCGTCTGCAAGGCCAGATCGACATTCCCCTCGACGAAGTCGGCCAGTGGCAGGTTCGCCAAACAGCGGTCGCATTGCGTGAACTGTATGTTGACCGTCGCCCCGATATTCCGAACCGGCTGGTCGTATGCTCTGATCTAGGGCGTGCCTCTGCCACGGCGCATGCATTCGCCGATCCGCTCGGGCTGGAGGTACATCCGGACGCCCGCGTGCGCGAACGTAGCTTCGGAGACTGGGAGGGCATTCCCGTCGAGGAGCTTGCGCAACGGTATCCGGAAGACTATCGTTCCTGGGCCGAGTTCCGCGGCGGTGAACTTAAATACGGTGCGGAACCCAAGGAAGAGGTGGGACGTCGTGGCGTTGAGGCATTGAACGATTGGGCGTTCCGTGCCGGATCCGACACGGATCTGTACGTGTTCTCGCATGGTGCATGGATTTCCCAAACGTTGCAGACGCTTCTGGGAATGGCGGATGTGCATGGCGATTTCGCCGACATTTTGTCGATGCGCAACGCTCACTGGGTGCGGCTCATTCCATTGGAGATCGGTTCCACATTGCGTTGGCGTTTGATGGATTACAACCACGGTCCCGCCATTGCCGATTCCGAGGAATGGGAGCATCCCAATCTGTAGCCAGTCTGTGAGTGTCGTCACGTGATGGCTGGTCACTGTTTTTCAAGCTTTTCACAGAATCGCCAGTACTTTCATAGCGAAATTAGCTATCGTCATGGCTTGTGAAAAACTTTTTTAAGGGAATCTCTTTTTCGTCGATTTGCGCGGGTGCGCTGGCGGCGGTCACGTCATTCCTGCTTTCTGCGAAAATCGGTATCGCGGGATCGGTGATTGGCGTGGCTGCGGGCTCGGTTGTTTCCGCAGTCGCTACGCAGGTGTACAAGAACGTTTTAAAGGTGTCGGGGGAGAAGATCCAACAGGCCGTGCCGTTACCGTCAAGTAGTGATGCTGCTGCGGATGAAACGCAAGTGCTTGGCTCTTCCACGAAGGGTGACGAGACGAGGATTATCGGATCGTCTCCTGTTGCGTTGGATGCCACGATGGTATCGTCTGATGATGTGACTGCGGTAGCACCGTCCATCTCGCCGCGCGTCATTTCCTCCGAGCAGGAGGATGAGGATGCTACCCGCGTGCTTGGTGATATTGCCGGAGCGGGGGAGACCTCCGTGTTTCCGAACGGGCATCGTGGCGTCGGTAGCGCTAGCATCGCCAGCGGAAAATCCACTGCTCGTAGCGCGCGTGATGTCCAAGTGCAGCATGCGGGGCAACGTTCCTCGAATTGGTTGCATAACAAATATGTTCCGGCGATCATCGCATTCGTCAGCGCTCTGGTTGGTGTGGGAGTGAGCGCGGGATTGATTCTCGCTTTCACCGGCGGTCAGGGAACGGATACCGTGGTGCGTAACGTAGTGCATGAGAAGGTCGTGCCTTCGTATGAAAACACTGGCGATTCCGGATCCGGTAATGAGCAGACTCCTGTGCAGAAGCCCAAGTCCGATTCCACGGATTCGAATGATGAAACCACCACGGACGGCAGCGACAAGACCACCAGCGGTTCCACCGACTCGTCCACTTCCAATGGCACGTCAAGCAATACCCCCAATGGTTCCATGTCCGGAAACAGCGGATCGTCATCTGATAATTCCAGCAACGGTCCCAGCCAGACCGGAACGGACTCGTCCAACGGTACCGGCTCGAACGGAAGCACGTCCGGCACCACTGGTGATGGTTCATCATCGGGAACTGGAAGTAGCGGCACTGACGGATCGACAAGTACTGGCACATCGGGATCCACCGACGGTACTGCCGGTTCGACAGGAGGTGCAAGCAGTAACTAACGTTACTGGTGTCGCACCTTCCATGTCGCCCGCCTAGTATGATTGCGTATGGCAGATTACATATGGCGATTTCCCAATGCGGGCGACACGCCGGAAGTTGCATGGTTCATGTCTGTGATGTATCTTATATGAGGTTTGCAGAGCAGACTTCGGGGCTATGGCGCAGCTGGTAGCGCATCTCCATGGCATGGAGAGGGTCAGGGGTTCGAATCCCCTTAGCTCCACAGATAGGGTTTCCGGTGATTTTCGGAAACCTTTTTTCATACTCAAACTGGCGGAATTCCAACGATTTCAACCCCTGCGGCAGCGATGCCAAAAGTCTACAGAAATCTAAAAAAAACAACAAAATATATACCTGAACGTGTCTCATAAAAACATAGGGGTATGGTCCAAATAAACCGCACCTCCGATCATCGAATCTGTATTTCTTCAGTCCAACAATCGGGGTGCGGTTCACAGCAAAGTGCGGAACAGGTGCTATCTCTCCTGAATTCGGTTTCAGATGGAACTCGTATGTGATGTTATTCACGTTGGGCGAACATGCGTTGTGGGGTTTCTTGCCGTAATCTGAAAGCATGTCCGCATTCCATGGGCATGCAAACGAAAGGACGGCATCATGGCAGATCTCACCGATGAGATGAAGGAATTCCTCAACAGCAACCTCGCATGGGTGGCCACTATCAGCAAAGAAGGCCAGATTGATCTCGGACCGAAAATGAGCACGTTCATCATCGACAGCAGCCATATCGGCTACCACGAGCGCACCGCTGGCCAAACATACCGTAACCTGCTTGACGGCAGCGATCTGGTCGTCGCAGTCGCCAATCTTGAACAGAAGAAAGGCTACCGTTTCCGCGGCAACGTCGTACTCCATTCCGACGATGCGATCTATGACGAGCAGGTCAAGGTCGCCGAGGAACGCGGCACGAAAAAGCCGGTGACCATTCCGGTTTTGGAGATCACGGAAATTCAGGATCTCACCCCGGGCGCTACGGCAGGCAAAACCATCGTCAAGGACTGATCAGTTCCATACTGAACCAGTCGAAACGACAATATCGGAGAACCGCAGACGGGACTGTATGTCCGGTCTGCGGTTCGCTGTTATCGGAACGGAAGATCGCGAATCTACGGCATATCGTTCGCAGCGATTCGACCATGGATTCCTATACGGCAGCTGCATGCATGGGCTGTGGATAAGTGTGGATAAGTGTTCGCTCATCCACTTATCCACAGATTTTCTTACGGAGGTGGCGGGCGAATATTGGTTTCTGCCATGCTGGTCTGCACGCATAAGCGAAGACGCCTATGCGACAACCAACAACCAAAGAAGGTGAACCATGACACAACGCACCATACGCCGCCGATGCGCAGCATTCCTCGCCATTGGCGCGATGGCGGCCCTCGCCATGCCGAACACGGCCCAAGCTGCTCCACAATTGGCCGATCTGGACGCCAAACAGTCCATGAGCGTGAAAGCAAGCAACGGGGAAAGACTTGAAGGCAAGAACCTCCACGCCATCCAACTCGCCACATACACTGCGGCAAGCGTGGACGACAACACGATTGTCGGCTACGATCTGACCACGAACACAGCATTGGCGTCAGACATCACCGCGGCGGCCAAAACAGCCGGAGCCACCGACGCGAACCTCACCGTCAACGGCAAAAACGATCCGATGGTGTGGGTGGTGAAGAATCTGACCGACTCACGCAGCGATCCGTGGAGCGGAAAGCTACGCAACTTCTGTAATAGCCTTGCCAAACAAACCAACTTCGCCAAACAGGAGGGAACGGCGGTCGCCACGCTCAGCCAAGACAAAACCACCATGTCGACCGGCAACGTGCTCGTGCCGGGAATCTACGCCATCGTGGACCGTACGCCGGCAACAACCACGCCAAGCGGCGGAACCGCCGTCAAAACAACCGCGTCCATCATGATGATGAACGGCACCGCGGTCAACGGCATCAGCCAACTGCGCACGGCCAGTGGCACGACCTTGACGCTCGGACAGGTGATCTACAAGGTATCCAGCGTGGAAACACCCGATAAAAAAGTCAACGTCGGCAGCACGTGGAAAGACAGCGCATCCGAAGCGATAGGCAAGAATCTGACCTACCGCGTGACGCAAAAAATTCCCAACTGGACAGGCTACGACCACTACTATCTTGCGTTGAACGACACGCTCGGCACAGGCCTCGACTATGGTTCGCTCACTTCAATCACCGTCGGCGGCAAAGCATTAGCAAGCACGTTCTACAAGGAAAACGTCAACGGCAAAACCATCAGCTGGCTGTTCGGCATCAACGGAGACATCCTCGCCTCGGACGCATCAAAGGCAGCCCTACCGGTCGGCGCGACGATCACCGTCACCTACACGGCTCGCCTCAACGGCAGCGCGGTCATCGGAAGCCCCTGCAACGTCAACTCCATCGACCTGGAATACTCCCACAACCCCAACGCATGGCAGGACCACAACAACCAGCCCGGCAACGAAGTCAAAGTCTGCACTGGCGAAATCGCATTGCGCAAGGTCGACACCAAAAACCAAAAGCTCACCGGCGCGAAATTCACCATCGCCCAAGGCACCAGCGACAAAACACCTTTGAAACTCGTGTCACTCGGCAACGGCAACTACCGCCTCGCCACCAGCGGCGACACCACAACCACCACCACGTTCGAAGCCGGAGAAACCAAAATCCAAGGACTCAAAGGCGAATACACCATCACCGAAACACAAGCGCCCCAAGACTACTCGTCGCTCATGCTGCCCAGCGCGGTCGTCACCGTCAACATTGACGACGCCACCATGACGTGGAGCATCGACGTCAAATCCGATCCCAACAACCTCATCAAAAAAGATGATAGTCACACCGTGGTCGTCACCAACATCCGCACCATCACCGAAATACCGTTGACCGGCGCGGCAGGATTGACCATGCTTTTCAGCATCGCAGCGCTCCTCTTCATAGGAGGCATCGTAATGCTACGCATGTGCAAATCAGCCGACGACCGCTAACCGGCATCCAACGATAGGAAACACATGACGGTTCCCACACACGGCAAACCCCGACACAAAAGCACGTCGGCAAAACACAACATCATCCGATGGTGCGTGGGAACCGCCATGCTCACCGCAACGGCACTCATCATCAGCATCCCCCTGATCATGCGCGCCGAAGACAACATCCAACAAGCAGCCAACGTCAAAGCGTACGCAGCCACCATCGCCAACACCACAAACACGGCAATCCAAGAAAGCAAACGGCAGGCGAAACTCTACAACGCACGCCTCGCCAACCGAACCGAACCCCAAACAGATGATCCGGCAGACAACTCAACTGACAACCAGACAAAACATGAAACCCCAACACAAAACCCCATCGAATACAATCAACAACTCGTCATCCCACCCAGCGACATCATGGCAACCATCAACTACCCAAAACTCGGAATCAACCTACCCATACGCCACGGAACAAGCGAACAAGCGCTCGCCATCGGCGCCGGACACTGGGTGGGAACATCCCTGCCGATCGGGGGAGCAGGAACCCACACCGTCATCACCGCACACCGAGGCCTCGCCGACAAACTCATGTTCACCAAACTCGACCAAGCCCGCGAAGGCGATGAATTCACCATCACCACCCTCGGTGAAACCCTCACCTACCAAGTGCAAACCATCCGCACCATCACCCCCGACGATTTCACTTGGATAAACAAGCGCGACAACACCGCCGATCAGGCCACGCTCATGACCTGCACCCCATACGGCATCAACACACACCGACTCCTCGTCACAGGAACACGCATCCCAAACCACGACGAATGCCCGCCCGAAACAGGCTGCCTCACCGACGGAACACTCGCCATCACAGCGTTCGCGCTCACCACCGTATGGGCAATCATTATCGCGCTCGCACGCCACAGTTACAATGAGATGCATGATCGACGAAGTATTGTTCCTACGTCACGGACGCACCGCCTACAACCTCGCAAGACGGCTGCAAGGCCAAATCGACATTCCCCTCGACATCGTCGGCAGGTGGCAGGCCGACCAAAGCGCTTATGAACTCGCCAGAACATACTATTGGGCGAAAGTCGCGCACCTCGCTGACCATAATGACGAACTCGCCCAACCCGCGTACGAGGGCGCGTATTTCGCCGATCTCAACGAAATCAACGAGGCACCGGCCGCAAGCCGACGCATGTTCGTCGTGTCGTCAGACCTTTTCCGCGCCCAACAGACCGCCCACGCCATCGCCGACCTTCTCGGACTTGACGTAGCTCTCGACCCGCGTCTGCGCGAACGCAGCTTCGGCGAATGGGAGGGCATGACCCGTGAGGAGATTCTCGAACAGTACGCCGAAGACTACCATTCATGGCGCGCCCACACTGGAGGCGAAACCAAGCATGGCGTCGAAAGCCGTCGGCATACCGGCCAGCGTGGTGCCCAAGCCATCCGAAGCATCATCGCCGAGCATGCCGGCGATTCCGCGCCAACCACGCTGCTCGCCGTCGGCCACGGATCATGGATCGTGGCCACCGTCGCCGTATTGCTCGACATGGATCCGGATGATCTCAACAATCTCGGCGCCATGCGCAACGCCTTCTGGACGCGGATGAGCGTCAATGCAAGCCGTGGCCCCGCCGAACCTGACACATGGCAGTGGAAGCTCGACGCCTTCAACCAAGGCCCGTCCATCGCCGCGCTCACGGACTGGGAGAACGGTCCGAAGGAATTGCACGGCCCGAACATGCCGTTGTGGAAGCCCATCATGCAGTGATATGCAGTGGCATGCGGTAGCTCACGGTGGCCGTTGCTCACCGTGGGCGCATGCGGTGAACATGAATTCTCGATGAAATCTCCGGCTCGTGGTCGGTTAGCTCCCAAGGTTGGACTATTCTAAATAAGGTTGTTTGCCCGAATGATCCAAGAACGGTCCCAAAAGACTGATTGCAGGAGACGTTGGATTCGGGCTACCGTACAGCGATAGAACGTTGGAAAGCGCGAAAGGCGGGTGAGAGACATGTTGAGAATGTTCAGAACGATTAACGGCCAGGTGGAGCAGATCCAAAAACCAGAAAACGGGTCCTGGTTATGCCTTTCGGATCCGACCGATGTGGAGCTCGCCAACGTTTCCATGGAAACCGGCGTCGATCTCGCCGACTTGCGCGCCCCGCTTGATGACGAGGAACGGTCCCGTGTGGACGTGGAAGACGATTACACGATGATCATCGTTGACATTCCAACCGTCGAGGAGCGTGGCGGGCGAGACTGGTACGAGACCATCCCGTTGTCGATCATCATCACGCAGTCGGCCATCATCACCGTCTGTATGCAGGACACTCCAGTGCTGCACCCGTTCATGGAAGGCACGATCCGCGGTTTCAACACGTATATGAAAACACGTTTCATCCTGCAGATCCTGTACCGCAACGCCACCATGTATCTGCGGTATCTTCGTATCATCGACCGTGAAAGCGACAAGCTCGAACTCAAACTGCGTCATTCCATGCAGAATCGAGAGATCCTCATGCTGCTCGAATTGAGCAAGACGTTGGTCTATTTCACCACGTCGCTCAAGTCGAACGAAATCGTGATGGAAAAGCTGACCACGCTGCCGCGCATCAAGCAGTATCCAGAAGACGAAGATCTGCTCGACGACGTCATCACCGAAAACAAGCAGGCTATCGAGATGGCCAACATCTACAGCGGCGTTCTAGCCAACATGACCGACGCGTTCGCGTCGATCGTGTCGAACAATCTGAACAACGTGATGCGCATCTTCACGATCATCTCCATCACGCTGTCGATTCCGACATTGATCTTCTCGATGTACGGCATGAACTTCCAGGAGGGCATGCTCGGCATGCCGTTGACAGACAAGCCGTGGGGCTTCGCCGTGATCATCGGAATCTCGCTGGTCGTTTCGGCCATTGTCACCTGGTTCCTGACACGTTCACGCATGTTCAAGTAGAATCGCGTAGAATCGCGCGTATGTCACGTCTGTCACGAAATATCGCGGCGCTGGTATGCGCCGCTTCGGTCGTATTGGGCACGAGCGCGTGCGGTACTTCCATTTCCGTCGTCACCAATGGTCTTGCTCAAGGGCCGACCATTGCGATTGGCGTGGCCGCGGACCAGCCGGGATTGGGTTTTCTGCATGGGGGAGAGTATTCGGGCTTCGATATTTCCGTGTCGCAATACGTGGCGAACACGTTGGGATTCGCGCAAAAACAGATCGTGTTCAAACAGGTGTTGCCGTCGACGCGCGTTTCGTCGCTTGAAGACGGCACTGTGGACATGGTGGTCGATGCTTTTGCAGCTGATGACGTTCAGAATGGTGAGGTTGAGCTTGCAGGACCGTATCTAACCGTGCATGCGGCATTGCTGGTGCGTTCCGACAGTGCGGGAACCATCACCGGAATCGACGATCTTGCCGGAAAAACGGTATGCGTGGCCAAAGACGGAATGCCCGCCGATAGCGTGCGAAATCTTGCGGAAGATGTGACCGTGAGCGAACGCGACACGTATCCGCAGTGCGAAACGGCATTGATGATCGGGCAGGCGGACGCCATTGCGGCCGACGACGCCATAGCGGCGGGCCTCGCATCCAACAGAGGAGGTGGGTATCTTAAGGTCGTGGGCGAAACGTTCGGCGAACGCTCGTATGCGATCGCGGTCAAACCCGGCCAATCCACGCTTGCCAAACAGGTCGACGCCGCATTGCAGTCCATGATGGACGACGGCTCGTGGAAGCAGGCCATGGACGAGATGAAACAGTCGATTGGCTACGTTCCTGACATGTCGATCAACCCTCCCGCGATAACGCGCTCAGCGGCGTCGGAAGGCTGACGGGCCTCGCCTTGCGTGACGCTTTGCGAAACGCTTCTTGCATAATGATTGACGCCTTGCGAAGTGTCCAGTTGCGCGGCTAGTTTCATGCATTATGAGTGACATTGAGAAAAGCGCGCAGGCGCAGTCGAACGAACCAGCCGAGCCGTCGTTCCGTTACAATGCGGATCTGGCTCAGGGCATTGAGGAAAAATGGCAGAAGATTTGGGATGACGAAGGCACTTTCTGGGCTGCCAACGTCAACGGCGATCTGAAGGACGGCAAGGGACGCAACGCCGAAGGACGCCCGTCGTATTTCGCGATGGACATGTTCCCGTATCCGTCGGGCAAGGGTCTGCATGTGGGTCACCCGTTGGGCTACCTTGCCACCGATGTGGTCAGCCGCTACCATCGTATGAAGGGCGAGAACGTGCTGCACGCCATGGGCTATGACGCCTTCGGCCTGCCGGCCGAGCAGTATGCGGTCCAGACCGGCCAGCATCCGCGCATCACTACCGAGCAGAACATCGCCAACATGCGTCGCCAGCTGCACCGCATGGGCCTGAGCTTCGACAACCGTCGTTCCTTCGCCACCATCGATCCGGGCTACGTGCGTTGGACCCAGTGGATCTTCTCCCGAATCTATGATTCCTGGTACGACGAGGATGCCACCAATCCGTCTGGTTCCAAGGGCTGCGCACGACCGATCAGCACGCTGGTGGAGCAGTTCGAATCCGGTGAGCGTGAGATTCCGGGATTCGCGGGCAAGCAGTGGGGAGACCTGAGCGAAGCCGAGCAGGCTGACGTGCTCAACGACTTCCGTTTGGCCTACATCTCCAAGTCCCCGGTGAACTGGTGCCCGGGCCTGGGCACGGTGCTCGCCAACGAGGAGGTCACCGCCGAAGGCAAGTCCGAACGCGGTAACTTCCCGGTGTTCCAGCGCGAGCTGCGTCAATGGTCCATGCGCATCACCGCATACGGCCACCGTCTGATCGAAGATCTTGATGGCATCGATTGGCCGGAGAAGGTCAAGCTCATGCAGCGAAATTGGATCGGCGAATCCCACGGCGCTTCCGTGCATTTTGAGGTCGAAACCCCGAACGGCGTCAAAGACATGGAGATCTACACCACCCGTCCCGACACCCTGTTCGGCACCACGTTCGCCGTAGTCTCTCCGGAACATCACCTGCTCGAAGACGTTCCCGCCGAATGGCCGGCCGAGACTCCGGAAGACTGGAAGGGCGGCTATGCCACTCCGGTCGAGGCGGTGAAGGCCTACCGCTTGGCTGCGGAAGCCAAGACCGCCAAGGACCGTGTTGACGAGGCTGGCGAGAAGACCGGCCTGTTCACCGGCCTGTACGCCATCAACCCAATCACCGGAGCCAAGCTGCCGCTGTTTACCGCGGATTACGTGCTCATGGACTACGGCACCGGTGCCATCATGGCCGTGCCGGGCGGCGACCAGCGCGATTACGATTTCGCGGTCAAGTTCGGCCTGCCGATCATCTACACCGTGCAGCCGCTGGCCGAATCCGGCGACGATCTGGCCAACTATGAGGGCAAGGCGCCGTTTATCTCCCACGACGGCATCGTCATCAACTCCTCCGTGGACGCCACCCGCGCCAAGGGCGACGCGTTGAGCCTCAACGGCCTTCGCGTGGACGAGGCCATCGACAAGGTGAACGCATGGCTGGAAAAGGCCGGTGTCGGCAAGGGAACGGTCAGCTACCGTCTGCGCGACTGGCTGTTCAGCCGCCAGCGTTATTGGGGCGAACCGTTCCCAATCGTCTATGGCGCGGACGGTACTCCGCACCTGCTGCCGGATGACCAGCTGCCGATCAACCTGCCGGATGTGCCGGACTATAGTCCGAAGACCTTCGATCCGGAAGACGCCGAATCCAATCCTGAAGCTCCGCTGAGCCGCAACGAGGATTGGGTGAAGGTCGAACTCGACTTGGGCGACGGCAAGAAGACCTACTATCGCGACACCAACACCATGCCAAACTGGGCCGGCTCCTGCTGGTACTACATGCGCTACCTCGACCCGACCGACACCGAACACATGGTCGAGAAGAGCGAGTTCGACTATTGGATGGGCCCGAACCACAATGAGACCACCGGCAAGTCCGGCGGCGTGGATCTGTACATCGGTGGTGTGGAACATGCCGTGTTGCACTTGCTGTACTCCCGTTTCTGGCATAAGGTGCTGTTCGACCTCGGTTTCGTCGATTCCGCGGAACCATTCCACAAGCTGTTCAACCAGGGCATGATCCAGGCATACGCCTACACCGATGACCGTGGCCAGTACGTGCCGGCCGCCGAAGTGGTGGAAGGCCCAGCCGATGCCAACGGCGAGCCGACTTTCACTTGGAACGGAGAGCACGCCAACCGTGAGTTCGGCAAGATGGGCAAGAGCCTGAAGAACATCATCACGCCGGACGACATGTATTCGAACTACGGTGCCGACACCTTCCGCCTGTACGAGATGGGCATGGGACCGCTGGCCGAATCCCGCCCGTGGAACACGCGCAACGTGGTCGGATCCATGCGTTTCCTGCAGCGCCTGTGGCGTAACGTCGTCGACGAGAGCACCGGCGAAGTGCACGTCACCGATGGCGAACTCGACACGAAGACACTGAAGCTGCTGAACAACACGATCGCCGACGTGACCGTGGAAATGGAAGCGATGCGTCCGAACACGGCCATCGCCAAGCTCATCGTGCTCAACAACCACTTGACCAGCCTCAACGAGGTGCCGCGCGCAGCCGTCGAACCGCTGATTCTGATGCTTTCCCCGATCGCCCCGCACATCTGCGAGGAACTGTGGAACAAGCTCGGACACAGTGAGTCGCTGGCGCACGCCGAATGGCCGAAGGCTGATGAACGCTATGTTGGACAGGACACCGTCACCGCGGTCGTGCAGATCAAGGGCAAGGTTCGTGCCAAGCTTGAAGTTTCGCCCGACATCGACCCGAAGGAACTTGAGAAGATGGCGTTGGAAGCCGTCGCCGACCGTTTGGGCGGCAAGGAACCGCGCAAGGTCATCGTCAAGGCTCCGAAGATCGTGTCCATCGTTCCCGCGGAATGATATTTCGAAAAACCTTCGGAACCAACGGCCGCTGACAAGGTTTCCAACAGGGTGTGAACCGTTCCCGCATGAGGCGACACGCCGAATATGTGGATAACCCGCATCCTCCGACCACAGGGGCCGTTTCGACTGGACAGCATGCCCATGCATCCTCCAATTTGGATGCATGGGCATTATTATTACCCCGCCAAACAGGCGGAACAGGCAGGCCGAGATCACATCGCCGGCCACGCGGCGGCTGCGTGGACTTGGCATGCCCGAAACACATGAAAGGAACATGCACGGGCAAAACATTCGCAGCGAACATGTCCCTCCCGCAACCCCTGAAGCATCTGTGGCAATCGCGGCAACTGCAACGCCTGAAATATCCCGTGAACAAACGTCGGAACCTGCGAAACCCTCATTGCGGGATCTGGCCGGAGTCAAACCTGCCGACACGCCGACGGAACAGGACGGGCCCAAACGTGATCGTCCACGACTCGTCTTTCAGCCAATCCACGCGGTCATCGCCATACTCACCCTGTCGTGCGCGCTGTGTGCAAGTCTGACCATGCTTGTGCAACAGGCCATCCACTACAGCGCACTCCAACAGACGCAGATCACGCAATCCAAACAATCTCAGGCGAGCGGAACCACGAAAGACGGGGCGTCATCCGCGGCAACAACACCAAACCAGCAGCCTTCCATGGAACAAAACGGCCAGAACAAGCAAACATCCGAACTAACGGAACCTTCCGATCCGGCTGACGGTCTGTTGAATATCAACACCGCCGGATCCAACGAACTGCAAACCTTGAAAGGCGTAGGCCCGGTGACCGCGCAGCGCATCATCGACTACCGCAATCAGATCGGACGTTTCGACAATGTCGACCAATTGTTGGAAGTCAACGGCATCGGCGAGAAAACGCTGGCGAAATTCCGAGACCAAGTGTGCGCACGATGAGAGGAAACACGTTCGAATGGCGGAATAGGGAGCAGGGGAGCAGGGATTGGCGTCTACTGCCAGCCACCCTGTGCGGGTGGGCGGCGAGTCTGGCCGCACATGCGGGATTCGACTACTGCGTCGAGCAGGAAGGCAGACTCGGCATTCTGCCGCTCGTTTTAGTGTTGTCTGTGCCATTGCTGGCATTATTGGGATTGTTGGGATTGCCGTTTATGCGATCGCCTATCCTGCGCCTGCCGGTTGGCGTGCGGCGGGCGGTTGCGGCACGGCATTTCAGCATTATCGTATGCGTGGTCGCGGCGATGGCATGCGCGTCTTCCGCATTGACCTACGACGTATTGCAATGGAGGGATGCGGCCTCGTACGCGGCCAGAAGCGGCGAAAGCGACGTTGTGATACTGGTACGTACGACATCCCCCGCAGTGAATTCGAACAGGCGTGCGAATGATTGCCAGATCGATGCGACGATTTCGACGATCACGGCAAGCCAGATCACGCAACCAAGCATGATGCGGGTGCGCGTCTATGCGGACCGGCCGGACTGCGGCACACTCAAACAAGGCGGCGAATACCGGATGCGGGGCACGCTCGCCATATCGCAATACGGTACCATGCCGCTATGGCTGACGGACATCGCCTCTGTGGAACGCATACGGGCACCCAATCCCGCATTGCGTGTGATCGATATGATGCAGCAGGCGTTCTTCGAACAGACGTCACGGCTTTCCGACCAAGGAAAAGTACTTGTTCCCGGACTGACATTAGGCATTCTCGGACAGGATTACATTCCTCCAGACAGCGGCAATGGCAAAACTGGCACCGGTATTGATTCCACATACGCCAATCTGCTTGAAGACGCCTTCCAACGTTCGGGCATACTGCATCTGATGGCAGTCAGCGGCGGGCATCTCGCGGTCGTCGCCACCATAGTGCGCGCCGCCTGCTCGTTCCTGCTACTGCCAAGGCGCGTCACGGCCATCGCCATCGGCATGTCATACATCATGCTGGCAATGTGCGTGTTTCCCTCCGATTCGGTGTCACGCGCCCTGCTGATGGGTTTGGGCGGAGCGGGCTTCCTGTTCCTCGGGCGAAGAACACAGGCTTTGGCCGCCCTCAACTGGACCACTTTAGGCATGCTCATGGCCAATCCGCACATGTCACGCAGCTTCGGATTCGCACTATCATGCACGGCCGTACTCGGCCTCGTACTGTTCGCAGGGCCGTTAAGCGCATGGCTCACGCCGATCATGCCAGCGTTCATCGCGCAAACCATGGCCATGACCATAGCCGCGCAACTGTTCACCCTGCCGATTCAAGTGCTCATCGAACCGGAACTGCCCGTCTACTCCATTCCGGCCAATCTGGTCGTCGCACCCTTCGTGGGCTTTTCCACACTGACCGGGCTTGCCAGCCTCGCCATTTCATGGATACTGCCCAATCTGGGATTCATATTCGCCAGCATCGCCTCCTGGGGCACCGCCATTATGGAACTCATGGCCCTCCACCTCGGGTCAGGAGACCGCGCCACCATTCCGTGGACCGGAGGCGCGGGCGGCGCACTGCTGATCATCGTCGTCGAAATCGTCGGATATATGGCCGTACGACTTGTCGACACACTCTTCACCCGCATCACAACACCGGAACCAAACCTGCCGGGCCGACGCCTCATGCGCAATCCCGTCGAACGGGCGAAAGCATGGGGCGAACGAACCCACAACGCGCTCAAAACCATGAAATGGAACGAATGAATCTTGTCCACCGATACAGCGAGATTGAATACTATGCCGAAACCATCCGCAGCAACCTTCCACCTCATCTATGGAGGCGACCCGTACCTCAACGAGCAAACCGTACGCGACCTGCGCCACCAATCGCAACGCAAACACCCCGACGCGGAAACCATCGAACTCGACGCAACCAACGCCGATCATTACGCCTTCGACGAAGCGGTAAGCCCATCACTCCTATCCGAACGATCAATCGTCATCGTATCCAACCTGCAAAACGCCGACGACAGACTCGGCGAAACCATGGTCGCCTACTGCAAGCAAGCCGTCAACAATCCAACCGAAGCCAGCATCGTCATCTGCCAACATGAAGGCGGCATCAAAGGTAAACGACTCATCGACCAACTCACCAAAGCCGGAGCAGTCAAAGAAGCCGTGGCCGACCTCAAAAAAGCCGACGCAAAACTCAACTTCACCATACAATGCTTCGAACGACGCAACCGACGCATCGAACCCATGGCCGCACAGCAACTCGTAGCCGTACTCGGCGACAAAACCGGCGAACTCGCAGCCATGGCAGGCCAACTCTGCTTCGACTTCGACGACAATCCCATAACATTGGAACGCGTCAACCAATACCTCACCGCCAACCCTCAAGTAGACGGCTTCCGCGTGGCCGACCTCGCACTCTCCGGACGCTCAGCCGACGCCATCATCGCCATGCGGACTTCGGTCGAACAAGGCACCGCGCCAATCGCACTCATCGGAGCGCTCGCCATGAAACTACGCACCATGGCCAAAGCCTCAGCCGTACGCTCCGGCACCATCAGCGAAGCGGAAGCGAAAACCAATTCATGGGTACTGAAAAACGCCACCAGACAGCTCTCCGGATGGACCTCCGACGGCATGAGACGATGCATCCAAATGCTCGCATGGGCCGACGAACAAAGCAAAACCAACGGATCGGACCCTGTCTACGCGCTGGAACGATCCATCGAACTAATCAGCAACAAAGGACGAACCAACTAACATGGACGAGGACAACACCAGCAACAGCGCGGCCAGCGGCACCGCCAAAACCATCACCGTTGAAGCAACAACCGGCGAAGCCATGCACGAACTCGGCAAACACGTCGCGCACCTCGCCCACGGCGGAGACGTCATACTCCTCTCAGGGCCACTCGGTGCAGGGAAAACCACCTTCGCCCAAGGCTTCGGCGCAGGACTCAACATCAGCGAACCCATCGTCTCGCCAACCTTCACCATCGCACGCGAACTCAAAGGCCAATTCCCCAACGGCAACTCCGCCCACCTCATACACGTCGACGCCTACCGACTCGGCGGCAACGCCTACGCCCCAGGCCAAAACGCCGTCGAACACCTACTCGACGAACTCGAATCCCTCGGACTCGACGAAGAACTCGAAGATCCCAGCGACAACACCATCATCCTCATGGAATGGGGAGAACAGATGGCTGCCGCGCTCGCACCGGAACGCCTCGAAATCCACATCGACCGGCCGCTCAACACCGCCGGCACAGGCACAACGGCCAATACGGCCAGCCGCGAACTCACCAGCAACGGCGTACGTACCGTAACCTTCATTCCCGTCGGCGAATCCTGGCAAACCTTCGACATCGCACGCAACAAACGCTAAAACACAACCAACAACCACGATTCCAGCATCGGTTGTACAGTAGTTCCCAGCTTGGTACAAGGAGTTTCCACAAAATGCAGACACTGGTGATCGACACTTCATACGGCTCAACCGTCGGCATGGTCGGACACGACCCCATCGTTGAAACCGACTCACGCACCCACGTCGAAAAACTACAGGTGAACATCGCTACAACCGTCGAACAAGCCGGCCTCAAACCGGAAAACATCGACCGTATCATCGTCGGCATCGGACCTGCACCCTTCACCGGACTGCGCGCGGGAATCGTCGCAGCCAAAGCGCTCGCCTTCGCCACCGGTGCGCGGCTTATCGGGCAGAATGTGCTTTCCTCGCAGGTGCTTGTACGCAACGCGGAGCATGATGGCCGCCATCATCTGACACTCGCCGTGAACGATGCGCGACGCAAGCAGCTGTATTTCGCATTGCTAGATGGCAGCGGCTATGAGGTTGGTGGCAGCGCAGACGAAGACCATGATGCAAACGTTGAAAACAGCTGTGTGAAAACCCTGATTGACATGGATATCGACTATCCCGAATCGATCGTGAACCGTGTTAACGAAGTGCTGGAACAGCTTCGTCAGTCAGATACGAACGTGGAATATGTGGTCGATGTCATCGGCCATGGAGCGGCGAAATACGCGCAATCGTGGGCAAGTCTTCCCGAAGGTGGCATGGTGAGCGACCATGCGCTGCTTGACGAGGGAGCGTCCGGGCTGGAGCGTTTCGCGGCCTTCGCCACTTCGCAACAGTCTTTGGCGAATCCGGAGCCGATCGAACCGTTGTATCTGCGCAGGCCGGACGTGTCGGTGCCGAACCCATTGAAGCATGTGCTCAACCATGCCGGTGCAGAACGTACGGAGTGACGGTACGGCATGATCGTTGACCATACGAACATCGACGAGGAAATCGTTGTGCCACAGATGGCCGCTTTGGAAGCTGACCTGTTCGGCAGGGGAGCGTGGAGCGAGCAGTCTATCCGTCAGGAATTCCGCGCGCCGGCACGCACGTATCTGTTCGATATTGATGATTGCGGGATTGTGGATTGCGCTGCAGCAGACGGGCCAGTTGTCGATGAATCGGCTGCGGCCGATACTGCCGAAAAACAGCCTGTCGTGCGCGGGTATGCCGGTTTCTGGTATGACGGCGACGATGCTGAGATCATGACGATCGGCGTCGGCAGGCAGTTTCAACGGCAGGGAATCGCGGCTTCCTTGATGGAAGCATTGATTGCGCGGGCGTGTGAACAAGGAGCACAACGCATGTTGCTTGAAGTGCGCGTCGACAATACTCCGGCCTTAGCATTGTACGAACGGTTCGGTTTTGCCAGAATGGGCTTGCGTAAACGCTACTACCAGCCCGAAGGCATCGACGCGTACACCATGAGCCTTGAACTTAAGCCGAGGATTGTCGGCTTCGCAGCAACAGAACAATAAAACAGAACAACCAAACGGAACAGTAAGCAAAGCAGCAAACGGAGCAGCAATGAGCGAACCAATCGTACTCGGCATCGAATCCACCTGCGACGAGACCGCGGCCGCGGTAGTGCAGGGGCGCACCCTGATTTCCAACGTCGTCGCATCCTCCATGGATGAGCACGCGCGTTACGGGGGTGTGATTCCAGAAATCGCGTCACGCGCCCACGCCGAAGCGTTCGTGCCATGCGTTTCCAAGGCGTTGGCCGACGCGAACATGACGTTGTCTGACGTCGATGCGATCGCCGTGTCCGCGGGTCCTGGACTTGCTGGCTGCCTCGCCGTTGGCGTGTCCGGCGCGAAATCTCTTGCCTGGGCGGCGAACAAGCCAATTTACGGCATCAACCATGTAATCGGGCATATTGCGGTCACGCAGCTGCAGTTCGGCCCGTTCCCCGAAGACACGCTCGCCTTGATCGTGTCCGGCGGACACACGTCCCTGCTGCATGTTGAGGATGTTGCGCACCATATTGACGTGGTCGGCACCACGCTTGATGATGCAGCCGGCGAATGCTTCGACAAGGTCGCCCGCCTGCTGGGCTTCCCATATCCGGGCGGTCCGCATATCGACCGTCATGCGCAATTGGGCGACCCACATGCCATCAAAGTTCCGCAAGGGCTCACCCAAGGCAAAGCGGGCCAGCAGCATCCGTACGATTTCAGTTTCTCCGGCGTGAAAACGGCCGTCGCGCGTTGGATCGAGGAACAGCAGGCGCAAGGCAATGAGATTCCCGTTGATGACGTGTGCGCGTCGTTGGCGGATTCCGTGGCGACCGTGCTCGCCAAGAAGGCGATGCGCGGCTGCGAGCAGTACGGTTCGAAGACGTTGATTGTAGGAGGTGGCTTCTCCGCGAATTCGCAGCTTCGCGCCAAACTGTTGGAAGTCGGAGTCGAGCATGGGGTAGAGGTGCGTGTGCCGCAGCTCAAACTGTGCACCGACAACGGCGCCATGGTAGCCATGCTGGGCGTCAACCTAGTCGAAGCTGGAGTGGCTCCGTCAAACCTCGACTTCGCCATCGATTCGGCCATGCCGTTGACGAAGATCTCCATGTGAGATTGGGGCGAAATCGTCGTGTGGAAACGTTTTGCAACCCGAAACACACATGTGACACGCTGAAGATTTGCAATCCACAAGTTTTGGTGTAGTATTTTTATTTTGTGCACAGCGCATTCCTGCGTAGCTCAGTTGGCAGAGCATCCGACTGTTAATCGGACGGTCACTGGTTCAAGCCCAGTCGCAGGAGCCATTTGAAAGCCCTTGGAAACCAAGGGCTTTTGTCATATTCATCGTCATATTCGAGGAATCAACGAAGATGCCGAGGTTCTGGCTTATAGGAACTTTTGGCCAATAACCCGGATATTGCGGCAGGCACGTTTTACACGAAATTCATGATTGAGGAGAACGATACTATGGATGAGGTAGCCAAAGCAGATTCTTCCACGGGCAAAACTTAAGATTTTCCCAGCAAGCGGCGTTTACCATGAACACGCAAGCAAGAAAACCACGGCAAATCATGGAAGGGAGTCCATATGTGCACTGGTGTTCGTTTCTCCGACAATGAGGGAAACATGTATTTCGGCCGTAATCTCGACTGGAGCTTCTCCTACGGCGAGACCATTCTGGTCACTCCGCGAGGCTACCAGTACGACTATGTCTATGGGACCGAAGGCAAGAACGAACCGAATGCGGTGATCGGCGTGGGCGTGGTCATGGCCGACCGCCCCATGTATTTCGACTGCGCCAACGAGCATGGCTTGGCCATTGCCGGACTGAACTTCCCCGGATACGCCTCCTTTGCGCACGAGCCGGTCGAAGGAACCGAAAACGTCGCTACCTTCGAATTCCCGCTGTGGGTGGCGCGCAATTTCGACAGTGTCGACGAAGTCGAAGAAGCGTTGAAGAACGTGACGCTCGTTTCGCAGGTCGTGCCCGGCCAGCAGGAATCCCTGCTGCACTGGTTCATTGGTGACGGCACCCGCAGCATCGTCGTCGAGCAGATGGCTGACGGCATGCACGTTCATCATGACGATGTGGACGTGCTTACCAACCAGCCGACCTTCGACTTTCATATGGAAAACCTGCGCAACTACATGTGTGTGAGCAACGAAATGGCGGAGCCGACCACTTGGGGCAAGGCGGAACTGAGCGCATGGGGTGCCGGCGTGAGCATGCACGGCATTCCCGGTGACGTGAGTTCGCCGTCGCGTTTCGTACGCGTCGCCTACACCAACACGCACTATCCGCAGCAGAACAACGAGGCTGCTAATGTGTCTCGTCTGTTCCACACGCTGGTTTCCGTGCAAATGGTTGACGGCATGTCCAAGATGGGCAACGGCCAGTTCGAGCGCACGCTGTTCACCAGTGGCTATTCCGGGAAAACCAACACGTATTACATGAACACGTATGAGGATCCGGCGATCCGCTCGTTTGCCATGTCCGACTTCGACATGGATTCGAGCGAGCTGATCACCGCCGATTGATTCCGGGAATTTCGGGTTCGAAGATTCCAGTTCCGAAGATTCCGCAGTGATCGCACTATGTGGACAGTATAAAAGGGCACAACGTCGCAACCGTCGTTGTGCCCTTTTAATCAGTAAAACTGATGAGATTTGATTAAAATGGTCGAGGCATGCTTTCAAACGTACTTTCAGGCGTTTTCCTCGTTATGTTCCTTATGCGAGGAAGCGAATCGCGACAGAACACCTGACTTACGTAAAGCGCAATACATTCCCCAGGAACCGAAACCGGCGAATGCCACAGCGCTAAGTAGCTCGCAAATAGTGCCGATGATGCCTCGCGGGCTGAAGAACATGAATGCCTGATAGTAGAAGAACAGCAGGTAGAAGTTGTAGACGATTCCAATCGCCAGAGCAGACAGAATGGTGACGCCGAGCGTCCAACGACGGTAGCGGAACAACGCGAATACCGCTTCTGCGGCTGCCGCCTGCAACAACGCAATTACCACCAGGCTCACACTGTATTTCGTGCCGAGCACCACCTCGACGAACGATGCGACTAAAAGCACGTAGGCCGAAGCTCCCGGCTTGCGCACGATCAGAGAACCCAGCGTGGCGGGGAAGTAGAACAAAGCATGAAGTAGCGCCGCTGAACCAGGAAGAATCAAAGTCATCAACGGAAAAAGACCATACGAGAGGCCGTCGAACACCCAAAACATCACTCCCGACATCACGCCTACCGCCGCGCCGACTGCGATATCGACCACACGCCATGTGAGGGACTTGCGTGTTTCTTGGGTTGTTTTCAAAGGCTGCTTTACCTGCTTCGGCAGCTTCGCGTCTGTATTATGAATAACGGTTTTAGAGAATGGCTTCGCCATAATGATAATGAATCCTTGCGTTGGTCGATGCCGCGCACCGTGAGTCGGAGATCGCGGCAGTCGCCGTGGGCCGTTCCTCGACCTGCGCGGCTCGGGCAGGAACGACGAGAGGTATTATACGACGTGTTGTTTTGCCGAACACGCATCATGGATCTCCCTGTATCCAAAATATCGTTACAAATACTCCAAATCCGGGCGTACGGTCCAGTCCAGTACACCTAATCCGCACGATTTCATTAAATCAGCAGCATAAGAGATTTTTGCTGTGAGGCGGCATTCGTCCAAAACAGCGTGGTCCTATGTTCCTTATGATGAACACGTAAGTTACGCTTTGCAGACGCAACTTAGCTAATTGTCAGGATTACATGTTCTTTTGTTATGCGATAGCATGCAACACGCCAATTAGACTTCAAGCACTTTAAGTTTTTACAGTGCAGGGTATGAGCACTACAACATGGCATACGATTCGTGAAGCATCCATGATTTCCGGACTTCCCGAATCCACTTTGCGCTACTACGAGCAGATCGGCATCATTGCCCCGATCGCACGTGACCCAAGTTCTGGTCATCGTGCCTACACTAACGAAGACATTCAATCGTTGGTCACCATTTCCTGCTTGTCTGCAACCGGCATGCCGCTTGACGCCATGCGCGAGTATCTGAAAAATCGTTTCGACGGCGCCGAAGGCGCGCACAGGCAAATAGCGCTACTGGACGCGCAAGCATTGCGTTTGGCCGCAAAAGCCGAAAGCATCCGCATACAGCAAGCCTATGTTTCCCTCAAAACACTGTATTGGCGTGCCGTGGCGGAAGGCCATGACGACGAAGCACAACAACTTCTGGAAGAAAACCACGATGTTATCGAAACAGTGAAAAAACAGATCCGCAGCAAGGCTGAAGCATAAGCCGAGGCATCCTCGCAGACGTTACCTCAATTCAATTCATACAACAAAGGAGCAACTCATGAAGGCAGCGATCTTCAAGGGAGTCAAGCAGATGGCATGCGAAGAACATGCCGAACCGACCATCATCGATGGGGGAGACGCCATCATTCGCGTGGTACGCGCATGCGTGTGCGGCTCCGACCTGTGGTTCTACCGTGACGGTAGCAAGGAGCCCAACACCCAGGCCGGCCATGAAGCCATCGGCGTGGTTGAGCAGATCGGCGACGACGTGACCGTGGCCAAGCCAGGAGATTTCGTGATCGTGCCGTTCCCATTCAGCTGCGGCAAGTGTCCAGTATGCAAGGCCGGTTTCGAATCCAGCTGCCCTCATGGCGGATATTTCGGAGACGAGGGATTGGGCTGCCAGGCGGAGTATCTGCGCGTGCCAGAAGCCAATGGCACGCTGGTGGTCGTTCCGGGCGACGCGAAGAGCTTCTCTGACGAAATGCTCGCATCGCTGCTCACCCTCTCTGACGTGATGTCGACTGGTTACCATGCGGCCGCTTCCGCCGAAATCAAGCCGGGGGATACCGCGGTCGTGTTCGGCGACGGTGCGGTCGGCCTGTGCGGAGTGCTGTCAGCCAAGCTGATGGGCGCCACCCGCATCATTTCCATGAGCCGCCATGCCGACCGCCAGCGTATCGCACGCGAATTCGGCGCCACCGATTTCGTGGAGGAACGTGGCGACGAGGCCGTGGCCAAGGTGCTGGAAATGACTGATGGTTACGGCGCCGACGCCGTGCTTGAATGCGTGGGCTCCGCATTGTCGAACGACACCGCCATGAAGGTTGCGCGTGCGGGCGCTGTGGTCGGACGTGTTGGCCTGCCTCACGGTGTGGAAGCCGATATTCCAGGACTGTTCTACCGCAATGTTGGTCTGCGTGGCGGTCCGGCACCGGTGCGCACGTATGATCTGCAGCGACTGCTCAAGGAAGTGCTCGATGGCAACATCAATCCGGGCATCGTCTACACCTCCGAATACACGCTCGACGATATTCAGGAAGCGTACGCGGCCATGGACGAGCGTCGCACCGTAAAGTCGCTGCTGCGCATCAGCGAGGTCTGAGCAATATGCCGGCGATAGAATAAGCGGAAATCAAACGAAAGGAAGCAAGTCTTGTTTGAAGAGCTACATAAACGGATGAATTCGTTTTGGAATAATGACAGGACATTGTCACAAACCGATCCGGAATTCATTGAATTCTTCTCGAATTTCGCTTATGACGAAGTGGTGAACGAGCCGGGAGCAAATCATCCTGATTTGGATGACAAGACCCGTTCTTTGGCCATTCTTGCCGTGTTGGTCGGATGCCAAGGCTTGGATGCCTTCGACATGATGCTGCCGGTGGCCTACGAAACCGGACTGTCGTCCATCGCCATCAAGGAAATGGTGTATCAGGCAACCGCATACTGCGGTTTTGGCAAAACTCTGCCGTTCCTGAAGAAACTCAACAATTTCCTCGGCGCGGCCAACGTGCATCTTCCGCTTGAACCGCAAGGCACCATCACGCCGGAAACGCGTGCCAAGGCGGGCGAAGACAAGCAGATCGAAATCTTCGGTGAAGGAATGCGTGGATTCGCGCAATCCGGCCCCGAAGAGACGCGACACATCAATAAGTGGCTTGCCGGCAACTGCTTCGGCGACTACTACACGCGCGGTGGCTTGAACACGCGTGAGCGTGAAATGATCACGTTGTGCTTCCTCGCCGCGCAGGGCGGTTGCGAACCTCAGTTGGCATCTCATGCGAAGGCCAATATGGGCGTGGGCAATGAGAAGGCGTTTCTGATTGCCATTATTTCGCAGTGCATGCCGTATATCGGATATCCGCGCACATTGAATGCGATTCGTTGCATCAATGATGCCGCCGAGCAGATGCAGGGCTGATTGCAGTAAGGTTTTACGTCGATCGATGCCTCGACAGCTTGCTTTGATTCTTGCCTGATTCTCGCCCTGATATATAAGGGGTCGTTTGCCAGTCATGATTGGTTTGGCAAACGACCCCTTTACATATGTTGTTACTTATGTGCGAGCATCACTCGCCCCACGCATCCTACTACAGGGAGGATTCTTCCATCCACTGGATGAATCTGGACTCTAGAGCACTCTTCAGCAATTCAATAAGCTCATTGCGTGTGACTACGACACTATTTTGTGGTCGGTGCGGTAAAGGTCAGGTTCTACGTAGATTTCGAAGCGGAACCATGGCAGTGCGACGCGCACGCTTCGTTCGATCTTGTTCACGGTTTCGACATCGTAATCGCGGTCGAGTTTGCTGGTCTGCACTTTGACGCACAGCAGAATGTCATCCTCAGACATGTGCACGGTCTGCATGTTCAGCAGTTGTTCCACGCCAGGCGTCGAAATAACGGCCTGCTCAATCTTCTTTCGGGTATCAGCGTCAACTGCCTCACCGATCAGTAGTGAACCCGACTTGAACATCAGCAGCAACGATCCCGAGATCAGCACAAGACCAACCATCAGGCCGCCAAGTGCGTCGAATATCTCATTGTCGAACAGAATCGCCAGACCGATGCCAGCTCCTGCAAATGCCAGACCAATCAAGGCAAGCGTGTCTTCCATGATGACGGACGCAAGCTCCGCCGACTTGGTGCGCTTCCAGAAACGGAACACACCCATGTGGGGTACGCCCGTACGTTCCATGCGCTCATTCGCTTCCTTGATGCTTTGATGCAGCCCGTAACCTTCCAGACAGGCGCTGATGACCACCACAATGAACGCCACCAGCAGTTCCATCTGGTTGGCATCACGCAACGCGGGATTTTCGACAATGGAGAACAGCTTCTTTACCGCTTCCGAAGTGGAGAAGAAACCTCCGACGAAGAACAGCAGCGTCGCCACCACGAACGAGGCGAGATACTTGGCCCGATACAACCCGAACGGATGATCGCCGTCCGTCTTATGTTTGGAGAAGCGGCCGCCTACCATGAGCACGATCTCATTGGAACAGTCGGCGATGGAGTGCACCGATTCGGAAAGCATTGCGGACGATCCGGTGAAGAACGCTGCCGCGAGCTTGGCGATGGCCACACCGATATTGGCTCCGAGCGCCGCTTTGACGGCCGCACCCTGGTGTTCCGTTTCCTGTTGGCGAATATTGTTTGCCATATTCGCGTTACTGTCGTTCGTACTACTGTCGTTGGAATCTTGCGATTCGTTCATTGCCTTTCCGTTTCTTTCTGGAGTTAATACAGACACGTTTAATCATATATAAGGGTGTGGTATTCCCGTCGTATTCCGGAGGTGAAATGCCAAAAATGCGTGTAAGACATGGGTGGCTCCCCAATACCGGTAGATTTGTAAAAATCTGCTTTTCTGCAACGAGGAGGGATGATTGGGCGGTTATGGTTCGGATGCGGTTGGTTTGTTTATCTCGAGAGACGAGACGCTTACGGATGCCAAGGCCGCAGCTGCATGGTCGGCACATGCGAGAAGAATCGGCAGTATGACTGAAGCTGCGCATGACGATTATCAGTTGCCCGAAGAATTCGAGCACTGTTCGAAACTTGACCCTGTACGAGATGCTCCTAGCGCGTTGGACCGCGTCAAGCAAGTCGTACGCATTCTGCACGAACCAGGCGGATGCCCTTGGGACGGCGAGCAGACCAATACAAGCCTGCTTAAACCACTGTTGGAAGAAACCTACGAATACATCGACGCTGTGGAAACGAACGATCGCGACAACATGCGTGAAGAACTCGGCGACATGCTGCTGCAATCCGTTTTCCAAGCGCAAGTGTGCGCCGTTGATACGCAGGATCCGTTCAACATCGACGAAGTGTGCAACCGTCTCGTAGATAAGCTCATCACCCGCCATCCGCACGTCTTCCAGACAAATGAGGCCACTGACGAGTCCGCGCCCGCACCGGAAAACGCGCAAGATACGCTGAAACTGTGGGAAGCGATGAAGCAGAAAGAGAAGCATCGCAAGTCCGTGCTCGAAGGCATCTCCCATGCGCAAGGCGCATTGCCGCGTGCTACAAAAATCGTATCGAGAGTACACAAATCGCAGTATCGTGACCAGCTCGAAACCGCATTCAATTCAAGTGCAGAACAGACAGACAAACAGCATGATGTCAGTCATCCTTATGCAGACGAAATCATCACCATCATCCGCAAAGCGCAACGTGACGGCGTAGACGTGGAATCCGACCTGCGTTGCCGCCTGCGCGACATAGAATCCGAAATCGAACACATCGAAAAGACCATGAACCATGAGTGACGTTAAAGCACTCGACCCAGCACTGCTCAAAACAGCATTCCGCGGACTTCAACGCCGACCGTGCCAATGATGATGGTGGTTGGTGGCAGATGTTTGCCAATTTGGTGAACAAGTATGGTTTGGTGCCGAAGAGCGCTTATCCGGAGTCGGCTAATTCGAGGAATTCGGGATGCGTTCAAGCAGTATTTGAATACGAAGCTACGTGAATTCGCGTCCGATTTGCGCGACCGTCATACGGCTGGAACGTCGTTGGATGAGTTGCGTGGCGATGGCTTTTTTGATTGCGATACTGTGCGCGTTGACCAGCTTTTCGGTACGGAATTCACGTTCGACAAGGCCAAGGGGTTGGAGCATGGCGATTGCCCAAACAATCATGCCATGACGTTGACTGGCGTGAATTTGGATGAGGATGGTCGCCCGAATCGTTGGAAGGTGGTGAAGGCTTGTGCACAGGTCGCAGATCATGCCGATCACATAGAACAACGGCCAGTCGAACAACACGTAGTTCCATGCCGTACCGACGTTACCGGTGCGTACGCCGTAATTGAGTGCCGCCATCACATAAATCATGATTGCGGACATGATGAAAACTAAAGAGAATGCCTTCCTTGCCGTTACGTGACATGGAATTTCCTTTTGCTATGCATTCGATGTGTTAACGTATCAGCCCCTCTGGCCTGTTTCGCGCGTTGCCTTCGCAAGAGGAGTGCGGAGGAGGACTAGAGGGTGCATATCGAAATCCAAAATACTTGTGAAGCACATGCGAAAAGAAAGAGCCGGACATTTCTCACGTCCGGCATAAGTACAATCCCCCAATAAACTGGAATTACTCGGCTTACTCTTCGGCCACCAGCTCCAGATAGGAATCATTCCACAGGTCTTCGTCGCCGTCAGGCATAAGCAGTACACGCTCAGGATTCAGAGCCTGTACTGCGCCCTCGTCGTGGGTGACCAGCACGATCGCTCCCTCGTATTTGGCTATGGCCTTCAGAATCTCGTCGCGGGACGCGGGGTCAAGGTTGTTGGTCGGTTCGTCGAGCAGCAGCACGTTCGCACGGCTCGTTACCAATGTCGCCAACGCCAGTCGCGTCTTTTCACCGCCGGAAAGCACACGAGCCGGCTTCAACGCGTCGTCACCCGAAAACAGGAACGAACCAAGAATCGAACGCGCCTGCGTGTCGTCCAGTTCCGGAGCGACATGGATCAGGTTCTGCAATACGGTGGCGTCCAGGTCCAACGTGTCGTGTTCCTGTGCGAAATAGCCGATTTTGCAACCATGACCGTAATCTACGGAACCAGTGTCCGGCTCCTCCAAATGCGCAAGCAACCGCAGAGTAGTGGTCTTACCGGCACCGTTGTATCCCAGAATCACCACGCGCGAACCCTTGTCAATAGCCAAGTTCACGCCGGCGAACACAATGTTCGAACCGTAGGCTTTCGAAACATCCTTTGCCATGATTGGCGTACGACCGCACGGAGCTGGTTCCGGGAAACGAATATCCGCCACTTTCTCCTGCTTTTGCGCCTCGGACGTGTTCTCGAGGAGTTTCTCCGCGCGGCGCATCATGTTCTGTGCGGCCACGGCCTTGGTGGCCTTCGCGTGCAGGCGAATACCTTGCTGCATGAGGCGTTCCGCCTTCTTTTCGGCGACCTCGCGTTCGCGGCGGCGACGTTCCTCGTCAACCACGCGCTGGTGCAGGTAGGCCTTCCAGCCGAGGGAATACATGTCAATCTGGCCAAGCTGCGCATCCAGATGCCACACCTTGTTCACCACTTCGTCCAACAGTTCGGTGGAGTGGGAGATGACCAGGAATCCACCCTCGTATTTCTTCAGGTATCCGCGCAACCATTCGATGGAGTCGGCGTCCAAATGGTTGGTCGGTTCGTCGAGGATCAGTGTGTCCGCATCGGAGAACAGGATGCGGGCCAATTCGATACGACGACGCTGGCCGCCGGAAAGCGTGCCCAATTGCTGGCCCATGACCTCCTGCGGCAGACCGAGACTTGCCGCCATGGCGGTCGCTTCGGACTGAGCCGCATAGCCGCCGGCCTTTTCAAAATCCTGCATGGCCTTGTCGTAACGGTTCATCGCGCGGGTCATGACGTCCGGATCCGGATCGGTCATCTCCTTTTCAGCCTTGCGGATACGCATGATGATCGATGCGATGTCTCGCGCGCTCATCATGCGGTCGAGCGCGGTCTGTTCCGGATCGGCGGCATGCGTGTCCTGCGGCAGATAGCCGAGCTTGCCCGATACACGCACTTTGCCGGCGGTGGGCAGCATGTCGCCGGTGATCACGCGGGTAAGCGTGGTCTTACCGGCACCGTTACGGCCGACCAGGCCGATCTTGTCTCCCTTAGCGACATGGAAATTCGTGGGATGCAGCAACGTGCGCGCGCCGATCTGAATCTCAAGCTCCTGCGCTTCAATTGCCATGCCTCAACACCTCTGCACTTTCGTTACTGTCGTTCCAAACTGGCTGTGCCGCACATAGCGGCCTGCCCATCGTTTTCATAAGGCCAAACGCCAATCGAACATCATACCGAACGCCCGTAACCATAAATGATCGGATCGTTCATCATGTCCCTTCCATCATGAAAAACAAGACCATAATAGTCATAGTAAGGTCAGTCATAGGATTTATCGACCAGGAAAGAGGCGCTGATGGAGAAAGGGCTGTTCAATCAGCGTGTTTATGAGGTGGTGCGGCGCATTCCGAAGGGCAAAGTCGCCACCTATGGGCAGGTTGCGGCTTTGGCTGGAGCGCCACGCAACGCGCGTTTCGTCGGCTATGCCCTGCATTCGAACCCTGAACCGGACGTGATTCCGTGTCATCGCGTGGTGTTTCGAGACGGTTCGTTGGCACCCGGATTCGCGTTCGGTGGTCCGGAAAGACAGCGGCTTCTGCTCGAAGAGGAAGGTGTTGCCTTCATCTCTCCGAAAGGTATGTCCGAACTAAGCGAGTCGGGCGAGATGAAAGGCTCGAACGCCGGAGCTTCCGGACTGCGCGTCGATCTCGCCCGTTGTCAGTGGGACGCCTAGTCGCTTTCAATCCGTGTCAACCGCTTACATTCAACTTTCCCTCAACGCTATTTGTTTTATCCGCCGCGGTCGGATAATGGGTGCCTGCCATAAGGTGAAAAGAGCAACGGGGATGCAAATGGCGGAACGGCAAGGCATAGGGCAACGGGACACATCAGGGGCAAGATCGGTCGGAATGTCGGTTGTATCGTTGACGCCGGCTCCGCGAACCATGGCGCAACATCGGCTTTAGTCGTTGGAAAATAGCGCGACACGCCGTGATTTGCGGAGTCGGCATGCTTCATGTATATTTTTTACTCGTTGCCCACCACGGTGGAAAACATTTGCGGACATAGCTTAGTTGGTAAAGCGCAACCTTGCCAAGGTTGAGACCGCGGGTTCGAGTCCCGTTGTCCGCTCCATTTGAAAGCTTCCGAAAGGGAGCTTTTTTCATATTCCAGCAAAGACCGCGGGATTATAAAACCAAGTATCCGGTCAACGGATCCCGCGTCCTGAATCCGATTCGGATTCCTCTCCGCTGAAAAAACGTTTGACCACAATGTGAACGTTCTCTTGAAAAGGGACAATCCATGCGGGAGACTTAAAAACAGTTTCGCCAAACAGGCAATGATGCCGGGGAGAGCGAAACGAACGGAGGTAAAAACAAATGAATGAGAACAGCGACATTGTATTCGTGCCGGACGATTCCGCCAGCCACGAGTGGACGGAACGGGATAGCGAACTAGTGGAGGAGTACGCGGCCCAGCTCATGAGCATGAGTATCTAATCTGAAACTAGACGGGGGTTGGATTTCCCTCTTTCATAAACATGGAAAAGACGTCGCATTCGTACTGTAAATGCGGCGTCTTTTTCGTATTCTCGTTTACAATGAGGACTTGCGTCAAGGCATAGGAACACATGGAAAGGCGTATTGTTGGCTGAAATCAGACGGGAGATGGAGCGACTCCGACCCGTATACGAAACCGGCGTGCTACGGTTGCTGCTGCGTGCAAATTCCATGCTGTATGTCGCACTGTTGCGATCCACGTTCGACCCGTTGACCGGCGAACTGCCGCGCGAAATCGTAGAAGAGCGGTTCGCACGCAGCCTCAACAGACTTATCGAAACCGGCGACTACACGTTGAAAGACGGACAGACCACACGCGACGCCGCGCATTCAATCCTGCTTGACCTTACCCGCGAAGGTGAGGGCGACTACGCCTGGCTCGCCAATTCCATGGACGTGGCCTTGCATCGATACCTGTACCGGCTCACCGCGCGAGCGCACCGCGCCATCGAAGCGCTCGACAGGCTTGAAGACACCACGAAAGCGTTGTCCGGCGCGCAGGCCAACAGCATCATCATGGAAATCGAAAACGCGCGCATGCAGTTGACCGCCGATCCGCGCGAGCGCATCCGCCTGCTGAAGAAAGACATCGAGGAACGGCAGAAGGAGATCGACAAGCTGGAGCATAGCGAGGCTTTGGAGAAGCTCACATCCGAACAGATCGGCGACATCATCGGTGTAATTCACAACACCCTGCGTGGCGTGCCCATCGACCTACGTGAGCTTGCCCTGTCCGAACGGGACAACGGCGACGCGCTCCGCCGGCGTATGCAGGCCGGCGCTCTGAGTGTGGAAAGCATCCTCACCGCATATCATGACGAATATCGACGAGCGTTTCGCGAATCCGACAGCGGACGCCGTTTCGAAGACGCGTTCCAGGTCATCGTCACCGACGAGGGCCGACGCGAAATCGACGATGCGGTGCGAGACATCGCCAGAAACCCATATTTGGATGGTGAGCCGAGTGTGCTGCTCAACCAGGTGCGTTCCGAGCTCAAACGCATCTACGAGGGTATCGAAGACGTGCGCCGGCAGATCCGTACGTCCGATGAGGCGGTCAGCCGTCTCGTACGCCAGCAAACGGACACCAGCTATCGGACCATGCTCGCCAAACTCAACCAGCTGTTCGCGAAAACCAGCGCCGAAGCCAAAGCCAGGCCCAACGATCCGTCACGACCCTACCATACGGGCGCGGGGCAGGCGCAATTCCAAGCATTGCCGTCACGGCCAGCCAAATCAATGACGCGAGCCATATCATCCAGTCTGAACGACGCTCCAACAGCGACCGTCGAAGCGCCCGATCTCAAGAACATGGTCGAAATATGCGGGCCGCGTCTGACACGTATGATCGGGCTTATTCGCCGCAATCCGGTGACGACATCGAACGGCATGTTCGTGGATCTCGCGGAAAGCTTCAACCGGCTGCCGAAAAACGAACGGAGGGAAAGCGAACTGGTTGGCTTCCTAAGCGCCCTGCGCACGCAGGACGACTCGTCATACGTGACATGGCGCTGCATATCGATCGACGGCAGCGAGCGCGTATGGCGTACCAAACCCATTCTCACCACCGAAGCAACGCTCGACGACATCATCGAGGAGAAATAAGCATGACGGACGACATCGAAACCAGCATTGAAGAAGAGACACCGACAGGAAACAAACCGTCGTTTGAAGAATCGGATAGTCCGCAGGCCATGCCCGCGCTGTTCAACGGCGATACCGGCGACATGCCCGTCGAGGCGCGCATGGTGGCGATTGCGCTCAAACGCGAGCGTTACATCGATGGAAGCCTGTACGACCATGCCCGCGAGCACCGTGAGGCTGTGGAACGTTCGCTCAACAACGACATGCTCAGACTGGTCGACAATACGAAATACCACATCATGTACGCGTCGCCGGTCACCGATTCGGAAACAAACATCCGTTCGTTGAAAACACGCATGAGCCTCACCCGAGAGGAGGCCGCCACGCTTGCCGCGCTTCGCATCAAGGTGTTGGAATACGAGAATCAGAACGCCGAACCGTGCGATTGGCTCATCAGTTTCGACGACATCCGCGCGCTGCTCGCCACCGGCGCGGGATTCCTCACCGCCAGCAACGACGAGGAGGGCATGGCGAGGAAGATCACGTCCATGATCTCACGCATGCGCACCTACGGGTATCTCGCGCCGACCGAGGACGACGACATGTACGTTCTCACGCCTCTGGTGCCCATGGTGCTTGACAGGAATCTTGCTGACCAGTGGCTCGGATCCGAAACTGCGGACAGGAGCATATCCGCCGCCGACAACGCCATTGCCGGTACGGATGGCAGGATGACGACCGGCATAGAACAAGACGCATTCGATTTCAACATCGACGACAACCGTTTCGATGAGGAGGAGCGCTGATGGCAGACAGTATGAAGATCGTTTCCGACAGGTGGATGCTGCAAAGCCGGCAGATCGTCAACTGGGGCTCATATGGAGGGTGGCATGAATTCCGCCCATCCATGGACGGCACCATGCCTGTGACGCTGCTCGCCGGCGCCAGCGAATCAGGCAAATCCACTCTCGTCGACGCGCAGATCTCGCTGCTTTACCCATCCGGAACCCCTTACAATAAGGCGTCGAATTCCGGTCGTTCGGAACGTAACGACTACACCTATCTGCGTGGCATGATCGGCGTGAACGACAGTGAGAACGGCGAAACGCCGATCTTCCTGCGTGGCAGGGACGTGGACGGCGTTCCGCAAAGCATTTGGGGCGCAATCGTCGACACGTACGTGAACAAAACCGGCGGAGGCCTGCTTTCCTGTGGCAAATTCCTCTATCTGAGTGCCGGAGACGGGCAGGACGGCCTACGCCGCCGGTATGTCACGTGGAATCGAGCCATCGACCCGCGGCTCATGGACCAGTACCGCGACGCGCCATTCACCCGGTCCATGTTCGAAAAAACCTATCCGGAATGCACCACGCATGCCAACGCCGCGGCGTTCCACGCTTCCGTCTGGCAAGACATGAGATTGAGCGCCGATGCCTGCCGTCTCCTGCATAAAATCCAATCGGCGGACGCGCCCTCGAAACTCGACGACATTTTCAAACAGGGCGTGCTTGACATACCGGAATCCATCCGTCTCGCCCGCGAAACCGTCAACGACTACAACCGATTCAACGAGAACTTCCACAGCATGGAAGACAAGATGGCCCGCGTCACCATTCTGCAGAACATTCAGACGCGTTACGGCGAATACGCGAAGCAAACCTGCGAACGACGCGAATACGAGCCCATCAATCCCGACGGCGAGCATGGCTGCGAGACACTGTCCGTATGGGCGTGCTCGCGCATGGCCGGCGAAGTGCGCGCGGGATTGCCTGCCGCGCAACGCAAGGTCAGGGAATCGCAGGAGGCCATCGACCGGGCGAAGCAGCGCGTCGGCGAGCTCAACACGCGAGTCGACGCTATCAAGGAACGCATCCGCGGCATCGACGGCGGCAGCTTGCAGCAGCTCGGCAACGATCTGCAACGCGTACGCCAGGACATTGACGAGGCACGCAGGCAACGCCATGCCATAGCCGAACGATTCGAACAGGTCGAAGGCAGGCTTCCCAACAGTAAGCAGGCATGGGACGCCGAACGCGCCATGCTTACCGAAACGTTCGACACGTATGAGGAACGACTGCGGGACGCGAACGCCAAATTCCGACAACTGGTGGGGGAGCGTCACGACCGGCAGCGCGACCGTGACATCCTACGACGGGACTACCAGCGCAAGCTTGCTCAAAAAACACGCATCAGCGACGATATGGACGACGCGCGCACGCTCATCATGCGGGCGACCGGACTGGACGCGTCCGAGCTGCCGTATGTGGCCGAACTGATGGATGTGAACGAACGGAGCGAACAGTGGCGCTTGGCGATGAACGTCGCCTACGCGCCCATCGCGCAAACCATTCTCGTTGACAAACGCCACGAACAAGGATTCGCGGCGAAAATCAGCGCCATCGACCCGAACCTCATGACGCGCCGCACCTGGAGGTTCGTCGATACCGGCATTCGATACGATTCCTCCAGCAGCGAGGGCTGGATGTCGTCGAAACTGCAGTATCGGGAAGATTCGCCGTTCGTCGGATGGCTGAAAACACAGACGACGTCGCCGCACTTCGACGCGCGTTGCGTTCACGCCATCGACGACTCGAACCGCAGCGAACGACAGGTGCAGGCCGACGGTCAGATCAAATCCGGCGACCGTGGATTCCACGGCAGCAAAGGACTGCACCAGGTCATCGGCTTCATGAACGAACAATACTTGGCCGAACTGAAAAACCAGCTCGACAAGGCCGAACAGGCGTTGAACGACGCCGACCGTCGAAGCGAACAAATGTCCAACGCCATCAGCCTGCTGCAAGACGAGCATGAGCTCGCACGAATCATAGCCGACATGCCATGGAACAAAATCGACGTGGATGGACTGCAGGAACAGGAAACACGAATCCGCAAGCAGATCGAACGCATCGAAAGCAACCCGGAACTCAGCCAACTGCAAGCCGAACTGAAACAGCTCAGCCAACAAGCCACCGCCGAAAACAAAAACCAGTATCAAGCCGAAAACGACCTTAATAACGCCCAACTCGCCGTCCAAGCCGAACAATCATGGCTCGACACCCACGGCAACACCGATTTCGACGACTCCACACTATCCAGCATGGTGTCGAACCTGCTCGCCGACGCATACGACAACTGCTTCGGCGCATCCGTGCGCACGCAAGACCGGCCGAAACTCATCGCAGGCCTCTACGACCATGACAACGAAACACCATTCCACACGCGTGCACTACGCAACATATCACGCATCGCACGCACGCGAATCCAAGAAATCAACGCCAGAGCCAACCAACTGCGCGCCGACACGGAACGCATCATGGACGACTACCTCAAAAACCACTCCACGGACGACAACACCGTCATGGCAAGCGTGGAAGACTACCAATACTTCCTCGACGAACTCGACGAACTCAACATGCTCGTCACCCGCGCAGCAACCGACGAAGAATACGCCAACAGTGTCAAAAAACTCTACATGAGTTTCCAACAACTCAACCGCGCGCTACGCACCGACGAAGAAAACATCAAAGAACAACTCAACCGCATCAACAGCATGCTCAAAGGGCAACAATTCGGCCCACGAGGCGGCAGACTATCACTCGACGTGACATTCAGCCCCACCGACCGACAATTCGAAACCTCACTCAGCCGCATCCTGTCAAAACTCGAAGACTGGACACGCAACGCAACCAACAACCCCACAGAAACACGCAAAACATTCAACAACTGCGAAACATTTATCAACAAACTGAACAACGAACTCGAAAAAATACACGACACCAACAGCATCAAAGAATACGGCGCACGCAACCTCGACCCACGCGTACGCAGCTCATTCTACGCAATCGTGCACCATACCAATGCCCCCGACGAACGCATCAGCTCCACTGGCGGAAAATCCGGCGGAGCCCTACAAGAACTCACCTCATTCGTCTACGGCGCAGCCCTCATCTACCTACTCGGCGGAGACCTCACCGCACACCCCACCTACACTACGCTCTTCCTCGACGAAGCACTCATCAAAGCCGACGGCCGCTACACCAAACGCGCACTCGCCGTACTGCCACGACTCGGCTTCCAAGTCATCGTCTCCGCCCCAGAAAGCAAAACCGCGGAAATCCTCAACGTCTCCAACAGAGCATACGTGGCATACAAGGACCCAACCACCGGCAACTCATACCTGCAGGAACTTGACAGCGCGACCAACCAGACCTCATCGTGACACAACCATGGGCAAACAACACACCACAAATAGAACAGCTGTTCGAAATCACGACAGAAATGAAGTATCCTAAACAACTAGAACCAAGAACACCCACCAGCGGAGGCAAGCCGTGACAACAAAACACAACAACACAACAAACGGCGAAATCATAGTCGAACGCATACTCACCAGCGACGCATTCCTCACAAAAGAAATCAAAAAAGCCCCTCTCAAATCAAAAAACGGATCACTCACAGCCGACCTCAAACACCTACCCAACGACCTCAAAATCGTCATCCAAGGTGCCCGCGAGCATAATCTGAAGAACGTGGATCTTGAGTTTCCACGCAATCGCATGGTGGTGTTCACAGGGTTGTCGGGCTCCGGCAAATCCTCACTTGCGTTCGACACGCTGTTCGCCGAAGGCCAACGCAGGTATGTGGAATCGCTATCGGCGTACGCGAGGCAGTTCCTGGGGCAGATGGACAAGCCGGACGTCGATTTCATCGAAGGCTTGAGCCCGGCCGTGTCGATTGATCAGAAGACCACGAATCGCAATCCGCGTTCGACGGTCGGCACGATTACGGAGATTTACGATTACCTGCGACTGTTGTTCGCACGTACGGGTGTTCCGCATTGCCCGGAATGCGGCGCATTGGTAAGTGCGCAGACGCCACAGCAAATGGTGGATGCGCTGCTGCAGTATCCGGAACGTACACGATTCCAGATTCTTGCGCCGGTCGTTCGTGGGCGTAAAGGAGAGTTCGAGGACTTACTCGAACTATTACGCGGTGATGGCTATGCGCGAGCGTTGATTGATGGCGAAATGAAGCAGCTGTCTGACGACATCAAACTCACCAAGCAGAAGAAGCACACCATCGAAGTGGTGGTGGACCGACTGGTGGTCAAGGACGGTGTTCGTCAGCGTCTAACCGATTCCATTGAAACCGCGTTGAAGCTCGCCAAAGGTATCGTTATAGCCGATTTTGTGGATCTGGATGAGAAGGATCCCGACCGCCGCAAACCATTTTCTGAGAAACGAGCATGTCCGAACGGTCATCAGCTTGAGCTTGACGAGATCGAGCCTCGTACATTCTCATTCAATGCGCCGTACGGCGCCTGCCCCGTATGCACCGGCATCGGATACAAGCTGGAGATTGATCCGGAACTGGTGATTCCCGATCCCAGCAAAACCCTGAATGAGAATGCCATCGAACCGTGGGGCATGACCAAAGGCACTGGCGAATATTACCGTCATGTGCTTGAGGGGCTCGGCGATGAGATGGGATTCGATCTTGACACTCCTTGGAAGGATCTTCCGGAGGAGGCTCGTCAGGCCATCATGTATGGGCGTGATTTCAAGGTTCAAGTCTCATATCGTAATCGTTGGGGTCGTATGCGCGAATACTCCACCGGTTTTGAAGGTGTAGTGCGCACACTGATGCGCAGGCATGACGAGACCGATTCCGACCAGATGAAACAGTACTACGAATCGTACATGCGCGAAGTGCCATGCCAGGCATGCCAAGGGCGTAGACTTCGCCCCGAGGTATTGGCGGTGACCGTTGGCGGCGAGTCCATCGCCGACGTGTGTGACATGTCCGCCGAGAAAAGCCTCGCATGGGTGAATGGCTTGCAGCTTGAAGGGTCTGCCGCCCAGATTGCAGGTGAAGTGCTGAAGGAGATTCGTGCCCGTCTTGGATTCCTCAACGACGTCGGACTCAACTACCTGACGTTGTCCCGTGCGGCCAAGACCTTGTCTGGCGGCGAGGCACAGCGTATCCGTTTAGCGACTCAGATCGGTTCCGGACTGGTGGGCGTGATGTATGTGCTTGACGAACCGTCCATTGGCCTGCATCAGCGAGACAACGAACGCCTGATCACCACGTTGCATCACCTACGCGATCTCGGCAATACGCTGATTGTTGTGGAGCATGATGAGGACACCATCAAGAACGCCGACTGGGTCATCGACATCGGACCGGGAGCTGGCGAGCATGGTGGCGAGGTCATCTATTCTGGCCCCGCAAAAAAGCTCATTGACGCTCCACGCTCGGTTACAGGAGACTATATCGCTGGTCGCAGAAAGATCGAAGCGCCACAGTCCCGACGCAAAGTACGCAAAACCAAACAACTGCGCGTGGTCGGAGCCCGTGAAAACAATCTGAAGGATCTGACGGTTAATTTCCCACTGGGAATCTTCACCTGCGTGACGGGCGTTTCCGGTTCCGGCAAGTCCACTTTGATCAATCAGATTCTGTATCCAGTGCTTGCCGACAAACTTAACGGCGCACGCATCGTTCCCGGCAAACATACCCGGGTGGAAGGCGTGGACCAATGTGACAAAGTGATCCACGTCGATCAGAACCCGATTGGGCGTACCCCTCGTTCCAACCCGGCAACCTATACCGGAGTATGGGACAAGATCCGCACGTTGTTTGCTAAAACTCCTGAAGCTCAGGTACGCGGATATGGTCCAGGGCGTTTTTCGTTCAATGTCAAAGGCGGACGGTGCGAAGCGTGCCACGGCGACGGCACGCTGAAGATTGAAATGAACTTCCTGCCGGACGTGTACGTGGACTGCGAGGAATGCCATGGCAAACGTTACAACCGCGAAACGCTGGAGGTGAAATACAACGGCAAATCCGTTGCCGATGTGCTTGATATGCCAATCGAAGAGGCTGCCCAGTTCTTCAAGGCCTATCCTTCCATTTCTCGCTATCTCGACACGCTCGTTCAGGTGGGACTTGGATATATCCGACTTGGACAGCCAGCTCCAACGCTTTCCGGCGGCGAATCGCAGCGAGTGAAACTTGCCACGGAATTGCAGCGAAGGTCCACAGGCAAAACCGTATATATTCTTGACGAACCGACCACAGGCTTACATTTTGAGGATGTGCGCAAACTACTGCTTGTTCTGCAGGGATTGGTAGACAAAGGCAATACCGTCATCGTTATCGAGCACAACCTCGATGTAGTCAAATCGGCTGACTGGCTTATTGATCTTGGCCCAGAGGGCGGAGATGGAGGCGGCACCATCGTTACTGAAGGCACGCCGGAACAGGTGGCGCAGTGCGAGCGATCCTGGACCGGCAAATTCCTTAGGGGCATGCTGTGAGCACACCCATTGAACGTCACAGTCCGGAAGTCTGGCGCAAAACCGTCGAGCAGATGAGCGTTGACGGCAGTGATGCCGTAGGGAGTGCCCTTTCTGACGGAAATGCTCCTTCCTGCGGAGGAGTGAACAAGAATGGCGCGCCTCTGCTGGGAGATTCGCGTGACCTGTTTCGTCCGAAAACATCTGATATTCCGGCACAGCCGGGCGTCTATAAGTGGCGAGACGGTGAAGGCAGGGTCATTTATGTGGGCAAGGCCAAAAACCTGCGCAACCGTTTGACCAACTACTTCCAGCCGTTGTATCAGCTGCATCCACGCACCCAGACCATGGTGCTTACGGCACGCAGCTTGGAATGGACGGTCGTAGGTACCGAACTTGAGTCATTGACGTTGGAATACACGTGGATCAAAGAGTTTGATCCACGATTCAACGTCGTGTTCCGAGACGACAAAACCTACCCGTATTTGGCGATCTCATCCGCAGAGCATGTGCCGCGGGTGTGGGTGACCAGAAGTCGCAAACGTCGAGATACCAGATATTTCGGTCCCTATGCCAAGGTGTGGGATTTGCGGCATAGTCTTGATCGGCTGCTGAAAACCTTCCCCGTGCGCACATGTTCGCAAAACGTCTATCACAAGGCGGAAGTTACCCGGCGCCCATGCCTGTTGGCTTCGATCGGCAAATGTTCAGCACCTTGCGTCGGGCGCATCAGTGCAGCGGAACACCGGAAAATGTGCGAACAGCTCGTCGGCGTGCTGACCGGTCGCATCGGCAAATCGTATATCGCGCAGCTCACTCGCGAAATGAAAGAAGCAAGTGCTGAACTTGAGTTTGAAAAGGCAGCACGATTGCGTGATCAAATCCAAATGCTGTCCACGGTGGTCGAGCAGAATGCCGTAGTGTTCGATTCCGATGTCGATGCCGACTTTTTCGGCGTCGAATCGGATGAGCTGGAAGCATCCGTGCATGCATTTTACGTACGTGCCGGTTCCATTCGCGGGGAACGCAATTGGAGCGTGGAACGGGTTGAGGATGTGACAGACGAGGAGCTGATCGCAGACCTCATCGTGCAAGTGTATTCGGAAACCGCGGGGGATATGTCCAATGTCTCCCAGTCGACCGTCGTCACCGAACAACGTAATGCCATCGGATCAACGCAAACCGTGACTGCGACCGATGCTTTGGCGCGCGCGCAGGCAACGCGAGAACGTAATGAACGTCAGGGGCAGACTGGTCGTGCGGATTTGCTCGCTCCCATCTCTCCGGTGCCGCGTGAGGTGATCGTTCCCATCGAGCCAGCCCGGCGTGAGGAGTTGGAATCGTGGCTCAGCGGACTGCGCGGCGGTGCTGTGAACATTCGCACGGCCAGCAGGGGAGGCAAAAAGCAACTCCTGGACCGTGCCAACGACAATGCCAGGCAGGCGATGCAGCGCAGCAAAATGAGCCGTATCAGCGATATGGGCGCCCGCACTACGGCCATGAATGATGTCGCCAAGGCGCTTGGGCTTGAACAGGCGCCGTTACGCATCGAATGCTATGACATTTCCAATACTGTTGGTGGTGCGTTCCAGGTCGCTTCCATGGTGGTGTTCGAGGATGCGATCGCCAAGAAGTCGGAATATCGTCGTTTCGCCATTCGCGGAGCGGACGGGCAAGGCGCGCTTGACGATTTGAGCGCATTGTATGAGACGCTGACGCGTCGATTCCGGCATGGCAATATCGCAGGCGATTCCGGCGAAAGCATGGACAACGAACGGCGGGCATCCGAACAGGGCGAACAGGTCGAGAAGCCGTCGGTGCAGCAGAACGTCGACCGTCATCATTTCGCCTATAAGCCGAATCTCGTGGTGGTTGACGGCGGCAAACCGCAGGTCATGGCGGCAGCGAAAGCACTGGAGGATTGCGGCGTGGACGATGTGGTCGTCTGCGGATTGGCGAAACGTTTGGAAGAGGTATGGGTTCCGGACGACGATTATCCGATCATTCTCAAACGTCAGTCCGAAGGCATGTATTTGCTGCAACGTGTTCGCGACGAGTCGCATCGTTTCGCCATCACCTACCATCGCCAGACACGAAGGAAAGGTGCGTTGCGTTCCGCATTGGACGATATTCCTGGCGTCGGAGAGGCGTATCAAAAGCGTCTGCTGAACCATTTTGGTTCGGTTCGTGCCATGCGGGAGGCGAATGCCGAGGATTTCGAGCAGGTCAAAGGCGTCGGAAAAGCCAAAGCCGAAGCCATTTATCAGGCGTTGCACGCCCGTGACGGGCAGTGACCGATGGGGAAGATGCAGTTTCGTCGAATAGTCCGAAGGATGGAATGGATTAGGATTGAGTAGCGGAAAAAGACAATCGGATTGCTAGCATGATGACGGTGAGTATTAAGGGAGGGAATATGGCTGAGGTCAATCACCGGTGTGCGGTTTTGGGCAAGCCTATCGCGCATTCGTTGTCTCCGGTGCTGCACAATGCCGCTTATCAGGCGTTAGGCCTTGATGATTGGTCGTACGACAAGCATGAGGTAGGAGAACCCGATCTTGAAGGTTTTCTCGAATCGCTTGACCCGACTTGGGCTGGTCTCAGTCTGACCATGCCATTGAAGAAAACAATTCAACCGTACGGTACGCCCTGCAATATGTGGGCGAAGGAACTTATGGTAGCCAACACCGCGGTGTTTGATTGGAACGAAACCTGCGTCAACGGTAATCCGGATCTTCCCGCCATCAAGCTGTATAACACGGATGTGCCAGGCATCGAGCTCGCTTTCGAACACTCGTATCAGACGCGCAGGATGGAGCCGAAGACGGACCGTTCGGGAACGGCTGTGATTATCGGCAACGGCAACACGGCGACGTCAGCGTTGGCCGCGTGCGTGGAATCCCCCGCAATTGGACACGTCATCGTCGTAGCTCGCCATCCCAAAAAGAACACCGCTCTCAAACCTCTTGCCGAACGATATTTGCCGTCGGAGCGACCGATAACCATTGTCGGAATGGATCATGCTGTTGAGGCGTTACGTCATGCAGATATGGCGGTAAACACCATCCCTGGCCTGGCTGCGGACAGTATCGCCGAAGCTTTGGAAACGTCAAATGCGAACATGGGCGGAACATTGCTTGACGTCGTGTACGATCCACGTCCTACCAAACTGATGCAGGCTTGGCGCCAAAGGGAAGGAACCGCCATTGGCGGCGAGGAAATGTTATTGTACCAGGCCATGGTACAGGTTTGGCTGATGACGGGAATCTGGAATAATGATCCGCCGAGTGGCATGATTGATCAGGACCGCACCGCGCGGTTGGAACAAGCCATGCGCATCGCACTTGAGGAGGCTCTGTGATGGCACAGGAAGATATCAATGCGCAAGCGAATGGCACGCATGCCAGCGCTCCTTCGCCTGCCGAAGGTTTTGAAGTATTGCTGATCACCGGCATGAGCGGTGCGGGGCGATCGCATGCGGCCAACAGTATTGAGGATATGGGCTGGTATGTGGTCGATAACATGCCTCCCAAACTGTTGGTGCCGCTGGTCGACATGATGACCACCGGAGCCAACATCCATAAGCTTGCGGCAGTCGTGGATGTTCGTTCCCGCGATTATTTCGACGATTTGTCCGCAGTGCTCAGCCATTTGGATGATCTTGGTGTGAAAACGCGCATCCTGTTCCTTGATGCCAGCAACGAGGTGCTGATCAAACGATACGAATCCGTACGCAGACCGCATCCGCTGCAACAGGGCAACCGGCTGATCGACGGCATTCTCGAGGAACGTGACCTTCTTGAGAATCTCAAGGAGCGTGCAGACATCGTCATTGACACGTCGTCATTGAGCATCCACCAGCTGTCTACGAAACTATATGAGGCCATGCTTGGATCTGGGCCGACCACGGTTTCTGTGCACATCTTCAGTTTCGGTTTCAAATATGGCATTCCCATCGACGCCGATTTTGTCGCCGACGTGAGATTTCTGCCGAACCCATTCTGGGTGCCGGAGTTGCGTTCGCTCACTGGACGAGACAAGGCAGTCAGCGATTACGTGCTTTCCAGCGAAGGTGCTGCCGATTTCCTTGACGCATACGAAAAAGCGATCGCGATCGCGATCGAAGGGTATGCGCAGGAAGATAAACATTATGTGACGATTGCAATCGGCTGCACCGGAGGACAGCATCGTTCCGTTGCGATGAGCGAGGCCTTGGCCAAACGCTTGCGCGCGAGAGGGCTATCGGTTTCTGTTTCCGCACGTGAGCTTGATAAGCGGTAAGCGGAAAAATGACCGTATTATGAAAAAATAGTGTCCATATATAAAGAAATCAGGCTGTGATTGTCCAAGATGGACGGTATCACAGTAAGCCGTGGCAGTGCGGAATGATTCCGCGACTCGCCTGAAATTTAGGGAAGAACAGCAAGGTAGGAGGTTGGCTCTTGGCTCTTCTGGATGACGTCAAAAGCGAGCTGTCCGCAATCGACAATGAATTGCCAATCGCCAAAAAGGCGCAGGCTACGGCAATGATTCGGTTCGGCAATGGTTTGCACTCGGTGGATCACCACATTCTTGTGCAGGTGCAGCTCGACTCCCAAGATGCGGCCACTTGGCTGCAAGACACCATCAAGAACCTGTATGGTCACGAAGCCACGCTCACTCCTGTCTCTAGGCAGACGCCGACCGGTACGGTGCAGCGTTATGTGATTCGCGTGCCGAAGGGCAGCGCGGCACTTGTGTTGCAGACCGGCCTATACAGCCGCTACACGAAGAACATGGTGCTTGGTCTGCCGAGCGATATCATCAACGGCAAGATCGCGCAGATCAAAGCCGCATGGCGTGGTGCGTTCCTTGCGAACGGCCGTCTGTCAGACCCGGGCAAGGCTAGCTATCTCGAGATCGTATGCCCGAACCATGAGGCCGCTCTGGCACTGGTTTCCACCGCACGCCGCTTGGGCATCACCGCCAAGCCACGTAAGCTGCGTAGCTCCGAGCGCGTGACCCTGCGCGACCCTGATGCCATCGAACGCATGCTCATCCTTATGGGTGCCCCGCGTTCAGCACGCGAATGGACTGGAAAGCGTTCCGACGGCGAAGCACGAGGTAAAGCGAACCGTTTGGCCAACTTCGATGACGCCAACATGCGCCGCAGCGCCAAGGCGGCCGCGGAAGCATGCGATAAGGTACGTCAGGCATTTGAAATCCTCGGCGACGATGTTCCCGATAACCTCAAGTCCGCGGGTCAGCTCCGTCTCGATCATACGGATGCGTCGCTGGAACAGCTGGGACGTTTGGCTGATCCTCCGATTACCAAGGATGCCATCGCCGGTCGTATTCGTCGACTGCTGCAGCTCGCCGAAAAAACCGAGAAGGCGCGCCGACAGTCGGTCTGATTGAGCTTTTTTACACGAAACACCATGCCTGTTTTCGAACAGCATGGTGTTTTTGTTCGTTTGAGCTTGTATTATTCGTAAATGGCAATATGACCATTCCACGCTTACAAGCGGCTAGGAAAGGATGTACATGAAGACACTCAAGGATCTTGGAGATCTCAAGGGCAAGCGCGTTCTCGTTCGCGCTGATTTCAACGTTCCGCTGGACGGCACCACGATTACCGATGACGGTCGTATCAAGGCCGCCCTGCCGACCATCAAAGCCCTGCGCGAAGAAGGCGCAAAGGTCATTCTGATGGCCCACCTCGGCCGACCGAAGGGCAAGGTCGTTCCGGAACTGTCCCTCGCTCCGGTCGCCGCTCGTCTTGGCGAGCTGCTCGGCATTGAGGTTCCACTGGCTGAAGACACCTACGGCGAAGATGCTCAGGCCAAGGTCGCCGCAATGAACGATGGCGATGTCGTGCTGCTGCAGAACGTGCGCTACAACCCGGAAGAAACCAGCAAGGATCCGGAGGAGCGTTCCGCTTACGCCAAGAAGATCGCAGCCCTCGGTGAAGCGTTCGTGTCCGACGGTTTCGGCGTCGTGCACCGTGCGCAGGGCTCCAACTACGACGTTGCAGCTGATCTGCCGGCAGCCGCCGGCCTGCTGGTCGAGAAGGAAGTCAAGGCTCTGTCCCGCGCCACCGTTGAGCCGGAGCGCCCGCTGACCGTCGTGCTTGGCGGTTCCAAGGTTTCCGACAAACTCGGCGTGATCGAGAATCTGCTTGACAAGGCTAACCGTCTGGTCATCGGCGGCGGCATGGTCTACACCTTCCTCAAGGCCAAGGGCCTCGAGGTCGGCACCTCCCTGCTGGAAGAGGATCAGGTCGAAACCGTCAAGGGCTACATCGAGCGTGCCGAACAGAACGGCGTCGAGCTTGTGCTACCGACCGACATCGTGGTGAACCCGGTCTTCCCGAAGTCCGACGAGGACATCGCTCCGGAAGTCGTGGCAGCTGATGCCATTCCGGCTGACAAGATGGGTCTGGACATCGGTCCGGATTCCCAGAAGCTCTTCCACGACAAGATCGTGGATTCCAAGACCGTCGTGTGGAACGGCCCGATGGGCGTGTTCGAGGTTCCGGCATTCGCAGCCGGCACCGAAGCCGTGGCTCAGGGCTTGGTCGACGCCACCGCAGCTGGCGCGTTCACCATCGTCGGTGGCGGTGACTCCGCTTCCGCAGTGCGCAACCTCGGCTTCCCGGAGGATGGCTTCTCGCACATCTCCACCGGTGGCGGTGCTTCCCTCGAGTTCCTCGAGGGCAAGGAACTGCCGGGCCTGAAGGTGCTCGACTGATTATTTGACGCATAATCCGGAGGTGCTCCCTTATCGACAAAGGTGGGGGAGCACCTCTTGTTGTCAACAGCGCGAAACGCGACACATAAACACTGAACGGGAACAAGAACGGAGGCAGGCAAACATATGGTATCACAACGAATCCCACTGGTCGCCGGCAATTGGAAGATGAACTTTGACCATCTTGAAGCCACCTATTTCGTTCAGCAGCTTGCATGGAAGCTCCGTGACATTCATTTCGACTACCGTCATTGCGAAATCGCGTTGATGCCTTCCTTCACCTCATTACGTAGCGTTCAGGTGTTGGTCGAATCCGACAATTTGAAGATTCGCTATGGCGCACAGGCTGTTTCCGTAACGTCGCAGGGTGCGTTCACTGGCGATGTATCCGCAGATATGATCGCCCATCTCGGCTGCTCATATGTGATTGTCGGCCATTCTGAACGCCGCAAATACCATCCGGAAGACGATGCGAACATCGTGGACCAGGTGCGTGCGGTTTTGGCTGCAGGCATGCAGCCGATTCTTTGTGTCGGTGAAAGCTATGAGGAACGACGCAAGGGCATCGAACTCGATTTCGCCGTGGGACAGGTGCACGACGTCACGCGCGATCTTTCCGACGAGGAAGCGTCACGTCTGATTGTGGCATATGAGCCGGTGTGGGCCATCGGCACCGGAATGGTAGCGACTCCGCAATCCGCGCAGGATGCTGCCAAAGCAATTCGAGACGATTTGTCCGCAACTTTTGGCTCGCATGTAGGTGAGGCCGTGCGTATTCTGTATGGAGGCTCCGTTTCTTCGAAAAACGCCGTGGAACTGATCGGCGAGCCTGATGTGGACGGATTCCTCATCGGCGGTGCCGCGCTGCATGTGGATGAGCTCACCAGAATCTGCCAGCTCACCATAGAGGCGACTTTGTGACGCCACGTTTTTAACGCAAATATTTCAAGGTGTGGTCAATATTCAATTTTCTCAATACCTTGCGCTATCGTTAGCAACAGTGTTTACGAACTGGAGGTTCACTCGTGTCCGCTATGGCCATCGTTAAGCTTGTGCTGCAGATTATTCTCGTTATTTTCAGCCTCTTGCTCACCCTGCTGATTCTGATGCACAAGGGTAAGGGCGGCGGCCTATCCGATATGTTCGGCGGCGGCCTCACCCAGAACGCGGGTTCCTCTGGCGTCGCCGAAAAGAACCTGAACCGTTGGACCGTCATCATCGCACTGCTATGGGTGGCTATTATCATCGCCCTCGGTTTGATGACGAAGTTCAGCCTCATCTGATTGACTTTGTCACTTCGGCCCATGACTGGATACGGTCATGGGCCGAAGTGTTTTTTAAGCGCGATATCAATTGCATCATAACGAGTTAAGGATCTGACTTGACGTTGCTCAAAATCGAAAAAACCCAAGAAGCCACAATGGTCGTCGCAGATTTGGATGGCACGCTGCTGCATGACGGCGAAACGTTCGAGGAACGTTTCCTGACGCAATATTCCGTCGACGTGATCAATCGCATGCACGACAATGGCATCGTTTTCGCCGTGGAAACGGCACGTCCCGTCAGCACCGGCTTTTCATTCGTGGAAAAACTGCCTGTCGACGCCGTCGCTTATCTCAACGGTGCGTTGATAGATTTCAATCCGGCATCATCGAATTATGAAATGCTTACTTCGCCGACGCTGCCGGAAGACGGCCATCTCAAGAAAATTGGTTTTTCATCGAAACGTGCCTGCGAAGTCTGCAAAAATCTATTAGCTGAGCTACCTGGCATGGAAGTCGGCATCGTCATGGATGACGTGCGGTACACCAATTTCGATGTCTCCAAATACTGGAAGACGCAGACTTGGCGATACACTGACTTCGACGATGTTCCTGAAGGTATCGCCGATAAGCTCATTATCTTCCCCAACGATGAGCAGTGGAATCAGGTCGGTTCTCTTGTGCCCAGCGACTTTGACGTTCACATCTCTGAGGGATCGCTGTGGATGTTGATGAATCCTCAAGCCAACAAGGAACATGCATTGGATCTGCTGGCAGAACATTTTGAGACGCCAATGAGCAAAACCGTCTCATTCGGTGATGATTTGGTCGACATTGCCATGCTATGTAAATCCGGAAGAGGAGTGGCGGTGGCGAACGCTAACCCGGATGTGTTGAACATCGCAGATGAAATCTGCCCATCCAACAATGATGACGGTGTGGCACAGTGGATTGAAGATAATCTGCTGTGATGTCTCATGATGTTCAAGAATGACATGAGTTGAACTTCATGAATTGAACTTTTGTTGCAAATGGACGCGAAATGGTTACATTTGATATTGAACTTCAGTGATTTCAATAGATAGTTTGTGCTAGGATTTGAACTAGTGTTTGATGAAAATTGAACTGAAAGGACTGGTATGACGGAATCATTCTCCAGCCGGTTGAACGTTGCGATGGCGTTCCGCAATGTCAAACAAATTGACTTTGTGCATGCGGCTGAGAAGTTCAATATCAAACTTGGCAAAAGTCATATGAGTCAGTACGTGAGCGGTAAAACCGTGCCACGTGCCGATATCGCCCATTTCCTTGCGGCTTTTCTGCAGGTCAATGAGGACTGGCTGATGGGAAAGGACGTTCCCATGGAGCAGAACGCCGTCATCTTGCCTGCAATCGAGTCTGATGAAATCCAACCTGATAGCAATTCTGCATCAGCGCAATCAACAGAAGGAAAGACCATGCGCACTTTTACGAAATCCCATAAGCTCGACAATGTGCTCTACGACGTTCGTGGCCCGGTGGCGGACGAGGCGGCACGCATGGAAGCAGCAGGAACGCATATTCTGAAACTCAATATCGGCAATCCTGCGCCATTCGGATTCCGGACTCCGGATGAAGTTGTGTATGATATGGCGCAGCAGCTCCCTGAAACCGAAGGATATTCACCGTCTAAGGGTCTGTTCTCGGCACGCAAGGCCATCATGCAGTATGCACAGCTCAAGAATATTCCGAACGTCTCCATCGACGATATCTTTACTGGCAATGGCGTCAGCGAGCTCATCAATCTGTCGCTGTCCGCATTGCTGGACAACGGCGACGAAGTGCTGGTGCCTTCGCCGGACTATCCTCTGTGGACAGCCTGTGTGAATTTGGCTGGCGGCACCGCCGTGCATTATATCTGTGATGAGGAATCCGAATGGTATCCCGATATCGACGATATTCGCTCTAAAATCACGGATAAGACCAAAGCAATTGTCATCATCAATCCAAATAATCCGACCGGAGCGCTTTATCCTAAAGAACTGTTGCAGCAGATTGTCGATATTGCCCGGGAACATCAGCTCATTATTTTCTCCGATGAGATTTATGATCGTCTGGTCATGGATGGGTTGGAGCATATTTCCATCGCATCGCTGGCTCCGGACCTGTTCTGCGTGACGTTCTCCGGTCTGTCGAAGTCGCATATGATTGCCGGATACCGCATTGGATGGATGATACTTTCCGGCAACAAGCGTATTGCAAAGGATTACATCGAGGGCTTGAACATGCTGGCGAACATGCGTATGTGCTCGAATGTTCCCGCTCAGTCGGTGGTACAGACCGCTTTGGGCGGACATCAGAGCGTCAAGGACTACATCAAGCCAGGTGGCCGCGTGTACGAGCAGCGCGAACTGGTCTATCAGATGCTCAATGAAATTCCCGGCGTTACCGCAGTTAAGCCGAAAGCGGCGTTTTATATCTTCCCGAAGCTGGACGTCAAAAAGTTCAATATCCACTCCGATGAGCAGTTCGCGTTGGATCTGCTGCATGACAAGCATATTCTGATTAGTCATGGCGGTGCGTTCAACTGGCAGAATCCAGATCATTTCAGGGTGGTATATCTGCCGCGTATCACGATGCTGAAGGAAACCATAAGTGAGATTGCTGATTTCTTGAGCACATATCATCAGGCATAATGACCTTGGTTGCTTGAAGGGCATTCATGTGTGAAGCGCGCACAGTATCGCAGCATTCCATCCCCAAATACTTATAGTCACATTGAGTATAAATAGGGTTGCGATGGCTCCGGCCTTAGGGTCGAGCCATCAATCGTTCCGTCGTGAATTCACAACGATTATACCTTTGGAGGACGCAAAGCGCAGGCGATCCAAGCGATCCACCAGGCTACCGTCTTTACGCCTTGTGTTGGAATAAGCTGAAAACATGTAGAGCAATAACAGAAATTCCCTCTGCCAGAATTCTGGCAGAGGGAATTTCTGTGGCTTAAATCGCTAACGTCTAAGTAAGAAACTCAGCCGTTGACACGGTCGATGCCGGCCTGGACGTCGGTAAGGACGGAATCCCAAGACTTGATGAAGGAAGCGACGCCGTCGGCTTCCAGCTTGTCGGTGACAGCCTTGAAGTCGATGCCCAGCTCAGCGAGCTTGGCCATGATGGCGTGGGACTCTTCGTAGGTGCCCTTGATGGTCGGAGCGCCGTTGCCGTGATCGGCGAGAGCGTTCAGGGTCTTCTCCGGCATGGTGTTCACGATGAGCGGAGCGACGAGCTCGTCAACGTAGACGCAATCGGAGTAGGCCGGGTTCTTGGTGCCAGTGGAGGCCCACAGCGGACGCTGCTTCTTGGCACCCTTGGCTTCGAGAGCAGCCCAACGCGGATCGTTGGCGAACTTGTTCTCGAACAGCTCGTAAGCGAGGCGAGCGTTGGCGATAGCGGCCTTGCCCTCGAGAGCCTTGGCCTCATCGGAGCCGATCTCCTCAAGCTTGTTGTCGACGGCGGTGTCCACGCGAGACACGAAGAAGGAAGCGACGGAACCGATGTGCTTCAGGTCATGGCCGTTGGCGTCAGCCTGGGCGATGCCTTCGATGAAAGCATCGATGACCTGCTCATAACGCTCGAGCGAGAAGATCAGGGTGACGTTGACGGAGATGCCCTTGGCCAGGGTTGCGGTGATTGCCGGCAGGCCTTCGAGGGTTGCCGGGATCTTGATCATGGCGTTCGGACGGTTGACCTTCTCCCAGAGCTCGACAGCCTGCTTCTCAGTGGCTTCAGTCTCGTGAGCCAGACGCGGATCAACTTCGATGGAGACGCGGCCATCGACGAAATCGGTGGCTTCGGCGATCTCACGGAAGATGTCGGTGGCGTTACGCACGTCGGTGGTGGTGAGCTCGCGGATAGCGGTCTCAACGTCAACCTTGCCGAGCTCCTTGAGCTGTGCATCGTACGGGCCGACCTGGCTCAGAGCCTTCTGGAAGATGGACGGGTTGGTGGTGACGCCAACGACGTTCTTGTCCTTGATGAGCTCCTGCAGGTTGCCGGACTCAATACGGGTGCGGGACAGGTCGTCCAGCCAGATCGAGACACCGGAGTCAGAGGTGCGCTGAGTTGCTTCAGTCATTGTTTTTCTCCTTGATACCTTTTTGGATCAAATCTTTATCTATTGTGCGGTAAAAGGGGAGAAGCACATGCATTGTGCCCCTCCCCGTCGAATCACTTGGCGGCTTCGACTTCCGCGATGGAGGCCTTGGCGGCTTCGACAACATGCTCGGCAGTGATGCCCAGGTCGATCATGTTCTGAGCGCCGTCGCCCTGCAGGCCGAACTGCTCGATGGAAACCGGCTTGCCGTAGGAGCCGAGGTACTTGTACCACGGCATGGCAACGCCAGCCTCGACGGAGACACGAGCCTTGACGGAGGCCGGAAGCACAGCTTCCTTGTACTCAGCGTCCTGCTCCTCGAACCATTCGAGGGACGGAGCGGACACAACGCGAGCCTTGATGCCTTCGTCAGCCAGGGTCTTGGCTGCGGACACGGCCCACTGCACTTCGGAACCGGTGGCCATGATGATGACATCCGGGGTGCCTTCAGTATCGACGAGCACGTAGGCGCCCTTCTTGACGCCGTCCTTGGCCTTCTCGGCGGTCTCAGCGAGAACCGGAACGCCCTGACGGGTCAGCACCATGGCTGCCGGCAGAGTGTTCTTCTTCTCGAAGAAGTAGCGGTAGGCTTCGGCGGTCTCGTAAGCATCGGCCGGACGAACGACCTCAAGCTGCGGGATGGCACGGAAGGAAGCCAGATGCTCCACCGGCTGGTGGGTCGGGCCATCTTCGCCGACGGCGACGGAGTCGTGGGACCACACATACAGGTTCGGAATCTGCATGAGGGCGGCCAGACGCACGGCGGAACGCTCGTAATCGGAGAACATGAAGAAGGTGCCGCCGAACGGACGGGTGTGGGAGCCCAGCAGGATACCGTTGGTGATGGTACCCATGGTGAACTCGCGCACGCCGAAGTGCAGCTGACGGCCGTACGGGCTGCAGACCGGCCACTGCTTGGTGGCGCACTCGGCGGGAGCGAAGGTGGCAGCGCCCTTCAGATCGGTCTTGTTGGAGCCACCGAGGTCGGCGGAGCCGCCCCAGAGTTCCGGCATGACAGCGGCGATGGCATTCAGCACGGAGCCGGAAGCGCCACGGGTTGCAACGCCCTTGCCGACTTCGAAGGTTGCCTCGAGGTCATCAATGGCCTTGTCGAAGCCTTCCGGCAGCTCGCCGGCCTTGAGGCGGTCGTACAGAGCAGCGTTGTCCGGGTTGGCCTTGCGCCATGCGTTGTACTTCTCGTCCCATTCCTTATGGGCTTCGAGACCGCGCTCAGCAACCTTGCGTGCGTGAGCCAGAGCCTCTTCGTCGACGTGGAAGGACTCTTCCGGATCGTAGCCGAGCAGTTCCTTGAGGCCTGCGACGGCTTCGGCGCCCAGCTTGGAGCCGTGAGAAGACGGATCGTTGGTCTTGCCCGGGGTCGGCCAAGCGATCAGGGTGTCGACCTTGATGAGCTTCGGCTGGTTCGGGGCAGCCTCACGAGCCTTGGCGATGGTGTCGGCCAGACCCTCGACATCCTCCTTGTAGGAGCCGTCAGGCTGAATGAAGCTGAACTCGTCGGTGTACCAGCCGTAGGCCTGGAAGCGCTTGAGCACGTCTTCAGCCAGAACCAGGTTGGTGTCGCCTTCGATCTGGATGCGGTTGGCATCGAAGATCACGGTCAGGTTGCCCAGCTGCTGGTTGGCAGCGAGGGATGCAGCTTCGCCGGAGATACCTTCTTCGATATCGCCTTCGCCGCAGATGACCCAGATGTTGTGGTCGAACGGGGACTCGCCTGCCGGAGCTTCCGGATCAAGCAGGCCACGCTGGAAGCGCTGGCCATAGGCGAAACCGATGGCGGAAGCGAAGCCCTGGCCCAGCGGACCAGTGGTCATTTCGATGCCCGGGGTCAGGCCGTATTCCGGATGACCCGGGGTACGGGTGTCAGCGCCGCCACGGAAGTTCTTCAGATCGTCCAGGGTCAGGCCGTAGCCGGAGAAGTACAGCTGGACGTACTGGGTGAGGGAGGCGTGGCCACCGGAAAGGATGAAGCGGTCGCGACCTTCCCAGTTGGGATCGTTCGGATCATGCTTGATGAAATGCTGATACAGGGTGTAGGCGATAGGCGCCAGGGAAACGGGGGAACCCGGGTGGCCGTGTCCCGCACGCTCAACCGCGTCGGCCGACAGGACCTTGGCCATCTTGATGGCGCGCTCGTCCAGCTCGGTCTCCTTGAATTCGGTCATGGATTACTTTCCTTCCAATTGGTCGGGCCGCGTATCCGGCTTGTGCCGAGCGCTCGACGCCCTCACATTGCGTTTCCCATAGTAGCGACGTGAGGTGACGTTGTGATGGATTTTTGGCGTGTTTTGGTAGTTTGTGTTCTGTTAACGCTCACAATTAACATTCTCGTGCGATTGTCCTGTTCGATTGGTGGCATGACGAGCATTTCGGGAGATTATTATCGGGAAAAACAAGAAACAAGTACTCTGGAAGCGAACCGATTAGCACTCGTGCCGTGAGAGTGCTAATACAATGGGAGAAGCATTTGAGTCGTATCGCATATGTAGAGGAGGCACGCATGACGCAGTCAAGACGTATGTTGGTACTGCGTGCCGTCGTCGAGGACTATATTCGCTCGCAGGAGCCAGTTGGTTCGACCACCTTGACCAAAGATCATGATCTGGGCGTCAGCTCGGCCACCGTCCGTAATGATATGGCCGCCTTGGAAGATGAGGGATACCTTATTCAACCCCATACGTCAGCAGGGCGCATACCAACGGAAAAAGGGTACCGATACTTCGTGGACCGTTTGGCCACAGTGGTGCCGATGTCCGAAGCGCAACGCCGTGGCATCAACAGTTTTTTGTCGGGATCCGTCAATCTGCAGGACACCTTGCAGCGCGCAGCCCGTCTTCTGGCGCAGATCACCGGTCAGGTCGCGGTCGTGGCGGCACCGTCGTTGGCGAAATCGACGTTACGGCATATCGAAATCGTTCCCGTATCAATCAACACCTTGTTGGCCGTCGTCATCACCGACACCGGCCGAGTGGCGCAGCATATGCTCAACGTTTCCGAGTTGCCGGACACCACGGTGCTGTCGCATCTGGTCAACGAAATCAACGCGCAGTGCGCCAGCGTTTCTTTGACTCGAACCGCGGACTATGTCAGGCAAATGTCGTCCCGCAAGGAATACCGCTCTATCAGCAAATTGGCGGAAACGCTTGCTCAAGCTTTCGATGGCATGGCCGACGACGAGCGCGCGAGCGAACTCTACATGGCAGGAACCTCACGGCTCGCGCACCAGCGCACCGTGGCCGATCTCGCACCATTGTTCGATGCGTTGGAAGAGCAAGTCGTGCTCATGAAACTCATGAGCTCGTTGAGTGAAACCACGCAATCCAATGGAGTCGGAGTGGCCATCGGATCCGAAACGCACACGCCTGGTCTACTGCATGCATCCGTGGTGACCAGCGGATACGGTCGAACCTCGGCAACCGTTGACGACACCACAAAAGGCGAGACTGCGGAAGAACAGGGGAGAGAAGCCAGCGATCGCACCATTACAGCGCAGGATTCCAGCGAGCCCATTGCCTTCGTCGGATCCATTGGACCGACGCATATGGACTACGAGGCAACCATGGCTGCAGTGCGTGCCGTCGCCAGATATCTGACCGCATTCGTGGCGCACGACGAAAACCAAACCAACAGCTGACCCCGCCTTATGGCACAATGACACGCGAAAAGCAATAGGGAGAAAGAACAACCGTGACGGACTATTACGAAGTGCTGGGCGTAGACCGCTCCGCAAGCGACGACGAGATCAAAAAAGCTTATCGAAAGATGAGCCGCAAATATCATCCCGATATCGCAGGTCCGGAATTCGAAGACAAATTCAAGGAAGTCAATAACGCCTATGAAGTGTTGTCCGACCCGCAGAAGCGTCAGATGTTCGACGCCGGTGTGGACCCGAACGATCCAAATGCTGGAGGTATGGGCGGCAGCGGATTCGGTGGCGGATTCGGCGACATGGGAGACATCTTCAGCATGTTCACCGGAGGTGCCTTCGGCGGCGGCAACGGTGGACCGACCCCGCGTACACAGCCAGGACGTGACTCACTTGCCACGGTAACCATCGACTTGAAGACGGCGGTGTTCGGCGACACCGCGCATGTTGAGATCAAAACGTTCGGTCTATGTCAGGAATGCGCCGGAACAGGATGCCAGAAAGGCACTCAGCCCGCGCAATGCCCCGACTGCCATGGACAAGGCTATGCCCAGCGTGTGGTACGCACCATGCTCGGCCAAATGATGACCACTGCGCCATGCGAACGCTGCGAAGGACACGGTACCGTTATCGAAAATCCTTGTCCGTCCTGCCTTGGTCATGGTCGCGTGCGCGTCACCCGTAATGTCGGCGTGTCCGTGCCGGCCGGCGTAACGAACAATACCCGTCTACGTCTCGCCAATCAGGGTGAAGTGGGTGAAAACGGCGGTGTTGCCGGCGACCTGTATGTCGATATCCGTATCGCTCAGGACGATACCTTCACTCGTGACGGTGATGATTTGCACTGCTGGATCCAGGTGCCGATGAGCTGGGCCGTGCTGGGGCATGATCTGGAGATCGACACGTTCGACGGCAAGCAGTCGGTGAGCGTGCCTGCAGGAAGCCAGCCTGACGACACTGTGACCTTGAAGAATCTGGGTGTCACACATCTTAACAACAAGAACGAGCGTGGCGATCTGGTGGCGCATATCGCAGTGAAGATTCCAACAAAGCTCACTGACGACGAGCGCGCCTTGATGGAACGGTTCGCAGAAAAACATGACACAGATGCCCAACATGTTGCGGTAAGCGCACGCCCGACCTCCGGAACGAAGAAGGGCTTCTTCTCCAAGTTAAAAGATGCGTTGCGCTGAGCGAGGGTTGGAAATAGCCGCTTTGCCTTACGGGAGTAAGGCTGAGCGGCTTTTCTTATTCCCGCCGATTCCTTCGTATTCCCTCGGTTTACCGGAATAATGTGGGCAAAATGTGGGCAAAAAATCGGGCCCGCGAAGCCCTCTGCCACAACGCGAAATCGGCCCCGTCCGGCCGCAGTCAAGCTCATGGAGCTGTCTGCGATGCCGGACGGGGCCGAACTGTGTGTGGTGGTCATGCGGCGAGGTCGATGCGCTGTTTGATGGCGCTGACGCCGATGAGAGCGCCGGCGAGGATGCCGAGCGCGTTGAGCGTGGTCACTATCGCGTCCACGTGCGGCCAGCCCCATGCGGGGCCGACCGTGCCCACGAACACGGCGAGTGCGGGCAGGACGATGAGGCCCAGCCATTTGAGCACGTCATAGACGCGATTCGGCAGCAGCCAATCGGTCACGGTCGGCTCCGTGCCGGCGGTCTTGGGTTCGGTGTTTTCGTCAGTCATATTGTGTACTCGATTCTGAATATGAGCCTGGGGGCCTCGCCCGGTGTCGGGTTCGAGGCTCCTAGGTAGGGTTCGGGCTATCAGTAATGCAGCACTTCGCCCGGGTAGATAAGGTTCGGATTACCGCTGTGGTAGCCGGTGAGCTGCGTGTAGCCGATGCCGAGGCGTGCCGCGATGCCGCCGAGCGTGTCGCCGCTGCGGACGGTCACGGTGCGGGTGGCCGGTGGCGCGTTGCTGCCGGTGGCGACGCTGCCGCCGCCGTTGTAGGTGACGACCTGACCGGGATAGATCACGTTAAGGTTGCCGCTTGGCACGCTCCACGCGGACAGCGGCCACAGGCCGGTACGCGAGGCGATGCCGCTCATGGTGTCACCGGAGCGGACGGTCACGCGGGTCGTGTTGGCCTGCGTGGTCTGCTGCGGCACGACGGTAGTGGTGCCGTTGAGTCGCTGGTTGACGATCGCCATGACCCTGTCGTAGTTCGCGCCGAGCGCGTCGCGCCGCTGCTGGCCGTTGCCGTAGTCGCCACGGATGGCGGCGGTGGCGAGGGCCTGTAGGTCGACGGTCTGGGTCGGCGGCTTCTCGGCCTGCGGCGGGGTCGTGGTCTGGGTCTTGCCTGTGGGGTTGGAGTACAAGTCCCACTGCCATGCCTCGCCACGGAAAATGTTAAGGTCGATGGGGCTCCACGTGTTGACCACGCCCGCACTACTGTACTGGCGCATGGCCTCGCCGTACACGCCGATCATCCACGGGGATGCCTGATAGCCTGTCGGAGACGTGTTGGCGTACTGGGCAATCCATAAACCGTATTTGGCGCGAATGTCGCTAGGGATGGTGCCCGCGACAGGAGCCGTGTACAGCAACGGACGCACACCACCCGAAAGCCGCTCGCACTCAGTCATAAACCGGCGTACCCAGTCCCAGTTGCCCCATGCGGGGTTATCATCCATCTCCCAGTCGAGCGCCACGATGCCGTGACGCCAGTAGTTCGACGTGTTGCGATAGAAGAATTGGGCTTCGGCCTCCGGGTTGCCTCCCATGGCGTAGTGATACAGGCCGAATTTTTTGCCGGATGCCTGCGCTTGGGCGATCATGCGGTTGGCGTCCGTGTTGACGCCGGACACCAAGCAGTTGTTATACACCTGTCCCGTGCCCCATGTGGTGCCGACGACAACGAAGTCGGCCTGCGTGTTGGCGATGTCGATGCCGCACTGCCAGTTGGACACGTCGATGCCCTGCATGTCGGCCATCGCCGCCGGGGCGAACGCCATGGAGACCGCGACGACGAGCGCGGACAGCGTCACGCCCACGCGCCGGTGCAGGCGTCCGTGTTTCGGCTTGCCTTTGTTGAGGATTCCCACATCCTCTCCTTCCCGCCCCGAGTCAAGGGGCAATAGAAAGCCATCCCGGAATGGGATGGCTTTGAAAACCTGTGTGAAAATCAATGCCTGTGCGCGCCATGATTGAATATGATGATGAGCGCGAGCAGTAGCAGGTATATGCCGCCTGCGATCATGAGATGCGTCATTGCCTGTCCTCCAAGTATTTTTCGGTGGCCGAGATGATCCAGCATTGCGCGTCCAATTTCTCAAGCTTCGTCAATTCGTATCTGACGGCCTCTGAATGGTCGTGCGACTGGTCGCCGTAGATCAGGCTGATGATCGTGTTTTTGATCGTGTCGCGGCAGAGTTCGTCCAACCGTCCATCGAATTTCTCAGTACGCTCGCCTAGCTGCTGTGTTTTTGCGAAATGCTGCGAGAGCGGCGAATCGTAGGGCAGGCGTTCCGGCCGCACGTGCGAATACAATCCGGTCGCCAGCGCGTCCAAAGCGCCCGGCCATATCCTGAGCAGCAGGGTGATGAGGGCGCACGCGCCACCCACTCCCCCGAACCCGGCTAGAAAATTTTGCAACACATTACATCTCCTTTATGGAAAAGCCCCGCACATGGCGGGGCTTTGATCTTGGTTAATACGGGTGGTCAGAGGCGGCGAACACGAGCGGCAATCCGACATGCCATGAAAATCATTCGCTCCATGCCGGAATCTCGCCCTCAATCCTCGGCCCTGAAAGCGTGTTGACCTATTCGCGGATCTTGTGCGCGGCGACATTCATTGCCTTGGCGTTAGGGTGGACCTTGTCGTGCATGTACCCATTTTTTTCGCCGTCCGGCATCCAGTCGAACCAGTCGCGGGCGACGTTGAAACCCTTGCCCTCGAACAGTGTGTACGTCTGACGGAGGACGTTACTGTTGGATGGCCTGTTTGATGTGCCGGCCGAGGATCTGGCCGAGTTTGACGGCTCCCTCCGCGGTGGGGTGAATCATGTCGGAGATGGTCAACCCACTGCCGAGCGCCCATACTTCGTCGGTCGCGTCGATGACCGGCACGCCCAGCGTCGTCTCGGTGAACAGGATTCGTTCCGAGGATTGCAGGGCCGTGAAGTTGTTGGTCATGATGGTGCCGGCCGGCAGGCCCGTCATGACCGGCTTGGCCTCAGTCGCAGCGGACCTGAACATGCACTGGAGCGCGTAGAGAATACGAGCCTGCGGGTACTTGGCCTTCAGCTCGTCGAACTTCGCCTTGTATGCGGCGGCGATCTTCGACAGGTCGGTCGCGGGCTTGGTGTCCGTCAGGCCGTCGTGCAAATCGTTGCTGTAGAACCCGTAGATGACGATCACTCCCGGCGTGTTCGCGGCGTCGGCCTTGACGAGCGAGGCCAGACGGTTGGACTGCATGGCCCATCCACCCTGCCAGCCGGTCTTGTCGCGGGCGATGCGCGCGCCGCCGTAATACAGGTCGATGACCCTCAGGCCGGTGATGGACGCGATCTGTTTGGACTGGTCGGACGGCCAGCTGGTGGCCGTGCCCGGGTTCGCGCCCGAAGGGTACGGGCCCATGTTGGTCAGGCTCGTGTCCGAGTCCACGATCAGCTGCGAGTCGCCGAACAGTGCGAGCGGGCCCTGAATGGACTCGGGCGCGTAGGCCGCGCTGATGGACACGGCGGCGGAAGTGAAACCGTTGACCGTGGCCGTCACCAATATGGTTCCGCCATGCCGCCACGTGAGCGTGTTGCCCGAAACCGTGGCGGTGGAAGTGTCCCTGCTCGCGAACGTCACGTCATTGGTGGTGAGCAGATCGCCAACATGACCGTCCGCGTAGGTGGCCTTCGCTCCCAGTTTCAGGGTGCCGTTGACGGCTAGAGACTTGGGCAACGTCCTGCCCTTGTCGTCCGTGATCCTGATGGAGACGACCGTGTCCTTGTCGAGGGGCCATACGAGTTTGCCGTTGAACATGGCGTTGTACGTGTGGCTTCTCATCAACGGTTTGCCGACACGTTTGCCGGCGTATAGGGCTGGCATGGTCAGGCCTCCTTCACGGTAACCTTCTTGGCCTTGGCTTTCACGGCCTTGGCTGCGGGCTCCTCCGACACGGTTCCGGTCGGCGTTTCCCCGGTGGAGTCCTTGCCGGTTTCCTCCGTGGTGCCTTCAGGGGTGCCGGCGGAAGGCAGTTCGGCGGAAGCGCTCTCGGCCTTGTCCTTGACCGCCCGCACCGTCGAATCGATGGCGGCGATGGCCGTCTCGCCCTTCGCCGCGACCATGGAAGCGGTGTCGGCCACGGTCTGCGAATCGTTGGCGACGCTAGCCGCCAACGTGTTGGCGTTCGACGCGAGACTGCTCAGGTCGGACTGGGTGGCGGTCGCGGAATCCGCGGAGGACCGGGCGCTCAGCATGGCGTTCGTTTGAGCTTCGGCCGTGATGGACTCCAGCGTGCTCAAGGCCGCAGCGGCCTTCGCGGTCGTGGCGGTTTCGTCGAAGAACACCAGCTCGTCCGGGTATCGGGCGGAAAGTGTCTCCGCCTCCGACTGGGTGGAAGCGTGGCGAACCTTCAGCAATTGGGAGCCGGCCATATCCTTCGGGACGAACGTGCCCGCGTCAACCTCCACGAGGTCGGCGTATTCGACCTTGGTCTTGGAGTCCGGCACTTCGACGTAACGCGTGTACGCCTGCGGCGAATCAGCCAACTCCACGACCTGCCAAACAAACGCGCTAGTCGTGGGCAGCAGGTCAACCGTCAGCTCACCCGTTTCGGACAGATTCGCGTCGAACGAGGCCGCGATAATAAGATTCTTCGCCGCGTCGAAGTGACGACGTACCGGGCGGAACCGCAGCGTACCGGTCACAGGGTCCAAGCCGCCCGTCTTCGGCTTCCTGATGGAAATATGGATTTGGGTCATTACTGTTCCTCCTTATTGGATTCGATTGTTTCGGGGGCCACGTCCGGGCGAAGCTCGTCCGGCAGCGAGGGCTTGGGATGACGTTTCAAATTGTTGACCATGTTTCCCTTTTTCTCTGGGATGGATATTGTTTGTGGCCCACGGTCGTGGGTCAGGATTGTCGTGGCGCTATCGGCGCGGATTGGATGTCCTCGTTGAGAGCGGTTCCGTGCCCGTTGCCACCCAGGCTGTGGTAGCTGTCGTAGAGGCGTTGGGAGCGTGATTTGAGGTCTTCGTCCGCCACTCCGTCGTGCTCGATGACCATTTCCCGGCGCAGGTCCTCCAACTGGCACAGCAGGAGCTCGCGCAGCCCGTTGACCATGGCTTTGCCCCACCGCCACATCAGGCCCAAAACCGTGGCCACGCCGCCACAGATAAAAGGCACGAGCCAATCGACGATGTGAGCGAGCAAAGACATTGGAAAGCTCCTTTACGGTGGGAAAACCCACACGTTCGTCCCCGTTGGATAGGCCAACGGGCGTGTGGGTTTTCGGAGGTTGAAAATGCTGTTACGAGAGTTTTGGAACGGCCGGTTTTGGCCGTATTGCACGGCGAATCTGCGTGAGTCCACGTGTGTCGGCTATGAGTCGGCGTGGCGGTTGCACGTGGCCCCGAGGTTCGGCGCAATGCAGATGGAATCGATAAGCGTTGAATTGGTGGACAAGTGGCTCGTCGGGTTCGCCAGTTCGGGCGCGGCACGCAAGGCATGGGCCGTACTACGCGCGATGCTCAGGCGAGCTATCCGCTGGAACCTTTTGGACGTGGACATCACGAGGCGTGACATCCAACTGCCGGCCAAAACTCATTACGAGCCGCGAATATTGACCATCCGTCAGCAGCGCACGCTGTTGCGGGGCTTCTACGCTCACCCTTTGGAAGCGTGGCTTATCTGCGCCGTCTCATGCGGATTGCGTACCGAGGAAGGGTACGGGCTGGAATGGTCGGATATTGACCTGCGCTCAGGAGTGCTGCATGTCGAGCGTGGCCTGCAATGGGTGGGCGGGCATGAGGCCGTCGTGCCGCCGAAAACCGAATTAAGCCGCCGCACGCTCCCGTTGCCACGCTTCGCCGTCAAACGACTGCGCGAAATCAAACCACGCGAGGGAGGCCGACTCATCGGCACCCTCACCCCGCCACAAGCCGCACGCCAATACGCTAGCTGGTGCAAACGGCATGATCTGCCGCATGTGCCCGCACGCAACCTGCGTCACTCGTGGGCGACGAGCACTCTGGCGGCGGGAGCGGATATCGCCATCGTGAGCAAAATGCTCGGACACAGCGACATCAAAACCACCGCAAAGTATTACCTCAAACCGGATATCACGGCTTTGCGAGACGCGCAACGCCTCTGGGAACGAGCCTTGGTCGCCTGAACGGGATTCCCTAACCCGTGCTGACATCATCGCCAGTCAGACGTTTCCGGCCATGCATGTCACCGCGTGCGCCAAGGCCGGTACCGTCACCATACAGGCGCAGGGAGCGAACGCGGTGACCACTACGAAGGACAGTGTGATTGCCAAGCTCAAGCCCGGCTTCTGGCCGGGGGTGCCGGTACGAGCCCTGTTCGGCGTCGCCACGGACGGCGCGTGGGGTCTCATCACGGTCAGCACCACCGGTGACGTGACGTTGATTCACCGCTACGGCAGTCAATCCCATACGTGGAGTGTCGTTGACATTTCCGTGACCTATGCCATCGCATAGCTTTCCCTAACCCATCGCACGGCAACATGGAAAGTGCCGTACAGCCGTGGCCTTATCAGGTTCGACCGCATTGGCAGCCTGTGTTTCGCGAGCGGAAACGTGAAATTCGATGGAAGCGGCGATCAGAATTACGTGGCGGCGCAGGAAACCATACCACAGGGTTACAGACCGGTGACAGGAAACACTGCGATAGCGGTGTTCGGCGGAAACTGCACGCTAATCCTTTACAGCGAAAAATCAGGCAAGGTGACCATGCTCGGCAATCCGAACAATGCTTACGCGGGCTGCACCGGCGTCTGGTACACGGATGACCCAATGCCAGCCTAGACGCCGACGAACCACGTCAAGTAGCCTACTCGATTATCGTTGCTGCCGGAACTGCCAATGTTCGCGGCTCGTATCAGACCAGAGGGATTGACCACAAGCAGTCCAGTATGGCTACCGCCGTTGCTGACCAGCATCGGAACGCCGACCTCTTTTTTAGGTCTGAGGTCGTCGGGCACCGTGTACGGGCAGTTCAACGAGTCCCATGAACCGCCGCCGAATTTCACGCTCGCATTGACGGCCATGATCGACCCGCACCTCGTGACCTTCCACCCATTCGCGTTGTACAAGACGCTGGGGGTTAGGGAAAACCATTCAGGCGATGACGTAGCTGAAGCTGATGTCGATAAACGACCATATGACGTCAGCGTCGTTGAATTTGTGGGTCAGCGTGATGTTGCCGCCCGTATCAACGCAGACAATGCCCCACACGCCATTGTTGGTACCGAAGAGGCAGCGCACCGGCACCGCAGGCCTCGAATCATCCTCGACGGTACCGATTACCACGCCTTCTGCGGTTGTGCGGATTGAACCGACCTGCGCGACCCAGATCGTGACTGCCCCAAGGTTCCTGACAGCCAATACATTCATCCCATCGAACGTTTTGGACTTCAGAACATTCCTGTGTTTCGGCTGGGTTAGGGAATCCCACACGTCGCTCATCGGCCGCAAAACATTAAACAATGGCACTGGTGTGCCGATGGTGATGCCGTCCAACGGGATGCGGTACAACGGCATATCGTAGGTGGTGCCCCCGTCCAACGGGCTGGTGGTGTTCAACGTTGGGTCGGTGGGCGTGCCCGTGGTGGGCGTGCCCCTGACCACCACCAGTTCCGCGCTCTCAACCGACTGCGAGCCCTTCGCATAGCGGCATACGATCAGATCGTTGCGTTTCTGCCCCTGACTGCCGTTCGTGACGATCAGGTCCTCGGGCGTGCCCTGGCTGACGTGACGCCCCTGCATGACCAGCTCGCCCGTGCCGACAGTCACCTTGTTCGCCGAAACGACGGTGATTTCGAACTTATCGTGCACGTCGAGCACATAATCATCCAAACCGAGGATGCCGGCGTTCAATCCTGCGGCCTGTTCCGCCGTGGCGTGCGCCTTGTTCGCATGTCCGGTTACGAGTTCAACCATTCTGCTTGCCTCCGTTCTTCTTCCATGATTCGAAGCTGTTGTCGGCGTCCCTGAGACGGTTGACGTATTCCTGGTGGCAGTTGGAGCAGAAGTAGTAGCCGTGTTGGTTGCCGTCGGCGTCGAGGCGTTGCACGTCCCACCAGTCGTTTTTCAGGGCGTCCGCGTTCGATGGGGTGTACCAGGCGGATCTTCCGCATCGGTCGCATTCGGCGACGATGCAGTCGTTGTTCTTGGCCATGACGTTCCTTTCTATTCGGCCTCGTAATCGACGCTTAGGACGCCGCCCGAGACCTTGACGATTTTCTTGCTGATAGTCGCGTTGACGGTGATGCCCGTGAGATTGTCACGTGCGGTCACGGTGTCGCCAACATCGAACACCACGTTCGCGTCGTCGCGGACGGTGACCTTCACATCGCCCTCGGACTGCAGATCCTGTAGTTTCTCACGGGTCTTCTGGTTCAGTTCGGCGGTCTCGGCACTCGAATAGTCGTAGACCTGCGTTATCTCGTCCACGCCCCTGAGCGACTGGGTCTGGCTGACGTTGCCCGCAGCATCCGCGTACCAGTGGACGACCGTTCGACCGGCACCTTCGCCCTTGCCCAGGCCGATGAGATGATTCGGTTTCTTCCATGTGCGGGTCGCGTCGAAATCGATCAAATCGGAATCAATCGAGTCGCCGTAATGCGCGACCGGTTCGGCCCAAATGTTGACCCGGCCGGACGCATAGGCCATTCTGAGCTTCAAACCGCTGGCCGCGCACATCTTCCGCAAACCGGTATACGCATCCACGTAACGGTCGAACTGGTAGGTTTTGATGGTCGGGTCGTCTCCGTCAGGTGGGGCAACCGCGCCGAACACCGTATCAAGCCTCACACGGCTGATGAGCGAGCCGATGACCGAGGAAGCGGAACCGGAAACCGTCAGATAATCCTTGCCCTTGTCCGGCTCCAAAATCTTGTCCGCCAGCACGCCATGCCACGTGCGACCCGAATAGGTGATGGTACTGACGCCGGAAGTGAGCTGGTCTTCCATCGCATCCACGATTCCGCCGCACTCCGAACCATCCAGATACACGTAAGCGCCCGAATCGATCAAACGCGGCACGGTCAACTCGAAATCGTTCTCACCGCTTCCCCATGCGCAATCGAGCGTGTATTCGGCGATGGCCGATGTATCGACGTGCTTGCCGTTGGTGATGATCAGGTCAGCCATGCCGGCACGCTCCTCTCGCGAATCACGGTTAGGTCGAAGCCGAAGCCTTTCCATTGCACTTGGTGCTCACCGGACGGCAGTGGTTCGAAAATGTACGAGCCGGAGCCCATGCCAGTGCCTCTTTCGCCTTTGGCGAACACGTTCGTGAGGTCGCCGTTCTCGGCCGTCATGACAATGCTGCGCTGGCCCTCGACGCTGTTGATGGTCACATACGCGCCACTGGGGATGTCCATATGCAACTCATATGTGTTGCCTCCCATCGTGATCGACGGCTCGCTGACCGGCCCGTAGATCACCATCTCGAACGGCATCGCGGAAACCGCGCTGTTTACGACCGAAGCGTTTCGCGTCGTCGGCATGTAATCATGCGGATAATCATGCGGATAATCCAAATCCAAGCCGGGCTGCAATGCGTCCGACCAGAAATGCTGCACGTCGTCGCGCTTGCGCCACAGGCCGTCGAGCAATGCGACGGTGAGCGTGTATTTCGCGGGGCCAGGCGGGTCATAGGATGGTTCGATTCCGGTGACGAGCGCGGTCTGCGACCAGCCGTCCACGGTGAGCAGACCGGAATCGGCCTTGCTACGGGACGAGGCCACGGCCTTAACGTCCGCGTCGAACAGTTCGCCAGCCACGTCCAGCACGTTGAGGTCGGCGCATGTAGCCTCCAATTGGACGCTTGACGCGTTGAGGGAGGCGGAGTCAATGCCGTGAGCGGCCAACTCCACCTCCCACGCGTGCGTGCGCAATGGTTCGATGCGTTTGACCATGAGCCCCGCAGGGTCGATGAGGTTCACGGTGCGATCCTGTGTAGCACCGCACCGGTAGGTCATTGTCTGCAAACCATGCCTCCAATCAGATGATGTTGAACGCGCGCTTCCACTCGCGCAGGCTCATGGTTGGCGCGTACTTGCCAATGGTCGGCCCCAAATCCTCATGCAGGGATTGCAGATCGGAGCGCAGGCCGCGAATCTCGGTGATGATGGTCGCAAGATCGGCCAGACCGTTGCCGGTGGTGGCCGAAGCGACTGAATCGTCCAATCCGATGGCGGAGCGCAGCGTCATCGGCCCGAAAGCCGATTGGGCGGCATCCGTCACGCCCTGCACCTGCCGGACTATGTTGCGCTGCAAGGCGGGTGTCGCCTTGTCGATGCCCTCGCTGATGCCGGGCGGAATGTAACGACCGACCTCATCCCTGAACACTCGCGACGGGGAATGGATGCCGAGCGCCTCCTTCGCCTTATCGACCAGACCACTCAAAGCGCCCTTGATGTTCGCGTACAATCCGCCGATGGCACCGCTGATGCCGTTCCACAGACCACTGATGATCTGCGCGCCGGCGCTTACGAGCATGCTGCCCGCCCCGGCGAACGCGCCCCGGATGGCGTTCACGATGCCCGATACCAAGCCCCCGACGGCTCCGGCAGCACTGGAAAGAATCGACTTGAAACTGTTCCAAGCGCCTTGCCAGTTGCCGTTGATGAGGTTGGCGACCATGCTGATGACACCGGAGATGACGCCGACCACGCCCCGTATCACGCCTTGTATGCCGTTGATGACACCCGACACGTAGGGGAGCATCGCCTGCACCGCAGGCAACAGCATACCGGTGATGAATCCGATGATTGCGCTCACGACACCGCTCACGACGCTCAGGATGCCTTGGATGACGGGCATGAGCTGCTGGATGATACCGATGATGCCGGTCACCGCCCCGGTGACGACCGTGACGATCTGCTGGACGATCGGCACGACCACGGCGACGATCTGGCTGATGAACGACATGAGCTGCTGGATGATGGGCACGAGCAGCGCGCCGATCTGCTCGGCGACCTGCACTATCATGCCGATGATCTGACCGGCGACTGGCAGCAGCGCGGACAGCATCTCCGCCAGCGGGGGCAGCACGCCGGACACGATCTGACCAATGACCGGCAGAATCGCCTCCAGTGCCGCCATGAGCGGTTCCATGATTGTGGGGATGAGCGGCAGCAGCGACTGCATGATCAGGCCGACCACGGGGACGAGCGTGCCCAACGCGTCCGTGATGACCGGCATGATCTGTTTGACTGTAGCCTTAAAGGTCTCGGACAGCTTGTCAAATACCGGCTTCATGGATCGGAGCTCGGCTTTGAACCGTTCAAACAAGGCTCTTGCCTGATCGCCGAACGCTTTCTTGAGCTCAGGAGTCGTGGCAATAAGTGTCCCGATTGCAGCCACCACCATGCCGATAGGACCGCCAAGTGCACTCAACGGTCCAGCCAATCCTCCCAATACGCCGCCGAGTAGTGGAATTTTAGAGAGCAAAGGCGCGATGCCGCCCATTCCCAGCGCTGTGAACGCAGCGAGTGCTGGAGCAATGGCATTGCCGAGGTTCTTGAACACGCTTCCGACGGCATCCACCGCTTTCTGGAACGGTGCCGGTAGGAGATCCACGAGACTGTTGAACAGTGAGGGTATCGCAGAGACGACGCCCCTGGCGATGGCTCCGATTCGGGGCACGATGTTCTTCAACGCGGTGCCGATGGATTCTGCCAATTGCTGGCTGAGAGCGCCCATGTCGGCGTTCTCGTTGCCCAGTCCGGCCAGCCAGTTCTGCCAGGCGGCCTTCATCGCGCCGACCGAACCCTCGATGGTTTTGGCTGCCTCATCTGCGGTCGTGCCGGAGATGCCCATCTCCTTCTGGACTCGGCTGATGGCCTCGACTACATCGGAGAATGAGTCGACGCTCAGGTCGTTGCCGTCCTTGAGCACGCCGGGCAGCTTGTTCGCATCCGAGATGAGGCGTTCCATCTCGCTCTTGGTGCCGCCATACCTGATGTTCGGCAGTGTGCGCTAGGCACTGCCCGCCCCGGAGGGCTGCTGCACGTCTCCGTGCAGAGCAGACTATCTCTTGGCGGGATTCACCCGTCCCTCGCACTTCCGCCCGCTTGGGCGTACTCTACTCGCTTCCGCCATGATGACGTGCTTTCGATAGTCGTTACACGTTCCGACTGGGAATTGTCGGCTTCGCACGGTATTGCCCTCGGCTTACCGTAGGGGTTCCACCGTTTTCACGAGGTTTATACTGAGCAATTTAAGCGGCTAATGCTAGTCTACCCAGTTTCAGATTGTCCAACATGGCGTAATTGCCGCGAGCGAGGCTCTGATACGTCTGTTGGACGGTCTGGATGTCGGTGCCCATCTTGTTGGCGTTGTCCGACATGTCAGTGAGCGCCATGTTGCCCATTTTGGCGGCCTTGGCGGTGTCTCCGCCGAGGGAGCTGATGAGCGACGCCGAGAAGCTCGTGACCTGGTTCATGTACTCGTTCGCGCTGACGCCGGCCGTCTTGTACGCTTCGGCAGCGTACTTCTGCACGGTGCCGGAAGCGTCCTTGAACAGGGTGTCGACGCCGCCGACCGCCTGCTCCCACGTGGCGTACGCGCCCAACGCCTGCTTGCCGGTGGCCACCAGCGTGCCGCCGATGGCTGCCACACCTGCTCCGATGGCGGCGACCGCACCGGTGGAAAGTCCCTTGAGCGCATTGAGCGACGTGGAGGCGAGGGCTTTGAACGCGTTCCCAGCGCTTGAGGCCATACCACCCAATGCGCCGCCGATGGCTCCCGCAGCGGACTGCGCGCCGGACGGGAGCTTCGCCCACACCGCGCCGGCGGCAGTGGCGATGTTGCCGAAGTAGTTCTTGGCTACGTTGGCTACCGGTGCGAGTTTCTGTCCTACTGTTCCTACGACATCTCCGATGGCGGAGCCGATTTTGCCGCCGAATGATCGAATGGGTGCGGTCCAAGTAGCGACTGCCGTTTTGATGGTGTTGCCGGTGCGGCTTCCCCAGTCGCGAATCGGTTGCGTCCATGCGGTGATTGCCGCGCCGATTGGTTTGGCGATGCCTGACACGGTGGCGGCGATGCTGCCGCCCCATCCTTTGAGGGTTTGCTGGGCGGCGCTGATGGCTCCTTTGAGGCCGGTTTGGATTTTCGCGCCGGCCTGTACGGCGAAGCCGCTGAGTTTGGCTACTGCCGTGCTGGCGAAGCCGCTGATCTTCGCGCCCAACGGTTTCCAGATGGCATCCACGCCGAGCAGGCTTTGCACGAGCGAACCCAATGCGCCGGAAAGTCCGGTGAACGAGCTCTGGCCTCGGCTGATGCTGGCGAATCCGGCCTTGAACGAGCTTGCCATCGTCTTCACGGATCCGGACACCGTGTTGGTGCCCTTGGCGAGTTCGGCCTCGGCGGCCTTGAGCGCCTTCTTCGCGTCCGCGAGCCGTTCGGCGGCGTCGTTGGACTTGTCGAGAGCGGTGGCCTGACGCAACTGGGCTTTCTCGAGGTTGATGGAGGCGGTCTGCGCCTGAGTACTGTCGGGCCCGTATTTGGCGATGGCCGCGTTGAGCCTCTCCTGCGCCCGCTGCACGTTGACCGTGGCCTGACGGTAGTTCAGGAGCGCGGCACTGGCCTTGGAGGACGCCTGCGCCACGTCACGCTTCAACGGCTTCAGCACCTCGTCGGCAGCGCCCCGGGCACCCGCGCCGAACGCCTTTTTAAAATTGCCGCCAAACGATTTGCCGATTTTCGAACCGTTGCCGAACGCCTGCGAGAAACGGTTGGAACCGGACTTGCCGGCTCCCCGCATCTCCTTGTCGACCGCTGACCTGAATCCCTTCATCGAGGGGAATATCGACACGTGGCCGGTTCCCACTTCCGATCCGAAAGCCATAAGACGGCTCCTTTCAGTCGATGGTTGTTTATCCGAAGAGCTTGCTCATATGAGATTCGGCCTCGTGGATCTCCTCGGCGGTGGGCTCGTCCGTTTCGGGTTCGCCGTCCACGTCGCCGAGCAGCGTGGAAGCGCCGATAAGCTGCAATACGGTGATGTCGGTGGCGCTCATGGGGAACATGAGGCCGATGAGCGAGGCTCCCGTGTAGGAGGCCGGGTCGCCGCACAACGCCGTGTACAGGTCGATGGCGTCACGGTAGGGGAGACGCCGGCCGAGATCGTGTTCGACGCTCCACCCGAATCGGGCGAAGTCGGCGCGTATCCTTACTCCGTCTTCGGAGTTGAGGATTCGGCAGAAGTCTGCGATTTTCCCAGTTCGACGCCCTGCGATTTGGCGAGCGTCTCCCCATAATCCTGGATGAGGTTGAATGCGACCTGCATGGGCTCCCTTTCGAGCTGCTTGGCCTGCTCGTCGCCGGCGAACACGGTGAGGATGCGTTTGACCTGGTCGAGGCTGTCGGTGTCGGTGGACGCGCCGGACAGGGCCTCGAAGTCGGCGATGGAAAGATAGAGGGGCAGTTTGTAGACGGTGCCGCCGGGTGTCAGCGCCCAGTATTCGTTGTTCTTGATGATGTGGCGCACCTTGACCTGCTTGGCGACCTCGGCGAGGGCCTCGGTTTCCTTGGTCTCGTCCCAATCATCGAATTCGGCGATGGTCGGGGTGATGGATTGTGTCTTGGCCATGATGTTTTTCTCCTGTCATATGTGTTTCTCCCGTCGTTGGTGTTGGGGCTCCCCGCATGCCGACAGGAGAGAGGTCATGCGGGGAGGGAATCGTTGTCAGGCCGCCGCGTAGGACTGCAGGTAGCGGCTGTTGCCGCCGTCCACGGCGGGATCGAGCTGCCATGTGGCGGTCAGCGAGAGGCCGGACACCTCGCCGCGCGTATCCTGCGCCGGCTCGTTGCCGGTGATCTGGATGACGCCGAGACGACGGCGCTTGCGGCCGAACTTGTAGATGGTCTCCTGATAGGCGAACCACTTGGTGTCCTGGATGATGTCCCGGACGTGGTAGACGCCGGTTTCATCGGGCTTGCCGATGGTCATGAGGCGGGTGAGGTCGTTGTCCTCGGCGGCGGTGAACGCGAGCGTCAGCGTCGGGTCGGCGTTGAGCGTGTAGCCCGGCTGATGGAATTCGGTGGCGTCGTCGCCGTCGCGCGCGTCCTGCGGCGCTCCGTCGCTGGTGATGAGGCCCACGGCGGCGGAGTCGGAACCGAACACGTCGCCGAGTTCGGTGATCGGGTCCGCCACGGAGGGCGCGATCTGCGAGGCGGTCAGCGTCTTGCCTGCCACATAGGGGGCGACGATGATTTTCGATGTGAGTACGTTCTTGACAGAATCAAGGTCGTTGCCCTGGTTGTCTGCTGTCATTCCATGTCCTTTCAAAATGAAAAGACCCCGCAACGCATGCAGGGTCTAGGAAAACGGTTAAGGGATTGGTTAGTGTTCGCCAACCGTCGAATATTCGACGATCAGGTAGTAGTGCGCGGTGTCGGAATCGTCGGACACCGGGTAGGGCCCGTTGCACGCGGAATCGTCCACGCCGATGACCGGCGAATCCTTGGCGAGGGCGATGGCGGGATGTTCGGTGAGCGCCGCGTAGACGCGGCGGGCCAAATCCTTGCATGGCTTCTCGGCCTGTCGACTCCACCCGTACACGTTTACGCCGATGCTTCGGTCGAAATTGCCGAGCCCGTCAGCGTTGCCGCCATCGTCTCGGACGGTGACGAGCGGATACGCGCCCTGATAGTCGGGAGGCTTCTTGCTGCCCACCTGGAGCCCGTCCACATCGGTGATATGGTCGCGCAGGTAAGTGCAGAGAAAAGCCTCCATGTCGGGAGGCAGTATCAACGTCATAACTTCACCGCCTTCAACGCCTTGCGCAGATTGCCGGTCTTGGACTCGACCAGCATGGTCTTCGCGTCATGGCCGACCACCATGAAGGTGGTGCGGTGCGCGCGTTGCACGGCCTCGACCTGCAGTCCGTCGCGGTAGGCTCCCGTATCCACGGGCGCGTTGGCCTTGGCCACGCCGAGCGCCTTTTCGGCGGCTCCACGGGTCAGGGCCCTGACTCCGGCCGAGTTGAGGATCTGGTCGAAGAACGCGTCGTTGAACTTGATGCTGGTCTGTCCGCTTCCGGCCATCGGCTACCCCCTCCACTCGGTGAGCTGGACTTCCAATGTGGGCTGCCAGCCGGTAAAGGCGTTGACATCGCGGCTGGGGAAGCCGCTGACCTCCCACATGCGGCCATCGGCCGGTTCGGGTCGGATACGGTCACCAATCCGGATGTCCGCGTTCGGGTCGGCCACGGTGAGCACCGCAGTCGACGTGGTCTGCACGTCCAAAACGTCGGGCGTGCGAGTCGAACTGCTCGAAGCCAAAGCTCCTCGCACTTCCAATTCGACGGGTTTCGTCCAGTCCTCGGTGGTCTGCGCGGGATTGTACGGGTCGGGTTTGCGCGAGGCGCGCAGACGCACGAACCGTGTGGCCGCAGGCAGGCCGGAGGCGTTGATGTCATCGATGATGCTCACGGCAACGCTCCCAGCTTGTACCGGTCGAGTTTCGCCAGCTCGTCGGCCATCAGGGTCACGTTGTAGGTGACGCTGCTGCCGTTGACCGACTGGGATTGGACGATGCCGGCGGCTGCGCTGCTGGCCCGTTTCGCCGCGTTGATGAGCACCCCCTGCACATCCGGCACCTCGTCCGGCGCATAACCGGCGTGGATGCGGTAGCGTATCGCGGCCACGCCGGCCGGAAAAACGCCGGCGGTGCATTCCACCAAACCCGTGGCGGGGTCGTAGGCGTAGTGCAGCCGGTTGCCGGCGATATCGGTCAGCTCATCCACCGACGTGACATGGCGTGCGGGGAGGCGAATCACCTTTCCTCCCCGCGAATTGACCACGCCCGACAGTTCGATGTTCGGCGTGATATGCCAGCCGCACGTGCGGCGGATGGCCGCCTGCGCCGCCTTGATCCAAAAGGATCCGTCCGCGTCGAACAAGGACGGATCCTGGATCATGTCGGGGATTGCCTCCGTGGAGGATACGACGCTCATAGCCCCTCGCTTTCGATGGTTGCGATGCTCGGGTCTGCGATTCGGGCGACGAACTCCTGTGACGCTTCGGCTGGGAGGACTGACACCTCGAGTCTCGCCGTCTCCCCGACCCTCATCGCGAGGGCGTCGGGTTTGACGGCGATGCTCTCGGCGTCAGGCGTCACTTCGCTGCTTTTCCCAGTGCGACCTTGACGAAAGCCTTGGGGTACTTGACCTGCAGGCCGATGCGTTCGCGCACGCGGAACGTGATGAGGTCGTTGGTGAAATCATCGGAGTGGGAGTTGGTGGACTCGGCGCGCAGACCGCCCTTGCGGATCACTGCGCCGCCGAGCTTGAACGCGCCGACCAGGACGGTGCCCTGGGCGATGGCCTCGGTGACCACGGTCTTGAGACCCCACAGCGGCGGGTCCTGCATGATGGTGCCGTTGCCGTACTGGCCGCCGAAGTAGCCGCCGCCGTAGTACTGGCCGTTCGAATCCTTGCTCAGGCGGATGGTCTCGTAGTCGGCGGGGTTGATGACGATGGCGTCGGCGCGGAAGCCGGTGGCCAGCGCGATCCTGGCCGGCCCCCA
>OBZW01000076.1_pt1 | contig 110761 bp, 101 predicted proteins | sample 1477021 | NCBI WGS metagenome assembly OBZW01 (sample SAMEA2580262, study PRJEB22360) | human gut metagenome | biome: human gut; feature: human-associated habitat; material: faeces | place: Denmark | collected 2008/2010
GTCTGATTGTTTATTGGCGAATGACTGAGACGATGCATGCTGAGTGGGATTAACCGCCAAAAAAGGACGACTTTTTCAATGAAAATAAGATCTTCAGCAATCAAAAATAAATATTGCTCATACTAATCCATTGACTTTCTAATCGACACACCATATACTCATTGTCAACTAATCAAAACATCATATTGACTTATGCGTTGAAGAGAAGAGTAAGCGTGAATCCGTTTAAAGAGACTGCCCGGTGGTGTGAGGGTGGAACGGTGAAGCACTGAAGATGAGCTCTGAGCATCGGCAACCGTGAAAGCGGGCGCCGCGTCAGGACTCGATACCGTCCCAGACATCGTTTTGACGGTGTTGTTGAGTTGGCGGGAGCAATCCCAGCCAAGAATTAGGGTGGTACCACGAAGGTCTTCGTCCCTGTATTAAACATACAGGGGCGAAGATCTTTTTTGATTAAACAGGCAAAGGAGTTGGTAGCGGTGGGGTTTGCAACATTGTTCGAAGTTTTGCAGCATTTAGCACCATACTTAGGCATCACATTTTGGATCATTGGCGCATCAGCACTTTTCGTACTTGTATTCGGCTCATTAATCTCGTTGGTGCATTTCAGCCATTCGCGCGTTCTGGAATTGCTTTATAACGGGTTCGTCAGTCTCATGCGGGCAACACCAGTTTTATTGCTATTAATGCTAGTATTCTACGGCATGCCACTTCTATTCCAGTTAGTCGGCATTGACATTTCGTGGTGGGCCAAAACCAGTTTCGCCATTCTTGCTATCGGATTGGAAAACAGTGCGTACTTCTCTGAAAACCTGCGTAGTGCTTATGCCTCGCTTCCACAGTCACAATATGATGCCTGTACATCGTTGCATTTCAGTCGCATCGCAGCCATTCGCAGAATTTTAGGTCCGCAGGTTTTTGCGGCCGCACTGCCAAATATCGGGAATACGCTTATCACAATTGTCAAAAACTCAGCCTACGTCTATGTCATCGGCATCACCGACCTATATGAGCAAGCCCAAATTATCGCCCAAGCATCATTTGGCAAACAGCAAGTGGTCGTTTTCATTGCCTTGTCACTCATCTACTGGGCAATATGTGCAGCTATCCAAGCATTTTTCACCCAACTTGAACGCCGCCGGTCTTGGTCAGGAGGTGCAAAATGACGATTTTCTGGCAAGATTGGCAACAAATCATCCCAAGTGTTTGGACAAGCATTTACATCGCACTGTTGGCAATTCTTTTTGGGATCCCGATTGGTTGCCTCATCGCTTGGATCCGTGTCAAACGTCCGCCAATCCTCAATCAATTGGTCGGCATCTATCTCTCGTTTGCTCGCAGTGTGCCGATGATCGTTGTCCTTTATATTCTGTACTTTGCATTACCGAACCTTACGACTGTGCTAAATGGCGGTAAGGGACTGCATATTCCCGCCACTGTGGTTGCTGTCGCTGCTCTCGCACTATTCTCCAGCGCCTACTTTGGTGAAACTTTCCGCGCGGCCTATCAAGCACTCGACCCGGCGCAACTGGAAGCAGCACTCGCCTCAGGACTGAGTAAGCGCACGGCGATGAAACGCATTGTCCTACCACAAGCGGCCGCGCTTGCCCTGCCAAATGTTTTCAATAGTGTCATGGACATTGTCAAAGGCACGGCCATTATTTACAACATCGGCCTGCTGGAGATCACTGGCACTAGCATCCTTGTTGGCTCCAAAACGTACCAATTCATTCCAGCCTACCTAGCAGCTTGGACAATTTACCTAGTTCTTTATTGGCTCGTCAGCGCTATCTTTCATCTCATCAAGCGTCAAGTCACATACTTACACTAAAAGGAGTTCTTATCATGAAAAAATCTCGTCTTGCACTCATTGCTGGCACCGCCGTTCTCGCATTATTCCTCGCCTCCTGTGGCAAATCCGGCACCGCCAGTTCGACCAGCAGTTCAAAAGTTAAGACAGTTCAAATCGTTGGCCCGTCAGCATCTCAACCCTACCAAATTTATAAGAGTAAAGATAAACTGTCCGGCTATAATGGCGATATTCTTGCCGCTATTCAAAAAGACCTCAAAAACAAATATAAGTTCCAGTATCAAGTCACTGAAGCAAACTCCGTCTTTGTGGGCTTACAATCTGGTAAATACGATCTGGCAGTGGGCAATTACTACTACTCGACTGAACGTGCTAAAACCTACGACTACTCACGCAACCCTACCCTACTGAGTGACTTGCGCTTGGTTGTACGAAAAGATGATAACAAAATCACTGACCTTGCATCGCTGGCGAAAACAAATGGTAAGTTGGAACCGATTGATGTTGCTGATCCGCGGTATGGTATCGTTGAAAACTGGAATAAGCAGCATCCCGAACAGAAAGTAACACTCAAATCATCCGGTTTCGTTGATACAGCTAACCAGTTCAAAGATATTGTGAACAAACAATATGATGCCATTCTTTACCCACGGACAAACTTTGATACTGCCCAGAAGAAGCTCAACGAACCGCTCAAGCTTTCTAAGTCAATCGCAGTCTTCCCAGTGGTCTATTACTATCACAAGAGTTCAACCAGCACACAACTACGTAAGGATATTGACAAAGAACTCCTCAAATTGCGGAAAAATGGCACCTTGGCCAAATTGTCCCAAAAGTGGCTTGGTAGTGATCCCTTTACTGCAAAAAATGATCGTGTGACTGACGTGACCAAGTCTTACGCTCAAGAAAAGTAGGTGATTTTGATGGGCTTGTTAGAAGTTAAAAATCTCACCAAAACATTCAAAGGGAAGACAATTCTCGCCAACCTTAATCTGACCGTTAATGCCGGTGAAACCTTAGTCATTATAGGCAAAAGTGGCGCGGGCAAAACAACCCTTCTACGATGCCTGAACCTGCTAGAACGGCCGACCAGCGGCAATCTCACACTGGGAAACAACACTTACGATTACAGTCGGCTCACAGCAGGCGATATCCGGACAATCCGTGATCAACTCGCTATGGTTTTTCAAAACTACGCCTTATTCAACAACAAAACCGCTTTGGAAAATATCACCGAGCCTTTAATCTACGGCCAGCATCAAACAAAAGCCGAAGCGCAAAAGACCGCTCAAACCTTGCTTGAGCAATTAGAACTAACTGACAAAGCAAACTTATATCCTGCAGAATTATCTGGTGGTCAACAGCAACGCATTGGCATTGCCCGAGCAGAGGCCTTACGACCATCAATCATCCTTTTCGATGAACCCACTAGTTCACTAGATCCGGCCTTGGTCGGTACGATCAGTCGTGACATTCTTTCGTTGCGCGAAAAAGGCCAGACGATGATTGTTGTAACGCATCAACTGGATTTTGCCCAACGGATCGCAACGCAATGCGCTTTTCTAAATGAAGGCCATCTGGTCGAAGTCGCGCCTGCCGACCAATTCTTTACACACCCAGCCCAACCGGAAACAGTTGCGTTCCTGAATGCTGCAAAGGAGGCGGAGGCATGAACGCAACGATTATTGGTGCCGGCAATACCGGTTTTGCTTGTGCAGCAGATCTTGCTCGCCATCATATCACGACAACGGTTTACTCACGCGATCCTGCCAAAGCCGCCAAGCTAACTGAAAACCCCTTCGCCATCACAGGCCGCTTCACAACTACCCAGCCTTTAAACGTCAGCTCTGACCTAGCCGCCAGCATTCAATCAGCCGACGTCATCATCGTTGCCACTTGGGCCAACGTACACACCACCGTTATTGATGCCTTGCGACCGCTCATTCATCGAGGTCAAGCCATTATTTTTCTCAATGGTAATTGGGGTCTGCTTCAAGCTGTTGCCGCCTTCACACCAGCATGGCTCGCCAAAAAAAGCGTCAGTATTTTGGAAACATCAGGCATGCCTTACGTTGCTCAATGGCAGGATCATTCATTGCACATCAGCGAAATCAAGGATAAAGTAACGGTTTCGACTTATGGCGCCAAAGAAGCCAGCATCAAAGGCATTAATTTGCTCAAACAGTTATATGCTCAAGTGATTGAGGCGCCTAATATCCTGCAGGCAAGTCTAAGTGCGCTTAACCCAATCATTCACGTACCCGTCTCCCTCTTCAATCTTTCTCGCATCGAACACACCGCGCCTTTTCATATCCTGACAGACGGATTAAGTCCCGCCGCAAGAGCTTACATCATGCACATTGACGACGAACGCAAACACCTAGCAAGTGCCTTGCACATACCATACAGCAGCATTGTGCATCAACTTGCCACACAATGGGGAACAGACTTTGACACGCTACGAGAGGTGTTTCATGGACTACCTACCTACCGCAACCTGCCCGCCCCAGACAGCTTGCAATCACGGTTCATCGTCGAGGATTTACCATTTGGCATCGATCCACTGGTTAAGCTAGGCGAAGTTCTCGGTGTTTCACTGCCATACAGCGAGAAACTAGCAGCATTTGCACATGCTGTTTTTGATCAGGTGCCGGAACCGGATCTCGGATTTATTAATGCTGAGACAATTGCTGCAGTTCAGGGAACTGGGTCAGCATAAATAAAGTTTCAAGTTTCACAAAAAAGTTTTCGCCTAATTCGTTGTTGTTTGATGTATTGTTGCTGTGCATATCCTTAGTCTTTACAAACAGTATTAAGTATATGTTCGAAATTCAATCCTAATATCTTGGGATCAAATCCAGACACCATATAAAAATGCCTCCAACAGAGAATCCTCTATTGCAGGCATTTTTAAGTTGTCGGTCTTCATTAACAAGTTGTGAATCAAAGAAATCCTATTTGGCATTGCCAACATTGGCAGGCAACTTCGCCTTCGCTTCCCAATACGCCTTCAGCAACTTCTCAAACATTGCACTATTCGGTTGAATCTTCGTATATTGAGCAATGGCCTTTTCAATTCCATGCGTTTGGATAAACTGCTGCATTTTGACCGCTTGCTTATCATCAGGATTATGGAAAAGCAAGGCACACGCAGCACCGCGTAATAAATATTGATTATCTAAGCCAAAAGACTCGCATTCATTCGCAGGGCCAATGATCCGGTCATTGGGAGAAAGCTTGCGGATCGGTTCTCGGCCAACACGCGTCACCGGATCAGATAAGCCAGGTGTCGTCATCCGCTTAACGAACATCGTCTCAATATAATCTTGCAGTGACTGTTTCGAAAAATGATACTTCGCCTCAAGGGCTGCTGCCGATTCTGCCATAGCCGCCTTCACTTGGTGCAATAGTCTCTCGTTGTGTAAGACTTCTTGAACCGTGTGATAGCCGTGAACTTGACCCAGATAAGCACTGATCGCATGACCACAGTTAATGATATAAATCTTACGTTGCAGGTACATTTCCAAATTATCAACGTATTCTGCGCCTTTAATTGGTTCGCTATTAGGATCTAAAAGCTTTCCTCTTTCGATCGCAAGTTCATACGCGTCGCCCACTTCAATACCCTCTTGCCCATGATGATGACCATCAAATACAACGCGATCAACAGCCGTATTTGGATAAACTGCCGCTTGTTCAAGCTGCTCACTGGTCATCTCGCCTGTATCGAGCATTGCCTTTTTTAGGATATCTGTTCCCATAATGGCATTCTCACAAGCCATAACCGTCATTTTAGGCAGATGTTTTTCTAACCGCGCCTTCAAGCCTTTCGCGATAAGTGGCGCAACTTTGGGTAAGTTACTGGCCATGACTGATGTGGTCACTATGTCGGCATGTGTCATTGCCTCAACGACACCATCAGGATCTTGAATGGAAGAAACAGCATCCACATTGTCGATTATCCGTTCTTGATAATCGTGATCAATTAGAAAAAGTCGATACTGTTTCTCTTTCCTCAACTGTGCCACTGTCTTCTCAACAACATCTGCAAAGACAATGTGATAGCCGCTTTGATGAAGCAAATCTCCAATGAACCCTAACCCTATTTTTCCTGCGCCAAAATGGACTGCGGTTGCCATAATCTCCATCCTCTCAAAAGATAACTTGTTAGTGCTCACTAAGTTTCAAAATGCTGAGGACCGTTTGCTTGTCCTTGGCCTCTCGAAGTTTTTGGATATTGTTATCCTCCGTCAATGCCTGCGCGATTTGACCAAGGAGCTGAACATGTTCCTCTCCCTTGCCGGCGACGCCAACTAGAAGGTATGCCGTGTTGCCATCGAAGTCAACACCATCTGGAACCTGCACAAAACAGATTCCTGAATGCAAAATGGAATCCGACTGGGTTAACCCATGTGGCATAGCAACTCCATCGCCAAGATAAACTGATAAATCTTCCTCACGAGCAAACATCTCCTGCTTGTAAAACGGCTTCACATAGCCACCTTCGATCAGGATATCAGCACACGCTGAAATGGCCGCATTCTTATCTTGGAAACTTGCCCCTAAAACAATGTTTTCAACTGGAAACAGTGGTTTTTCAAGCACTTGCTCGGCAACTTGTGGCGTTATTGCCGTTTCTTCGGCTGCTTGTTTTTGCGTTACATGATCGTCAGTGTCACCCACCATCGTTCTTATCTGATCAATGATGCGTTGATATTCTGTTCGATCCATAAAATTTTTAACCGTTAAAATTGGCAGACTGCCTTTACTCATCATTTCTGCCCGCGGCTCTAAACTTTCATTAGTAACAATCAGATCTGCTCTACTGGTTTCATCGCCAATATCTGCAACCGCCATATGGTCCACTTCTGTTGACAGGCCGACTTTCTTGAGTTCGGCACTTAATATTGAGGCCCCCATTGCTGATGAACCCATACCAGCATCACAAGCAAAAATAATCCGATTTAGGTGGCGCAACTGATTCTTGGGTGCTACCGCAATGCCATCATCTTTTTCAGCTGTTTGAAGTTCCTCAGAAACAGCTGGCGCGGCAGGGCCTGCAGTAGCTACAGCAGCCGTGTCAAAGCTTGAAAGCATCTTACTAGCATTTGGCTGCCGAACAAACTTGAGGATTAGTCCCGTCACTGCAAACGAAACCGCCAATGCGCCAAAGTAAGCAATGGAATTAACTAGAAGGCTGCTCTTAGGCGTCATCATGTAAAAGGCGAATACCGATCCCGGAGATGGTGGCCCAACTGTGCCACCACCAAAGAGTGAAAGGACGGTTAGTGAAAAGATATTACCAGCCATCGGGCCAAGAATAGTCAGCGGCATCATTAAGCAATAAGGGAAAACGACTTCAGCAATACCACCAAAGAACATGATAACCGCTGCCCCAGGAGCCGTTTTCTTCGCAATACCTGTCCCAAACTTTGCAAACGCTAAGGCTGTCCCAACCCAAATTGCGCCATTAGCTTCAACTAGGAACAAGATTGACTTACCCGCTTCGGCTGCTTGTTGCAGTCCAAGTGGCACCATGATGCCATGATTAATCGCATTATTTAAGAATAAAATCTGCGCTGGCTGCACAAACAAACTGGTTAAAGGAATCAAATCACGTTTGGTCATGAAATTAACGCCAGCAGACAAGAAGTTCTGAATACCCGTAATAATAGGGGCAATTGCCAAGAAACCTAAAATGACCAGAATAAAGCCAAGAATACCTAGCGAGAAGTTATCCACCAACATTTCCATGCCAGGTTTAACTTTGCCTTTAACCAGCTTATCAAACTTTTTCAATAAGATTGCACCGATTGGGCCCATAATCATGCCGCCAACCAGCATCGTGACACTCGAGCCAACAATGACGCCAAGGGTTGCAAAAGCTCCAATGACCCCGCCTCGACGTCCATAAATGTTGGCCCCCGCCGTGTAACCAATCAGTGCAGGAAGCAAGTAAGTCAGAATGGGGCCGACCAATTCATTCAACTGCTTATTCGGCGCCCAACCTGTTGGAATAAATAGTGCAGTTAATAATCCCCAGCCAATGAAAACACCAATATTTGGCATAACCATTGCGCTAAGTGTTGCCCCAAATTTCTGGACTTTCGCTTGCGCTACCTTTAGGTCCATAATGATCCCTCTTTCTTAACGCTCCGTTTGCGCTTTTATCATCATGATGATGGTGGCCTATTCCAAATTAGCATGACGAGGAAACATCGTGTCAGTCGTCTCGCCGGTCAATTTCATTAATCCCAAAATAATGGCGTCATAAGTTAACCAACTGAGCTGTTCAAACAAGGTCCCCATTGGTTGCACCGAATGAGCAGTGTCGGCTGCCCCTGTTTCGTTTTTAGGCGTTTCGCCAGGAATCGCAATGATCGCATCGGCCAGACTGCCGATTTCGGCTGTTGGATAAATCGTCACCGTTGCCAATTTAGCGCCCACCGCTTTTGCCTTCTTAGCATCAACCACCAGGCTACCCGTCGATCCGGAACCAGAGCCGATCACAAGTAGGTCGCCTTCCCCAATTGATGGGGTCGTGGTTTCCCCGACAAAATAGGCGTGCAATCCCAAATGCATGAGCCGCATAGCAAAACCGCGACCTGCAAAACCAGAGCGGCCTGCACCGCCGACAAAAATCCGATTTGCTTGAAAAGCCATCTTGGCAACAGTTTCGACTTGGGTGTCATCAATCATTGGCGCATATTGATCCAGTTCGCTGATAATTGTCTTCAAACTTTTTGCTTCCATGATCATTCCTCCTTATTAAGCGCTTACATTTTCATGCGAATGAATTTTGTCGGCCAAAGCCTTCGCTGTTGCGACAGGATCGTCGGCATGATTCACCCCGCCGCCAACAATAATGATATCTGCGCCAAGGGCCTGATACTGGTCAACCGTGCTGACTTTAATGCCGCCTGCGACTGACAGCTGTGAGTGCTTACTCAGTTGTTTAACTTGCTTCAATGCATTCAAAGGTGTTTGCCCCACCGCTTGCTCATCAACGCCAACATGAACACTGATGCTATCAACCCCAACATCCTCAAGTTCCTTGATGCGGGTGTTCAAGTCAGGCACACAGATCGTATCAACAAAGACTTGCTTGCCATATTTCTTTGCCGCAGCAAGACAAGCTTTGATCGTCAAGATGTCCGTCACACCGAGAACTGTGCAGTAGTCCGCACCAGCTTTAAAGGTAAGCTCAGCTTCATACTCGCCTGCATCCATAATCTTGGTATCGGCCAGGATCTTTTTTTCCGGAAAATAACGCCGAAATTCGCGAACGGCGCGCATCCCTTCTTGGATGATAAACGGGGAGCCAATTTCAAAAATGTCGACATAGTCTCGAACTTTTTCGGCCAGAACCAACGCATCTACAAGCGAGATATCGTCTAATGCAAGTTGCAACTTCATAAGAATTCTCCTCCTCAAGGCTGATATTCCTTTTGACAAGTTCAGTATAGCCGGCTAATGTGTATCTTGCAACATAAAATGTTTAAATTGCCACATTTTATGTTTAATAATCAACAAATCGTGGCGTTGTTGCGTTGTATTTGCTACAATCGAAAGCGAGAAGGTGATTAGCCATGGCAAAATTAAGTGCCATTGACAGACAAAAACAGCTCGTTGATCTGATCTCACATCAAGGAACCATGAAGATCACCGAGTTAGCCACTTATTTCAACGTATCTCGCGAAACAATTCGGCGCGATCTGCAGGAACTCGACGATTCTGGTGCCGTCAAGAAATGGTACGGTGCAGTGATGCCCGTTCAGGATTTCAATATTCCGCCAGTTGAACAAAGAATGGCCAGTTTTCACGAACAAAAACTGGCCATCTGCAAAAAAGCGCTGTCCTATGTTTCCCAGCGCTCAACTATTTTTATTGATGCCGGCAGCACGGCGCTGACCTTTGCAAGTCTGTTAAAAGAAACGGCTGGCCATACGATCATCACAAACTCCATGCCTGTTGTGAATGAACTCGTGACCAGTCAAAATCATCTCATCAGTGTTGGCGGCTCGGTCGATCCTTTGACGTTTGCGACAATGGGCACACAAACACTCGGCTTCATCGAAAAAATCAGGATGGACATGGCATTCTTAGGCACATCCGGCTTCGCTGAGCACAATGGTCCAAGTTCAAACAGTCTTGACGATGTCGAAATTAAACACAAGATCATTCAAAACAGTCGACTGAACTTCGTCTTAGCGGACAGTTCAAAAGCTAGTTCCTCATCACTTTCCCAGTATGCAAATTGGCATGATATTGATTACTTAATCACTGACAACAGCTTACCTGCCAAAATTAAAGATCAGCTGACGGCGCAAACAGAAGTTGTCACGGTCTGATCAGGTTAAGTTCAGCTAAAAAGGAGGTCGTTGGTCTGTGCGATGTATTCTCTTTGACATGGATGGGACACTGATTAACTCTGAAGCCAAATACTATGCCATCTGGGACCAGTTACTAGCCGATAATGGCTATCATCTTACGGTTGATTTTTATCGTCACATTCTTGGCATGCCCATGAGCGGTATTCAGCAAACTTTCACGCACCACTATGGGACAGGATTTCCGTTTGATACACTCTTTTCGGCCTTTTTGAAACAGCGAACAGCGCTGGTTCAGCACGGCAATTTTGAACTCATCCCAGGTACGCGTACCTTCCTCGAAGCTTGCGGCCACCACCAAATCAGTTGTGGCTTGGTCACTTCCTCTTATCGAAACGAAACCCAGGCGATTTTAGAAAAGCTCGATTTAGCTAGCTATTTTCAATTCGCCTTGTTCGGCGACGAGACGCAACATGGCAAACCTGATCCCGAAATCTATCTGCATGCCATCGCCAAATCCGGTTTCCCACCGGATGAAGTTGTCGCTTTTGAAGATTCTAAGAACGGCATTTTATCCGCTAAAAACGCAGGCTTAGCGGTTTATCGCATTGAAAATCCAGTCCCGATAGATGCTGATATTCTCGACTTGGTCACGGTATCTTTTAGCAACTATGATGAAGCCCTTGAATTTTTTCACTTAAATCAAGAACAGTTGCAATAATCGGGTAATGGTAGCCCTTTCAATCAGGTTGCCGCTCCCACGCCGCCTAGCTGCTTCCTCTGTCAGGCGCAATCAAAAACGACGATCCGCAAAGGTCGTCGTTTTGGGCTTGCAAAATTTATTTTGGCTGCTTGTATTAACGTTTATCAAATTTCATAGAGAAAAATAATCCGCCAAAAGGTTATCAATATTAAAACGTATATGCACAGTAACTGAGCGTTTCTCAATAAAATTGAAAATCAATATATAACACCCGTTGTCCTATGTGAGGTCGTCACGCTGCAGGCGACTCTGATAAACTGAAGCCAGCAGAGAAGGATAATGAGCGGTGGTGCCTGATTCGGAAAGTAGGTGGTGCCTATGGGACTAGTTCCTATAACCCACACTTTTAAAAGAAAGGTGTCATGTTTTGCCGGTGATCGCTATCATCACAACGATCACAGCCTGTGTAGGTTCATTGGTAGTGCTGATCATCGTGTTCACACGATTGATCAAAGCAACGACCATGCTGCTTCTAGCAGTTCACGAACTTATGCAGGCGCTCGAAGCATTTCGAGAAAAATAGGCAAACTAAAAGCCGCGCCAACCTTCACCGGAATGTCGCGACTTTTGGTTGCCTAATTCTGTGTGCCACCGTTTGTTTGATGGCTCTGCAAGGGCATTTGCCCGGCCGTTGTGTTCGAGCACAACGGCTTTTGCTGTCTTTAGTATAGCATGCTCTTCTGGAAAATGGCTAGTTGTATCTTTCAGTTTTTATCCTACCTAATGACGGATAAACCTCTGAATTGTCAGCAACGACCAAGCTGCTTCTAGCAGTTCACGAACTCATACAGGCGCTCGAAGCATTTCGAGAAAAATAGGCAAACTAAAAGCCGCGCTTCCTTCACACGGGTTTCGCGGCTGTTAGTTGCCTAATCCTGTTTGCCACTGCTTGTTAGCTGGCTCTGCAAGGGCATTTGTCCGGCCGTTGTGTTAGCGCACAACGGCTTTTTGCTGTCTTTAGTATAGCATTCGCTTTTGCAAAATGGCCAGCTATGTCTCTTAGTTTATCCTGTCAGTGCCAGATAAATCCTTGAGTTTTTAGATCTACAAGCGATCTGACCGTATCAGATAATCACTTGATTATTTTAGACTCGCTTCACCCGCCTCTTTAACCATAAAATACCTCCTACGCAAATTGCTAAGATCATTTGTCCAAGAACAATCGCTAACTCATTGACGTGATTCCCAGCTTGTGGCAATGTCTCGGTTTTCTTTTTGGTCATTGTTGTCTTTGCGTTTTGATGTATGTCGTCTCCGCCTTTGCCAGTAATCGAAGCAGGGGGATTCTCGCGATCGTTAGAAATGCTGGATCCGGTATTGTCTTCAATGTTTGTCTCTTTTTCTGTTAAAACCGTCACTGTGGCTTCTTTGCTGATCTTGTTACCAGCAACATCCGTATAAGTGTACGTAACGGTATAAGTTCCCTGCGTCTTTAGATCTACTGTACCGGTAACGGTTAAATTAGACATGGCCAAAGCATTGCCATCTGCGTCTGTTGCGCTAACTAAATTATTGGCCGCGTTCCAAGCGGCTGATGGACCTGCAACCATTGTTGTATCTTTAGTCACAATATCAGCCTTGGACGCGATGACTGTCACGGTGGCTTCCTTACTAATTTTGTTGCCTGCTGCATCGGTGTAACTATACGTTACCGTATAAGTTCCCGGTGTCTTTGAATCTACTGATCCGGTGACGGTTAAATTAGAAAGGGCCAGAGCATTGTCCTTTGCATCTGTAGCGATAACTAAATTATCAGCCGCGTTCCATGTTGCTGATGGGCCTGCAACCATTGTTGTATCTTTAGTCACAATATCAGCCTTGGACGCGATGACTGTCACGATGGCTTCCTTACTAATTTTGTTGCCTGCTGGATCGGTGTAGCTATACGTTACCGTATAAGTTCCCGGCGTCTTTGAATCTACTGTTCCATTGATCATTAAATCGGAAACAGTCAAAGCATTGCCATCTGCGTTCTTAGCCTCAACAAAATTATCAGCCGCGGTCCAAATAGTCAATGCTCCTGCGACCATTGTTGTATCTTTAGTCACAATATCAGCCTTGGACGCGATGACTGTCACTGTGGCTTTTTTACTAATTTTGTTGCCTGTCGCATCGGTGTAACTATACGTTACCGTATAAGTTCCCGGTGTCTTTGGATCTACTGCACCGTTGACGGTTAAATCAGAAAGGGTCAAAGCATTGCCATCTGCGCCTGTAGCCTCAACAAAGTTATCGACCGCGTTCCATGTTGCTGATGGACCCGCGACCATTGCCGTATCTTTGGTTACAATATCAGCCTTTGACGCGATGACTGTCACGGTGGCTTCCTTACTAATTTTGCTGCCTGTCGCATCGGTGTAACTATACGTTACCGTATAAGTTCCCGGCGTCTTTGGATCTACTGCACCGGTGACAGTTAAATCAGACACAGCCAAAGCATTGCCGTCTGCGTCTGTAGCGCCTACTAAATTATCGGCCGCGTTCCAAGCGGCTGATGGGCCTGCTACTAACGTTGTATCCTTGGTTACAACAGACGCTTGAGACGCACGATAGGTATAAGTAATCGTTTGATTCTGGGTCGTATACAACTGGTTGCTATTAATATGGTCAGTATTTTCTTTTACAAAAACATAGCCCGGAATCGTTGCTGACTCAGAAGTGTAGCTTTGTCCTACACGACCGGTCTGAATTTTATCACTGGCTATAGTGTTTCCATTTTCATCTACAAATTTTTCAGTTAGTTGACCAGTACTGTTCCAAATTGAAGTAATTGGATTGATAGTTAAGTCGCTGATCTTTGTCGTGCCATCGTTCGAGTACACATAGACGCCTGTTGTGGCTTGGTCCCCAATATTTTCTGGCCGCATAAAGAAATTTTGGGTAATTGACTTTTCCCCATCATTCGCAAAGGCTTCGATACTTGTTTCGTCAACATAAACCGTAATTGTAATTGATCCATCCGCATTCACTGTTGCGTTCATTTTGTCTCGTGGTGCTCCCATGTTGGGTTCACCGGTATTGAGTCTCTGAACGTACAATAATCCCGTAGTTAAATCATACCCAACGATCATGTCATATTTTTGATCATCAGATACTCGCAACTTAAAGCCAACTGATTTCGGTTTGTCAGCTTCGTCCCAAGAAAAAGTTGCACTTATCTTATATTGTTTGCCTTCGTACTGGACTTGCTCATCGGAACGCGTAACCGTAAAGTTACTTTCAGCCTTGTTAATAACATTGGCCTCTTCGTTATTAGCAATTTCTTTGACCACAGTATTCGTCAGCAAGTACCCGTCTGTTGTATCAGCATTCTTTTTGAGGCTCAGCTCACGAGGAAGTGTCATATTGCCAGACCAAGGTGAAGTTTTGGCCTCGTCCACATAACTCCAATTCGACTGCCAAGCCAACATAACCGTTCGACCATCAGGCATGTTGGAGAAAGGAATACCCGCATAAAAATCCTCTCCTGAATCCATCGTCATTGGATTTTGCAACGTTTTTGAACTCTCAGGTACCCAAGTTCCGTCGGCTGTCATATTACCAACATAATATTGCATCCCAGATCCTGTGGCATGTGCGCCTTGTTGGACACTGATGCAAAAGACCCACTTTGTTTCATTTGTTCCAGCTACCTTCATCGGTACCAGTGATGGGCATTCCCATACGCCATTACCAACATCATTTTCACGTTCAATCTTAGAAGCATATGTCCAGTCCAACAGATTGCTAGATTTATAAATGAGGGCTTGCTGACCAGACACAACTGTCAAATAGTATTGTTTGTTAACCGCATCGTAGACCACGCTTGGATCGCGGAAGTTGGCGGCATCTCCTCCTTGGTTCATACTGGTTGGAATGATTGCCTGGGGATTAGCTGCATTACCATCCTTCGAATATTGAATAAACGTTTTGCCACCATCGAGGCTGTAAGCCAAATGTTGCTCCTGAATTTCTGTTAAACCAATCCACGTCCCCCATCCGTCTTCAGCACCATCATTTTTTCTAGTCGCGATCTGATAATCAGCAGTGTAGAAAGCCAGAATGGCGTCTTTTCCTAAGCCACTGACATTGTTAGTGTCAACAACAATCGAGCCACTGAAAATAGCCTTTTTGCCGTCAGCGTCACCCCAATTTGTTGTTGGTACACCAACATATCTAACTTCGCCTTTATCTTTTAGCGAACCAGTTGTGTTGGTATACGTAAAGTCTTCCCACCCCTGATTCTGTAGCATTGGAATGGCAACGTCCTCTTGTGTCCAATTAATTAAGTCCTTGCTGACGGCGTGGCCCCAAGACATATTGCCCCACTGATTACCTTCCGGATTGTACTGATAATACAGATTGTAAAGCCCCGTCTTGCTATCATAAAAAAGACCATTAGGATCATTGATCCAATTCTGGCTACTTGAGTAGTGATACTGGTTTCGGTATGGTTCATTATACTGATCGTTTTGACTGACGTCAGAGGTGACTGCATTGGTTGCAATTGTTGCGGACGATGCTGGTTGGTCAGTTTGAGATTGTCCCACACTACTTTGTACTTGTTCATTACTTGTCGGCAACGTGGTTTTCGAAGTGGGGAGCGCTTTGTCTGAATCACTCGTTGTTACAGATTTTGTCAAATCATTGTCGGCAGTATCGCTTTTGGAAGTCTCTTTTTTATCAACAGCTGGTTGACTGATTGTACTACCAATTGATGTCTTGCTGTCGCTCGAACTAGGCAAATCAGCCACACTTGATGATGATGCAGTTGCCGTACTATTGACTGAAGACTGAGCCGTCTCACCTGTCGTTTCATTATTAGGCTGACTACCAGTGTTTGTTTGACTAATTTGGGTAGACGAAGCACTTGTCGCAGCGCTTACATTTTGCCCGTCATTAAAAAATGAAACGATAAGACATGTTGATAAGCAGGCAAATACCCATACACTCTTGCTTTTATACATCTTGTAATGTTTCTTTTCATCCATTTCCAACTTTATTCATCCTCCTATTTGTTTGACGCATTTCATATACATGAAATCTTCTGGTTGCCGCTGTCCATTTACCACATTTTGCTAAGTAGCCTTACGACAAAAAAAGTCGATGAGAACTGAATCTCACCGACTTCTCAGTCCTGCCATAGTTGCACTTATCACTGATAAATGAAGTATCTACAATTAAAGTCACCTACAACAGGAGCTATTTGGCTTTGGGCGTAATGCCCGTCTGCTGACGAACCTTCTTCTGAAAATATTTGATTTTCTTGTCATAGTCGTCAACAACCGCGCGAACGTTTTGCTGCCCTTTCCAACCGGAATACCCGAACATCAACATCCCCAGTGCACCCAGGACTAAGAGCACAATGCCAACGATGTTTAACCACAAGGTCTTGCCATGGAAGAAGTAGATCAGAACAATGCCAACGCCACTGAGAATGGTGCAAAGTTGAAACCAGTAGCCTAGGTTTTTCAACATATGCTTCTGATAAGCAACTTCTTTTTCGTATCCCTTAGTCATTTCGTCAATTGTCATTTTGATTTTCCTTCTTCCATACACGTTCGTAGTTTAGTAAGACAGGCCAGGGTTGAAGAAACCAACTAGAACACCGACGAGCGAAACAACAACGAGTAGCAGCATGGTCCAGATAGCTGAAACATGCTTCTTCGCCATCAACCACCAGCAGAATAATGTTACAAGTACTGTCAGCAAACCAGGATAGATGCTGTTCAGCTTGTCTTGCAGATTCAGGAAGACTTTGCCATCAGCACCGCGTAATTTGAGTGATGTTGTGACGTTAACCCATGATGCCAGAACCCCACCAACAACCATACTGCCGACAATCCCGATAGCGTGACGAACAGCCGCGCCTTGTTTACCAACTAAGAAACTAACCGCTTGATCACCGAAGCGATAACCACGGAAGTAAAGGAAACGTTGGCCAAAGTATGCCATCAGTACCCAAGCAACAATGTAGAAAATCGCCCCGACTGGTGAACCGCCAGTCGACATACCAAGGGAAATCCCTAAGAGAATGGGAATCAATGTCCCATCAATCAATGAATCACCAATACCAGCGATTGGGCCCATCAGGCCAGCACGCATATCGTTAATGGTCTCGCCGTCAATTTCTTTACCGTTCGCACGCGCCTGTTCCATGCTGGCCGTAATTCCGACAATCACCGTCCCAAGCATTGGATTGGTGTTGAAGAACGCGGTGTATGCGTGAATGGCTTTGACCTGGTCATCATGTTTCGGATACAGTTTTCTGAGAATTGGCAGCATTGATGCCATATACCCAAAAGTCTGCATATGTTCTTGTGAGAAGCAGGTCAACGCACCCCAGAACCAACGATGAAAAGATTTTGTCAGTGTTTTGTGATCAAGCTTTTTCATGTCATTTGTCGTTTCCATGATCAAATATCCTCCTCATCATCATCGTCACTTGGTCCATCTGCTGGTGCTGCACTACCCTTTGAAGGTGTGTTGTTAGAACCAGACATCTCAATTTCATAAATAATAACCGCAAACAGTAACGATACAACTGTGACTGAGACTAAGTTCAAGTGTAGTGAAGCAGCAAGTGTGAACCCAACTAAGAACGGAATGAAATCAGCCGCTTTACCAACAATTTGCCGAAGCAGAATCGCAATCCCGACACATGGCAGCATGCCGCCGACCGTGAACAGTGTCTTCATGGCAATGCCGTCCATTGGTAAGGCACTACGCAAAGCTGTAACCGCCGTAGCACCGTAGTATGTGAGTAACATTGTTGGTAAAAATGAGAACAATGCATGTGAGATCCAAGGCCAGCCAAAGTTAACAGCTGTTAATTTATCAAGCTTGCCATTATGAACGTCTTTCCAACCAAAGGACTGCCAAACCAGGTTCATTGTTGCAACAGCGTAGTACAAAACCGTCCCGACAGTTCCGACTAATGTCCCAACTGACTTAGCCAAGTTAGCAGCACCGCCACCCAGCGGATTCAATCCTTGCGAAGAAATCGCAACCATTGCTAGAGGGATCCCAATATAAGAAATAGCACGAACATCGGCAGAAACAGTACCACCTGGGGTAACCAATGCGATATAAACCAACTGCATCGCAACCCCGCAGGCAATCCCTAACTGAAGATTACCTAGAATAATGCCACAGACAAGACCCCCAACCAATGGACGGCCAATGGTATAATTACCAACCGCTTGACCAGCCATACATGAGTTGGAACATAAGCAAGCGAAAACACCTAAAATAGCTGCTTGAAACCAACTAATTGTCATTTTTCTTACCTTCCTTTTTTGTGAGCGTGAGCAGGAGCGCTTAGAAACCGGAGCATAAGTGGCCTTGGACGTGATGGTCGCACTTTGACCATTGCGGCCAAGGTCCTTATGTGCAGGTTTCTGCGACTGCGAGCGCGTTATCGTGAGCGCGAGCCAGCGCGGGTGAAACCGGAGTGTAAGCGGCCTTGGGCGTGATGACCGTTCTTTGGTCATTGCCGACCAAGGTCCTTACACGTAGGCTTCAGCGCTGGCGAGCGCGTTATTGTGAGCGCGAGCAGAAGCGTTTAGAAACCGGAACATAAGCAGCCTTGGACGTGATGACTGCTCTTTGGTCATTGCGGCCAAGGTCCTTATGTGCAGGTTTCTGCGACTGCGAGCGCGTTATTGTTCAACCATTAATACCCAAAGCGTGACTTGAATTTGTCCCAACTACCAATCCGCTGATCTGGCAACAGCGCAAACTCAACTTTATAACCAGCCTTCTCAATCGCTTCAAAGGCATCGCCTTCCTCTTGGGTAAAGGACTGATTGTCTCCGAGTTTGACCGCGTTGTCGCGATCATTACCTGGACCGACAACAATTGTTTTAATGTCGCCCGGCTTGAAGTTCATATCGACCAAGATCTTTTTCATATCTTGAGGACTCTTGGTGATGAGAAAATACTTGGTTGCTGAGTTCAACACCTTATCCTTAACCTTGTCAAAATGATCTAACGTCCAAACGAAGGTCTTCTTGTCAGACGCTGCCATATAGGCTTCCTTCAAAATCGGATTGTTTGCCGCTTTGTCGTTTACCGCAATAATCCCATCCATCGGGTATTCCTTGCCCCAACGAACCGTGATCAAGCCATGAATCATGCGATCATCAATACGTACAAACGAAATTGCCATTTTGCTCACTCCTTAAATATCGTCATCGTCAGAAGCTTCTGATGAGGTCGTCTGAAATTCTTTGATGGCCGCGGTTGCTTCTGAAAATGCTTTTTCTTTTAACGCTGAGTTATCTAAACTGTCTTTCGACATCAATGTGGTTAACGCCATTGGGAAGTTCATCCCGCCAAGAACAAGCGTATCTTGCAGCTTGCCATGATCGTTCAAAATGTTGCAAACCGTTGTGAGTGGACTACCGCCGACAATATCTGCCAGAACAACAAAGCTTGCATCCTCTGGCAGGGTCTTTAGCAATGCCTCAAACCGTGTTCCAAATGTTGAAGCTGCTTCATCGGGTTTTAAACCAACCGCAATGACAGAACCAATCGCATCATCGCCCGCAAACATACCCAAGGTTTGCTTTAAGCCACTGGAGAAATCACCGTGACTGACAAGAAGCAAATATTTCATCTAAATCATCCCTTTATCAAGACTATGAAAATATGGATTTACCGCAAAAGGCGACAATCAACCGAAGTACAACTGAAAGTGATCCATTATTGTTCGGACAGTATTGCGGTTGTCCCCGCGAGGAACGCCCTCCCTTCTGCAATCGTTATGTAAGTCGTTTTCTCTCTATATCTGGACGTCAACAAGGTTAACGCTTACAATGATTATGTTAAGCACATTACTAATAAAAGTCACGAAGACGTTGTGCTTAATTTGCGGGAATAGTGCTTAAGGGGTGGTTTCTTTGAACGCAGTAGAAAAACTTTATGCGACAATTGTGCAACACTTTCCAACTGAACGAATCACAACTAATCAGGCTGCCGATGCAGTGGGGCTAACACGCGGCGTGACCAGTAGTTATTTATCTAAGCTCGAAAAGCAAGGCAAACTGCTCAAGACCGGCAGTAGACCAGTTTACTGGCAAGTCAAGCGGGACCATTCCGCTTTTGACGACTTAATCGGTGTCCACGGTAGTTTAAGCACTAACATTCAGCTGGCAATCGAAGCAATCGTCTATCCAACACATGGATTGCCGATCTTCATCACTGGTCCAGCCGGTAGTGGCAAGTTGCCATTTGCTCAGGCAATTTATCACGAAGCCATTCGTCGTGAAGTGCTTAAGAAAACAGCTGTGTTTAAAATCATTGATTGTGCCAACTATAAGGATCATCCAGGGACACTCAAAAAGAAGTTGCAAAGTGAGAACAATGCAACGACGGCAGATGGCACCGCCGAAAGTGGCTACTTGTATATTAAAAATGTGCAGATGCTAGGCTCATCAGATCAACACTATCTTTTCACGCACACCAACCAGCAACAAACCACTGCTTTTCGTTACATCTATTCAGGAACAACTGAAATTTTCAAAGCAGCGCGTGTCTGGTTCAAAAGTGCAGCGGTTCAGATTAAACTAAGTGCTTTTAGCGATCGACCTTTAAACGAGCGCATTACGTTTGCGGCGATGTACCTTCAACAACAGGCTGATCAAATCAATAAAGAGATCTTGATCGCACCAAACGAGTTGATCAAACTGGCAAATTTTGATCACGTCAATAACATCACGGCATTGAATAACCGTGTTCAGTTGCTTTGCGCTGGCGCCTATGCCAAAGCGCCTGACCACACGCAGCTACGGCTTGGTCAAACCGATACAAGTGCGATTCTGGTAACGCCTAAACAACAGACCTTGCAAGCAAGAATCACATCTTTGATCACCAGCGCGTTGCAGCTTGGCCCAACAACTGATGCGCTTTTTAAGAAACTTTCTGACTCGCTAAACAATGGCGAGTCCATCACTGAACAGAATTTTCTTCTGGCGAAAGTGCTCAATCAAGTCGATACCATTGCTAGTGAAAAACTTCTGTCTGTATTTGCGCAAGCCATTCAAAAAGACGCTAAAACGTATATCACGCATGTATATGGTGTAACGTTTCCAAGCGACAATATTTTCTGGCAAAATGTGGCACTTGCCTTCGCATTCGCGGGTCTTTGTCGCGACAACTTGCCAGACACACAATCAGCACTGAAAATTCAGAAAGCAATCAAGCACCGTTATCCTCGAAGTTACTACCTTTTCAAGCACTTTTTGACTAAGTTAAAAGCGCAGTATGTTCAAAGCCCTTACTATTATTTGCCATTCTTCATGATGATGATTCATTGCGAAAGTAAAATCGAATCAGTGCAATACAATGCCATCCTGCTTGCTCACGGCGAACACACCGCATCGAGCATCCAGCAAGTGGTGAATTCGCTTTGCGGTAATTACTTTTTTGAGGCTTTTGATATGCCCATTGATGTGACACTTGATCAAATCAACGGTTACGTTCAGGAATACCTAACCGATCAAAGTCCATCTGCTAAGGGTAATATTGTCTTATTCGATATGGGTTCTTTGCGCCAGATGTTCAGAGAAATTAAAAAGGTATCTGATCAAGAGCTGATTGTGGTCAACAACGTAACCACTGCTATGGCGCTCGATATTGGCCTGCGCGTTCAGCGTAATGATGCCTTCCAGTCCATCGCTGAAGCCAGCGAGCAATATGGTGCAACAACTGAAGCCCAATATTACGAAGGCTTATCAAACAAGAAAAACATTATCGTCTCTTGCATGTCTGGCGTCGGTCTGTCTGAAGAAGTCAAAAAGCTAATTGATGCGACCCTTTCGCCAGCACTTGAAGTCATTGCCGTTGACTACAAAGAACTCCATACCCTGCTCACCAATCATGATCGAAAATTTTTCTCGAATACCCAGTTAATCTTAACCACCACCGATGTTGCTGGCGATATCGGGGCCGATATCGGCATTGATATCGTGAATGTCTATAATGTTTTCGATAAGGCTTCCTCACAAAAAATGCAAACTGTCCTACGCAATTGTGGTGAAAGCCCCCAGTCCATTAATGAACTCATTGATCGATTGGTTCGCTTCTTGTCGATAGAAGGTATCCGCGGCCGCTTGCAGATCCTGAATCCCGATATTGTCATTCAAGAAAGTCAACGCATTGTCTCCCACTACGAAGATTTCTACAACGTCAAATTCGGATCCAGACTAAAGCTCAATCTCTTCATGCACTTGTCCTTAATGATTGAACGCATGATGACCAGCAAACGCAGCACTACTTCAATTGATCGCGCAACCTTAACCCCCCCTGAGCAAGAATTCTTCTCCCTTTCCAGCGGCATTTTTCAGCCAGTTGAGCAAAAATTCAATATCAAGGTACAGGACTACGAAATTGCTTTGCTTTATCAACTGCTCAAGGACTTTATTTTTGTGGCGTGATCACATGACAAAACAAACACCCCTCGCTATTGAGAAACCATAACGAGGGGTGTTTTCGTGCTTGCTCAGTAGGATCATCTGGCCTTAATCAATTTTCCGTGGACTCAACTCACCATTTGAAATAGCCTTTCTAAAAGCAGACGGTGACATTTGTCTAGCTTTTTGGAAAGCTTTGGCAAACTGCACGTAGCTTGAAAAACCGACTTTGATGGCAATATCACCGATGGCATCATTAGTGTTTCGTAGCAATTCAATGGCTTGGTTAACGGGCACCCTTGCTATGCCCGATGAAATCGCCATTGAGATACACCTTCAACACTGAATCAGCGCCATCGAAGGCAATGAGGGATTGTTCGTTAGCAGCTACTTCATCTGTCTTCAGTTGGTCAAGGCAACATCAGCACATAAAAAAGTTCGGTGATCCGTTAAACGACCATCGAACTTTTTTGATGAAGCAATATTCATATTTTTTTACATCATCCTCGGAACGGATTATAAAACCGTCCGCCATTAACATGAAACAGAAACAGCCCAATGACGATAATCACGGCAACACCGGCCAGCACGATCCAGTCAGGCGTGCGCAACGGCTGATCCATGTACCACGTCCGCCGCTTGCCTGTACCAAAACGTCGCAGTTCCATTGCTTGACTGATCTGATCAATACGATCGAGACTGGTAAAGATCAGCGGCAGCAAGATTTGCCCCATACCTTTCAGTCGCTGAAACAGCTTTGCCTTGCGTGACAGCTCATAACCACGAGCTTGCTGCGCTAGGCTGATTTGGCGGAAATTCGTTTGAACGTCAGGGATATACCGCAACGCTAACGCAACAGAATAACTGATTCGGTATGAGACATGCAGCTTATTAAGACTCGCTGCAAACTCGCTGGGGTTGGTCGTGATTAAGAAAATCAGCGCCAGTGGCACGGTCACAATATACTTCAGCGCTAGATTCATTTCATAGAATAATTGCTCTTGTGTGATCGTGAAGTAACCAGCATTGAGCAAAACGTGCTTGCTGCCATACAAGCCAACGCCATACTGTGGCGAAAAAACAAACACGAGCAATAAATTGACCACTGCAAAAATCGTAATAATTTTGACCACTAAACTAATTTGCCGCCAATGAATTTTAGCTTGGGCAAACAGAATGATCGATGCGAGCATCACTGCACAGACAAAGCGTGTGTCATAACTCGCCATCACAATGACCGAGATACCAATGAACGCGAGCATTTTCGTCGCACCCGTTAATCGATGCAGCCATGTATCTTGCGGATCATAACCAAAAAGTGAGTTCATTGGCGCACCCTCCGTTCTTGGTCAATCACAGCCTGCGTGAAGGCTAATGGGTCAAGGCCTTCACGCTTAGCGAGGCGATACAAACTTGGTTGTGCTAAGGAAGCATGCTCAATGATAGCCGGATTGGTCAACACTGCTGCTGGCGAGTCGTCCATCAAGATGCCACCGTCGCCTAATACAATAGCCCGCTGCGCATACTCCAACATCAAATGCATGTCGTGCGTGATCAGCATCATCGTAATCCCACGTTCATTCAAGGTCGTCAAGAAACGCATCATGTCGGTAAAATGACGCCAATCTTGGCCAGCCGTGGGTTCATCTAAGATCATTAATGCCGGTTCTAGCACCAAAATTGCGGCGATCGTGACACGCTTTTTTTGCCCATAACTCAAGGCGTTGATCGGCCACGATCGAAATGGATACAAGCCGCAAACCTTCAGCGCCTCAATGACCGCTGTTTTGACACGCGTCTCGTCCCAACCACGTAAACGCGGCCCAAGAGCGACTTCATCAAAAATCAGATGTTTACTGATCATCTGATTTGGATCTTGTAAAATATACCCAATTTTATCGGCGCGTTCCTTCACCGACCAATCAGCCAAATCCTCACCATCAAGCGTCATCCTGCCAGCACCCGGCTTCAAAAACCCAGCGATCAAATGACTCAAGGTTGACTTACCAACCCCATTGCGTCCAACCAAGGCCACCATCTCACCATGATGCAAGGTGAAACTGAGGTCGGTAAAAATTTGACGGCCATTAGGATAGCCAAACTGCAACCCGTCAATCGACAATAACGGTGCCTGAAGCTGCTCCGGCTTAACAGTCGCAGCCTCCGCTGTGAAAGCAGCCAACTTAGGTCTGAGTTGTGGGGCCTCAAAACGCGAAAGGTCAGCCAAATGATCCGCCTGATCCAAATCAACCCCCGCAAACTCAGCCGCTTCCAAGTACAGCGGTTCTCGCAAGCCGATCTGTTGCAGCAACTGTCCATGCAATAAAGTTTCTGGGGCATCATCGGCAATAATTCGACCGTCCTTCATCACGACTAATCGATCCACTGGCCGCCGCAACACATCTTCCAAACGATGTTCAATGATGACTTCGGTGACGTGATAAGTCTGATGCAACTCATCAATCAAGTCTACCGATGCTTCACCAGTGGCCGGATCAAGACTGGCCAACGGTTCATCAAACAGTAAAATATCCCCTTCATCAATCAAAACACCGGCCATCGCCACCCGCTGCTTTTGGCCGCCTGAAAGTGATTGCGGTGCTTGCGCCAGTAAATCGCCAATTTTCAAACGATCGGCCCATTTTTTGACGCGTGTATGCATCTCACTAGGTGCGACAGCGCTGTTCTCCAAAGCAAAGGCAATATCCTCGCCTGCTGTCAAAGCAACAAACTGAGCATCCGGATCCTGCAAAACCGTTCCGACTTGCAGTGAAAGTGTCGCCAAGCTGGCATCCTGAACCACCGTCCCGTTGACGGTTACGGTGCCGCTCAATTTGCCCGGAAAAGCGTGCGGAATTAACCCATTGATCAAGTTACCTAACGTTGACTTGCCTGATCCAGACGGGCCAACAATCAGTACTTTCTCTCCTGGTTGAATGGTTAGATTAATATCATGCAAAGTCGGTTCCGCCTGACTGTCATACTGAAACGTGACATGATCAAGCTGAATTGCTGGTGCTGCCATATTAAGACTCTTTCTTCAAACTGCCAGACCGCGTGCGTGTGGCTGCATAAGTGACCAATAAAATGGTGCCAATAACACCGGTCGCAATACTATTTGAGATAGCTGACACGATCCCTTGGACATAAACTTTATTTGCCGGCTCACTGTAAATCCAAATATCCAGTGTTGGTGCGATCAGACTCCAGCTCACCACATTCGTAATAATCTGCAACAGATTGAAGCTTACAATTTTCTTCATGCCAAAATTGCCCGCTTCGACATTGAAGCGACGCCAGAACAACCCGATCACCATACCGACTAAACCAGTCGTGAACACCCATGTCCACCATGGTGTCCCGTATTGCGTAAAATCATTCAAAGCATGCCCTAAAAACCCGATGAAAAAGCCAGCAATCGGGCCGAAAAGCGTTGCGATAAAGCCGAGAAAGCCATAAGAAATGTCAATGTTCGTATTTGCAATCCCTGTTGGAATCACCGCAAATCGTTTCAAAATAAATAAAATAGCCGTACCAATACCGATTGCCACCACTGTACGTACGCTCAAAGCCTTTTGATCACGCATATGATTGCCCTCCTTGTCAAACGTACCGTTACTTACCCGTGTTGAGCAGCCGCCAAAGCCATCGCCGCCAGCAGACTGCTCATGCATTCAATTATACCGAAAGCCGCTTCACCGTGATATGCCAATCAACCCCAGTGCCAATATGATACAGCTTTGAAAATGAGTCCTGATTGATCGCAACGCCAAGATTCAGTAATGAATTCACGTAAACCAGCGGCTCACCAACCCGCACCGCGGCAAATGTCCGGGTAAACGGCATCTGGTTTTGATAACGCAATTGATCGTGATAATAAATCGATACCTGAACAAACTCGCCAGCTGCAACACCAAGTTTCTTAAAGGTAGCCAACGGTATATTTGTCCACAACGAGCCAAATCGAATATCCAAAATGTCGATCGTACCGGCAATTTGATCAACGCCTTCTTTAACCTCACCCAATGGCAACATCACCACTTGCTCAGGTTCGATTTCTTTGCCCAGATCCTCAAAGGTGATCTGGCCACTTGCTAATTTAGCGCCATTGTAAGCGTAAATGTCACGACCATGGAACGTATGACTCTCTTGACTGCCAGGCAAGGCATGCGATGCCTCATCAATCACACTCACCCGCTTCAATCCGACAAATTTTGCTAAATGCGTCAACGTCCCATTATCCGGCGTGATGATGAAATGATGATCCACCGTCTCCGCAATAATGCTACGCCGATCGCTACCGACACCAGGATCAACCACCGAAACAAAAACCGTCCCCTCAGGCCAATACTTCGTCGTTTGATACAACCGATAAGACGCTGCAAAAATATCATACGGCGGAATCTCGTGCGTCAAATCATGAATCGACAACTCACCATCAACGCCATAAGCCACGCCATACATCGCAGCAACCGCACCATCAACCAACCCAAAATCTGTTTGTAAGACTAACTTTGCCATTTTCTGTCCCCCTTGCGTCGACAGTCCCATTGGCGCCCAATCGGTTTGTCGAACGCGATCCTATTTTCTTCAGTATTTCAATTGCATCATTGACGATGTGCTTGTTGTGAACATAACCACCAAGATTCGAAATAACTGAATGTATTCTGAGTTTAGCCGAGAAATGTTCGGGTGTAAAGGTAAAGGTGCTGGTTACTATAGCTGCTGAAGAAGTTTAACCGCTTTTCTTCTTTCAATTTTAGACTACTATAAGGCATGAAATCTAAACTATTCCATACCATTATGGATCACGTTTTTTCATCATTTAAAAAAGCCATTCCGTTTTCGATACCTACTCGAAAATCAGAATGACTTCTTCTAATGAGACTAATTCATGCTACTCACTTTTGTCTTAACCATCAAAAAAACCTTGCAACGTAGTAATGGTTTCAACACACTTTTGTTAATCTTTGATAAACGCCTGAAGAAGCTTCACTGGCTTAGATGGCGTCAAATTAGTCACCTGCACATGATGACAACTTTCAGGAATGATAAAAGTCTCACCATAATGAATGGTCACTGGCGGGAATGCATCGGTCTGGCTGCTTAGCTCAATTGCATCTCCTTCCACTAAGTTCAACATATTCACGCTATCGTGATCCTGAACTTCAATGGTATCTGTAAAGGTATAGCGGTAAGTCGCAATAAACTCCAGATCGCACAAGCCAGTCTCTTCAATCAATTCTTGCTCCGTCTGTTGAATGACCTTATTTTTGCTGAACAGATTGTCCTTTACATAATCAGTGTCGAAACGCATGTCGGCACTAGGTTCACCATGATCAAGATGAATTGGTCTTGGTTTGCCATCTAATCCTATCCGTCCCCAATCCCAGAGCTTAAAAGTAAAGATATAGGGGGTCGCACTAATTTCCAGAACAACTGTGTCCGGTCCTCCACAGTGAATGGTTCCAGCTGGTATAGAATAGTGATCATGCTTATTTACCGGAAAGACGTTAATGAACCTGTCATCATCAAAGTTAGCCTGACCAGTCTGAGCCTCTTTCAAGGCCTCGAAAAGCTCTTTTTTATTCGTACCATTTTTCACGCCTAAATAGATAGTGGATCGTGAAGTTGCTTGCAGAATGTAATAGCTCTCGTTTTGCGTGTAATTCATGCCGAACTGTTGCTGGATATACTCAACTTTAGGGTGAACTTGAAGACTGAGGTTTCCTCCACCCATCGTATCTAAATAATCAAATCGAATCGGAAACTCTGGTCCAAATAAGGCTGTTACCCGCTCTCCAAGTAACTGAAGCGGAAAGTTATGAACCAAATTAATGGCTGGCATTTCGAACTCACCATTACCGAGTTGAAACAAAACGCTATTTTCTTCGGGAACACCATCAAATGCCCAGCCATAGTTTTCTTTTCCCGGATTGAGCTGAAATGTTTCTTTCATCCACTGCCCACCCCAAACACTTGCATCAAAGTAAGGCACCAGTCGGAAGGGACGCCGGACAGCCAATTGTTGGATATGCTGAAAAGTATCGCCGGTTATCATCGTCCAATGATCGTTTGTCGTGGTATCAACGACAAAATCCATCATGGAGGACAACGCCTCCTTACGACGATCTGCAATCCGCCATTCAAAGAAATACCCACGTTTGAATTGCTTGAGTATATCAGGCTCAGGGGCAGCTAACCAATTGTTCATCCCCTTTCGAAAACGCAGTTGAATCTCCCAGCGCGTTAAATCGAAGTAGGCTAAATGATCCCACTCTCCTGCAACTAAAGACGCTCCCACACCGTACACAATAACTAACCCTTCGGCATGCGCAATTCGATCTCGGACTCGGTTCATCTTCTCTGAGTCAAAGAAGTCTGCCATGTTGGCATGCGTCATCAACCCAAGGACACGATCATCCGTTAAGGTCGTTTTTAACTTTGCATTAACTTCCGATTGCGGCAGTGTCTGATCGAGCGCATTTATGATGAGCTTCGGCTGTAACGACTTTGCCAAAGCTAACAGTTTATCCTGATCAACCCCCGGGTAGGCTTCAAAGACTAAAACGGTTTGAGTTTCAGGATCAGCTTGACTCAATTGTTGCCGAATAAAGTTGCCAATTTTATCGTTCTGAGCCGCTATCTGATAGTCTTTAGCCTCAATCTTTGGCCGTAATTCATACGTCATGATGAACTCCTTTCATCAACAAGTTAATTGAATTTCAAGGTGATATAGTCTTTTGCAGCTAACAATTGCCCTTCTTTGAATTCACCAACCGGATCTTCCTTCAGGTCAACGACTCGAGTTCTTTGAATCGCCTCTGAGGTTTTCAAGTTAATCGGTTGGGCATCATTCGTTGGATTGAAGAGACGTAAAACTACCCCGCCATTCCATCCTTGCTTCAAAGCAGCGAAGAACAGATTTTCATTTTGACTATGCAATAGTGAAAAGTGAGCTGGTACGTCGGCTTTCAATTTCGGGATTTGAAAGCGATCAATTCGATTAAGATAAGAGTTCAACGACTGATTTTGATAAAAGTCGGTCTTTGTATAAATTGCATCCGACTGCTTAAAGGCCTGCTGAGAATCGATTGATTTCAAGCCAAACTCAACCGTATAGGCAAAATGCATTTGCTGAAGCATTTGTCCATCTGGTGTTGGCACGACCATGTTGTTGATTCCTGAGGCTCTGCCAGGCCGCCAAGCCAGATCATCTCGACCTAAGAGTCCATTACTCCGGAACAAGGTCAACGCCAACGTGTGTGTATCAGGATATGGTTGGTATTCCTTAAGCATGCCACTATGCAAACTAAAGTGAGACTCATCATCGAACAAAGCAATCATAGATTCAAAAACGAAAATCGATTTAGGTTTTTCGACAAATCCCTCAGTTTGCCAGGTCGCCTCATGAGAATTGGTACTCTTGCGGGTTAGCAAACTGAATCCCTGATCCGCATAGTTTTCGCTCATGTTCTTAACACCTGTGTGCCAGTGAACGCGTACACGATGATCTTTAATGTGATTGTCAACATCGTGTTCAACTTTTAAATGACGCTCTCCTTGATCAAGCACTAGGGTCGTCTTAATCACAAAATCCTTAACAGCCTCTGAGCGAGCATCAGCCGTTTGATTTAACGAAGCCGGCAGTTGCGCTTTGAATTCGAGTCGCATCACTTGTCGACGAGCACTCTTCGTCACATCAATCAGAACCGGTTCATTGATGAGTTTTGCTTGATCTCCTGAAATTGGTGAATAGTCAAACGAATCACCGCCGTCAGCCTGATCATCGAAGTAAAAGGGATCGTCAATGGCTTGTCGAGTTTGCTTGTTTTGCAGACGAAGGTGCTGGTCATCGTCGAAGCTCACTTTATAAAACTCATTCTCAATGACCTGGGCCTTTATTGCGCTCTGATGGTCGCACTGTCCTGCCACACCATCCTGAACCTGAAGAGTTGTGAACCCCATCGCTGGTAGCTTGATGTCCTCAACTAAAATTTCTGTTCGATAATACGGGGGCACGGATTTTTCCTGTTCACCACCTGCTGTCACAACAATCACCTTGCCACCGTCGAGCTCATCTTGATGCAAAATGCTGTATGCCAGTGGCTCATCATTCATCGTCTTTAGTGTGAAGTCTTTGTGATGGGTAAATAAAACGATGCTGCGCTGATAGTGTTCTTCTCGAATGTTAGTGTTGAACAACACCACAATATCTTCCAACTGTGTTTGTTTGCTAATTGCCGCTGTCAGCTGCCGCTTAACCATGTTGATTAAATCTTTAATTTGCCGCAGTGCACTCGTTAAACGAACCACAATGTCATGATTAGCGTCATCTGAGTTCGAGGCACCGATGCCATTATGAGCCTGGCTCTCAAAGACTTTGCGCCAGATTTGATCCAACCAGTTTTGCGGAAACTTGATGCCAATTTGACTGCCAATAGTGCATAACGGCTCCAGCTCGTTTAACAACAAATCTTCTACCTGAAAATTCAGGTTCTTGATGTCATACCGCGTTGAGCGACACGTATTGTGAATACGCGATTTTTGCCCAGCAACTAATTCCCCTTCAATCGTTTTTGGAAAATGGTGATGCTGCCATGTGGCCTGCATAAAGGTCTCATAGTCGGTGAGTTTAATATCGTAGTCCGGCAACAGACGATTCAATTCAGCGATTGTCTTTGGAAAGTGGCGATTAATCAGCACTTGATCGCCACCCGCTGGCAATAACAGATTGTCCGTATGTTGATTACGACGACTCAGTTCATCTAAGATCGGTTTCAAACGTGTCTTAATATAGGCGTCATCAGCACTTAAAAATTTACCAGGACCATAGCCAAAAAAGATATTATTAGCAGGAATCACTTCGCCGTTTGGTGCCTGCCAGTTAAAATTCAAATTAGAAGACACCTGGTCGTTATAAACCCCTCGTTGGAAAATTGCCCATTTCAGGCCGAAGCGTTTATAAATTGACGGAAAGTAGGCGTGCATACCGAAAATATCCGGTGCATAGCCAATTGCCATGGTGTGTCCAAGCGCTTGCGTTTGCTTCACACCGTAGAGCAAATTACGAATGACTGACTCAGTCTTGCCCAACAGAGCATCGGTTTGTGTATACCAAGGTCCCACGAATAAACGTCGATCAGCGATTAACTTTTCAATCCTCTTTTTGTTTTCAGGTCGGATTTTCAAATACTTATCAATAACAGAGGATTGCCCATCGAAAGTATAGGAAGGAAATTCAGGATTCTCTTCTAATGTCTCAATCAAGTAATCCAAATTTTCAATCAGGATCATGTCAGCATCTTCTTGAGTAAAATACCATTCATGGTCCCAATGTGAATGGGCAACAGCAAAAACAGATTTAGTCATTTATAAAAGCTCCAATCATTTCACAGCAGTGGTTGTCTTTTCTTTCTTACGAATTATATGAAAGCGAATAAAGATATTAGTCAAAGCAATAAACAAGACCCCAACAAGAATACCAACAGCGTATGCCGGGAAGTTTTGAACCAATGGCCATCCCCATACGGCCGGCAGTGGATACCACTGAACTGCGCCGAGCAAAACAGCGGTGACAGACCCTAGTGTTGCCCCAAGCATGTTAATTGGGATCGTGATGAGCGGATTGGCTAAGGCAAATGGAATCGCCCCTTCACCAATGGCTAGGAAGCCTAATAACAATGATGTTTTGCCTGAAACCCGCAGATCTTCATCAAAGACATGGCGCCCAACAACATATTTGTCAATCAGCGTTGCAAGCCCAATCCCGATTGGGGGAATCACGATAGACAAAACCCGCGGCGTTAATGGAAAGACTTTATCAGCTGCCATCCCAATTGCAACGGCACCTGCCGCCTTGTTAACCGGGCCGCCTAAGTCAAAAGCAGTTAAACAAGCAATAATCGAAGAGAGTAAAACTTCACTAGAGTCCTTATAAGTTAAAACCATTTGTTGCAACCAAGCGTTCAATCCGCCGAACACAGGATCGACAATAAAGAAGTTAGCCAGGAAGACAACCAAGATTGAAACACCAGGTAAAATTAGCATCGGCTTCATTGCCGAGAAGTTCTTATTTAAATGAATATGTTCATTCATATATTTCACAAGGAAGCCCACTAATGCGCCAAGGAACAGAGCACCGAAGAAACCTGATGGAATCCCTTTCGCATTTCCCAGTAAAATGAACTGGAAGCCAGCAGCAAAGGCACCACCGACAAATCCGGGCGCAATCGCTGGTCGATCAGCAATTGAATAAGCCATGAAAGCTGTGAAGATTGGATACATGAACTTCATTGCCATGTTGCCACATTGACCCATGTAATAAAGTAAGACAATCATCTGGTTCGCATTGGTGGCCATCTTAGGATCACCAATCACCTTATTCAGGCCGAAGAAACTCGCACCTATTTGCGAAAGCCCGATCATCACCCCGGCAGCAACCAAAATCGGAATCATATAAGAAATCCCGGTCATAACAGATTGCATCAACGTACTTTGCCAAGACTGCTTCTTACCGGTTGTCGCAACTTCTGATGCAGCCGCTTCTCCTTGCACCACGCCATCAGGATGATTTAAGACTTGGTCAATCATGGCTTCACCATGTTTTAATGGCTCAGCTACCTTTGTTTGAACAAATGGAATGCCCTTAAAACGCTCCTTGCCTTTTGCTGCAATATCAGTTGCGAAGATAACACCGTCCGCATCCTTCAGCATTTCTGGTGTGATGCCATCTTCAATACCGTTAGCGCCTTGCTTTTCAACGTGAATCTGAACGCCCTTAGCCGCGGCCGCTTTTTGTAAAGCCTCTGCGGCCATATAGGTATGGGCGATGCCCGTTGCGCATGCAGTAATCGCTAAAATTTGTTTAGGTCGCTGCTTGGTTTCTTTAATCGTTGTTGTGGCTTCTTGATTCTTTTTGCCAAGTAACTGAATAACTTGATCAGCGGTATTGGCATGTTTAAGTTGATCGACAAGCTTCTCATCCATTAAGCGAACGGCTAAATCAGAAAGAATCTTGAGATAAGCATCGCCTTTTTGCGATTCAGGAATCGCTAGTAAGAAAATCAACTCAACTTGATTCGTTGGATCAGTTGATGGCCACGCAGCAGATGCCAGCGGCTTCTTCAAAGTGACGATAGCAACTGCGGGCTTCGTAACCGCCTCGGATTTGCCGTGAGGAATGGCGAACCCGTTCTCGAATCCGGTTTCAGAAATCTTTTCACGATCTAAAACAGCCTGCTTGTAAACCGCTTTGTCATTAACAACACCTTCTGATGCGAATGCATTAATCAGGTGATCTAATACCTCTTCTTTACTCTGCCAATCTTGATGTAAAAAGATTAACGACGGATCCGTAATGAGCGTCATGTCCATAATAATTACCCCTCCTGAGGTCTTTGTGCGAATACGTGCTGAATAGTCGACAAAATGTTGTAAGCCGTATTCCCGATATTAGCCAATGTGTTTTCTTTGTTCATCGCATCAGTGAGACTGATAGGACCAGGTTGAATGGAAAAGATGCCAGCAAAGATTTTTGGACAAGTGGCGATTTGTTTGGAACCACATAGGACAACGGTTGGCACCGCATACTTTTCGGCCAATTTCGCCATACCGAAAGGCACCTTGCCAAACGTTGACTGTCGATCAAGTTTGCCTTCTCCAGTAATCACAAGATCAGTTTTTTCAAACAGATCATCCAACCGCAGAAACTTTGCCATTGTTGGAAATCCCTGACATATTTGACCACCAATTAGTTGTAAAGCTCCGCCAAGACCGCCGGCTGCTCCTGCTCCTGCAGACTTGTCTAAATCAGGACCACCTGACTCATGGATATGACTGGCGATCTGATGTGCATTTGTATCCAGTTGGTTGACTTGCTCGAGAGTGGCACCTTTTTGTCGTGCATAAACCTTCGCTGCGCCGCTCTCACCTGAATACGGATTTGTCACGTCGGTGGCGATCATCAAATCACTGTGTAATCGGCTCAGCTTCGATAAATTGATTGACGCTGCTTGTAATAGCAGATTGCCTTCTTCAAGAAGTTGCCCTTTGTTGTCTTTAATGGCGCCATCAAAGGCGCGCAGAACGCCCAAGCCACCATCCGAAACCCCAGTGCCACCAAGGAAGATAAGAATATGGTCAAAATGTTGTTGATCAAGTTTCCTCAATGCAATTCCTAAACCATATGAACTGGCTTGACGAATGGTTTCTGGGCTGGGTACAACCTTATCCAGTCCAACAACACTAGCTGATTCGATAGCGGCATAGTTTTCATTCTCAAAAACAAAAGTAAAGTACGGGGCTTGAATTCTCCGACCAAGTAAATCAATTGTCGTGACCGTCTTCATTTGACCATCAAGGCGCTGTTGAAGTGAAGCAACAGCGCCTTCTCCGCCGTCTGAAACACTCACTGGCCATACCGCGGTTACACCAGCAACCTCTTTAATTGAGCTTGCCACAGCTTGATTCAATTCAGCTGAACTAGCACTTCCTTTAAAGCTATCTATTCCGACAACAACCTTCACTTTGATGCCTCCATCTTCAACCACGCAATACCGTATGGCTTCAGTCGCAAATCATTCCTGACAAGCTTCTCTGATAGCAGCTCTCGACCCTCAATGTTGTGGATAGTTGCTGGCTGACTTGAAACATTTGTAAATGAAATAATCGCTGAGCCATCATCACTAAACCGCTTCACGGCAAAAATCTGCTTTCCAAGTTCTAATACTTCTTGTTTGCCAAACGGATTAAAGGCGATGTTCTTTTGACGAACTTTGAGTAAATGACTGATTCCTGCGTAAACTTTTTGACGATACTGATCTGTCCGTAGCTCATTCTTCAACCGATCATAGTCAACTCTTTCGCGATTAATGCGGCGATTCATACCAGTTTCTTTAACCGCCTTAAGGTCACCTTTAGAGCCAAACATTGAGTGGTAGTAGATCGCTGGTACGCCGACCATTGAGACTAGGATATTGTGTGCCGCGATCATCTTATTGGCCGCTTCTGCATCCGTATCAGTGCTTATTCTTAAAGCATCGCCATAGTTTATATTCAACTCATAAACAGACTTGGTGCCGTCTGGGTTATCTTTGTACGACACTTGCCCATGGTTGGTTAAAACCCGGTCAATGATGCGTTGCCTTTCGTCCGCACTTAAAATGCCTTCAACTGGTCGCAACCCAATACCATCATGTGAAGCAAGAAAGTTGAAGAAAGTGGCTTTACTAGATGGTGCCTGCACAGTTTTAGCCCACTCTTGAAGATGATCAGCATCCCCGGAAATAAAACTATAAAGAACCAATGGCGGTAGCGGAAATTGATAGACTTGGTGCGCTTCGTCATCACCCTGGCCAAAATAGCTGATGTTTTCCTTATTTGGCACATTTGTTTCAGTAATGATCTGAGTATTCGGCGCAAAATGGTCAAGCAGTGTTCGCCACAGTCGGACAATTTCATGGGTCTCCGGGCGATGCATGCAAGTAGTGCCGCTTTCTTTCCAAATAAAACCAATGGCGTCCAAGCGAATCGAGGCCGCGCCCCGCTTTGCATATTCAAGCAACACCTTTGTCTGACGAGCTAACATGAGTGGATCGCCAAAATTAATATCAACTTGATCTTCACTGAAGGTTGTCCAAACCGTCTTAGTTTCACCACGATCATTTTGATAAGTATGAAAAAGTGGCGAAACTCTCGGCCGAATCACCTTTGATGTATCAAAAGTTGGATCAAATTCGATATACGCCTTTTCAAAACCAGCATCATGGTTCATAAAACGCTTAAACCAAAGACTGTTTGCAGACATGTGATTAGCAACAAAATCGAACATCAGCCGCTTTGACTGTCGCAGCGCATAGACGTCCTGCCAATCACCAAGATCCGGATTAATGGCCATGTAATCTGTGACGGAAAACCCATCATCTGATGTATATGGGAACATTGGCAACAGATGGACATCCGTAATTGTCTCGGATAAATACTGGTCAACGACTTGCTTCAAAACTGACAGGCCACGCTCATGCTGTTCCGTAAATGCATCGCCATAAGTGATCAAATAAGCACTTTTCTGAGACAATGGCATAACGGGTCTGAAGTCCGCCAGCTGCTCCGACTTCAACAGATCAGAAAAAATTTGAGTTGCCTGTCGATATTGCCTATCATCTTGATAAATCTGCCGCAAATGTGTCTCGATCTTATCTGCAAACATAGTTCACCTCATCAAAAGTTTCTAACACCTTTTCCACTCCACTTTGGTTATAGCATAGGTAAACTGACGAAACCGTTCTCAAAGCGTATAATTATACGCAACTGGAGGTCAATATGGGATTAATTGAAAAAGAATTCGCTGAACATCTCAGCAACTTATCTGAAACCGAAAAGTATGCGTTTTACTTTATTGATGCGCACCCGTATATCATTCGACAACTCACCTTAACGCAACTTGCTGAACGCCTCGCCACCTCGAACACAACGATTATTCGTATGGCTAAAAAATTAGATCTAGCTGGCTATTCGGAGTTCAAATATCGCGCGATGGCCGCAGTTAAAGAGAATACCCTACCTGATCAAAAGGATTTAATCGGCCAATACCGCCATCTGTTCACAAGCCTGCTCGACAACGTTAACTTTGAACGTTTACGCTACATGGCAACTAAAATTCATGAAGCTAAAACCCTTTACATTGCAGGCGTTGGTCTGACCAAACCAATCGCGGAATATGTTGCCAAGCGCTTCATCCAACTGAATAAACCTACCATCTACAGCTATGAATCACACATCATTGACTTGATCCCCAAACTCACACGCCCACAAGATGTCATCCTCTTCCTCTCTATGAGCGGTGAAACCCAGTCAATTATTCAAGCCGTCAAAAAATTCAGGTATGTTGATCACAACTTATTATTTTCAATCACAAACAATGGCGATAGTTCGCTTGCTAAGATGATGGACGCTAACCTTAGTTCCTCCGTCCCCACCAACCACTTTGAAAATTATGACATCACTTCAAGGGCTTCTTTGATGGTGCAAGCAGATATTTTGATTGAGCTTTATATGAACATGTTTGATCAGCCTGAAAACTAACAATAGTCACTCAGCCCGCTGACAAACCGATTTTATCGATGAATTCAGCTTAAGCGATGAGTATGATTGTACAAAAATAGTGACGGATGACGACCCTTCACTGTCATCATCCGCCACTACCATTCATCGCGACATCATGCGTCTAAGTCTGTCCCATCGATAATTCGATGCAAGAAACTCTTACCATTCTCGGGGAATGGTACCTTAAAGAAATCCGAACCCGTCGCACCGACATCAGAAAGTGTCGAACGTTCGCCCACATACTTATTGTGAGTACCTTCCTTGTAAATCAACAAAGGTGTCCGTTCCCGCGTGTGCAGACTAAATCCGATCGTTGGATCATCGCCATGGTCAGCCATGACAATTAAAATATCGTCGCCTGTATAAAGTGGTAAGACATCGGCTAACTGCTTGTCTGCTGTTTCAAGTACTTCAGCGTATCGAACAGGATCTTCGGCGTGACCTGCTAAATCAGTTTCTTGAATGTTCATAAACAGCAGGCCATCTTTCATATCCTTCGACTGTTCAACAAACTTATCAAAAAGATAGTCCGTATCAACACCTGGGAACTTCCGTGGTGTATCAACATTAATGATATCTGCCGTCTTACCAACCAAAGCAACATCAATACCATTTGCGTGCAAAATTGACGGCAGCTGCACCTTAGGATTAATACCATAACCTAAATGAATGACATGATAATCTGTATTATAGACGCCTGATTCCGGCGCTGAAACACCGACATACTTCTCGTGTTCAATTTTCCGAGCTGCCAAAATGTTCTTCAAATCAACGCCTCGTCCACCAAAAGCAATGACCCGCGAGACTTTGACCACGCTGCGAACTGATTCTCCTAAACGCGTAATTTCATCAAATGGCATTTCATCAAGTGCTGCAGTTACGTTATAGACCTGCCCAGGATCTGCTTCGAGATTGTCACCAATTGTCGCACAATGATTAACGAGTAATAATTGGTAGCCGGGATCACCGTAACGTTCGACATTGAATCCATCTTTCTTAACCTGTGCCTCAACTGTATCGATCACTTCATTGAACGGCTGAAGCAGTGGCATCTTAGGCTTTGTACCCATGATTTCTTGATGCGCAAGATAAGAATCAGCGCCATGGTGCATCAGTAAGGAGGTCCCCCAATTTGCTGTCGGCGAAAACTTGTGATCACCTCGTTCTTGGCCAATAGCGTTCATCAAACCTAGCTTTTCCAAATTAGGAATTTTAATCTGTGGTACTGCCTTAATGATATTTAAAGCTGTGTTTGCCCCGATGTCATCTGGGCGAACTTTAGGAACATCATCCATGGCACCAACACCAAAACTATCTAAAACAATGACACCGTATTTGCCCATGCTATTGCATCCCTTCTGGTAATTTTTTCCCTTGACTATCATATAAACCAACTAATTCAGGTGTTTTGTCAGCGGTGTGTAATCCTCGAACCAAAGCGACTGTGCTTCGGGTGACAAAAATTTGCGTACGAAAAGCCATGATCACTGGCAAGCCTGACTTAAACTGCTGATCTAGTTCCAAGTAATAGTCGATATTCGAATTTTCAAGTGGTAACACATGTGCATGTGTGTATTGATCACCATCTTGAATTAAGGCATTCTTTAAGTGACCACGCCGGTACCAGCCGCCTCCGAAAATGTAACTGTGAGGGCCAAATGTATGAGAAACTTCGCTCACGTAACAGTAGGCAGGCTTCTCAGGTTGTTCCTTAACCGCATGCAGCGGTGTCGTCCCTGTCAGCGCATGCCCAGGTTCGCCTTCGTTACCGCCAAGTTGCTTAATCAATGGCAATGAGGTAGTTGAGGTCGCTGACGGCAAGCTCACGACCTGTGCCTTTAGACCATGTTTGCTAAAAATACTTTTAGCTTCGTCAATTGTTTTGACATTTGCTGTCGCTGCAAAATCTTCTTGTGACTCGTTATATAGAATCGCCGGAAATGTCGTTATGCCAACAAGCGCGATATTCGACAGTGTTTTAAGCTGCTCAAGCTGCTTGTCTAGTTCCGCTAAGGTAAAACCTCCAGTTTGGCCTGGATAAATATCATCACCATTGCCCATAACTTTAAGTAGCACCTTTTGCTTGATACCGACTTCCTTTGCTGCTTCATTCAACGCTTGGGTGTTTTCGAGTGAATACATCGTGACGTATTTTGTTCCATACTTCAGAAGACGAGTGAGAAAATGCTTTGGCGGTTGGACCAAATGCCCGACATTGCCTAAGGCCAGTCCGTTTTCCATAAAAGTTTCAGCCTCACGAAAATCAACCACCACAGCCTCTGGGATGCCAGCGTTAACAACTTCCTGCGCAATCACAGGATTACGACCAACTTGTTTCGTCATATAAAGTAACTCAACATGGTTTTTTTTAGCTTCAGCAACCATATGAGTTGTGTTTTGATGAATCATATCCAAATCAATCACATACGTATCCGGTAAAATTTTCCCCGAATGATGCAATTCAAAGGCATATTGAATTAATTCTGGATTTAGTTTTTCCAATTGTTTTAAGAACATTACGCCATCACCTTCTCGACACTTTCCGCTAAGATCCTCATGATGGTGTCAGCACCGCAACGATATGGATTGATTCGAATCGTTGTTTTTAATAGATTTGGATCAAACTTTTTAAAGGTACCCGATACACGGTAGAACATTGGCACAATCTCATACTTCGACTCGGCACCCACAGGATTTGGTGCTGCACCAAGGTCATTTGTATATTTCAAAACTTTTTCCGCAATCGGTTGGTTAAATTCAACCAACAAAACTTTTGACTGAGCATTTGCCACATACGCCTCGGAAATGCCAGGAATCTCGTTCCCATTCAATCGCTCAACTAATTCAGTGACAACATTCGCTTGAGCAGCCAATGCAACCGGTGCATAAGTCAGTCCACGTAAAACATCAATTGCTTCGTGTCCTTGTACTTGTGAGCCGCCTGAATAATTCTCGGATCGCAATTTTTGGATGGCAGATTTGGCACCAACAATACAACCAATACCTTCCGGCCCTAGCAATTTAAATGTTGAAAAGCAACTTAGATTAGCGCCAAGTTCAACGCCAATCTTGTGAACTTTCATGACAGCATAATTATCATCCGTCACAATCGGAACTGACGGATATCGTTGCTTAAAGAATGCCAGGACCTTTGCCATATCATACGAATCATCTGGCTTTTGTCGCGTATATTGAACAAGAATACCGTCCGGCGACTCAGGCAGTTGTTGATGATTCAGATCATTAAAGTCAGCTCGAATCGTTCGTAATGACATCATCTCAATTGATGTTTGTGTGGTCGGATAAATGGGTGCATCGTGAACGAGTAAAGTCTGACCAGCCCTCAGATAACTGTGCAAAGCCATCCGAATTGCCGCTGTTCCTGCACCTCGAACTAACATGGCAGCTTCAGCGTGAAAATATGCGGCAAGAATTTCCTCTACTTTTTTGGTATAGCGCGGTTGATTAAGCCCCGGCACAACGCCTAAATCACCACGACTGAGAAATTCAGACCCCTTAAAATGCTGGGTAATCTCATCAACTAAACGAAATTGCTTCCGCAGCGCTTCGTCATATCCGATGCTTTCTAATGGATAAGTTTTAAAACTAGGCATTGATATCACCGTAGATTCTTTGAGGATTTGCTTCTATCATTTTGTTGATGAAAGTCTCAGAAATGCCCGCATCCTGCAGCTGAGGAATAAATGAATCAAGTAAATAAGCATAACCATTCCCCCCATTAGCCTTCAGATGTGATTTACGCGTAATATCCATGGACAAAACGACTTGATCCGTAAAACCGGCGGCGTCAATCGCTTTTAACATCTCAACGCGCGTTGCATCAGGCATATAATTATTTTTGCCAATTGTGTCAAACTCCACATTAATACCAGTTTTCAACATATCTAAGACGTAGTCGGCACTGCCTGTCAGATCAACATGTCCAATAACAATGTGTTTAAGATCCGCATGCTGTCGTTTAAAGAAATCAACCTGTTCACGACCCAGCGTTCCAATTGAGGTATGCGTGCTTATCGGACAACCAGTTTCCTGCTGGGCAATGACCGCTGCCTGGAAAACTTTTTCTTCAGCTGCCGTCCACTGACCTTTCGATGTTGCAATTTCGCCAATTACACCAGCCTTAATATCTGTTCCTTTAATACCGACTTGAATATCTTTAATCATCTGTTCAGCTAACTGACTAACAGACAACCGAAAGACTTCAATTGGTAAAAAGGCGTCTTGATAGAACCCAGTACATTGCACAATGTTGATGCCAGATTCTTTTGCTACTCTATTAGCATATGGAATATTTCGACCCATACCTTTGTTCGTCATGCTAATAACATTACGAACACCTTTTTGATAAAGATCCTTGAATTCTGCAATCACTTGATCAATGGCATCAAGATGACAATCCTCGTTTTGCTTGACTTCAGATAAATCAATTGGAATGTGTTCATGAGCATAAACCTTACCTGGTAATAACATGTTTCCTCCCCTTAATGCGCTCGCCATCGACTAAAACAGATGTACGATTCGTAACAGATTCAGCAAAATTCCAAGCGCGATAGCAGCAATGGGTCCCACTGCCATATCAACAAGAGGCTTTTTCAGCTTCTTGTTCAGCAGCCAGACTCCGATCACCCAGAAGTAACCAAGGTTTGGCGCCATCTTATTGCAGGCCAACGCAGCACCAATCAGCAAGGCGATCGCAATCGTATCCGTTAGAGAAGTTCGAATATGTTCACCCATATCACGCAACCCAGGGAATTTATCCAAACCTTTAGCAGTACCAGCAAGTGCTTGGACTTCAATCCACATCCAAACAAATCCGGCAATAAACGCAACAATCGGATTGCCTTTCAATAAAAGGCCAATTGCAAAGATGATCGTGGTGCCGGCCATGCCATAGACACCAGTTACAATGGCAGTAGAGAAGACAAGCGGAATAAATCCAATCGCACGAGCCAATGTTGCAATGGCGGCTTCCATGACTTGGCCTTTAACCAATAACTGTTGCGGCAAAACATCAACCGCAATAATCAAGACACTTGATGCGGCAGTAATTAAGCCACCCATGATGGACAACCAAATCCAATTCTTTTTAATCCGAGAAACTCGGGCCGAAAAGACGTTTACCAGACTTGCATTTGATGTGCCTTCGCCTTTAATTTGAGCGGCAAAGTAAAGCATGAATAACATTGCGACTAAGAGTGACATTCCAATTGGGTTTAACGTGATTTTTATCCCATTGCCAACTGAGAAAACCCCAAATTTTGTGGCAAGAAGGTAAGCAACAAATGTCGCCCCAAATGTGATCATGCCTTTCTTTGCCCCATGCTGACTGGCAACTGCAAGTGCTGGGAATGCACAGAAAGCTAACAAAATCGGCCCGCCTAGCAGTGACAACGCTCCTAGGAAGTTAACGGGAAGCATTTTGAACGCTGAAACAATAAATGAAAGGCCAAACAGAAGCCCAACACCATACACGGCACCAACAACACCAGCCAGTGCAGTGCCCCATTTGTTGGCTGGGGTCCATGTGCCGATAATATCAGCAGCAAGTAGAATACTATGCGCTACCAAGATTGTTGAGCCAATAGATACCGGAATTCCAAAGCCGATAATTAAGCCAAAACTAACGGCAAAACTGGTAGCAGCCAATTCTTTGCGATCAATCTTGCCTTCCAGATACTCTGGCATAATTGGTCGCAAGCCATCATTAAAGACCGCAATGCCGCGATTGGCTAAAATCGAACCCACGCCTCCGACTAACGCGATTAACACGTAGTCTACTAAGACCGAAATATTCATTTTGACACCTTCCTCTTCTCAATATACAAAATACCGTATATTGACTTATGACATAAAAGTTTACTTCGTCAGATATTTTGCAAGAATTGGTAAAATCGTGTCCTTCGTGTTAATCGTAAAGCCAAATGCAATCTTCCCATTGTCGATGCCCTCTTTGATGTCCGCTTCAGATAAAACTTTCGAGGGTGATGCAACTGTCAGTGTCTTACTTGAGCCTAATAACGCGGTCGCCATTGCTAAGGCGCCGCCAGCACCGGTCTCGCAAGCACCAATATAAAAGTCTGCCTTGTTATCTTTGACTGCCATGGCTGCATCAAGATCGCTCTTGACACTAATCTCAACATCTTTCCCCGCGGTCAGTTTCTCAAGTGACTGCCTCAACTCATCCTTACCCATCTGACCACCAATGACGATTCTTGTCATATTAACCCCTCCTCAAAATATTAACCAAATGCATGATAATGTAGCGTGTTTCAAAATCCGAAAATTCAACTGGCCGAGATGCCGCGACATGTTGCCAGATACTTAAAGCTTTCTGGTATGCTGGATCGGCTGTCACTTCTTCCCAAAGATTATCTGGCAACGCATCCACAGGTTCTTGCTTATGACTGCGTTCTAATGCAACTGATAAATGAATCAAGAACATCTCGGAGTCTCGCTCGCCCACTGTTCGAACCAAATATTGATCAACTAAACGAATGAATGCAAGATCCTCATCACTCAACTTGCCCACATCATATAAGATCTGCAATTTTTTAGCGGTTTCGTCGCTCACATTGTCTCACCTCCTAAAATGGGGTATATCTCTCAATTAGTATTCTGGTAAAACTTCTCCTGAAATCACTTGTTTTTGAATGGCTGTCACTTCCTTAAAGTCCACGTAATCACCAATTACTCTTTTAACAAATCCATTTCCCTTGGCACAAAGAATGGCAGCTCGAGATGCACGCTTAACCATTGGGTCTTTGATCATCTGATAACTCAGTGGATAATTTTTTGACTTCACCTCGTCAAGATTCCAAATAGCTGCGTCAATTTCACCTGCAACTATTCGCTGGACAATTTGATTATAGGGAGACTCGACCAACTCAACTTTGTGCTTCTCTAAGATTTTGTTCGTCATCAACTTATAATCGAGTGAATGCGAATCAATCCCGATACGCAGGCCATCGCGCATTTTGAAATCCTGATCCCCCTTATAAACAATGACGTGTTGAGATACGTAGGAACCTTCAGGCATAATCCCAACGACATCAACGTCATGGTGTTCAGCCAAGTAATCAGCAGTAAGTGCTGACACGATAATGAAATCGTAACGATTGCGCTGCAACCCTTCTAAACGATTCACAGATCCATTGACGTACGCAACATTTAGACCTAGCTTCTGATTCTTGAACGCCTTATAGAGGCCTGTCCCTAAGCCTTCATAATGTTTGGTATACGGAAGTGGCATCGCACACACAACATTCCGATAATCCAAATAGGACAGAAGCTTATCTTGGTCCTGAGCTACTAAAAAGGACCCGAGATGACCCTTAGAAATCGTTGAAATAGCGCCATCAGCCTTCATCAATTCAAGTCCCGCTTGAATAGTGCCACGCGACAATTCGGACTCGTTGATCATTTCAGTAACTGTGGGCACACGATCGCCAACCTTCAGAACAAAGAATTTCTTTGCTAAGAAGATGAGTGCTAATCCTTTTTTTTGATATTGATAAGCCTGCATTTGTGACACTCCTAGCTGAATATACTGTTTTCTGTATATTTAATTTACACGGTTATTGTAAGCCTTTGCAGAAATTTAGTCAATAAAGTAATCTAACTCTCTTTTCCAGAGCAGATTAATAGACCTGCTTAAAGTTTAGGTTTTTGATTTCAAGCTGTCGCACAACTCAGCGCTCATTCTTCACTAGTACCAATAATCCACTTAAAGAGTACATCTACCCCGATTGCAATAAGCACACAAAGTCCAGAACCAATTATGATAACTGGAGAACCATTTGTAATATTAACTCCTCTGAGAATTATATCCCCCAATCCACCGGCACCGACAAAAGATCCAATGGCGGTAACACCCACAGCCATCACAAGGGCAGTTCGGACACCTGCCAAAATTATTGGAGCAGCCAATGGTATCATAACTATCCACAAAGTTTGAAACTTGCTCATACCAATACTTCGAGCGTTTTCAATGTAAATTGGATCAACATTTTTTAAGCCAACTGTTGTATTTTTCACAATCGGTAGCAATGAATAAACGACAACAGCGGCTAACACTGTCCGTTGGCCTAATCCCATAAACATCAAAAGAATTGTTAGAAGCGCGATTGAAGGAACTGTTTGAAAAATATTGATCAAATTCGTAACAAAGAATTCACTTTTCTGATGATTTGAAAGAAATATTCCAAGGGGAAACCCGATAAAGAAAGTTATCACAACCCCAAGCGTTGAAATGTAGAGATGGATGCCAATTTGATTCAAGATATATGAGAAATTGGTAGATAAATAATCCAGAGATTCCTGTATCATTTTTTCTCCCCCTCTTCAAAGTACTTATGCTTTTCTAAAAACTCTTTAGCTACCTTTTGCGGCTCAAGCATTTCATCATCAGCCTGAAAATTTAATTTTTGCATAGTTTTTGTATCAATAGTTCCTGATAATTTATTTAAGATACCCTTTAATTTAGGATATCTTTGCAGTGTGTCTTTTGAAAGAACAAAGCTCGCGGCGTATGGCGGGAAGAACTTTTTATCGTCCTTCAGCATAACTAGATCATAGCTTCCGATTCTACCATCAGTTGAATATCCCAAAATGACATCAAGTTCCTTATTAACGAGAGCATCGTACAAAATTCCCACCTGCATTGGATAAACATCTCGAAACTTCATGCCATAATATTTGCTGAAAGCCAGATATCCGTCGCCTGCTCGTTTGTACCATGCCTGATCAGTCCCCAAAGATAGTCTACTAGCAACTCTCCTTAGATCGCTGACTGTTTTTAGATGGTATTTTTTTGCAGTTTCTTTTGTTACTAAAAATGTGAATTGGTTTGAAAAGCCGTATCCGTCTGACCAATAATATCCAAATCTTCTTTCGAACTGAGTCTGAACTGTTCTCAACGTCTTCGTTGGATCTTTTTCTGTCTTTTCTCCGAGTGTGGTTACTAAATCAGTTCCCGTATACCTTGTGGCTGATATATCTAAGTCTCCTCTTTGCATTGCCTGCTGATCTATCGTAGCTGTTCCTAAGTTGTTCAGAAACTCTACTTTATTATCTGTATAATGTTCAATCATCTCTGAAACTAAGCTCCCAAGAATTTGAGATTCCGAGGTGACACCGCCAGAAACTGTAATAGTGTTACCTGCACTTTGAATGTTGCTTACAAAAGATATAATAAGAATAAGCAACATTAATATAACGGCAACTATTCTCTTCACAGTATCACCCCTTTTGTAAGGAAAAATGATTCTCAACAATTCTAAGCAAAGAATCCACGGTCAGCGCTAGTATGGTTATCGGAATTGTCCCCAACATTACCAAATCCATCCTATAAAGATTTAATCCACTAAACACATAATCGCCGAGACCCCCCGCACCGATATAAGCAGCTAAAGTAGCCCATGATATGACATAAACTGAGGAAGTCCGAATTCCTGCTATAATGGCGCTCATTGACATAGGCAAACGGATAAATATAAGTCTCTGCCCCCATGACATTCCCATCCCCTTAGCCGAATCTATATAGTTTTCGCCAACAGTCTCGAGTCCAGCGTAAGTATTTCTCAGTATAGGTAATAGAGAATAAAGAAATAAAGCAATAATCGTTGGTGTTCTACCGATACCAAAAATTGGAATCATTAACGTCAATAATGCTAAGGCCGGTATTGTCTGCAACATTCCGACAACCGCCATGATGAAATTGCTTCTTTTTTTAAAGGAGCTCAGTAAGATTCCTAGAGGCACTGCCACGATAACGCCAAGAATAATAGCGGTAAATGATATATATATATGAGTTAATAGTTTTTGAAGAAACTCAAAATCAATCATGTTAAAAAAGTTATTCATATCTTCACCCTATTCATCTCTAGCACGAATAATATTTGCTACTTTTTCACGATTAATCGTGCCAACAGGTTTACCATCACCATCAATGATAATGAACATTTTTCAGGGGATAGGATTATTTTTTCAGTTACTTCCGCAAAATCATCAGTATTATTCACGACCGAAAATTCAGATTGAATGTTAATCTTTCGTGAAGGCTTTTTATCCTCATTCTCAGAAATACGCTGTTTTTCTAAAAAGCCAATCGGTTGCGAATTATTGTCAACAATAACCACAACATTACTTGGCCCAAACTCTTCTGAATAGTGTTGGCCTTCCTGCATATATTCATCATTAGATAGCACCTTAATGGGATTGGCAACATCCTCAGGCATAGTATCTGACTGCTTCCGTATCCCTACCAATTCTTTAACGAACTCATTGGCAGGTTGGTTAACCACACTGCCAGCAGTTCCAAACTGCTCAACCTTTCCATTGTTCATTATTAAGAGGTAGTCTGAAAGTCTTCTTGCCTCAGCCATATCATGTGTGACAAAGATTACTGTTTTATTCAGATCTTGCTGAATTTTTTTAATCATGTCTTGCATGGTTGAACGAGTAATTGGATCCAATGCACCAAACGGCTCGTCCATCAGAATTATTTTTTGATTGGCGGCAAGTGCCCGAATAACTCCGATCCGCTGTTGTTGCCCTCCTGATAATTCTTTAGGCTTACGATCAAGTATTTCTTTAGGTAAATCGACCCGTGCTAATAACGCCTCAGCTATTCCTGCTTGCTTTGTTTTAGACCACTTCAACAAGCGTGGGACAATAAGGATGTTTTCGCGAATGTTCATGGTTGGAAAAAGCCCAATACTCTGAATAACATAACCTATCTGTCTTCGAAGCTGATTGTCTCCGATGTCGGATATGTCAACTCCATCAATCAAGATAGACCCATCCGTTGGTTTAATCATTTTGTTAATAAGCCGTAAAAGTGTGGTTTTTCCACTCCCACTCTTGCCAATAATACATACAAACTTTCCATCAGGAATTGTGAGATTTAAGTTTGATAATGCGTCTCCTTCAGCATATCTTTTGGATACATTTTTGAACTCAATCATTTTGATCACCTACATTACATTTCTACGGTTATTTAAAAATAAAGAGTCCATGCATCTTCTCAGAAGTCATGGACTCTCATTTTACCTTTCAGACTCCCAGCTCAACCAAACATTTCAAACGTTTTTTTAAATATGGGATCTGTTTGTGGTCTCACTTTCGAATAAACATTGGTATAAAATTGTTGATAGAGCTTATGCGACTTCGTATCAGGAAGAAAAGTTTTGTCTACTTTGACCATTTTAGCGATCGCGTCCTTAAAATTTGAGTAATATCCTTCTCCGACGGCTGCACATATTGCAGCTCCTATACCAGCAGCATCGTTGACAACATTTCTTGTGGTTGGAATTCCAAAGACGTCTGCAAATATTTGCATAAAGAGATCGCTGTTTGATCCACCCCCTGTAATAACAATTCGAGATAGATCTATGTCCAGTTCATCCGTCATTGCCTTAACATTTGCTCCCATTGTCATTCCAATTGCTTCAAGGATTGATCGATACATATGGGCCCTTGATTGTCGTCCATCAAATCCCAGAATGGCACCTTTTCTAAAGGGTTCTTCGACAGGGGCCAACCAGTCCAGTATTGTGATCAGTCCATCGGAACCAACTGGAACCTTTTCTGCTTCTAGATTCAGAACTTCCTCGGCAGATTTTCCCTTTTTAGACGCCGCCGCAGTATATGCATCCCCAAGCATTTCTTTAAACCAACTGACTGTCCACATCCCCCGGCGAATACCATTACTCTCATATAGGTACCTCCGCGGCTCACTACCAAAATTTGTCCAGAAGTTTTTTGCGCTTTGTTTGTTTCCGGTTCCAGAAACCATTCCTGTAATGTAAGTACCCAAGGAAATAACGGCGGTATCATCACTTAACATACCTGCTCCAAGAGCTTCCACTGCTTTATCATTTGCCGTTGCATACACTGGCAGGTTAACTGGAAGCCCAGTGACTTTAGATGCGTAAGCCGTAACTAACCCCAGTCTATCCCCAGGCATCATCAAATTAAAAAGCATATTTCGGGTTACATTAAAATCTTTAAGTTTCGATTCATCCCAATCCCATGTGTCCGTATCAATTGGCCACATGCCTTGGTAATTTGCGGCAGTATCATTGAAATTTCCTGTTAAGCGAACAGTCAGATATCCTGTTGATGCAGTAATATAGGCAACGTCCGGTATTTTTCCGTCAAACGGTCGAGAAACTCGATCGTCCATCCAACTAAGGACTGGATAAGCCAAAGTTCCATCGGTTTTCAAGTACGCGCGACAAAACCTAATACTGCCTAATCCAACCCCAGCAATGTCGTCTAAATCACCGGAAAACTTAGCTAACAGTCTTTTAAGTGCACGACAGAGCGACTCCCAAAGTGAGTCCTCCGGATATTCAACTATACCTGGTTGGGGAGTGTCAAGTGATGGTAGTCTATCTTGAACAGAGACAACTGGAATGCCTTTTGCATCAAAAATTGTAACTTTTGTGCTCTGTGATCCTCCGTCAATACCAATGAAATAATTCTTTGTCATCTCTACTACCTCAACGAACTAAGTATCCACCATCAACTACGACTAGCGTGCCATTTACATAATCAGCTGCCCGGCTGGATAGATAAACTGCTGTCCCCATCAAATCTGCAACATCACCCCAACGATTGGCTGGAATGTGATCAAGCACAGTCTGATTCTTTTTTGGATCACTGCGTGTTGCCTTTGTAATTGCAGTTGCAAAATACCCAGGGGCAAGGCCATTCACCTGAATATTATACTGTCCCAGCTCGTCAGCATATGCTTTTGTCAAGCCGGCTATGCCGTGTTTAGCAGCAGCATATGCCGGTGACATTTGGCCTCCCAAGAAAGAGAACAGCGAGCAAATATTGATGATTTTCCCACTCTTTTGCGGAATCATCACTTTTGCAGCCTCATGACTCATTTCAAAAGCTGCAGTAAGATCAAGTCGAATCATTGGATCCCATTTATCACGATCAAAATGCAACACATCATCCAATAATGAAATTCCCGCGGAGTTAAAGAGAATATCAACACTTCCAAAAGTTTCAACAGCTTCTTCAATCACTTGTTGTGGCTTTTTTTCAGCTGTGATATCCGCCTGCATAAAATGATACTTAACACCCGCATCTGTTACCAACTTTTCAGTCGTTCCATCATCAGGAGCAATGCTCGGAACAAAAATATTTGCCCCAGCCTTAGCCAGTGCTACTGAAAACGCGCGCCCTAGACCAGTATTTCCGCCGGTAATAATCGCTGTTTTCCCTTTAAGAGAAAAGAAGTTCATGTTAAATTCCGTAATTTCCATATTCATATTCCCCTCGTGTATTTATTAATAGATCGGTCAATCGAACCCACAGACGATGAGATCAATCCAGATACTTCTCTGGAATGATACTTCCAGCATTCATAATATTATTGGGATCAAAAGCCTCTTTAAGTGTTTTGAGAATATAGAAGGACGAACCATATTCTTCCTTAATCCACGGAGCGCGTGCTTTGCCAACACCGTGGTGATGTACCATTGTGCCACCGTGCTTTAGTGACTCTTCGACGATGATTTTATTAATAGGGTTATGGTACTTGGTAATTTCCTCTTCTGGTGAAATCCCCTCAACATGATAATAATAAACAAAGTAGATATTGGTCCCATTAATGTAGCTATGTGAAGAATGTCCACCAATCCAGATCATGTCAGGAATCTCTTTTGGAACTCGATCCACGACAGCGTCGAAGATTCTCCCAATATTTTCCCAATCTGCGGCAATCTCGGTTGTAAACCCAACATCGTTTGTTTTGAGAATATCTTCTTTTTCATCCTCAACTTGTTTAGGACCCCAATTAAGTTGATTAAACCACCCTTCAATTAACTTACTATCGATTGGGGATAATTCATCATGTTTGTTGGTGATCTTTTGAATTCCATCGAAATTTGCTCGTGAAATTTCTGGCGCACCTTCTGTCATGAATAATAGAACGCATTTTCCGTCAGCAAATTTTGGAAATTGTGTCGCAGCATCCGCTTTTGAATATACCCTTGCAACGGAAGGCTTGTACCCCGCCACCATAACTTCTCTCAAAATGTCCAAACCATCCTGCATCTGTGATAAATGGAATCCTAAGAAAAGATTGTTTTCTGGGTAATAAGGGAAAAGCTTTACTGTTACTTCTGTGATAAAACATAGCGTGCCTTCATTGCCTACGATCACATGGCGAATGTCAGGCCCCGCGGCACGACGAGGTACATTCTTAATCCTTGTAATCTCCCCATTAGGAAAAACGGCTTCCATACCAACAATCATGTCCTCGATTCCGCCATATAACGTTGAAAATTGTCCAATACTTCGAACTGCAACCAATCCTCCCATTTGCGCCAACGGTTTTGACTGAGGCGAATGGCCTGTGGTTAAACCAAGTTTTCTGACTTCATCTTCTAAATCTCCTAAAGGAACACCCGCTTGGGCGGTGACTTGCATATTTAATTTATCAATTTTGATAATTTTGTTCATTCTAGACGCATCAAGAATAATGTGATTTTCTTTTTCAGATTCCAACATTTGTTCCAATGCAGAATTTCCTGATCGTGGAATTACATTCACACCATTTTTATTGGCATAAAGCAAAACTCTCTTAACCTGATCGGTATTTTCTGCATACACAATTGCTGTCGGAATAGGCCGTGTGAAGACATTGTTATACGCTTCATATTTCCGAAACCGATCAACGCTACTCTCCTGTAAATCCTTTAAGTCCGTGACTACCCCTGCTGTACCAACAATGCTCTGCATGGACTTAATGATTTCAGTCTGACTAACCATCTAAATTTCCTCCTCCGTATCCACCAAAACTCAACAACCAAAAAAAATGCTTGTAAAATATGACAAGGAACAAATACAAGGTTAGTTGAAAGCGTTTACTTTGTCAAAGAATTTTTACAAAAATATTAGTACACTAGTTTTGGCATATACCAAAAATAATTAATTAAGTTGACAACGCTTTCAAAACGTGCATAAACTTTCATTATTGAGTGGGCTTGTTATCAGTTTATTGAATTCTAGGAGGGGCAATATGAACAGAGCTTTCATAAAAAAATGGGGCACATTACTTCTGCTCGCAACCGGAGCGGGCATCATATTTCAGCTGCCATATATTCGAGAAACATTTTATGTACCGATTCAAAAAGCTATGAATCTTACCAATGCTCAAATGGGTACACTTTCTTCTGGTTATGCAACTGTTGCAACGTTCTCCTACTTTGTGGGAGGCATCATAGCTGATAAGTTTTCCGCTCGAAAGTTGTTAACTTTTTCTTTTCTGATCACGGGGGTTTTAGGCTTATGGTTTTCTTTCTTCCCTGGATATCAAATTAGTCGAATCATTTTTATTTTAATGGGCGTATCTACTATTATCACCTATTGGTCAGCCGCCATTAAAGCAACTCGAATGCTGGGTGATAGTTCTGAACAAGGACGGCTTTTCGGTTGGCAGGAAGGATTACGAGGCCTGACCAATGCACTATTAGTGTTCTTGATGACCTGGGTCTACACTCAGTTTGCTGATACAGTGCTCGGAACTGCATGGGCCATCAGAACATGTGCTATCACCGTTATTATCATTGGTATCTTAAATTGGTTTATTATTAAGGACACCAAGACAGAATCTCAAAATGAACCAATTGGAAAAAATATTATGGGTCTCCTCTCTTCTCTCAAAATGCCAAGAGTTTGGATTCTCGTGGGGATTGTCTTTTTTGCATATAGCATGTATGGCCTTTTGGGATATATAAACACTTACGCAATAAATGTTTACGGCTTGTCTGTTGCTGGCGGCGCCACCTTGGGGGGAACCCGTTATTTAGTACAAGCCTGTGGTGGCATTATTGGAGGAATTGTAGCCGATAAAATCGGATCAAGACTCAAAGTTATTATCGGCGGTTCTGCCCTTCTGACAATTTCATGGGCATTATTTTTGATTTTGCCTGCATCAAAGTCATTATTGCTGGCAGTAGTTATTAACTTCCTTTTTGGCTTATTCTTTATATATGTCATTCGAAGCCAGTACTTTGCGGTTATCGATGACGCTGGTATTCCTGTAGACAAAACTGGTCGTGTGTCCGGGATAGTTTCAGCCATCGGATATTTGCCTGACGTCTTCATGTATACAATGGTAGGTGGATGGTTCGATACACATCCAGGAAAAGCAGGCTTTGATATGATGTTTATTTATGCCATCATAATGGGATTGATGTGTATAGTTTTCTCTCTTTTATTAGCGTTTGTAATACGAAGAAAGAAAATCACCAATCTGGAAAAATAAACAAAATTCTAAGCTTCCGGCATTACGTTTTCTAGTTTTTATTTGTCATCAAAAGCTACATTGTCAGTATTCTATGTACTTTGAGTCTTCGGCGAATCACCCACTCTTTTTCTTAGCGTTGAACGAAGATTGTTTAAATGTATAGCTATGGTCACTATGCCATTGCTATTTTTTCTATTCTCAACTACCGGAAAACCCAAGAAATATGCTCAATCAAAATATCACCAAATTTTCGTAATAAAACAATTTAAGAGCACAAAAAAAGTAACAGACGAAAATTTTTATTGTCGACATCTGTTACTATATAAAAATCCTGCCTACATTTAATATGCAAGATCAGGATAATTTGATTTGATATTACGAGCGGCTATTGCAAGGCCCCGCATTGCTCAATTATTTTCTGTTCGTATAGCCGTTGAATGTGCTTGGAAACCACTCCAGGTTCACCAGTTCCTATCCGCATACCATTAATCTCTACCACTGGCATACATTCGCTGTTTGTATCAGTCACCAGTACCTCGTCAGCTCCTAAAAGCTCGATTTCTGAAAAGGGTCTCTCAAGATAAGGTATCGAATTTTCTAGGCAAATATTTTTAATCACCTCTTTAGTTATCCCTGATAAAATATGAGATCCATCCGGATGAGAGTATACCTTTCCGCTTTTGATCATCAACACGTTACCGGATTTCTCCTCTGTAACAACACCGTCTCGAACAAATATTGCCTTGCTGACTTTCAGCATCTGAGCTTCGTGCTTGGCTAAGACGTTAGGAATTAAATTAAGCGACTTTACATCACACATTTCCCAGCGCCTGTCTGGTACTGTCGTGCCTGTGACGCCTGTATCGTATTTTGATGGACTTCGAACCGTTGAAACCGTAAACGCGGACAAAACCGGTTCTTGGTCTTGATACATTTTAAAACCATGGTTGCGGATTCCTTTATCTCCTCTTGTGATTTGCATATATATATAGCCATTATTAAGATTATTTGCTTTGGCTAGAGTATTCAACAGGTTTTTTAAGCTTTTCTTTGACATTTTGATGTTAAGCAAAATTTGTGTTGCTCCTCGAAAGAGCCTATTAATATGTTCGTCAATTGTAAAAAAATTACCGTTGTACATGTGCACGACTTCATACAGTCCATCGCCAAATTGATATCCACGATCCTGAAGATCAATATTCACTTCGGTCTTATCAACAATCTTTCCTCGCCAAATATACTTTTGCATGTTATTGATTCAACTCCTGTCCTTCACTGGTATCTGATTTGCTTTCGTTACGACTCGTAATTAGGATCTCACTTAGGCGTGTCGCATTCTGTGTAATTTCATTTTGTGAACCTTGAGTTAATAATCCGCCTACGCCAACTGCGCAAACACCAGAGTCAATCCATTCACTTAAGTTGTCAAAGCTTACACCACCCGAAACTAAAATTGGCATTTCAGGAACAGGTGTTGTAAAGATCTTGCCTAATTTTGGCCCATAAAAGTTCGAGATCGGAAACACTTTAACTAAGGAAGCTCCAATTTCCAATGCGCGTATTGCTTCTGTATAACTCGTACAGCCAGGGGCATATGGCACTTGATAACGATTACAGGTCTCAGCGACCTTTTCACTTATATTAGGTGCAATCACAAAATCTGCTCCACATAGAATGGCATAACGTGCTGTTTCTGAATCCAAAACAGTCCCAGCACCAACCAATAATCTGTTTCTATAAGTCTTTTTCAAAAAACGTATTGTCTCACCTGCAGAGTTGTTAGTGAAGCTTATCTCCATCACATCGACGCCGCCATTTAGACACCCTTCGGCAATCTCAATGGCTCGTCGTTCAGCCTCAACACGAACAATAGCCATCAAACCTGTTTGATAGATATGGTTTAATGTCTGAATTTTTCTAAGCATTATCTACATCTCCCTCAACATATCTTCTTGGAACACGATCCGTAATAGACGTTAGAATTTCTCCTGCTGTGGAGTTTACTTTCTTTCCTAAAAGATACGCTGGTGAGTCGTCAGAGATCACCTCGACCATCTGTCCCACTATTCGTAAATCCTCGGGCAGGAGAATCATCAAGTAGTCCATGCAAATCTTCCCGATTATTTCAAAGCCACGGGCTTCCCAGTACACTTTAGTTCCTGAGTTGTTACCCAATGATCGAAAATATCCATCTGCAAACCCAAGTGCGACTATACCTATTTTCTGACTGCTCCTTGCCTTAAACAATCTTCCGTAACTAACTGTGTCACCTGGAAGTAGTTCTTTTTCAAGGATTACCAAGGCATTTAGAGATGCAGCAGGCTTCACATTAAGCTTGCTATTGTCGATCTTTGAACCTAATCCATATAGATAGATGCCAACACGAACCATATCTAAATTCATTTCAGGATTATAGAGCATCGCTTTACTATTAGAGCAATGTCGTAAACCAAGGCGCAACCCTCTGTTTTGTAATAAGATGCATACTTCATTGAACTGCTGATACTGCCGGTATTGAAAGCATATATCAGAAGGCTGATCAGACCCAGCTACTGGAAAATGCGTGTAAATACCCGTGAAATGAACATTAGGTAACGAGTACAGTGCCACCACATCATCAATAAACTCTTTTGTAACGTTGATTCCAGACTTCAATCCCAATCTATTAAAACCTGTATCAATTTTAAGATGCATTGAAATTATTGCCTTGTATTGTTTGGCAACAGCATTTACTTTCGCAATATATTCTCGTGAAAAGCCACAAAGCGTTAACTCGTTTTCAATAACTTCTCTCACACGAGAGAGCGGTACGTAACCTAGAATCAAAACTGGCTCTTTGCAGCCTGCATTTCTTATCTTAAGTGCCTCATCTAAAGTCGCTACTCCAAACCAATCCGCTACTGGCTGGAAAGATTCATAGCTTTCTACAATCCCATGACCATAACCATTGGCTTTGATAATGCACATTAACTTCACTTTTTTAGATACGTATCTTCGAATGTTTAGAGCGTTTTTTCTAAGTTGAAGTTTGTTAATAACCAATTCATTCCGATTGTCAGCGTTCAATTCGCTACCTCGCTATAAAATACCCAAGAGAACACCAGCCGTAACAACACCTGCAAAAATCAATAATATTTGTGTTGCAGAGAACTTTTTGTTTAGTAACCAGACGCAAAGGAGTGTCGCAGCTAACGGAAGAAAATTTGTGAGAACAGAATTGAAGAAATCTTTTTGAATATCAATAACGCTACCTTTGCCAATTGTAATCTTGGCGGTTGTTTTCAAAGTGACATAGCTGGCGGCTAGTGCTCCTAAAGTCATTGACCCTAGAATTGCTGTAAACTTTGTCACCTTATCCAGTAAACCACTACGAAATATCTCTTGAACGCCCTCTTTTCCTTTTTCGTATGATGTGCGTAAAATCCAACGGGATAACGGCCAGAAGATTGCTATCAGAATTCCCTCTAACAGGAAGGGAGCAATTAGATTTCCCTGCCTGCCCAATGGGATACACAACCCAACTACTATCGGGGCGATTGTTCCAGCCCGGAGTGAGTCACCTAGGCCTGCAAGTGGCCCCATCAGACCTGTCTTGATATTATTGATAACTTCATCTGAAATTGGCTCGCCTTTATGTCTCTCTTCCTCTAAAGCGAGTGTGACACCATGAATAGCAAGCCCAAAGTACGGCTCGGTGTTGAAAAACTGCATGTGGCGAGTCAGGGCTTCTTTCATCTGTCTAGGATCATCCCCGTAAAACTTCTGCAATACGGGGCTGATTGCATATAGAAAACCCGAAGCCTGAAGGCGTTCATAATTGTAACAAGCCTCCTGAAAGAACAGCCAATTCACCCAAACCTTGTTTAAATCATTTTTAGTCACTTTATCATTGTCATTATTGTTTGAGCTCTTCTTCTGATTACCTTTTTCAGCAAAATCCATATCTCGTCGCCTCCTCTAAGCTTTGCTTTTACTTGGATATTTCAGATCAACAAAGAACCATGCAATTGCAGTAGCAAAAATAGCAACTACAATCATAGAAGATTTGTTATACGTCACCATTAAGAAGCCAATAAGGAAAAACAGGATCATTGATTTATCTTTTAGCAAGATTTTAAGAGTTAAGGCTATTCCAAGCGCTGGTAAAACGCCTCCTAATACCGTCATGATGTCCATGGGTGCCCCGTTTAACATATTGAGCAACTTCTTGGCGCCCGCTTGCCCAAAATAGACAATAGCAGCTACGACTGGTGCCGAAATCAACATTGTTGTAAGTTGCGGCGGAATCACATGAAGAAACTTGATCTTTCTTAAGTCGCCATTCTCCGCGGCTTTATCCATCATATGTACAAAAGCAATGTTCTTCGTCATATGAATTGTCTGGACAACGTTACCAAAGAGTCCAATAGGAACCGCCATTGACACTGCAACCGCTGGCGAGACTCCTGTTGCCATTGCAATTGATGTGCCAACGATTCCAGCCAGTGCAGAATCGCTCGGCATCGTACCACCCACAAGAAAGACTCCAATAAACGGCAGATTAATTGCGGATCCAATAATTAACCCTTTTACCGGATCTCCAAGAATGCACCCTACAAGAAAACCATTTACAAGTGGTTGTCGAACATAATTAGCAATGAAAGCAGTGAGCCATGGAGTGCCACTTATCGCTAAGTAGTAAAGAAATCCAATCAAGATTGCTTGAACCAGATTAATATTCACATTGTCACCTTAACTTTCTAAATATAGTTAGACAAAGCAACTGCCTTATCTTGTGGCACAACTTGAACAAAAACATGAACATCTAAATTAATTAAACGTCTAAAACAAGCAACTTCTTCATTTGATGCTGTAATATTCTTAAAGATCTTCTTTCTTCCAGTAGTCATCCCCATACCGCCAACATTAAGATCACTTATTGATACACCGTTAGTAATTTCGTCTTCAATTACTTGAGGTCGTTTAACAAGAATGATGATTTTCTCTTTACCCACAGGAGATAGTAAATATGAAGACGCATCTTTCTCATTTAAAACATTAAGTTTAATTTCTTTTGGCACGAGTGACTTCATCATCATTACGGTAAAATCATCATCTGCCAAGTCATTATCAATGATCAAGATTTCATTTGCTTGATGGTACCCTAACCATGCCGTCATAACCTGACCATGAATCAGCCTGTCATCGATTCTTGTCATCACAATATTCTTCACTGAGAAAGCCTCCTAAGATTCGGTTACGTTATATTTTCATTACCCTCTATAAATCCGTTCCGTGGATTTGTCTCTGTATACTTGTTTAACTCTTCAAAAAATTCTTTAACCCCGTCTCTTCCTTGCATAAGAATTCGTTGAGTCACATCTTCAATATCGTTATTCCCCTGCAGTCGTTGGGATACGGCCTCAAGCATCATTGGAAGATTCGTGCCAGCAATAACCTTATATTTGACGGTGTTTCCAATTCTTTTATAGGCCAACGATGCTTGATTGTACGGACTTGCTAGTGCTAAATCCGTAAGTACAATAACTCCGTCTCCTTCGTCCAATTCTACAATTGTATTTGCAACCTTTTTACCAAAATTGTGTATACTTGTTTTGTGTGAAATAGAGTCAATATAGATCTCCTGATCTTCACCCATTATTAGTCTGACGGCATCCATCATTCCTTTCGCAAGTTCGCCGTGCGTTACAAACATATATTTGATCAAGTTAAATCACTTCCTCTTTTTGTATGCGCTTACATTACGCTTTTGAGTCTACCCATCTTTGTACCAACAGTCAACATTTTTTTGTAGTTTCATGGATTTCTTCGTCACTTTTATCAAGTTTACTTAGTTTACATCTGTTGTCTATCTTTGCCTACGCCACTTCTATCGCGCTTAACGGCTGATAAAATCACCATATTTGTAGCTTTTATTTCAAAAATGGTTTACACTACAAAAAAGGAGCCGCCTTGTAGTTTTGCATAAGTGACGCTCCACAAAGTTTGTTACACTGATTCACAACCTTTTTTGATTTTTTTATTCTACAAAGATATTAGGAGGTAGCCCCAGCATGAGTGTTGCGTTAACTATCAGGCAACTGCGAAAAAGTCAAGGATTGACTCAAAAAGAGTTAGCTCGCCTCGTTGAATGTGCCCCAACAACTGTCTCTGCTTGGGAGCGAGGAGCCGCATTCCCGCTCCTTGAAAAAGCTAGAAAACTCGCGGAAATCTTTAACGTTCCAGTTTCAAGATTCTCGGATCAAACTAAGGCTGAACTTCAACGTCCAAAAGATACAGTCTTATTAATCGGCGACTTAAGAGATAACAACCCCATCTTTCCCTTTGAACCCAAACCGGTTGAAATCCCGAAAGCCTTAAAGAAATTGCACCCAAATGCCTTTATGTTACGGACAGACACAGATAACGCGAACAAAATATTAGTGGAAAATTCATTGGTGTTAATCGATCCCGATATGAAGTGTAAATATGGTGATCTTGTTCTCGCTGAAGCCAAAGGAAGTGCTATTATCGCGCGCTACTTTCCTGCGGGTAATAATATAGTTTTTGAATATGAGTCATTGCAGAAACTTGATCCAATATTCATTAGATCTGATATTATTAAAAGAGAAAATCTTAAGATTGTTGGACGTGTTATATGGTTTATGTCAGATCCTGATAGAATCCTCTAGTGTTTTATTAATGTTTGCCTTTGTTCCTATAATCTTCATACGCAATAAACACAACAACGGCCCGAAATGCAAAGAATGCATTATCGGGCCGTTCCTTCTTTATAAACATCAATTAGTACCGAATTGTATCATGGTTTAATTTAGCAAGTTATTGACCATCCATAGTATTATTGAATTTTCCACAGCTAAATGTTCATTTTTGATCTTCTGGCAATGTGCTTTTCCTCTGCACAAGACGATATGGAACATGCACCGTACCATGCTTGTCAGCCTGATCCACACCCTTCTTAATCGTTTCAACCAACAACTGGCTAGCTTTGTTGGCAATTGTAGTGGAATCCTGAACAATCGTTGTGATCGTTGGTCGAGAAATGGCTGCAATCGACATGCCATCAAACCCAGTCACAATCAGATCCTCTGGCACTCGTAGGTCCAGTTCCTCTGCGACTTTAAGAACCATATAAGCAACATTGTCATTGATCGCAAATACGCCAAGGCGTTTGCCTTGCTGGTGTTCATTCTGAATAAAGTTCTTTAGGTCGGGATGCCGTTGCAGAAACTTATCAGACGTTGTGTTTAGTGCCAAAATGTTGCCTTCTGAACTTATTCCCCTACTTAGCAGCTCATCCTTGAAAGCCTGAACACGATCCATTGTTGAGGATGGCCGCGACTTGGTCATGACAAGGCATAAATTGTCGGACTGACTTAAGAGTAAATGTGTAAGGTCTTTACCAGCTGCATAATGATCAGTTGTGACAATCATCTCAGAATCAGAATGAGGATCCCGATCAATAAAGACGATTGGAATCGCGTACTTCGTTGAGAGCGGCATTTGATTGCTAACACTGGATACTGAAATGAGACCATCCACACGATGTTCAATCAGCATTCGATAATAGGCGGTTTCTCTTTCGACACTTCGTTCTGTATTACAAATAATCGTCGAATAGCCCAATTTGAAGAGTGCTTGCTCAGCTTTTTTTAGAACAGATGCATAAAATTCATTTGCAATATCGGGAACCAAAATCCCGATCATATTAGATTTGTTAAGTCGCAAGCTTGTCGCCAACGAATTACGTTCGTAACCAATCTCTTCAATGACTCGAAGAACTTTATCACGAGTAGCTTGAGAATATCGGCCACTGTCATTCATGATTCTAGAAACTGTTGCAACCGAAACGCCGCTTAATCGAGCCACGTCTTTGATTGAGGCATTTTTCTTGTTTGCCACAATAATCACCAAGTTTTTTTGTTTGACTTTTCACAGGACACGTTGTTTAATAGACTCTGAAAAATGCGAAAGCGTTTACACAATAATACCAAATTTGAATAAACTTAGCAATGATAAGACTTTTCAAGCTTGCCGTGGCAAACGGCTCAATTTTTTGAATTTTGCGTAAACGTTACCGCAAATATACCAATCTAGGAGGATTCATGATGAAAGATTTTAAAATTTCGATTTATGCAGATGGCGCATCGGTAGAAGGTATGGTTGAAGCCAAAAATAAATGGCCAATTAGCGGGTTCACAACTAACCCGACTTTGATGAAACGCGCAGGCATTTCTGACTATATGAGTTTTGCAAAAGATGCTTTGAACGCGGTTGATGGCTTGCCAATCTCGTTTGAAGTATTTGCCGATGATTTTCCAACCATGAAGAAGGAGGCTGAAAAGTTAGCAACACTAGGTAAGAATGTCTTTGTGAAAATTCCAATCACCAACACAAAGGGAGAATCTTCAACACCCCTTATCAAAGAACTTTCGGCAGAAGGTATTCAAGTTAATATCACAGCGATTCTGACTTACGAACAAGTCAAAGAAACCGCAGAGGCTTTGTCACCCAACACCAACAATATCATTTCCGTCTTTGCTGGACGGCTCGCAGACACAGGGGTTGATCCAATCCCTCTGATGCAAAAATGCCAAGATCTTGTGAATCAGTATCCTCAAGCGAGTCTTCTATGGGCAAGTTCGCGAGAGCTACTAAATATTTTCCAAGCTGAAAAACTGGGTGTCAATATTATCACGGTTACCAACCCAATCCTTGAAAAGATGAGAATGGTTGGCCTTGATCCAAAAGAACTCTCACTTGATACCGTTCAGGGGTTCCACAATGATGTCAAAGCATTAGGATTTTCGATTCTGTAGCCGACATAGCTGTTCCCAATACAAGGAGGGGTAAACAATGCTATTATCAGCCATTCTGGTTGCTTTACTGGCAATCATTTCACAGTGGTGGTTCTTCGCACCAATCACACGGTGTATGACCTATCCACTGACAACTGGTCTATTAGTTGGTATTTTCATGGGAGACCCGATGCTTGGCATGCTAGCCGGTGCTAACATTCAGCTGGTTTATCTTGGCTGGATCAACGCTGGTGGCGTCATGCCAAGTAACACAATGGTCGCCGGGATTTATGGCTCGGCACTGACAATTCTATCAGGCGCCAATCCCAAACTTGCCGTTACGTTTGCGATTCCATTTTCACTTTTGGGCCTATTAATGGTTCAAATCTATCAGACGGTTAATTCTTTCTGGGTTCATCGTGCCGATAAAGCACTTGACGAAGGCAAAGTGAGCCAGATTCGTTTTCTCAATTATGTTCCTTCATTCATCGTTGCCTTCATTGTCTATGGTATTCCGGCATTTTGCTTAGTAATGTTTGGTAAGAGTTGGACAACGTCCCTGATCTCCGCAATTCCTGCACAATTCACAACGGCTCTTGAAGTCGTTGGTGGCTTAATGCCTGCTTTGGGGATTGCCATGCTTCTTAACTACCTTGGTAAGAGAGAACTCAACGCATTCTTCATCATTGGCTTCTTCTTGACCGTTTACTTGAAGCTTGACATCATGGCCATCGCCATCTTCTCCGCTTGCATTGCGTTTCTTGTCTTTATTGCTCAGAGCCGCTCCGACAAAGAGACTGCGGCTGCTGCATCCCCGAAGAAAAAGGTTCGCCGGCTCACGTTGCAGAATCGCAGCGGAGCAGCTGAAGAAGTATCACCAACTGCGGATGGTACAGTAGCGACAGAAGCTGCAACCATTCAATATACTAAGAAGTTAACCCACTCAGATCTCGTTAAAACGTGGCTGTGGGAGCAAGGCGACGAGGCAGCTTACAATTATGAGCGTCTTCAAGCCCTCGGACTGACGAATATGATGATTCATCCTATTCGCAAACTTTATCCTAAAGATCGTCAAGCGGATGAATTAAAGAAGTATATGGTCTTCTTCAACACCGAACCTCACATGGTTGGTCCAATTATTCATGGTGTCGCGCTATCTATGGAAGAAGCACGTGCCAATGGGCAAAACGTTTCCGCAGATGATATCAACTCAGTGCGTACCGGTCTTATGGGCCCAGCTGCTGGTATTGGCGATACTGTTCAGCAAGGTATCTTCTTCCCTATTCTCGCAAGTGTTGGTGCTTCGCTTGCCTTACAAGGCAATTACCTTGGCCCAGTTATGTTCACAGTGATTTTCGAACTTGTCATTTACACGATCGGCTACATCATGTTCATGTTTGGTTATCGTAAAGGTAAGGAATCTGTCATTTCCATTTTGAAAAATGGATTGATTGGGAAGGTTACAAATGCCTTCAGTATTGTTGGGTTAATGGTTGTTGGCGCCATGGCTGCTAGTCGGGTTGCCGTTCGCACACCATTGGTCTGGACGGTTGGCAAGAGTACGATGAAGTTACAAAGTATCCTTAATCAATTGGCTCCTGGCTTAATTCCTCTAGGCATTACCGTTCTTGTTTGGTATTTAGTACGCAAGAAAGTCAATCCAACATGGATCATCTTAGGTATTTTTGTAGCAGGTATCCTTCTTTCTTATCTGAATGTGCTTGGCATTGTCAAAGCATAAATAAATTGTGGAGGTCAAATCAATATGGTTAATATCGTGTTGCTCAGTCATGGTCCGTTTTGCGAAGGATTATTAAAAAGTCTAGAAATGATTGCAGGACCGCAAAAGAATCTTCAAGCACTCCAGCTGCATGAGGGAGAAAGTCCGGACGATTATCGCAGTCAAGTAGATCAGCTCTTATCTTCATTAAATGGTGAAACCATGGTCTTCATTGACTTAAAGGGCGGCACGCCATATAACACTGCAGCGTTTTTGAAACAAAAGTATGAATTTAATCTAATTTCAGGCATGAACATGCCAATTCTAATCTCTGTGGTTACATCTCGAACAGAAACAGCCACACTTCAAGACCTAACTCAAGTTGCGTTAGATCCTCAAAATACCGGTGTTGAACTAATTGATTTAAAGAACGGAGGTAATAAACGTGCAAAACTTAGTCTTAACAAGAATTGACGACAGACTTATTCATGGACAAGTCATGACCGCGTGGAGCCGTATCACAAACGCAGAGCAAGTGCTTGTCATTGATGACGGCGTTGCCAAAGACGACTTCATGATTAACGTTCTCGAAAATGCCATTCCTGATACCATGGCGATTGGTGTTTTCAGCAAAGAGGACGGGGTAACATTTCTATCAGAACCACTGGAAGCGCCGACCATTATACTAGCAAAGGTTCCTGAGACGCTTGAGTATCTGGTCGATCATGGTATTGATATTAAAGAAATCGACTTGGGCGGTATGGGCGCTAAACAAGGTCGTGATCGCTTGTATCACACAATTTCAACAAGTCCTCAGGAAAATGAATCGTTTAAACGTTTAATGGAGAAAGGTGTCCATGTGTTCATTCAGATCATGCCGCAGAATGAAAAGGTGGAGCTCAAGGATTTGTTAAACAAATAACAATCTTCCGCAAACTACATCAGTCGAAAGTGGCGAATAACTTCAGACGTTCACTGTCCATCGTCGAAATTATTCGCCACTATTTGGATGCACACTCCATCAGCTGCAAACCTAGAAAAGTCAAATGGAAAGAATGCCAACAGAATACTTAACCTGAATTATTCACAGATTGTCGTTGACCCAGCAGTTCCTCGAAAATATGAGGTTCAGCTTGGTTATCCTGCCTAAAAGTGGCACTTGAACGACTTTGAACCAAGCCAAATAAACCAAGCAGCTTTTCCCGCTTGGTTGATAGTTGTTCAGTTGCTTTTGACTATAGCCGCAATTTTTGAATCGTCTTAAACAGATGCCAAAACCAGTAGCGATAACATGATTCGAGGCAAGACGGATCACAATCTGATGGGCATGGCAGGTGACTTTCCCAGCAATATGGAACAGACTGAACCGCAATGAGTCCATAGTGATGCCCCGATCTTCCGGAATTAGTAACTGTTTGAAGAGCTGAATCAGGTTATAAGCAGCACCGCTGATCAAGGCTCTGGCGGAGTTTCGGATAAAACTGAAGCTGTCGGTTTTGTCAAAACCAAAACCAGTCTTGAGCTCCTTGATGTTGTTTTCAACGGTTCCGCGACCTTGATAGGCCTTGAAAAGGACAGCGGGATCACTTTTAACCATATTGGTCACTAGAAAAGTATGTGTCCAAGCCACCACTTCACCTGCTTTGTGGATGGAACGCACAATCACACGGTAAGCTTGTGCCCAAGTAGCCGGTTGATACGCAAGCGTTCGATAAACGACTTTTGTTTCGTTAAAATCCAGCGGTTCGTCATCCACTTCAGCTTCGGCTAAATGCCCTAAACGAGGATTGGCCTTCAGTCGGACAACAAAGTAAAAATCTCGTTCATCACACGCTTCATAAAATGCCGGTGTGGCAAAGCCGGAATCACCCCTGATGATCACGTCCGTACAGTCCGGGAGTGCTTGAAGCCGATCAAAGGTTGCTTGGACGAATTGATCGGCGTCTTTACCGGTATAAACGTTGCCAGGTCGGACCAAGGATCTAACAACATCCTAGATTGGCAATCGAACAAGACCTGAGGATGGTAACCTTTGGCCATATAGTGGGCGTTGTAAGCTGAGGATTCCTGTTCGCCAAATGTATCGGCATGGGTGGAGTCGATGTCCAGCACAAACTGGGATTGATGGCTGTGTTGAAAAGACAAAGTGGCAGTTTTCCAAAGTAACTGCCTTAGTTCATCCAAATTATTAGCAGTCATGGCACCAAAGAAGCGCGATAAAGAGGGTTGTGAAACCAACTTATCCTGCCCTAAGATGGCTTGCATAGCTGGGTCAAGTCGCCAGCTATCCGCAGCATCGTCATGAAGATAACCAGCAATATCAAGCAGAAGCTTTTGCCTAAAAATATCGTGATAGGCCGCCGTATGAAACTTACGATGGTCATCAAAGTGAACGCACTTTGTTAGTAAGCTGTCGAAGTGAAGCCGGTGAAGGAACTCAAGGATGAGTACCATCCCGGCATCGTTGGTTAATTGACCGCCATCACCAGAAATTTGAACATTAGGATTGCATTGAAGCGCTGTGCTGTGTAAAGTAAGCAATGTGTTTGACCCCCGAGTTGAGTTATTTTTTGGCGATTTAATTTTAACACGCGGGTCTAACCTTATGGGTGAAAAACACAAAGCAGCGCAACCTCATGCTAGTCATGGGATTGCGCTGTCTTTTGTTTCTGGTGTGAATATTTCAGGTAGTAAGATAAATTGAGAGAAATCTTGTCTTCCCACATCAACCATACAAATCTATCCGTCAGTCAAGACCGACTCGGCTTCATCTTGCAAAAACTGCTATTATCAATAAAGTTATAGCTGGTCACTCTGTGCCTTGACGGTACAGATCAGATAGTCTGCTGAATCGCTGAGTATCTGATGGGTTATTTAATCCGTACAACGAATCAACTAATTCATCGTTTTTCTTATGAAATTTTCTGAGTGATGCGGGCATCAAGAGGGGATCATAGAGATCGGCAAGTGTTTGCCCAAGATCAATATATTGTTGACGTGTCTTTAAAATTTGGTGTGCATTTGTTGAAATTTTAGCATTGACACTTTCAGGTGCTTTTGGGATTACAAATGTATTATAAATTAACGTATTTGAGTATCGAAGATCTCCCTTCAACCGACCACCAACGTGTCGTAGCCAAACTTGGTGCATCCTAGATTGAAGTATAGCGAATAAAAATTCATCCGCTTTAACCTCAAACATAGAGTCAGAAACCAGATCTGGATACTGTAAAAATCCCATGGGCACATAATCCCGCCGTTGAGAACTTACTCTTGGAATAGCCAAAAAGTTCCCTTTCAATACGTGGTCTTCTTGATACAAAGTGGGAGTAATTGCTTTTTCGCGGGTCGCCCTCTTCTTGCTCCGGCTACGAAATTCCTGAACAGCCTTAATCCTCTCCATCACAGGCGATACTTGCCTGATCGAACTTGCGGGAACGTCAGCCAAATATAACGCAACTCTTGGATCGTTATTAATTAATTCCCTAGCCGAATAATACCGATGTAACCAACTTTTAACAACTGGATAAGCCTTCACCAATTTAATTGCATCACTACGTTCGAATAAAAAGTTCTGGTTGTCTGTCAGCTTAGAACCCCATCTCATCTCTGGATATCCGGATATTTGCTTCGTAGATTTTTTTAAATTCAGTGGTGGATCAGGTTGTAAATACTCGTTTATGGTGGGAACAGTAATGCCATAAGCTAATCCTTTGATGTCAGCATATTCAAACAACATCTTTCGGGCCATATCTTCTAAAGAAAATCCTACAATGACAACGAACACCGCAGCCCCATTGTTGTCCCATTTGAAAGTTTGATGGGCAAAGTTAATAATAGCTCCATTGTTGAACATAAACGGCCAAAGTGAAATTGCTTGCTCACCTTGACAAATTGAGTTGGTTGAAACTAGAGCGGCCCGAATACCATGATTTTGGTGCATCAGTTCAAGTGCCTTTGCGTACCATCCAGATACAAAGTCAAGACTTTTCCAATTTTTAATTTTGTCGCCAAGAACTCCCATCAAGTCTTGCTTTTGGTCTGGGTTCATCGTCGACTTCCCAATAAATGGGGGATTTCCAAAAATAAAGGTGAGATTTTTTACATCAAGTCTGGTAAACTTTTCATTCACGTCCCCAGAGTTCTCGTCGTCATCAAACACACGAATCCAATCATTTGTTAAGGCGTTCGCCTGTGCGATATTCGCAGCATTGTGGAGGGGAATCCGAGTGTAAAACTGCCCAAATATTTGGCTTGCTTCAATATCCATTAAGTGATCCATTAGCCACATACCAACTCGAGCTATAGAAACCGCGTACCCTTGAATCTCTATACCATAAAATTGCGATACTTCAACTTTAATATTATTTTCCATAAAACCCAGAGGCAAATCATATTTTGTTTGACCACGCTTTGTCGCTTCTGCCATAAGTAGAGCCTCAAGTACATCGTGTTCAAGGCGACGCAACTCCCTGTAGGCAACAATCAAGAAATTCCCCGACCCGCAAGCCGGATCCAAGAAACGGAGTCCTGTGATTTCGTCATGAAGGTCCTCCAGCGCTTTTATCCGAAGGTTTCTAGCGATAGGTTTATGTGAAGCTTCTCTATACTTTTGACGAAGACTATTCATGAATAAGGAATCTACAACCTTAAGAATATTTGTTTCTGAAGTAAAATGGGCACCAAGATCATGCCGCTTTTCAGGATCAAGTGCACCTTCAAACATACTCCCAAAGATGACCGGAGAGACTTTTGACCAATCAAAAGTAGCTGCATCAATTAGTGATTGTCTAATTTTTTTATCAAACTTGACGCCAAGATTTGTGGTGTATTTTGCTAAGTCCATAGCAAATAGTCCACCATTTATATACGTAAAGTCACGTGTCTTTGCTAACCATTGACTGTCAGGCGTATTCAAAGTATTAAACATGTTAATCAATTGTATTAATAAATCACTCCCATCATCCTTGGTGTTACTTAATAATTCAAAGAAGACGCCATTTCTCGAAAAAATCCCCGTATCGTCAGCGAAAAGTGCGAAAACAATTCGAGTCATTAAGAGAGCACCTGCATTCTGCGGGACGCCAGCTTCGAGAACTGAATTGTAAACAGCGGAGATGCTTTCAGCGGCTTTTTTGTTAACCTCCACTTGTTTCTGCTGAACAATCTGTTCATAACCACTCAAAAAATTGAAAATATTTATGTTTTTGACAAAATCTTGGAGAGTCGTGGTCCAAATTCTATCAGTGGCGGGCTCTCGAAGATAAAAGTGTTCAAAATCGCAAGAAAGTATATATTTAGGCTTGTCTTCATCAGAAAGCGCATATGCATATCTAGCTGCTTGTGGATACCCAGATTTTGGATCATTAATAATATCATGGCCCTGTGACTCCATTTCAATAATGAGTTCGCCAGGTAATAATGAATCAATTCGTTTATCTCTACCATCTATGGAAACCTTAAATTCAAACCCTTGTCGATAGTTAATGCGCGAAATGCCAAACACTTCATAAAAGTCGGACATAAATTCCCGATCATGTTGGCGTTCCCCAATGTTTCCCTTCTCTACCAAAGGCTGCCAAGTATTAACAAATTTAATTGCGTTGTCTCTTAGTTCAATGTTATTCATGGTGACACCTCCAAATTAGATTCTGATTTATTGTCTCATACATTAAGTCGAACTTCATGGACTCTAACTTGTCAGCAGTTTGCATTGAATTAGTTGAAGCGTTGACAGTTACGAGTCAGAATTCCGACTGCAGTATAAAAATTCAAGGGATATAAAGTCCCCTCCTTTTAGAAGTATGGTAAGCGTACGATTGTGAGGTACTTTTAAAACGGCTTCGGATTCCCTTATGATTGAGGAAACGCCGAAGCTGGTGTCTTTTATTGAGGTGTATCTTGAACAAATTGCCCGGACTTGCGATGACCATGGTAAATAATCCTGCAGTGCTTTAGATTCGCTAAGAACGGAAAGGTTGGGTAATTCAGCAAATAAGTATTCGAGGTGTTTGCGGCAGTCGAGACCGTTGGACTTGGCCGAACTCATGTCACTCAAGATAATTCCGCTTGATCGGGCTCCCTTGAAGCTCGTGGAGAACAGCCAGTTTTTGCGGCCGATAACGAGTTCCTTGACGGCACGTTCAACGAGGTTATTTGAAAGCTCCAAACGTTCATCCAACAGCACATTTTCATGGCTTCACGTCGACTGAATGCATAGTCGATGGCGCGGCCGAATTTGGATTGTGGTAAGGCGTGGACACCTTCACACCAAGTGAAGAAATCGGATATAGTTGATTTCAGTTGACTTTGGTGTTTTTGATAGCGCTGATCAGGGGGCAATAAACGCCATGGCCGCTCCATCTTGAACATGCAATCACAATGTCACGCCTTTCTTGGCAACACTTTGAGTGGTACCCTGTTTACCCATAGCCTCGAAGAAATTACATCGGATTTGGGAAAGACAGGCGACTCGTGTGACTTGATCAAGTTTGTCGTACACTGGATAGCCATCGGTTTTGAGATAATGTGTATACCCGTTTAGGAAGTTCTTCGGGACTTCCGTTGCGCGGGAATTGGCGTGCTCATAGAGAACGACCTGCTCGCCTTCCGCACGGCCAGAGGCGAAGACTCAGAAATAGGTAGCCACTTTCTAACTTTCCAAGACCTGATAACTGGTTTCATCAGCGTCCGATGTATCGGTTCGTACAGATAGTCACAAGCCAACATGTGCCAGTTGGTGATCTGTTGGCGGGTTAGTTCCAGCCCCAAGTCTTCCCAATCCTTTATTTGGCGATAGGCTAGGACCTTTTACGATATTTTTCGATCATCGTTTTGATTAGAATGCTCGGTGGCGCAAAGCTGTTAGGAATGAATGGCTTCGGTACTGCCCGCCTTTTTGATGACGTTGTGATCCAGCTGATGCGAACCAGTTTGTGGCTGGTCGCCGTTGCCCGGTCTCGCGCATCTCAGAGGCACAATGTGGGCACTGGCGTTCCACCCCGGTTAGTTCGTTGTGCGCAGCCACTTCAGGAAACGGAGCCATTTGGGCAGCTTTTCTGCCTTTTTGTTTTTTACGTTTTGCAGGTTTATCATCTTATTTTTCTGGTTCAGGGCTGTTGGCGCCACAAAGGTTTGGGTTTGATCAAAGAGATCGACCTGACCGTCAGTGAGGCTTTCACACTTAGTGCCGTATAAACGCCGCATTAAGAACTCAACTTGTTCGCTAAGCAGCGCATTCTCTTGCTTGAGATATTCGAGTTGTTCTGTCGTCACGACTGCTTCCGCTGGCATCTCGCGTCCTCCGTTAAAATGATTGAAGAAAGTATATCAAGCGGTCACACGAAAAGAAAGCCTTTTCGTAAGCTGCAAGAAAAGACTTTCTTTCATGCGATTGGTACACATGTCCTAGGAGTATAGGCCGAATGATGCAGCGGTCTTTAATGGCTAAGCCATTGACCAGACGAGACATTTGACAATAATTCAAACACCGAATGTGTCACTGCGATCGCGTGGCCACTGCATATACCCGTTTTCGAAGCGCTTGTATAAAAGCAGAAAACCACTTTTAGTCCAATACAAGTACCTTGAAACGATCCTTACGAACGCCTCAAAAGATGAATAATGCATTGTCGAACACATCCATCTTGTACTCTTCTGTAACCGAGCTGCCAAGCCGTCAATGCCTTCTCGCAGGTCGGTGTGACCGCAAACGATGTAAATGTTAGCTTTGGACAGGTCGGGTATCATGGGATATCAACTCCTGCAGAATAATCCGTGCCATCACCTTGTCAATGCCATTATAGAAAAGAACTTCAGCTTCGTTGAGTTTAATTTTGACTCCTAGTTTGGGTTTCACCACAACGGAAACCCCATCGCGGTTGACCATTTGGATCGGAACCATATCATTGGTCTGAGTCATAAAGAAATCCCCCAATCTTCTTGATAAACCAAGTATGGAAGGAGGATTTTGGCAATTACAAGTACTGTACCTTTGTGAGATTTTTGTTCATTTTAAACATTGACGGGCATTTCTGCATTGATTTTTTATCAGAACTGATTTTGAGTCTTCTCGGTCACTTACTTCAGTATCCTCTTCAATAAGATTAAAACAGGATTCGACTCAAGACTTTTAATAGTCAGACTCATCTTTATTATTCAGATGGACCTTGTACCGATATCTATCTGCGCGATACACAATTTCGGCGACTTCTACTGGTCTTCGATTTTGATCAAAGGTAATTCTTGAAAGGAATAAAATAGCTGCGCCTTTTTCCAAATGAAGTAAGTTAGCCGTTCTCTCATCAGCGTTTCTGGCCTCAATTTCTTCAATAGCATCTGTAACAATTATATCTTTTTTTTGAAAAGTCTCATATAGTGAGAAATCAGGTCCAGAGACTAGCTGTTCATCAAGAATAATTAAACCTTCCGGAACATAAACCCTTTGAATTCCAATAGGTTTTCCATCAACAAACCGAATTCTCTCATGATCATACACAGGGACATTCTTACCGATACGTAATTGCCCTGCAATGAGGGGAGAAGGCGAGTGAACTGAAAAGGAAATTTGTTTCGAGTTCGTTTCTTTGTCCCTATTTTCCTCTTTAAAACTAATAATTTTATCCAGTTGAAGTGCTCTTTTAGTTGATACTACGATCGTACCAATACCAGACGCTTTCTTCACATAACCTTGCTCCTGCAACAACGAGACCGCCTGACGAACAGTAATGCGACTCGTAGAATATATCGATTGTAGTTGGGGCTCCGAAGGCAATAAATCGCCTTCTTTATAGACGCCGCTAACCAAATCTTCAAGTATGTGCGCATATACTTGTCGATATAGTGGTTCAGAGTCGTTGCGATCTGGCATTCTTTGCACTCCTAACTGACTGGAACGTTTTTACGCTCTATCGAAGTCGCAATATCCGTCGCTAATCCACGAATATCGAATCCATTGGCGGCTTCAATTTGATCCAGCATTTCTTCAATTTGACTATTACTGACAGCAAGCGCCCCAACCATGGAGCCCACAATTGTTGCGACTGTATCTGTATCATAACCAATATTAACGGCATCTATGACCGCTTGCAATGGGTTTCCAGAATTAAGCTTCATCAATCCAAAAGCACATGGAACTGCCTCTGAAATATGAAGTCCACTACCAACCACACTTGATAGTTTTTCAAGCTTTTGGTTCTTGGTACCTGATCCATCTGCAATAGTCATTGCAAGTTCCATTCTTTCAATAACTCCAGGACCTGCAACGTAATGGCTTTCTTTTTTCCCTATTGCCAGCCCCACACTAGCACCGTAAAATCCAGCATCAATCAAATCATCAAAAGTCACATCATCTCTGTATGAAACAGCGGTCGCAGCTGCAACTGCCGCTGATCCAGAAATTGCCAAGGAATTATCATGTGTAACTTTTGTGATAATCACACTCGTTTTAATGGCATTATCAATATCGTCAGGATGAAACATACCTGCTGGTGCAACTTTCATAGCGGCACCATTCGTTGCTTTTGAAGCATAGTCAACCGTCACCGCCCCTTCCAACGGTTTCATCGTGTGATTCGGGTCTTTGTACATTGCAACAGCACTTCTTGTAGTTGGCCCTGCAAATCTGTTAAAGTATTGCGGCATGTCCGACCATTCAAGTATGGCTTTCTTCACTGTGTTTGTGGAAATAACACCTTCGTTATCCAATGCTTCTTTGCAAACAAGAAAGAGCTGTGAAAAATCGTCAGTCACCTGTGCTGGCTCATTCCCTAAAGCAAAAGCCGTCTTTCCGGGCTTCAAAAATGTTGTCACTGGTCCGCCAAAGTCTTCTCGAATTTTATCGAATGGAAGATTTTCTGTGACAGAACCCATTGCATCTCCAATTGCCGCAAGCGTCAAAGTTCCCAATAGCTTATTTTTTAATTTTTGCATTCTTTTGATCCCCTTCTTTAATACCAAACATCCATGTCAAAGCAAATCCACCAACAAATGATATAGCTAGTCCTATAATGTAAAACCAAAGTGTCGGGCCAGCAAATGCTGGTATCGTTGTGAGCCCGCCAAATACAAAGGCATTACCAACAACTTTAAACAGTCCCATAAAGGCACCTCCAGCAGCCGCGCCAAGACAACCGGCAACTAATGGCGTCTTGAAACGCAAACCTAGCCCATAGATAGCAGGTTCAACTATCCCAGAAAGCATCACTGAAGTAATAGCGGTTAACGAGAAACCTTTAAGTGATTTATTGCGTGTCATAAAGAAAATTGCTAGTGCAGCACCTGCCATACCAAAATTAGCGTTGGCACCATAAGCAATAATTGCTGAATGCCCTGTTTGTGCGATTTCGGGAATGACGACCATTGTGTTAGGTGCCCAATGAACCCCAAACATAATGAGGATATTCCAAATGCCGCCAATAACTGCACCAGAGATAATCGTATTAATTCCCATCAACCAAGAAACGCCATTAGCCATACCGATACTCAAATAATTTCCCGCAGGCCCTATGACAATCGCTGCTAAAGGAACTAAGAGAAATAATAAGATGGTTGGAATCACAATCATATGAAGGCTGCTGGGTAATCGTTTCTTCATCCAGTGCTCAAGCTTAGATTGAATCCAGGTTGTCACAATCGCTGGAATCACTTGACTGGTATACGCAAATACCGGAAATGACAAACCCATAAACTGAGTCATCGTGCCGGCCTGTTTCCCCATCAAAGCTGCAAATTCGGGCATAATCAAAGCTCCCATGACTGCTACTGCAATCATTGGACTGGTTTTGAAATGCTGTGCAGTTGTATAGGCAACTAAAAGAGGTAGAAAGTAGAAAACCGATGTTGCTGCAACTGTCAGAATCGTATTAGTTGTACTTGTCTCACTCAAAATTCCCATTTCATTAGCCAGAATTGTGAATCCTCTTAGTAATCCAGAACCGGCAAGCAAAGGTAATAACGGCGAAAAGATACTAACGACCACTTGAACGAAGGTGTTGAGAATACTCTTATCACGCTTTTGACCCTGCTTAGCTTCTAATCCAGCTTCATGATCGTCGACATCAACTGCTGCATGCCTCACGAGACTACTTGCATCCATAATCTCCGCATAAACATCGCCAACATTCGTTCCAATAACAATTTGAAATCCAGGATCCTTATCAACAACCCCGACTACGCCATCTATCGCTTGAATCTTTTTAACATCAACCTTTGATTTGTCTTTAAAGGTAGGCCGAAGACGAGTTGCACAATGTGTCAAATTTTGGATATTCGATTCGCCGCCCATTAGACTCAGTAAATTCTTCCCTAAACTCTCCTCCACGATGTTACCTCCTAAAGTTAGAAGTCATTGTCCTCGTCAAACATTATAACGTTATAACGTATATACTGTAACCGCTTTCAAGAAAAAATGCAAGCGCTTCTTTAAACATTTTAATTCTGTCTTCCGCCTCGTATTAGATCTGATGACACAATAACGCGAATGGCAAGAATATAACTGCCATTCGCGTCAGGTGATGCTTCTGTTTCATACTTCATTCAATTGAGGATTCTCTGATGGCTATATATTCTGAGCGCCTCTTAGACTGACCAAAAACTAAGCTTCTCTAATCAGTACCTTTTGAGGATTTGAATTCACCATCTTCTCATAGGCTTCATTGCCAATGTGCGGTAACAAATCATTTTTTAGATCAGTAAGAATGTACTTTAGCCCAGGTTTGCCTCCATACGCTAAATAATACTTTTTACGGCCCATATCACCTGCTAGGCAAATGCGATCACCATAACCATCTGCAACCAGCCTCGTCAGCATCTTCACTCTCAATGCGTCATGATCTGCCAAATGACGACCGATATGGTCAAAACTAACACTGGCTCCCATGTCGGCAAGTCGCTCAACGTAGTCCACATCCTCAGCAAGATCAACATGGCTAAGACAAACGTGGGAGAGATCTGCACCAGCAGCTTTGAGGCCTTTAAGTTGTTCAACCCCCATCGTACCTTGATCACAATGTGTCACAATAGGAATATGAGTGTCTCGTTGAACGTTGCCCTCAATATCAATAATTCTTTTTTCCGATTCGGTTACTGCATTGTAACTTGTACCAAGCTTCATGGCTGCAGGTTTTATTTTATCAAAACCGATGCCGTCTAAGATTTCATGAACCAAAAAATCATAAATCTCTTGGTTACTCATTTCAGGTAACCATTTCGGCTGAAACTCTTCTTTATGAAAGCCGGTAATGCAAAGTATGTTGACGTTAGCAGCTTGTGCTATTTTCTTAAGCAACATGGGGCTACGGCCGTAATTGATAGGTGTGAGATCAACTAATGTGTTGCCACCTGCATTCTTGAAAGAAATTGCTTCAGCTGTTGCCCTATCGATATCATCTATTGTGTAATCGTAATATTTTAGTTGTTCACTTGGATACACATAGAGATGCTCATGAATATACGTTGTACCAAGTGACGAATTAGGAATTTCCCCACATACTGAATTAATCAAATTAGTCACCCCTACCATTCAGCGATGGTACCATCATAATTTGTCCATGAAGGATTATTCCAAACCAAACCTTCTTGAGCAACTTTCTTGATTTTATCCTCGTCCATATCAATTCCTAAACCAGGACCCTTGGGTAATTCAACGTAGCTGTCTTTGTACTGAAAGATTTTTTTGTTTTTAACAAAATCGAGTAAATCAAAACCTTGGTTATAGTGAATGCCCAAGCTTTGTTCTTGAATAAATACATTAGGAGTGCAAGCATCTACCTGAAGTGTCGCAGCAAGCGAGACTGGACCGTAAGGAGCATGTGGCGCACAAGCCATGTCATAGGCCTCCGCCATGGCAGCAATCTTTCGAGTTTCCAGAATGCCGCCACACATTGCAACATCAGGCTGAACAATATCGATTGCTCCTTGTTGAAAGAGATTCTTAAACGCCCAACGTGTGTACAAACGTTCGCCAGTAGCGAGTGGAATAGAAACCTCTCGAGCAATATCATCAAAAGAATCCCAATTTTCGGGTAGAACAACTTCTTCTAAAAACATAGGATGATATGGTTCCAAAGCATGCGCGAGCACTTTAGCCATTGGACGATGTACGCGCCCATGAAAATCAATGCCTATTTCGAGTTTATCTCCAACTTGATCTCGAATTGATGCAACGCGATCAACAACAGCTTGAACTTTGTTGTAAGAATCAATATAGTGCATCTCTGAGGTTGCATTCATCTTGATAGCAGTAAATCCTTTATCTACGCGGGCCTGTGCTTGTTCCGCAACATCAGAAGGACGATCTCCGCCGATCCATGAATAAACTCGAATTCGATCGCGCGCTGCTCCTCCAAGTAATTCATACACAGGCACGTTCAGTGCTTTTCCCTTAATATCCCAGAGTGCCATCTCAAGCCCCGAGATAATAGTGCCATTAATGGGCCCTCCGCGGAAGAATGACCGGTGCATTTCTTGCCAGAGACGTTCTATTTCAAACGGGTTTCGACCAATCAATTTTCTGCCAATCTCGTACCCTCCCGCGACAACAGTTTCCGTTTTTGTCCCAGAGATCATCTCTCCCCAACCGGAAATGCCTTCGTCCGTTGATAATTTCACAAAAATCCAACGTGGTTTAACCTTGTAAATATTAATATCAGAAATCTTCAAGCTCAGGAACCTCCTTGAGAGCAAATCTTGACGTTACATTTTTATATTGCCGGAAAAACAACTTTTAAGAATTGAGCAATCTTGTAGAATATCCATGTAATTAAGTGTGTCCCAGCATCTTCCGTGGAAACCATTGACATTCCTTTTGCCATTTTGAAGCCACCAGCTAACGCTAGCTGCGTATGAACAGGCGCAAGAGATGTTGCAATCCAGAGAACACAGCAAGTAATCACAATTGTTGATAACAAACCACGGAAAATGTTTCCTTTGCCAAATGCAACTGGCCAAGCTGATAGCCACATCGCTTGATAAGCAATGTCTGAAATAGGAAGCAACTTATTGCCTGGAAGCAAAGCTGCTAAGATCAAAGTAATTGGAACCATCAGAATACCGCAGGCGATAGCAGAAGAGTTAGCAACAGTTAATGCAGCATCGACACCAATGGTGAATTTATTATTCGGGAATCGTTTATTCAGTAATCCCTTAATAGCATTAGCAAATGGAATCAATCCTTGCATCAGAATCTGCATCATTTTTGGCGTTAACAACATCGTTGCTGAAGTACTCATGCCGACGATTAAAATATTGCCAACTGGATCTTCAGCCAAAACTCCGATTAACAGACCGATCAAAAAGCCCATAAACAAAGGCTCTCCGACAAATCCGAATTTCTTTTGAATCTTTTCAGGACGCGCATCAATCTTATTGATTCCTGGGATTATGTCCCATAATTTGTTTAACGCCCACGCGACTGGAGCCCACGCGACTGAGTTAGCAGTTGGAAAAGTAACGTCTTCAATGCCAAAATACTTTTGAGCTAATGGCGCGGTCCAATCGGCCAGTTTAAAACTGATTGCCGCATCAAGTGCTGATGCAATTAACGAAATAGTTGCGCTCTTTGTCACATACCAAACTACGGCACCTGTAAAGATGTAATGGTTATAGCTCCAGAAATCAACCATGACCGTATTTGTCATTCTTGTGACTAGCATTAGAGCATTGACACCTAGAACCAGAAATACGACAACTGCGGCCAGTGGAAAAGCCCACGTTGCTGCCGCACGTGCAGGCCAGCCAACATCCATAATTGATGTTTGAATCCCCCAGTTACTAACCATTCGATGAACTGATGGCCCCACCTGTGCGACAAACCAGTTGATGACAATAGTAACTCCGGCAAAGCCGACGCCAATCGTTAAAGCGGACTTAATTAAAACGTTCAATTTAACTCTAAAGATCAGCCCGAGTACAAAGATAATGATTGGCATCATGACCATTGGGCCCAATTGACTAATCCAATTTAAAGCATCTACAACACCCTGCATGAGAACTCCCACCTCTTCTTTTATTCCTTCACAGGTATTACGCTTCCAGCGCGGCTAAGATCTCACTAGATGCCTTATCTTCATGAACACCAGTCACAAATGGTGTACCGCTGATAGTCTTGACACCGTGGGTAACGGTCTCATCCAAATGGCCCGTTGGAACAATGAAGTCAACATGGTTCGTGTTCAGTTCACCCTCGACTTCGGAAAATTTGCATTGAATGATATTAGGTTCCGGTAAACTATTTTCAGATGCAATTTCTCGAACTTTACCAGCAGCCATCGTAGATGTGATCATTGATGACGCACAACAAACAATTACCGTTTTTTGAGTAGCCATAATATTAACCTCCAAAATTTTCAAAAAGCTGTTTCATCGACTTAACATCTTTTGTATTGATTATTTCATGCAAATTTTCCTGACTCTGAACGATTCCCATGATGTACTTCAGCATCTGAGGTTGTTTTTCAGGATTATTGAATAAAATCATAATTGCCACATTGACAGGAATAACATAATCAGGATCATCCATCTGATGAAACCCAACTGGACTTTTAAACGTTGTCACAACAAGTTGTGTCGTGTTCGCGTTCGTGTAATCCGTGTGTGGTATAGCAACCTTTATCTCTCCCGTGTCTAGGCCTGTTGGGTAGCTTCTTTCTCGCTGAAGAATGCTTTCTAAAAAACTAGCTTTTACTTTTCCTTCCTTCAATAAATGTTGAGTCACCACTTCGAAATACTCTTGCTCATCCTGAAATTCTTGATCTATAAAGATGTCCGACTCACTTACCAGTTTTTCTGCCTGCATATTGCACCTCCCTATTCAGGTACAGATCTAAGAAATTCTTCGACGGATTTTCGTAAGCCTAAAGCATTTTTTGTTTTCACGTCTGATTGATTAAACATGCTGCTGCCTACACCCAGATAACTAGCTCCGCTTTCAAAAAACTGCCTAGCATTTTTAACATTGACGCCGCCAACAGCCATTAGTTTTTGCTTTCCTAAAGGTCCTTGAATTGCTTTAAAGAAGCTTGGTCCAAGTGTCGAAGCAGGAAATAGTTTGACAATGTCTGCCCCCAAGTCAAGCATTTCAACAACCTCAGATGGACTCATAGCTGCCGGAACGGTAATGACTTTAGCTTCACGGGCAATCTTAAAAATATCGGGAGTAAACACAGCTGGTCCTAACATGAATTTTGCTCCAACAGCAATTGCAGTTGATGCTTGTTCAGCATTCAAGATTGTTCCCACACCGATATAGACCTTGTCACCATACGCTTTATTGCCATCATGAATAATCTTCAAATAGTCTGGATTGTTCGTTGTCACTTCCACACCAACTTGGTGGTCAAATGCTGTAAGCACTTTGATGACGGTCATGGCCTCTTCATAGGTATAACCGCGCATGATTGTTGTAATTTTTGGATAACTATCAATATTCAAGTTTTACTCCTCCTCGTCTCTCTTGAATTTTTATACTTTCCAAGATCAACTGATATGCAATTTTCGAATTATCCGAGTTAATCAATTTGTTAATTAGCGATGTATCTTCTGCGATATGACTGAGTTGCTGAATCGCTCGTAAATGTTTAGTCGTGTCTCGAAGCGAAATTGGAACGATAATTGATATAGATTGCTTTCCTGGAAATGACACGGGCGTTTTAAAGATACTAAATCCAAATGCCTCACTCAGTGCACCGTTTTCTGGTACTGTATGCGGAATTGCCATGCGGGTACCCAAAAAAGCAAACGACCTTGGATCCTTAGTCTGCTCAACTAAGACATCTTCAAAGTGCATCGTTACGATTCCTTCATCAATTAATGGTTTAATCGAAAATCGAAGTGCCTTTTCCCAATTCATATTGGTATTAATTATTTGAACCAGTTCAGGTCTGAGATAGTGCTCAAGGGACGGTAATCGTGTTCTCTTTGGCTCAGTGTTTTGAGAAATATTTGTTTTAATTAGCCAAGCCAGTAGATCATTTTTCAATCCTTTAGAATCACGCACCGTAGCATGCTTTTTAACAATTTGAACAACTTGGTCAACTGAACCTTGTTGCGTACTGAGGCCAAGATCATTTAAAACGCGAAATCTAAGGTTTATTGATTCTTCTGTTGTCATCAAAGGATGAATGATATACTGTCTTGCTTTTGTGTTAAGAGGAACTGTCGAGAATACGAGATCATAATCTTTGTCAAAGGTCTCAAAGTCATGAACAGATGTTGCTGATAAAAAAGCTATCTCCGGAAATAATCGCACTAAGTGTTCAAACATTAGGCGAGCCGCTATGATGCCATTTGTGCAAACAACTGCAGCACGTTGCCGATTATTATTAGACTGTCTTCGGCTTTCAAGTACACCTCCAAAATAAAAAGTAATCAACTTAACTTCTTCTGTGGGAAAGCTTTTGCCCACAAGTTTCTCCAGAGGCTCCAAGTCCGCCTTTACAGTTTCGAAAAGCATCTTATGCCAAGTATCTTCTTGAAATACTTTGTCAACTCCGATGTTGGTCAGATGCATGCCGTATTTGACTCGGAAATACGCAGGTCTTAGATGTGCCAACAATTGCTTATCAAAAGCTTTTCTATTGGGTATCTTTACTAAGGTATCTTGTTCAAATTGGTCAACCATTTTCTCAATGGCCAATAAGATAGAACTTTGCACATCCTGAAAGGCTCCCTTCAGAGTGTTGGAAGATAAGAATACTAAAGTAATCCATTCTAAATCGGATTCAGAACCTACCCACTCAGAATTTGTAATGGTCTTAACTGAGGCAAACTCTAATGTGTCAGAAAGCTTATTCTCGAAATAATCAGAATCTTTGACTCTTCCTGATAGATTCCTTGTAATGTTAATCGCTAGCGTATTTACCAGTGTAACGAAAGCATCATCTGAATACGTAACATCGATATGTTCTTCAACCTCTCTTGCGTAGTGAACAATCTCCTCGATTCCTATGCATGTGGCTCTCGCAATAACATCCTGGCTATCCGAATATTGTTGCAGACTTAAAACAATATCATTTAGTATTAAACGCTGTTCGACCTCAGATCCCTGTATAAAGTATCCGTTTGCCCTAGTATATTTCAGTAGCAACTTGTGTTTTTGCTCTAAAAACAATCTTGTTCGTCTAACATCCTTCTCAGCTGTCGTCTTACTAACACCCAAGTAGTCCACCACATGATCTAAGGAAACATTATCTGAAGTGGTCAATAAATATAGCAATGTAAGATATGTGCGTTCTTCTTCCTCATGAAAATGATCAAATTGGAACGCATCATTGGATTTAGCAAGAAATCTAAAGACTCTATCGTCTACTTGTAACGAACCATCCCCAAGTTTTTTGATCCCTGGCAACCCCCGTTCAATTAAAGCTTCATTAATATGACTCATCGCGTACGATAGCTGCCGTTCTGTTAACCCTGTCATTCGCTTCAACCTCATTGAATTTATTTTCGGATGACGAATGATCTCAGAAAGAATACGCAACTCTCTTTTGTTCATCAATTCACTTCTTTCCATCTTTCGGCTTCTACAACTATTATCTTAGAGGGTTATCGCGAATAATTGAATCCGTTTCCATACCGTCTTTTGTTGTTATACACCAAGGGACTAACAAACAATGTGTCATGAAACTTCTTAATTCCGCTTCATGACAACGTTCTGTTATTGGATGAACTTTTTTCACAATGGCATTCACCTTATCACACTTCGCTTTGCATCAAAAAAACTCAGGTCTTTTCGACCTGAGCCAAACATTCAAATTAACATTGCTTGTGTTTATCAGATGAGTTCTGCGCGCCAAGGTTTCATATCATTATATAAATCTGCCTTGTCGACCGAATCAAACAACTTATTCTTGTGATGAACGACTTCTTTAGCGGCCTCAATGGCTGTTGGGAAAAGATTATTAGGATCCCAGCCGTCATCTTCTGCAAGTACCTTACGTGCTTGGACAAAGAAAGCGTGTTTGTAATCAGAAGAAATGTTCACCTTAGCAATTCCCGTCTTTACCGCTTCAGCGATTTGATCATCCGGGTTTGAAGATCCTCCGTGTAAGACAAGCGGTACATCAACAACTGATAGAATCTCTTTCAAAATATCAATTCGGATTTTAGGAGTGACATCTGAAGGATAGATCCCATGTGCTGTTCCAATCCCGACAGCTAAAGTATCAACACCAGTTTCCTCCACGAACTTCTTCGCATCATCTGGTTGTGTATAAATCCCATTTTGAAGATGTTCCTTGATATGATTCCCTGTTTGTCCAATTGTCCCGAGTTCCCCTTCGACAGACACCCCAACGCGATGGCAAATTGTCACAGTCTCTTTAGTAACGGCTACATTCTGATCCCAGTCTTCTAGAGAGCCATCAATCATTACAGAACTAAAGCCATCATGAATCGCTCGCTCAACATTTTCAATTGTGTCACCGTGGTCAAGGTGAAGTACAAATGGAACATTGCTATTTCGAATACGTTGTAAGACATAAGCGAAGAAATCATCCTTGGCATAAGCAAGCTCGGTTGGATGAACAGCAATGATACCCGGAGCATTATCTGCCTCACATTGTTCTACAGAAGTCTTCAGTAATTCAGCGTTTGACACATTGTAAGCACCAACCGCAAAGTGGTTCTTTTTGGCTACGGACAACATTTGATTCATATTGATAAGCATAATGGATTTTCCTCCTCGAATTTACTGAGCAATTTTTTGTGTAGCAGCTTTACCTACGGAACCTGACAATTCAATATAACTTTCTATCACCTTCTTAGCGGCATTCATTGATACTGTCATAACATCAACAAAGTCTTTGGTCATATCCTTAACTTGTTCATTATGAATAGCCGTCGATTGCGTCTTCATAACATCTGATCCGACATTTATTTTGTTAATTCCAGCTTCGATTGAATTTTTGATATTGCCCCATCCAGATCCAGAACCACCGTGCAGCACTAATGGTTTCCCGGTAGCTGCTTTTACCTTTTTAACAATGTCAAAATCAAAATGTGGTATGAAACCTTCAGGCATAACACCGTGGCTGGATCCAAAGGACAAGGCTAGGCAGTCAACATCTGTTTGTTTAATGAAAGCAATCGCCTGATCAGGTTTGGTGTACATATCGGCTTGTGTAAAGTGTGATCCCGCAACGGCACCCATATTGCCAACTTCTGCTTCAACAGTGGCTCCTTTATCGTGAGCAATTGCGACCACTTCTTTAGTGATTTGGATATTCTCTGAAAACGAATACTCAGAAGCATCCATCATGACGCTTAATATGCCTTCATTCAGACTATCAATGACGTACCGCTTGTCTTTGCCATGATCTAAATTCACAGCAACATCCACCTTAGCTTTTTGAGCCATTGTCTTAATAGAAGGTAGTAATTCTTCACGGGGTAGATGTTTTTGCATATGCTCCATTAACAAATCAATAATGACCGGAGCATTTAGTTCCTCAGCAGCAGCAATTGTTGCGTGTGCACTTTCAAGGTTAAAACAGTTTATTGCCATCACTGCATATTTCTGTTGATTCGCCCTATCCAGCATTTCTTTCATGGATACGTACATTCCTCGTCCTCCTAATCATCAAACTTAATATCGCTCACATCGATATCTTCTTCAGGTTCGGTTGCACCATTTCCAGACTCCAGGGCCTCATCCTCCTTAGTAACAGTTTTTTTAGTAAAGAACAAAATCAACCCGGTCACAAGTGAGCCAATGAGTAATGCTAAGCAAAAGAGCAATGGCTTATTCATTGCTGGAACAATGAACATGCCGCCTGAAGGCACTGGACTCTTAATATCCCATGTCATTGACAATGCACCGCCAACTGCTGCACCAATTGATGAAGCTGCAACGACTCGCACTAAATCTACGGCAGCAATTGGAATAACACCCTCGGTAATCATGACGATCCCCATTGGAAACGCAATTTTGATATTGTCTTCTTCAGCTTTGGTATAAATTTTGCGTTTGAAGACTCTTGCAAGGAGCCAAGAAATAGTCACCCCAAATGGTGGCACCATGGAAGCTAATATTTTAATAGCTTCTGGTTGCTGCACACCTTGTAATAACAGTCCATCAGCAAATAGAGACGCTACCTTATTAACTGGACCTCCAAAGTCAAAGGCCGCCATGGCACCCATGATGCCGCCGAAAACAAACTTTGCTGATCCTTGCATACTGTTAAGAAAGCTTGTCATAGCATTCGTTGCGAGTACGATTGGTTGCCCTACAACATAGAACATAATGCCCGCCATGATTAACGACGATAATAGCGGAATAATCATCATGGGCTTAAGGCCCTCAGCCCAAACCGGAACTTTGATATACTTCACAAGTGCTGCAACAACCCACCCAGTGATAAAGCCACCAAGCATGCCACCTAAGAAACCAGCACCAATATTGTATGAGATAACCCCACTTAGTAACCCTGGAGCAATCCCCGGACGATCAGCTATTGAATAAGCGATTGCCGCCGAAATAACTGGTGCCAGTAATCCCATTCCCCAAACGCCAAGCGTTGTCAGAACGGATGGTAAAAAGTAATCTCCTTTGAAGGAAGTCATTACTTTGCCACCGGTTAAATTACCAATTGCAATCAGCAACCCTGCTGCAACAACCAGTGGCAACATATACGAGATGGCGGTCATTGCATGCTTTCGAAGCTGGAGCTTTTTAATCATTGCTTTTCCCTCCTTTGTTAACGTGTGTATTTAACTTGTTGGTTTGTCGTCAGGGCTAATTTTCTTTGCAACTGCTTCTAACACTTTCGTTGGAGATTTGATGACAGTATTTGTCGGCACTTCAACAACTTTTTTACCTTTGAAACGATCCCTTCCACCAATCTTGATATCAATTGCGAGGAGAACAAAATCTGCCTCTTTAATTTGTTCGGGCGTTAGGGCATTCTCGGTTCCAATTGTCCCCTGCGTTTCCATATGGGCTTCCCATCCCAATTTCTGTGCAGCCTTTAGAACCTTCTCACGGGCAATATACGTATGTGCAATGCCTGAAGTGCATGCAGCGATTCCAACAATCTTCATGACTATTCCTCCCCAGGATCTCTTTCAAATAATGTCAGAACTTCTTCTTTTGTCTTAACCTTATGGAGTTCTTCAATGAACTCGTCATCCGCCAACAAGATGGCGACCTTCTGTAGCAATTTAATGTGAAGCGTATCAGCATCTTGATCTCGAACAGCAAAGAGGATAATTGTATTGATTGGTTCACCATCCAAGCTTTCCCATGGAATCATGTGTTGGCTAATGCCAATTGCTAAAGAGGTTGTTTTTACAGCCTTTGATTTACCATGAGGGATCGCTACGCCTTGTCCAAGACCAGTCATTCCTTCCGCCTCGCGTGCAATAACATCTTCAACAAAAGCCTTTTTATCAACTACGGCACCGTTTTGCACTAATAAATCAGTCAACTCTGAAATAGCTGCTTCTTTGTCTGTTGCTTGTAAGTTAACTGTGATGAGACTTTTGTCCAACACTTTAGAAATATCGAAAGTGGCCATCCTGATTTCTCCTCTCAATAATGTTCGTCTCAAAAATATATGTTCATCTTTGTTCATGTTTATAGTAAACGCTTTCAACATGCTTGTCAACAATTTGAACTTTTTTCTTTTAAAACAGACAATTAATCAAGGTCATTCCCAGGAAAAATCACAATACCCTTGTTTCTAACCAGATCAGACGAACATACTTGAACATGCACCTGGTGTAAAATATAATTAAGCTAAACAGAGGGGAGGGAATAACATGAAAGTTCCTCGACAAGACGCAATTTTAGAACTCTTGGGCGATACAGATAGCAAATCGATGACAACAGTTGAATTGGCTGAAAAACTTCAGGTAGCGCCTATGACAATCAGACGAGATTTAACTGAAATGTCCAAGAAAAGACTTCTTTCTAGGACTTACGGTGGAGCATCTTTAATCATCGAACGCACGACCAATGAGAAGGCCAAAATCCAGAGAGAAGCTAAATTAGAGATTGGTAGACAAATTGCTTTGCTAGTAGCGCCAAAGTCAACCGTATATCTCGGAGCTGGAACAACCATAAACGCAGCGGTCCCTTTTCTCCCCACAAATCCACAAGTACTCTATGTTACTAATTCTGATTTGGCTTTCAGAGACTTATTGAAGAGAAAAGCAAAAGTCATTTTGGCTGGTGGAACCTATGAAGAGAAGTCGAATCAGTTTTTAGGTGCCATTGCGGAACAGGCTTTGGAAAATTTCTATTTTGATTTAGCCTTTATAGGAACTAATGGCGTTTATAACGGACAAGCAACTACGTCAAATCTTCCAGACAAGGCTATTAAAGAGATTGCCATCAAACGAGCTATGGAGAAATATGTCGTTGCCGATGCTACAAAAATCGGTGTCGCTGATCCTTATCCATTCGCAAATATTGGCGAATTAACTGGTATCATCGTAGATTCAAAGCTTGCCAAGCATTCTGTTCGCGATTTAAGAAAGCTATGTAGCGTTATTGTCGCAAAACCGTTAGAACCCCAAAAATGAATGGTGACAAATAGCACGCCCTCGTTGAATCACGAGAGCGTGCTATTTGTTAATAATCACTAAAGCTGTTTTGCTAACTGAAATCCGCCTATGACTCCGGCATCATCATGCAAATCTATAGAGGTGATGTAATGTTCCAGTGGAGGCGTCTTCACATAACCTGCTAACAATTGCTCGAATTTTTCTCGAATTAAGGGGATCATTTGACTTTGATGCATGACACCGCCTCCCAGAATTATTTTTTCTGGCGCAACAGTGAGGGTAACGTTCATGCAGGCCTGAGCCAAATAATACGTCTCAATGTCCCATGCACTGGAACTTTCAGGAATAGCTTTTGCGGAAGTGCCATATCGGCTCTCTATCGCCGGCCCCGATGCTAACCCCTCTAAGCAATCTTTGTGATAAGGACACACGCCGATAAAATCATCATCCGGATGCCTTTTTACTAATATATGACCGACTTCAGGATGACCGTATCCTTGCATTAAACGACCATTTAATATAATGCCAGCTCCTATACCCGTTCCAACAGTCCAATAAACCAAGTCAGAGACCTCTTTGCCAGCTCCCTCTTTAAATTCGCCATATGCGGCGGCATTTACATCTGTTGTAAAAGCGAATTTAACTCCCGGAAAATGATTTTTCATTTTTCCTAGGAGATTAAAGTTACGCCAATCTAATTTAGGTGTTTCTTCAATATATCCGTAAGAGGCGGAGGTTGGTTTAATATCAACTGGGCCAAATGAACCAATCCCAATTGCCTCTACTTGATGCTGCTCAAAATACTCAAATACCGTCGTCAGCGTTTCTTCGGGTGATCGCGTTGGAAATTGTTCTCTATGCTCTACAGTCCGTCCGTCTTTTGATACCGCACACACAAACTTTGTGCCACCTGCTTCAACTGCACCTAACATAAAAATGCCCCCTCACAAAATGTTCGACTTCGAACATTATCCTACACCATTGTGTAAGGGGTTTCAATTAATCTTTCTTCTACCTTTTGAATTTTTACTTCGTTAATAGTTCCGGCGCCTGCTGCCGTATATATGCTTCCAAGCTTTTCCTGTCAATTAAGGATGTGGAAGAGCCTTCTCTAGCAATACAAAATCCCGCCGCATATGTCGCAATCCGTATTGCTTTGATAAGATCATAGCCATCCATAAGATATACAGCCAATGCACTAATGAATGCATCACTTGCGGCCGTATTATCAATGAGCGGAAATGCAGCAACTGGAAACTGTTGCTGGATATCTTGAGTTACAAGAAAACTACCATCAGACCCCATCGTGACGATAACAGTTTTAACACCGCTCTCCAACAGGAGCTTTGCCTTACCTATGAGTGAACCACTCCCCGGTTGAAGTTCATTTAGTTCATCAATGTTTGGAAGAATGATATCAATTTTGGCTAGTAGTGATTTAGGGATTTCCTTTAAGGTTGATGGTTTAAAAATCGTTTTTGCGCCTGCAGCATGGGCTATATCACAAGCTTTTTCGACACCATCCATTGGAATTTCAGATTGAATCAAACAATATTTACAATTTTGGAAGAGCTGACGGCGCTCCTCAAGATACTCGGCGGTAACATAGTTGTTTGCTCCAGGAATCAGAGAAATGGTTGAGTTCCCACTTTGAGCGATATAGATATAAGCTTTACCCGTATTTATATGGTCCATGCGGGTGATTCCTTGTGTTGTAACGTTGTACTTATCTAATTCTTGATGTATGTGATCGGACTCAGAATCAGATCCTGTTTTACCGATCAGAATCACCGGCTTTTCTAATAACGCCACACCAATTGCCTGGTTAACACCGCGACCTCCTGGAATATCCTCAGAAGCAGAAATAGAGGTTGTTTGCCCCGTTTCAGGCAAAGATGCAACACTAAGATAAGTATCAACATTGATGCTGCCCACTACAACAACTCGAGATTGTGATAATTCATAAGGTGTTGCAATTGTATCATTGTTGTCTAAATGAAGATCAGGAACAGCATCTCCTGCCGTATCATCCTTTTCCTCAATATATTTTATGATTGTTTCACAAGCCGACCGCCCATAGTCGGCATTACGAATAGTGATCGTTGAAAGTGGCTGTGGCGTGAATGCAAATAACGTATCAGCGCTATCATCGCGAATTGATACCAGAGAAACATCTTTAGGAATTCGGACAGACCGGGTTCGCATCCATTCTGCAAATTCTGTAGCTTTGTGATAGTGTGACGAAACTACACCGCTGACTCGATGCGCATTGATCTGACTGATGAGAACTTCACTGACTTCAGAAAAAACCATGTCATTTTCAAAATAAATATTATTGTCAAATAAGCATTCTTTATAGCCCTGAAGAAATTCTTCTGTTCGTCGTCCTGAGTCCATGAGACATGCAATCTTAGTATGATGTTGATCAACTAACGATTGTGTCAGCTTATAGGCAGCCATTCGGTATGTAGTCGAAAGTGCCTTCTGATTACCAAAGGTTCCAATTGTAACTAGGTTAACTGCGGCCTGTTTAAGAAGAGACTGCCCCTGTTCGTTTTTCGCACTGACAGGTTCCCAAATTATGCCAGATGCTCCGCTGGAAATAGCAATAGATATATTTTTTAATTCCTGCTTCTGATTGCCATACGCATTAAAAATTAACACCTGATAATCATTTTCTTGTGCAACTTCTAGTATGCCATCAAGAGTAGAATCATGGACCAAGGGCGTATTAAGCAACACTGCCAAAAGATAAGTCGTCTTACCCGTGGTAGTTGCCTGGGCATAAGGACTATAGTGATATTCTTTTACAATGTCAAGAACACGTTGACGAGTTTCAGCGCTGATGCTTTCATCTTTATTGTTAACAATTTTAGAAACCGTAGAAGGCGAAACTCCGGCTAAATTTGCAATATCTTTAATATTCATAAAGCAGCCTCCGAGCTGTTATTTTAAGTAGTCATTAAACCGATCATCTATACATCAGCTTTTAACAATTTTTTTAATTAGTAAAAACCCAACTCACAATAAACCAGTTGGTGAAGAAGACCAATAATAGCATCCAGTTTGTTACATCACATCTCACACTAGTCAGCTTTTGTCTCAGATGCACTGAATCAGTCAATTCTAAAAAATAATATTACCGACCAAAACTGTGATTTTCAAAAAATTTCATTGACAGGTTGCCCTGTTAGATGTTAGTTTAACTCATGAAAACGTTTTCGGAAAGCATTTTCTCAAAATTTGGAGGAGTGAGTAAATTGAGAAAAAAATAGCTATGTCCAGTAGCATTAGGCTGCAATCGGCCACGAAGTCATTAGTGTTGATCCCCATTGCGGTTGGTATCAATCTTATTGGCGGAACACTGTGTTCGACACTCAAACTGCCTTTGTTTCTGGATATGATCGGAACAATCATTATCGCGTGTTTATCAGGTCCATGGACAGCAGCCTTGTGTGGCTTCTTAACAAATCTATTCTTAGCAGTTGTTGCCAATCCTGTTTACATACCTTATTCACTTGTTAGTATGCTTTGTGGTTTGGTTACAGGATATCTCGTCAAATTAGGTTTATTCCGGAACAAATTTGGCGTTGTTGTCACTTGGCTAGTCTGTACGCTAACAAATACAATTTCCGCATCGTTGATCACTATCTTTGTTTATGGGGGTGCAACCGGTGTAAACAGTACCTCGATTGTAACAGCAACACTGTTAGCAACAACAAAACAACTTTTCCTTTCTGTCTTTTCATCGGCCATGTTAGAGAACTTGATTGATAAAGCAATCGTCTTTGTCATCGCCTATCTATTGATTCAGAAAATTCCAAAGAAATTTTTGAGTCAGTATTCTTATAGTCTCTAGCTCAAGCTGCTTACCACTGCATGAAGAGAGGAATAGACATGATGCAATTTCAGTCAAATGTTGAACAAAATGCGATCGAGTTGCTGAACCCTATCACTAAGTTACTAGCAATATTAATTTTGGGTATGGCCACATTAATATTCCCCAATGCATGGTTAGGCTTTTTGATCGTAATTGGATTATTTATTGTAGCCGGTATTGCAGGTATCATTCTACCCTATAGCAAGATGGTATTTGCTTTTGGTGTACCGATTTCACTCATGCTGTTTTTTATCCAAGGATTATACAGTCCCAAAAATAAAACCATCATTGCCAATTTCGGTTTTGCACAACTAGGAAAAGAAGGTCTTCTGTACGCGGCAAAAGTCATTGTCACGCTGTTAGTGTTCTTGTCAACATTCTACATTATGAACAAGACCACTTATCCTGGCAAAATGGTAGCTGCACTGACGCAAAGTGGTATGAACCCCCAAATTGGTTATCTTATCTTGGCTAGTTTAAACGTTGTACCCCAGATGCGAAGACGCATGGACGTTATAAAAGAAGCTCAGGCTGCGCGAGGAGTTGAAACTACTGGCAGTTTCTTGATTCGTCTAAAGGCTTACTTACCGCTAATGGGACCTGTCGTGTTGTCTTCGTTAACAGATGCCCAGGAACGCGGCATGACACTTGAAACTCGAGGTTTTGCAAACGAAACAGCCAACCGAACATCGTTAATTCCAGTAAGCGTCTCACGTGCTGATCGGGTGATTCGCTATCTGTTGTGGTCTTTCTTTGTGGTTGATTTGGTGGTGTCACTTTTGATTTATTTTTCCTAAATGAGGTGGGGCTCAAATGGTTAATAATGTGGTTGAAGTCAATAATTTATCTTTTCGTTACCGCCAAGCTGAGTTTGACTCAGTATCGCATTTAACTTTCAGTGTCCAACGTGGAAGTTTCTTCTGCATTATTGGTGAAAATGGGGCTGGAAAGTCAACTATTTGCAATGCGTTGGTGGGATTAATTCCACATTATTTTTTGGGTTTGATGTCCGGCTCTATTCACATCAACAAACTGTCCGTAACTGAGCATTCTATCGCTGAATTGTCTCAACAAATCGGGCTCGTATTTCAGAATCCATTTAATCAACTTTCATACACCGCCACGACAGTTGCAGAAGAGCTTGCTTACGGCCTTGGCAATCGGGGTGTTCCTCAATCCGAGATGGTTGAAAAAGTTCAGCAAATAGCAAAAGTCATGCATATTGAGGAGGTTCTTGACCAGAATCCCTTAGAGCTGTCTGGTGGACAAGCTCAACGAGTTGCCTTTGGATCAACTTTTATTCTAGAACCGCAAATTCTGGTTTTAGATGAATGTACAACACAATTGGATCCACTTGGTGCCGATGAGATCTTCAAAATTGTAAAAAAACTAAACAAACAAGGTGTAACCGTCATTATGGTTGACCATGATATGGAGCGTGTTGCTCAATACGCAGATCACGTGCTCGTTCTCAAGAATGGTCAAAAGAAACTTGAAGGATCTCCCAGAGAAGTGTTTTCGGATGAGAGATTAACAACATTTGGTGTTGAAGCCCCGGACTACGCTGTACTGTCACGACAGATGGTGAAAGCTCATTACCCAATTTCACGCATTGCAATCACAGAAAAGGAAGCCGCAAAAGACGTTAGAGAGGCGCTTCATCATGAGGATTGATGTTGATCATTTAGGTTTTTATTACCACCGAAAAAAGCCTATTCTTCACAATATAAGTTTAACGCTTGAAGGTACTGATCCAGTAGCCATTATCGGTCAGAACGGTGCAGGTAAAACAACGTTAGTAAAGCAGTTTAATAGAATACTTACACCAACAAGCGGTGAAGTGAGAATTGATGGGAAAGCAACCATTTCTCAGTCAACTGCTCAGTGGTCACGTCAAGTCGGTTATGTTTTTCAGAATCCAAATGACCAACTTTTTCTGGAGTCAGTACGAAAGGAATTTGAATTTGGCCCAAAGGAAATCGGCATGAGCCAACGTATTATCAAAGAACGGTTAATCAAAGTTTCGAAACTAGTAGGTCTGGAAACGGAACTAGACACACACCCCTTTGATTTGACTGACAGTCAAAAAAAGTTCTGTACAATTGGCGCAATCATCATGATGAATCCCCAAGTGATCGTTTTTGATGAACCTACATGCGGACAAGACGTGAAGGGCAACTTACGTTTGCGGAAAGTGATCCAAACCTTGTCACAACAAGGAAAGTTGTGTGTGACAATATCGCATGATATGAAGTTTGTTGCTAATAATTTTAAACGTATCATTGTCTTGCGCCGAGGAGAGGTTGCACTCGATGGTTCGCCAGAAGATGTGTTTTCTCAACGCGAAAAACTAAAGACTTGTTTCATCACACCCCCACCATTAACTCGGGTTGCCCAGTCTGCTGGTCTTCCACGGCCGGTGTTTACAACCGCTGCATTCATGAATGTCTTAATGGATGACAAATAACAACTTAATGGTTTGGCGTTCTCTATCGTATTTTTCTCAATAAAGATGTAATGGATAAGTTCTTAAAAATTGAAAGGATGTGTTGGTAAATGGCTTCAAATGCAGGAGCGATTGAACAAAACGGAATTCCAGTGCCTGAAGAAGGCACCCCCGAATATGAGAAAATGAATAAAATGGCGCGAAGAGCAATTCCGCTAACATTGATTATTTTCACATTAGGTATTTTGGAACAACAAGCATTTGGCATGATCTTTGTCAACATTGGAAAACAACTCGGAACGCCTGGATTAGCGCCGTTAATCACTTCAATTCCCGGCATTGTCCTGGGTATTGTCTGTGTCATTTATGGTTCATTGGGCGACTTTATATCACTCAAAAAAATGACATTGCTAGGTACTTGGATCTTTGTTGCAGGTTCAATCATCGGATTTGCTTTTGGCCCAATGAACATCTGGGCAGTAGTAATTGCACGCGTTCTTCAATCTGCTGGTGGTCAAGTTGCTGGATCGGTTTTCCTAGTGCTCGTATCAAAGTATGTCTCTAAGGCAGCTCGTGTCATCTATTACCAGATTTTTGTCGCAGTGTTTCGCTTCTCTGCAGCCATAGGTGTTGTTCTTGCTGGGTATGTTGAAGCCATTGATTGGCGATGGCTATTTGCAGCAGCTATTTTAGCAGTTGTGTTTATTCCCGCACTCGCCAAAAACCTGCCTGATCAGCACGCTAAAGGTGCTCGTATCGACGGTGTTGGCTTCAGCTTAATCGGCCTTTTTGCCGGTGCTGTTACCATGTTCTTCACGGACATGAACTGGTTCTGGGCGATCGCGTCAATTGTGACATTAATTGCGTTCATCGTTTACATCAATAAAGCAAAACATCCCTTCATTACACCAAGCTTCTTTAAAAATCCTGCGTTCATTCTGACCATGACTGTTATCTTCGTTGGTTACTTCTTCAGTTACACGCTGAATGCTGGTATCAATGCGATTGGCCTAAATGTCTTCCATATAAGCTCTGCAGAAGTTTCAAATATGTTAGTTTGGTCAATTCTAGTTGCTGCTGTACTTGGCTTCTGTGGCCCGTTAATCAAGAAAATGGGAAGAACTGCGTCAATCATTCTCGCGCTTAGCTTTATGGGATTAGGGCTAATTGCAATTGCTTTTGCTATTCCTTACGGCAAAGTTGCTGCACTTGCGATTGCACCATGTATCTATTATTTTGGAACCTCGTTCTTCTATTCACCAATCGTTGATACCGCAACTTTGACAGTATCTGCTCAGGAATCAGGTCGTGTTCTTGGCTTGAACGATCTTATCCAAGCTATCACAGGTTCGATTGGGGTTGCACTCTTTGGGAATATGATGGCTTCCGGTGCTATGTCTGGTGGTAGCGTTGCTGGTGTCAAGGCTGGTCAAGCCGCCACTTATGCAAACGTATTTCTAGTTGGTGGTGTGATTGTCTTAGCCGCTCTGGCAATTTATATCATTTTCCATAAAGTGATTTATAGTCGTGCTCCTAAAGAAACAAAATAACCTGAACAAGAAAGGACCAAACAATGAGTAAACAGAAAGTCATTTTAGATTGTGATCCTGGTCATGATGATGCAATGGCAATGTTAATGGCCATTGCTGCTGACAATATTGACTTAGTGGGAATAACAACCTCTGCCGGAAACCAAAAGCCTGAAAAGACATTTGCAAATGCGCGTAAATTACTGGCGTTGACACACCGCGAAGACATTCCAGTTGCAATGGGGGGCACAGAAACCCTTGTTGAGGGACCTTATTATCGCCGAGAATGTCCACGGGAAAACTGGTCTCGATGGTGCCGACTTGCCTGATCCTACAATTCCACCATTGCCAACTCGGGCAAACGATCTAATTGCCGACATCTTACGTGAAAGCACAGAAAAAGTGACACTGGTTGTTACTGGACCGATGACTAATGCCGCCATCTTCCTCCTGTCACACCCAGAATTAAAAGATAAAATTGCACAAATCTCATACATGGGCGGTGCATGCTTTGGTGGTAACATGACACCGCAAGCCGAGTTTAATATCTACGTTGATCCTGAAGCTGCTAAGATTGTTGTTGATTCAGGCGTTCCCGTTGCAATGTTTGGATTGGATGTTACGTTAAAAGCCCAACTTTTTGACGAAGATATCCAGCAGATTGAGGAAATCGGTAATCCAGTCGCTGAAGTCATGGCTAATCTACTCAAATTTTTCAATCTTACAACCACTAAACCGTTTTTGGCAACACCAGATCATGTTGAAGGTGTACATATGCACGATCCTTGCGCCATGGCATATATCATCGATCCTAGCATGTTCCGAGTTGTACCACTGCATGTTGACATTGATACTGACCATGGTATTTCTGCCGGAAGTACAGTTGTTGACTACGATGATGTCCTTGGCAAAGACAAAAACGTTGACGTTGCTTTTGAAATTGATTTGCCAAGGTTCCGTGATCTTGTGTTTAAATCGATGACTTACTATAATCGGATTGCTTAGTTGCGATCACTCTTACACACCAATGTTGCCAGCTTCCCGAAAACAATGTCCCCTATGCTTTAGTTCAATTGGCACATGCTTTGGATCAGGTAGAACGTCTTGGTCAGATTCACGAGACCAAGACGTTCTATTTTTTACTGTCAGCATGTAAAGAGACAGCATACAAAGAAACCAAGACTCGTTGGACTGTCTTCAAGGTCCCAAGACGATTGTAGCGATATCCGTCTTCAACTAGTTTAACTCCCAATGAGATCTCATCGATTAATTGACGCCTTTAGCTGAGTTCACATAAAAACGGTAAGATCGGACTTGACCTTACCGTCAATGAAGCTACCTAAAAAGCTAAAAAAGTATGATAGACAATCCTGACAAACAGATAATTCTTCTCCTCCTGCAATCAAAACCCAAGTATCATACTTGCTGTTCTAGAATTGACTCTGCCAAATCTTGATCGATAAACAGAGAGTTGATTAAACCATGTTCAAGCAGAGTTTTTAAACTCGCTGTTTTTGCAGTTCCAACTGCCATAGCAACAACATTTGGAATCTTTTTAAGATCATCAATGCTGATCCCGATCAATCTTTTTGAAAACTCTGTTTCGACTTCGTGGCAATCTGAATCAATAAAGTTGGCAACGACATCCCCTATTGCATTTGCTTGTTCCAGCTCTTTAATTTCACTATCCGTGATATAACCAAGGTCCGCCCACGTTGAATCCCTGACATTATTGCCAACACCGATAAAAACTGCATCAACATTCTTTGCAGCATCTATCGCAGATGAGACTAAGGACGATTTTTTCAGCTCCGCCGCCTCCATAGCCGAATCAGCGATAACCGGTGCATAAAAAGTGGTATATCGCGCGTGTAATTTCATAGCTAATTCAGCAACCAGATAATTGGAGTGAATCTCCAAATTGACAAGGCCCAACCCTCCAATTAAAGGCACAACGGTCACATGAGGAGCTGTTAAATAATCAGCCTGCTCAACGAGTTGAGAGACTGCATGCCCCCATCCAATACCAATCGTCTTCGCTCTTGTCACCAAAGACGCAAGATACTTTGCTGAGAGTTGACCAACTTGCATTTGTATCGCTTCATTTGTACGGTCATTGTCGGTCGAAACCACCTTGATGCTGGTTAGACCATACTTTTCTTGCAACTCAACCTCAAGCTCAACAACATGTTTGTTGATATCTTGAATAAAAAATTTCACTAAGCCAAGTTCGCGTGCTTCATGAAGTAACTTAGAAATTGCTGGTCGCGAAACCCCAATTTTAGTTGCAACCTCTTCCTGCGTGTAATTACGCTCATAATAAAGAATTGCAACTTTTAGAATTAATGATCGATCAGTTGGTTCCTGAGCCATGGCTCACTCTCCTATTTAAGTTGCCGCTGCATAAGCATGCTGAATTGCAGCTTGGATCGACTTAAAATATCGATCGTTCGCAAGTTCTTTGTCGCTGACTTTCGCTTCCAGAATCTTGTCGTAATCGCGAAACTTTGCAAAAATTGAAAGTCCTCGCAAGATCTTACACTGCTTTATTCTTCCTTCATCATCAATGACAATGAAGCAAACTTCACCAATGCCCAGCTTTGGTCGATAAACGCCAACACCAAAACGTCCAGTTTGTTGTTCCTTGATCATACGCTTATATTCTCGCACATACATTTGAGAATTGACAATTCCTATAACTTGTTTGGAAATAACTACCACCACCAGGAAAGCAATAAATAGAATGCCGTCCAAAATCCTCATCTCCTTTGATTGTACAATTTAAAAAGTCTTTGTAAGAGGTTTTAAATACTCAGATCATCGCTATACAACGAGATCCTTCCCTTCACAAAGACTTAGCAAATACATGCTTCTATCAACCATATACGAATCGGCCAGAACATTACTTTCTAAAGGAGGAAAGATACCGCATAAGCAATCAAGACCGCAATTGGTGCTGTAATTAATCGAGAAAATAGGATTGCAGGTGCTCCAGAAGAAATGGTTTCTGGCTGGGCTTCACCGAGCGTTAGACCGACGGGAATAAAGTCTGCACCTACCTGAGAGTCAATTGCAAACAATGCAGGTAACGCTAACTGAATTGGCACTATACCTGTAGCAATTTGCTGTCCAATAAGTGTACCTACAACAGCAGCAATAACGCCTGCCGGGCCAAGAATTGGTGATAGGAACGGCAAGGCACAAATCAAGCTCAAAACAACTAACCCGATGATGTTGCCAGCTAGTGGGCTTAAGATATTAGCTAAAATTTTCCCAATCCCTGAATAGTTGATAATGCCAACTAATGTGGCCACAAAGGCCATGAACGGCAAAACATTCTTGATTAACGTATCAATTGTGTCACGTCCTGCTTGGTAGAATGTGTTTACAAAATCTCCAGCCACACTACCGACTGCATCAATCATACGCATAAAGAAATTTTCTTTACTCGTACTATTCGTTGTGCTACTACCCTTCTCACGGTTTAAAGGTTCATCTTTTGAGCTTACACCAGTTGTAGATTCTATCTGATCTGAATCTGCTTTGTTTGCGTTTCTTGTTTCACCAGCTTCCGATTCGTTCGCTGCAGCGTCTTCAGATATATCTGTGGTTGGATTACTGCTATTCTCCTCGATATCATCCGCAGTCACACCCGAAACAAAGATAGAATCTTTGATGAACTTGGCTAGAGGACCAGCAGGTGTAATGGCAATTGTATTAATCGTCGGAATGCCCATTTTTGGATAGACTCCACTACGGGCAGTGCCACCGCAATCAATAACAGCCGCAAATGTTTGCTCTTTTGGCACCGGATTTTTGAAAGCATCAACTACTTCCGCCCCTGTGAGATCAGCAATTTTTTGAGCCACAGGGTCTATGCCACCACCGGTTACGCTAATCACATATTTCTTTTCCTCATCTGGTCTAACTGTCAGAGGGCCGCCCCAACCATGGTTACCCTTATTGATTGTCACACTCTTAAATTCAGCCATGACTAAGCCTCCTGTGCATCATTCTTTTTGAGACTGTTGACATCAAGTGATCCATCCAAGATACTCGTGTTACCATTTCGTTTGAAGAAATAGAAACTTAGCCGTTCAGTTACCATCCCACGAATAAAGATAACGACTATCCCAGTTAGAGCATATAACAACGCTAGTTTCGCTTGTTGCCCACCAGCTTTGACAAAACCATTGGCAATGCCTAAAAAGACAAATAACTCTGCTGAATTCGCGTGCGGAAATAGGCCGGTTACGGGATGCAAAAAAGATACACAAGAATCATAGTAAGCAGGCTTATATTTCTCTGGCAAGAAACGTCCTGCAGTGTAACACATTGGATTAGTGAAGAAAAATACTGCCAAAATCGGCAATAACGTGTACCTTAAAATGGCGAACTTTGTCAGTTTGCTCATTGCATTATTGACTCGACCTTCACCGATAAACTTAACCAATGCGTTAATTGCCGTAATCAATGCGATCAATAACGGGATAATTCCCGTCATGTAACTAAGGAAGACTTTCCCGCCCGCGTTAAAGAGCCCAATAAACCCTGTTGCAATATCAGTCAATACTTGCATTACCTTTTCCTCCTAACTGTCGAGCATGAAATTAGGCAATTAGGATCTCCTGACCGACTTCTATGCTTGGATATCCTCTGTTCTCTGATGAAACAAAGACAGATCCGGGTAATTGTCCTGTATCTTCATCTTTGTTGTTCACATAAACGGCTAGATGTCCAAGCGTGTTGAAATTAGCATTAGCTTCACTTCCAACAAAATCGATCTTATACTTCTGATCTCCAAATTGTATTGTGCCACCTTCATGCAATACGTCTAAATCTGTATCCTCGCGTTCATGAAGAACCGCAATATCCTTTAACTCATCTGGTGCAGAAGGATTAAAGAGAATGATGATTCCACCCTCAATTAGTTCGCGTGCATCTGCTCCAATCGATACAACCTTTGTCTGCATGACTATACCTCCAATTTAGTTATACGAGCTTATTGAAACCGATATCATTTTAGTTTATCCGGTTTTCTTTAATTTGGAAATATCTCGTCTTGCAATGCTCTTAATTTGACAACTGTTGCTGTGCTATCCAGGCTAACAGCCTCCGTTGTCAAAGGTTTGTTTTTCTTAATATCTTTTAAAGCAACAGTACTTCCGGTAATCAAACCTACTGGTACATGATGATTGTTGACAAACTCAGAATGCTTTTCAATGACCCCACGAACTGAGAAGCCGCCTATGCCATCAATCGTTTCCCCTGATTTGATATCACGCTTAGCAACGGCAATCGTTTCCGACACAGGCGCACCAATCGGCACAATTGCATGATCATGATTCAAAACCGCTTTAGCAATCGTTAGTGGGGTTTCCAGTGAAGCTAAGTGGAACGGGCGATAAAGAATATGGTGTTTTCGGTCCCCTTTCTTCAACAAATAATTCATTTCATTTTTTACGCCCTCGTTTTGCCCTTCCACAATGACAAAAACTCCTGGAGCAATACCGTTAACATATTCAACAACGCCAAAACTATTTAAAACACCACCATCAGCTGTCAAATCAAGTTTTTCAACAGTTTGGTCAAGATCACCAGAAATACCATGCATTCCCGTAATGTCGGGGGTAAGACCCGTTGCATTTGAGAGAAGCGTCATTTCAGCCATCGTTTTAGTACCATCTTGGAATGCAGCCAACATATGAGGTGACATGTGTTTACTCTCTGCCTCCTCACGTGCGCTATCAGGATTGGCATCGTGAATATTCTTATTATTCTTACCCTTACCAGCAACTAACACTTTCATACCCATCGATTTAGCAAACTCAAAAAGCCCAGTTGTAACAGCCGGTTCGTCACCATCAGAACCTGTATAAACAAGGTCCGCTGTATCATACAATCGTTTCATCAATGGTCCAATCGTAACATCTACTTCAACATTCAAGAGAACCAAGTGTTTTTTTGCAACCAATGTTTCCAGCGCTAGTTGCGCGCCTACTTCAGTCACTCCAGTTGCATCGACTAAAACTTCGACATTAGCATCATTTACAACCTCTCTGAAATCAGTTGAAGTTAAAACTTCATTTGCCCTTTTAGAACTCGCCAAGAATGCCTCTTTGGCCTTGTTTGCATTTTCTAAGTTAATGTCGCTGATACCAGTGACAACCATACCTGGAATACCTGCAATCTGGGCAATCATGCCAAATCCCATTTGACCTGCTCCAATAACCCCCACTTTAATGGGGTTATTTTCCTGTTCACGCTTTAACAACTGCTGATACAAAGTCATTATGAAAGCCTCCTATGTGTTTTTTGACAAATGTTCAACCTCTGAACATTTGTATCATACACCCAGTGAATTGTAAGCGCAAACATTTTGTTTGAGATTGCTTCTTTTATTTCAAATTGCTTGTCCTGTTAAGGACAGTCTCCAAATTTTCCCCTCGTCAAACCAACTGGATATGGCCCCTTCCCCCCTTATGAAAAGAAAGATGAAGTGCCGCTTATTGATTAATACTTGGAGTCAATGGACGACAAAAAGCCCCATAACGGTCAGGTCAAACAAATCTAACCGTTATGAGGTTCACAAGACTTTGAGATGAAAACGTACAGAACTTTTGTCGTCCCTTAGCATCCAAAATTAATGTAATACTAGTGCAAAAATCAGCAAACAATTTGTCTACTTCAAAAAATCAGCAAACCATTTCTCAAGAAATCTAAAGACGCCATCCTCTTCATTGCTATCAGTGACATATTGTGCGTTAGTCTTCACGACATTTCTGGCATTTGCTACCGCAACACTAACACCTGCGTATTGAAGCATCTCTATGTCATTTTCCTCATCCCCAAAAGCCATCACCTGATCAGCACTATAGTCTAAATGTGCAACAATGCTTTCAAGACCAACGGCTTTATTAACCCCACGTGGCATAAACTCTAGAAATTCTCGCCGAGACCGCGTCACCGAAATATCCGAAAAATTGATAGATGCTTGAATGGCATCAATCACGTCAGGCGTATTGGCAAATCCAACTTTATAAATCGGCTTATCATTCTTAAAGGCTGCCTGCTTGATGTACCTAAATGTCATGGTGGCTGGGGCAAAACTAGCGTAATTAGATTTACCAAAATCAGTCGTTGAATAGACTGTCTCAGTGCTAATATACTCCACTGGAATTTTGAGCTGAAAAGCCAATTGGCCAAGTTCTATCAAAGCTTGGGCCTGCAACGTCCGACCGAAGATCGATATACCTTCATAATTATCAAGTACTAATGCACCGTTTAAATAAATCGAAAAATCATCTGGTTGGCGTAAAGCCAACTGGTTATTCAGATCGGTCAGCCCCGGGACGGGACGTCCAGATGCCAATACGACCTTAATTCCCAATTGATGCAGACGCTTTAACAAATCGGCAGTTTTAGGCGATAATGTGTGATCTTCTCGCAAAAGAGTATGATCCAAATCACTCGCGATTATTTTTATCATGTTATATCACCTAAAGAAATGAGCTAAAAGGTAAATTCGTTGGTTTTTGAAATCGATCATCAAAACCCCGCGGATAGTTGTAAATTGACAAGTCACGATCATCCGGCCAGTCAAAAACACCGCCAATCTGCCAGATAAAGGGATGAAACTGATACTGGAATCGCTCTTTCCGATAATTGTACAATGCCAGTATTTCATTAGGATCTCCTAAGGTGTTTGTCCAAACATCCCAATGAAGTGGAATTACAGTGTTTGTTTGCAAAGCTTCTGCTGCTCGTAAGATATCAACGGACGTCATCTTGTCTTGAACACCAATTGGATTTTCCGCAAACGCTAGCAAAGCAAGGTCAATAGAGTATTGTCTTCCAATATCAGCGAAGTTTACCGAGTAATGTGAATCACCAGCATGATAGATCGTTCCTGCAGATGTTGTGATCAAGTATGCCACTGCACGTTCGTTAATATCGGGAATTTGTCGATCATCCGGAATCTTCATGCCTACTGGATCAGTAATTAGAATCGTTCGATCATATGACGGCAGCACTTTTATTTGAATACCATTCACCTTGAACTCATCACCCGGATGAACTACTGTAACACGACTTTTGGGAACACCCCAAGCTAACCACTGATTCACAACAGCTTGTGGGCCAATAAGTGGCGTCGTAATTCGCGGATTGTTGATGATCGCAGCAGCAACATTACGATCTAGGTGATCATGATGATAATGTGTGACCAACAGAGCATCCAACGATGTCATTGCGAATGGATTAAATACTTGAGGCGTTCGCCGTAAATTGGGTTGAGTTTTCTGAGCACCCAGCATTCTCTGCCATTGATGGCGCGCGGTATTTCCCGGAACATCGTGTGTCTGCTTCCCTGTGCCAGCCCATAAATCAATTGCTAAGTTGGTTTGATCTGCATCCTTCAACCAAATGCCCATATTACCTAACCACCAAAGCATCATATGATTCTGGGCTACTTGTGATCGATCAATGCTCTCATTAAGCCAATTACCCCATTCAGGAAAAGTTTTACTAATCCAAGAGGCCTCTGTGATGTCAGATAATTGCTCGTCTGTCATTTTCATTAAAATCAACTTCTCACTAATTATTTACCCAGATTTTCCAGCTTTGGATCCAAACTTTTTTTGATGGCTTCCTTGTCAACAAAATTGGAAAGTACAAGTGTTTTTGCTTGAATGTCTTCTGGAATCTGGTCGTACAATTCATTAGTAGTAACGTACAAGTCACCGTCAGTACCACTCACGCTTCCTAAGTCAACCGTTTCAACCGTCGCATCATCAGATTTGTTCTCTTCATCCAGAATACTTTCAATATTCATTTTAGCAATCACACTAGAACCAACGCCAAAACCACAAACTGCAATAATTTTCATGATAAATCCTCCTAATTTAAAACCCTAACAGCATTCTAATCGCTTTAAGCAAGTACATCACTGGTGTCCATACCAAGGCATAATCAATGTTCGACCATGTCAGTCCACTACCATACACAGGACCAGTAAGTGGATAGAATAAGATAACGGCTGCCGAAGAAATCATACCAGTGACAAATCCAGCAGCGATCGCACCACGCCAACCGCCAGCCTTGTTACCAAAGACGCCCATCACATTACCGTCAAAGTACATGATGATTGGAGAAGGGAAAACAATAATTGGTGCATGTAACACAATGGTCAGAATCGTGACTAGAATTGCGCCAATTGTTGAGCCTAAAAATCCAAGCATGCCGCCCATTGGCGAATAAGGGAAAAATGTTGGGGCGTCCAGCGCCGGAACAGATCCGGGTAAAAATTTATCCGAAATCCCTTTGAATGCCGGCACAATCGATCCGATGAACATACGAACCCCTGAAAGTAAAACAACAATCCCAGCGGTGAACTGGAAGCCTTGTAGAATTAGCCAAATAATCCAGTTAGATCCACCTGATAGCTTGGTAATACCAGCAGAGCCAACAGCCAGACCAATACCAACAAAAATAATTGGCATCAAAAAGAACAAGACAATCGTTGAATCTCTGAACATAGACGCCCACTTAGGTAACTTCAACTTATCAGCATCTTGATCCGGATCGGGATTACCAACCCACTTGCCAATAAAATGAGCCAGAATCGAACCCACTTGATCCATGAATCCCAAAGTAATCTGGTCGTGCGTCCAATTACGCGCCAATTTTCGCGTAATGGCTGGCGAATAAGTGTAATACAGCGCGTTCAAAAACGTTCCGACCACGATTGTCCATAGCGCATTTGCATGGAGCACAACAGGTAAAGTGACTGCCATAAATGCTGCATGATACAGCATTAGATGCGCGGTGAGATAGACATTTTTAAAATCTTTTCCCGGTGTCATTCGAACAAGTAGCAAGTGCAAGAAGAACGCCAATAAAAAAATTACAACTGCATTACGGGCTATAACATCAAACTTGAGCACGACGCCAAAAACGGCATCGTTTGTTGGCAAGACACCTTTTACATGTAATGAACTGTTCAACTCCTGCACGACTGGGGACAAAGAGTTGATCAACAAGCCAGCCCCAGCTCCCAAAACGGTAATGCCAATAACCGTTTTGACAACTCCATCAACTACCTGAGGTAACTTCTTGCGTTGCAATAATAATCCCAGTAATGCAATCAGACCTAGGAAAATGGTTTGATTACTTAAAATTTCAAACACGATAAAGTTAAGAACTTTCATGTTCCCCACTTACCCTTTCAATATTGCTTGAACGACATTCGAAGCATCTTCCGAGTTCTTCATCTCACGCAAAGCCTTGATGTTGGCAGCACTCCCTAAATAGCCAACGAGTTTCTGCAATAACTTCAGATGATCAGTACTATTGATTGAAGCCAACACAACCACAATGTCAACTGGGTCGTTTTCTTTACTCCCAAAAGCAACTGGAGTTTCTAGTGTCGCAATAGCATACCCGGTTTTGAGAACACTCGCATCTGACTCTGCGTGTCCCAGCGCCAATCCAGGAGCGATCACAATATAAGGCCCATACTTAATAACTGCTTTTATCATGTTTTCCACATAGTCAGTGGTAATATTACCTTGAGCCAACAAGGGCCTGGCGGTTTGTCGCAATGCAGATTGCCACGAATCTGCATGAAGCTTAATTTGAATATCTTCGGTACTGAGTTTAAAGTCAGCCACTTTATTTTCCTCCCAGCTAATGATACTGTGTTACAAGAATATGATGAATTTAGTGCAACGATTTTACACAGAGATTGTAACCCCTTACATTATTAAAAATCAAGTCATTAATCTTGAGGAGTCGTCAATGAACACTTTCAATAGTCGAATTTCGCAAATATATCCCACTTTAGGTGAAGCCAGCCAACATGTAGCCGATTATTTCAGGCATAACTATGCCTCGGTTGCGGGTTACTCTTTAAGGGATCTGTCTAAAAAAATTGGTGTATCAACTGCCACCATTTCCCGATTTGGACGACAGCTGGGGTTTTCTTCGTTTGATCAACTGAAACTCGCCTTACTAAAAGAAATCGATGCTACAACCCAAGGCGATGTAGACACCAATGACAATTCGCTTTCAAGTGCACGTAAAACCATCAACGCCAACATTTCTGCACTTGAAGGAACGCTTTCGTTTTTAACGCAAGAACAGATTGATCACAGTGTTGATCTTTTACTAAATGCAGATAAAGTAGCTATTTTCGGACTTGGCAGTTCAAACGTCTTAGCACAAGCTGCCTACCATACCTTCTTGAGATTGCCATTAAATCTTGTTGTCGATGCTGATTATCACATGCAATTGATGGACGCTAATAAACTCACAAATCATGATGTGGCAATCGTGATTTCGCACACTGGGAATGACACAGACATCTTAGCGTTAGTAGATCTATTAGCCGCTCACTATGTGCCAACCATCGCGGTTACCAGTTACGCCACTTCGCCACTGGCTAAACGTGTCAAAAATGCCTTCTTCTCTATCTCCGAGGACACACGCTATCGCTCAGATGCACTTATCTCGATGACATCTCAACTTGCCATATTTGACGTTCTGTTCACCGAACTCGTCCGTCGACTAGGCAAGAGAAGTGACGAAACCATTTCATTGGTTCATCAAGCCGTGGCGCGCAAACACCATTAAAGGACATTTTCAAATAGACATATTAAACCAAAAAGACAACTTCCATTATGAAAAGTCGTCCCAAACAATCAGCCTATTCTCCTATGTGCACCATTTAAAAAGTGCCATCACTTTCCCTGCCATACTTCCGAAAATAATATCTCTTTATGCTGTAGCTCAATTGCTGCAGGCTTTGAATTAGGTAGAACGTCTTAGTCGGTTTCATGAGACCAAGACATTCTATTTTTTTATTTTCAACATGTACAGAAAGCACATACGACTGAGAAAACTTATAACAAAGTATGAGCCACAATGTCTGTTTAACCAAGGACACTATTGGCAATATGTGTCCCCCCACGATGCCAATGAACGTTATTTCTGTGGTGAAATCACCCTTTAGCTGCCAAGTTGCATAGACAATATCCTTCAATAGCATTTTCAGTCGTTACCCATGACTTTAAACAGTTCTAGGTAATCTGTTTCGAATTCACTAAATTAGTTAAAATCACAGGGAATAGTATCTACTAATCTTTAACATCGAGCGATTTAATTGAAACAAAGAGTTTGGTGCAAAAAATCTGAATGATGAACATTTATCGCGATATGGATATTATAATGAAGACTATGCTTTTTATTAATGTTTCTAGTCCATCAAGGCAAGGGAACGATTCCTAGACCGTTCAGCATTGTACTAGCGGATCAGGAAGACTTTTTAGCCGATATTTATCTAGAGATTGGTTAATCTCATTTTATATTCATCGTTTCATATTTAGAAATAACTGTATTCATTAGACATAAAATGGACAGCAGACATCTTTATTGTTATTTTTAAAGAGTGAGGAATAGGCCGCGGCCTCGCAAAAGAAAAAGACAATTTCTCAGCACAAGTTCACAGGAAATCATGCATTAAGAGCGCATGTAAAAACATTACTGTTTACCATACACTATGGTTTGAATTTTGGAGGCGATTTTTTCGATTTGTGAAAAGTCTTGATAGTTTCCATTATCGGTCATAATCACCAAAAGATAACGATCGCCCTTAGGTGTTGTCACAATACCAGCATCATTATCAGTACTGCCAATCCACCCAACCTTGTCCTGCACTGTTGATCCGCTAGCAACTTGTTCGGCAGCAGCCGGAATACCGTCTCGATAAACTTGATTTTCCATTGCGGTCAACAGCTTTTTACGAAGGGATGCATTATCAAATGGACCAGTCCCTTTTTGAATTGCCTTCAATATTGTCATTAAATCATTGCTGGTGGTAGTCGCCCCGCTACTTTTAAAAACATATCCTGTCCCGAGCGTTGCATAGTACTTATTCAATACTTTAGCGCCATATTGATCAAGAATGGCCTCTGAGTAGTCATTATCCGAGTTAATAATCATACGCTGGAAACCGTCTTCATCATTATCGGTCCAAGTAATCGCTCCAACTTCGATTTCATGAAACAGCCACGCGGTAATATATAATTTATAAGTCGAAGCTGCAATCATTCGTTGGGTCCCGTTAAATGAAACAGCAAGGCTGCCTTCGGTGTACACAGCGGCGTTGCTTTCTTGGGCCGCTTGACTGCCGCTAACCGGACTTAAATTGTAGAAATCAACTGCCACGTTTCCATTAGAGGTCACCGAAGCCAAATAGCGAGTCAAATTGTTCTTGATTTTTGTCTGAGTATCAGACACAGGATTATTGTCGCTTGGCTTAGACGCCGCTGAAGTATTTCTCGTGGTGTCGTTTAACACACTAATTGTCAAGCCAATTAACATACTCAATATCAATATGCAGGCAGAAGCAAAGGATATGATTCGGTTCCATCGAAGCTTTACTTTTTTTTGTCTTAATTGCTTTCGCATAGATTGTTTCTCCGCTTTAATAAAAAGTAAAAAATCCGTTTTTCTTATCTGTTCACAATGTAACTAGTTAGATAAATTAAAGTTATAGATTTTTGCTTCTTTAAAAATCATTAAGTCTAAATACAGTATAAAAGGAATTTCTGAACAAATTATGGATTACACACGTCATACTTTTGAGATAATCCCACTAGTACTACAATAAAAAAGTACATATTATGTATACAGATATTTCTTTTCTTATTTTGGAGCCGTCCTTTAGCTAACCGTTAGAATAAAGCGAATAATGTTAATCCTATGAATTTTAAGTGCCATTATTCGGTTGATGGATATCAGCTTTTTCGTATTCTAGCAATTCGTTGCGTGATGATCATATACGTTCAGAACCGACTACCAGTAAATTATTCTGTCAAAATATGAAAAAAAGCCGTCGATATTTAGAAGAATAAGTGAATATTAATTTCGAAACACTTTTTAAATATTATAATATTTATATTATCTTTTCATAATCAGCTTTTGGCGCTGGTGTTAGAACGATTGTGGCCTCTTGGCATCAAATTCAGAAACCTAACTTATATAGGCATTATTAAGTATTCGGAGGCTCAATTGGCGAATTCTATGTGTGCTAGACTATATTCGTGATGATGAAGTGGTAGTATTGAGGATTGATCGGCTGGTCGCAATTCTCATGATTTGACTAATATCATTGAGGCCATTCGGTATCGTGAAGTTCAATTGAAGGTTCTAAGTCTACCCAGCTTTGCCAGCATTGAAGGCTTTAATTTTCATAATTTGATCACAGCAATCATTGTCGATTTATATAAATATATTGCTCAGGAAAATCGCGAACCCATAAAGATGCCACAACAACAAAGTATTGAAATTGCCAAACAGGAGAATATCAGGACAAAGTTTTCGAATATGGGTCTCATTCAGCTAATCTTCAAAAAACCTATATTTATAAAGAGGCATGTCGCCATCTTAAACAAGAAGAAAGTGAATTGCCTTTACCGCACTCACGATCTTATTGTCGTTTGCAGGCATATTAATTAACAACTGTCCTAGAAGCAAAAACTGTGCATGGGATCAACAAAAGCATCGATATAATTGTGATTGGGCTATCATTAGTAAACTATACGATCAACTACTAACCACTCAAAAATTGACGTATACTAGAACTTAAGGCATTCGAACGATTGACGCACTAGCCTTTATTTCATGGTGTCAACTGAGGTTTGACCAATTGAAAGTAATTCTTTAAATGCCTCCTCATCAAGCGGAAATTAGTATGCAAAGGCGTATCAATTTAGTCAATCAACCGTTTGGGCGACTCACAGCTATTAGTTTTTTGAGGAAGCAATTCCAACGGTAACACGCTTTGGCTATGTTAATGCCAATGTGAAAACAAATGTATTGTTGACGGCCACCGACCTCAAAAGGAAACCACGCGCATTTGTGGGTGATTGCAGTCATAAAAAAGTAGATCAATCATAAAAAGCTAATAAACGGACTAAAAAGTATATTGTTAATTCCGAAATTTTTCGAATAATTTATTGAATATTTTAGTTTCTTCTACGCTTAACCGATCTAATAACAAATTCGGCGTGATAGGTATTAGTTAAGATAAAACGACTCAAAATTAGGTGGCACGACTTCACTTTCAAAGCCATCTTGTATAAACCGTGTATATGTTCATGCGGAGGGTGCAATCGCTGCTCCAAAGACAGCAA
>OBZW01000083.1_pt1 | contig 100810 bp, 92 predicted proteins | sample 1477021 | NCBI WGS metagenome assembly OBZW01 (sample SAMEA2580262, study PRJEB22360) | human gut metagenome | biome: human gut; feature: human-associated habitat; material: faeces | place: Denmark | collected 2008/2010
CACGCCGAGAGTAGTTGGTGGGAAACTGCCTGCGAGGGTAGGAAGCTGCCACGCTAAGTTAGGATCTGGTCATTGACCGGATCTTTTTTTATACCTTGATAAGTAAGTGGCAGTCGTGCTAAATTGCAAGAGCAAGCATGGAAGGGGATCACATCATGGCAATTGAGGCAACGAAAGATAACTTGAAGGCATTGACAGCTGAAGGCACGGTTGTCGTCGATTTTTGGGCACCGTGGTGCGGCCCTTGTAAAGTGCTTGATCCGATGTTAACGGCCCTAGAGCAAGAACTGCCAGCGCTTAAAGTGGTTCGTTATAATGTTGAAAAAGATCATACGTTGCCGAGCACTATGGGCATTATGTCAGTACCCACCTTAGTCATTTATCAGCAAGGAGAGGCGCGCGAAAAAGTGACAGGTGTTTACCCTAAAGACAAACTTAAACGGTATTTTGAACAGAAACTTGAGGCGTAGGTATGACACATTCAGTTGAGCGTCAGGATACAGCAATCCAAAATCAAGTATTGGCAACATGCTTGCTTGCTGGACGCATTATGATTGAAGGCGGTTCGGAAATGTATCGCGTTGAAGATACGATGCGACGAATTGCTGTGAATGCCGGTGAGCCACAAACGTTGGTGTTTACGACGCCAACCGGTATATTTGCTAGCATCGAAAATCAGCCGTATATTCAGGAGCGGCCGATTAGCAAACGATCGATTGATATGGAAAAAGTGACGCGCGTGAATCAACTCTCTCGTTCGTTTGCGGCTGATCAGATTGATCTAGATGAATTGCACGCGGCATTGATCAAACTGGATCAGAACACCCCTTTTTTCCCGATTTGGTTGCAGGTGGTGAGCGCGGCAGTTGTCAGCATGACACTCATGGTGTTATTTGCTCAACAGTATGACTGGCTTGATATGCCTTTGGCAGCTGCGGTCGGTGCATTGGGCTTTCTAGTTGATATCAAAGTGAATGCAGTGACCAACATTCGGTTTATTAGTGAATTACTGGGCGCATTGGTCGTTGGCTTAACTGCGTGGCTTGGGGTCAGGTTAGGCCTAGGACACAACCTGGACTTTATTATTATTGGAGCGATTATGCCGCTTGTACCGGGGGTAGCGATTACCAATTCGATTCGCGATATGCTGGCGGGACATTTGCTGTCCGGTATGGCCCGCGGGATGGAAGCCATTTTGAGCGCTTGTGCTATCGGTGTTGGTATTGCTATGATCTTCCGGTTCTTCTAAAAACATAAAGGAGGCGGCATCTTGCAGTGGTGGTTTGCTTTATTAGTTCAACTTTTGTTCAGTTATTTGGCAACGGTCGCTTTTGCTATCATTATCAACGTGCCGCGCAAGGCGTTAAATTTGGCTGGTTGGGCCGGGATGATGGGCTGGTTGGCCTACTGGTTGTTGATGGAAGTCGGTAGTGGCCGGATGATGGCCAATTTAGTCGGAGCTTTTGTCATTGGCTTGTGTGGAATCTTTTTTGCGCGCTATAAGAAAATGCCGGTCATCATCTTCAACATTCCGGGATTTGTACCTTTGGTGCCAGGCGCTGTTGCTTACCAAGCAGTACGAGCAACTGTCTTAGGCGATCTGGACGGGGCCTTGCAGTATGTCAGTCGGGTGGTCATGATCGCTGGTGCCATTGCTGTCGGCTTTATGTTGGCGCAGCTGTTATCAGAAGTGTTGTATAAACGAGCTGTTTTAAAACCCAAAAAGTGATATAATCGTGTTATGCGATGAGTCGAGTAAGCACGCAACTTGTGCTGAAAGCTGCAGCTGACTGGTTAAAAGCCACCCGCCGGATTTGTGGGGTCAGCGATCTCAAGGTTGTGGAGCCAGCGAGATCCTATCCAAGTCAATTTGGGTACTGCAGAAAAAGGACGTTTTTGCCTTTAAGGGTAAGAACGTCCTTTTTTATGTGCGATTTAACTAGACTGACTACAAAGACAAACTCTTTTTGCTCTAATAACTTTATTAGAATAGAGGGTTGACTTAGACATGCATTTCCTCTAAGAAAGTTATTGCCAGGCGTTTGATTGTCATCAAAATAAACATTCAGCAAATTACCAATAAAAAATTCTGAGAAAATAAGTTGACTTTCCTTGGTAATCATATTAAGATTTTAACCAACCATTAATCTTAACTAGGAGGGCGTATTGATGTCATTGATGTGTATGCAAAGAAAAACAAATCGTAACTGTCATTACGCTCTTTTAGCCTTGTTGTTGATGCCAGGGACCCGACCGAATTGATCGTTTAAGATCAACGTGTTGAGCCCCGTTTTCGCATTGGCGATGGGGCGTACGATTAGCACCCATTCGTCTGAATGGGTGCTTTTTTCTGTTAAGAATCAATGAGATATAATCATAAGCAATATAATGAGGGGGAACCAAGATGAAGAAGCAAATTGTCAAAGCAATTATGAGCGCTGGCGTCATCGCCGCTTCGATGCTGGCATTGGCAGGCTGTGCGACAAAGAGTGCCACGAGCAAAGGAAATACGGCAGGTAACACGATTAAAATCGGCGTGAACATGGAGTTGTCTGGCGCGGTTGCTGGTTACGGCGAACAGCAGAAACAAGGCATTGAATTGGCCGTGAAACAGATTAACGCTGCAGGTGGTATTAAGGTCGGAAATACTAAGAAAAAAATAACGGCGGTCTATCGTGACAACAAATCGTCAACGAGCGGCGCGGCTTCAGTAGCTGCACAGCTGGCGAATACTGACAAAGTGGTTGCGATCGTTGGACCGGCGACAACCAATGACGGAACAGCCTCTATTCCAAACGTGACCAAGGCGGCCGTACCAATGGTGAGTCCCAGTGCTACGGATCCAAACTTTACACTTCAGAAAAATGGCAGCGTGCAGCCTTACGTTTTCCGTGCTTGCTTCAATAACGATTTTCAAGGAGACCATGCGGCGATATTTGCCAACGATACCTTGAAGGCCAAAAACGTGGCGATTATTGCTGACAACTCGACTGATTACGGAACCGGGTTGGCTAAGGCATTCAAGAAGAAGTTTAAAGGTAATATCGTGACGACTCAGTATTATCAATCAGGTGATAAAGATTTCAATGCTATGCTGACAGCGATCAAAAGCAAGAAAATTGATGCCATCTATGCACCGGGCTATTATTCAGAATTAGGCCTCGTCATCAAGCAAGCGCGGCAGTCAGGCATCAAGGTACCGTTTATTGGTGCAGATGGCATGGCCGATCCTAAGTTGGCACAAATCGCCGGCGCTGTGAATGCAACTGATATTTATTACACCACGCCATTTTCGACGCTGAGTGCTAACAGCAGCAAGCTGGTGAAGAACTTTATGACCAGCTTTAAGAAGCAGTATCAAACAGAAGCACCAACGTTCTCAGCACTTGCCTACGATTCGGTTTACATGATCAAGCAAGCGATTGAAGATCAGAAGGCTGCTGATTCAGCCAGCATTGCCAAGGGCTTGGCCAAGATCAAAAAAATGCCTGCTGTGACAGGCACCACGACCATTGATAGTCACCATAATCCTGAGAAGCCGCTGGCGGTTGAGCAACTGACACAAGGCAAAATTGCCAAAGTCTATACCGTTAAGTAAATGACTGCGGAAGCTTTTTATGAGGAGATCATATTTTGCAAACCTTGATGCAACAAATCATTAATGGACTCTCACTTGGCAGTATTTACGCTTTACTCGCGCTAGGTTATACCATGGTTTATGGGATCATCAAGCTGATTAACTTTGCCCATGGTGATATCTATATGCTCGGCGCGTTTTGGGGCTATTATGCGATTAATTACCTGCACTTCAGTTTTGTTCCAGCATTGTTGTCGGCGATGGTGATGGCTGCGCTCTCAGGCGTCTTGATTGAATACTTGGCGTATCGTCCGTTGCGAAATTCACCGCGAATTGCGGCGTTAATCACTGCCATTGGCGTTTCCTTTTTCCTAGAAAATGGCATGTCGTTTCTATTCGGTGCTAATGCCCGGAACTTTCCACAGGTCATCACCACTAAAACCTACCAGATACTAGGGGTCGATGTTTCAAATGTGCAACTGCTTATTTTGTTCACATCCTTGGTACTGATGGTGATGCTGCAGTTCATTATCAAGCAAACAACGATGGGCAAGGCGATGCGGGCGGTGGCAGTTGATCCAGAAGCCGCGCAACTGGTGGGGATCAATCCCGATCACGTCATTTCCTTCACCTTCGCATTAGGATCAGCACTGGCTGGTGCAGCGGGTGTCATGATCGGCTTGTATTACAATTCGATTGATCCATTAATGGGAATGGTGCCGGGAATCAAGGCGTTTGTCGCCGCGGTTGTTGGTGGGATCGGATCGGTCCCAGGAGCGGCTGTAGGGGGCTTCTTGATTGGCTTGCTAGAAACTGGTGTTCAGGCTGTGGGCTTATCGGCCTACAAAGATGCGGCGGTTTACCTTGTTTTGATCATCATGCTGGTCGTGTTACCTGCTGGATTATTCGGCAAACGTCAACGGGAGAAGGTGTGAGCCTATGTTTAAAAATATGCGCAGTAAGCTCATTTGGCTCGCGACGATGATTGCTGGCTTTGTCTTGATCGACATTGGTGAATTAACCGGCGTCATTAACGGGTTTATCGAAAATGCGCTGGTCACAATCGGCATTAACATTATTTTGGCAGTCGGTTTGAATCTTATTATCGGATTTTCCGGTCAGTTTTCGCTTGGTCATGCTGGCTTCATGGCGATTGGCGCTTATGCCACGGCGATCATCACACAAAACATCTCAACGCCGCTTGGGTTTTACCTTGCTATGCTGGTCGGCATGATCGTTGCGATCATTGCCGCTTTGATTGTCGGAATCCCCACGTTGCGGCTGCGAGGTGACTATTTAGCGATTGCCACGATGGGCGCCGCTGAGATTATCCGAGTCATTATTAATAATTTGAAAATCACCAATGGCCCTGCTGGTATGTTTAATATTCCGCCTTTGGCTTCGTGGCCAACGGTCTATATCTTAATGTGTGTCACTACTGTGATCGTTGTGAACTTCATTCACAGTCGGGCGGGCCGCGCGGTGATGGCCATTCGTGATGATGACATTGCCGCTGAGTCGATTGGCATCAATCCGACCAAATGGAAACTGGCAGCTTTCGTGCTCGGCGCTGCCACGGCAGCCATTGGCGGTTCACTCCATGCGAGTTACTTGCAAACGATTGCTCCCGGAGATTTTGGCATCATGAATTCGATTGCTTTGCTGATTATCGTCGTTTTAGGCGGGGTCGGTAGTATCACTGGCACTTTTGTCGCGGCGGTTGTGTTGGGCATCATCGATACAGTGCTGCAGAACTTTGGCACTTTGCGAATGGTTATCTATGCGCTGGCACTCATTTTGCTAATGGTTTTCAAACCAGCTGGCTTATTAGGCCATTATGAGTTGTCGTTCAAGCGCAAGCGCCAGATTCGGAAAGGAGCAGCATCATGACGCAACAATTGGTAATTGATCACGTCAGTAAAGTTTTTGGCGGTTTAAAAGCCGTCGCGGATGTCACGATGACGATCGAACAAGGGACACTGATTGCCTTGATCGGGCCAAATGGTGCTGGGAAAACAACATTGTTCAATATGTTGACTGGCGAATCTGGGCCGTCGTCTGGCACGATTACCTTGTATACGGCTGATGGACCAGTTGATATTACGAAAAAGAAAGCCTATCAGGTGGCGAAGCTCGGTGTTGCTCGAACTTTTCAAAATATTCGCTTGTTTGACGCCATGACGGTCAAAGAAAATGTTTTAGTGGCCCGGACACATCTTTATCGTGAAAGTTTCATTGGCACGATGCTGCGGTTGCCGCAGTTTTATCAACAGGAGGCAGCCGTAGCAACTGCAGCCGACGAATTGTTAGATTTTTTTGAGCTTGCTGATGTAGCCGATGAACCGACTGCTAGTTTGCCATATGGTACGCAACGGCGGGTGGAGATAGTGCGGGCAGTGGCCACGAAGCCGCAACTGCTGTTTCTGGATGAACCAGCTGCCGGGATGAATCCAGAAGAAACGGCAGATCTGGGGCGTTTGATTACTCGGATTCGTGAGCATTTTGGCATCACGGTGGTTTTGATTGAACATGACATGTCGCTGGTGATGAAATTGGCTGAGTCAATTTATGTACTCGACCATGGCGCCATGATTGCTTCTGGAACCCCTAATGAGATTCAAACTAACGCGCAGGTCATTAGTGCTTATCTGGGAGGTGAAAACCATGCTTGAGGTTAAACATCTCGTTGTGAACTATGGTGGCATTCAAGCTGTCAAAGACGTCAGTTTTAGCGTTCAAACAGGTGAGATTGTTGCCTTGATTGGCGCAAATGGTGCTGGTAAAAGTACGATTCTGAAAACAATCTCCGGTTTGTTGCGACCACGTTCCGGTATCATTGACTATGAAGGGCAGAAAATCAATGGCATGGCGGCAGCCAAAATTGTGAAGCAAGGCATCTCGCAAGTGCCGGAAGGTCGACATATTTTTGCTGGTTTGACGGTAGCCGAAAACCTGCAAATGGGTGCGTTTGGACTGAAGGATAAGCAAGCTGCTGGCGAACAAATAACGATGGTCTATGATCGTTTTCCGGTGTTGAAGGAGCGGCAACATCAAGATGCCGCAACACTTTCCGGTGGTGAACAGCAGATGTTAGCCATGGGGCGAGCTTTGATGGCAAAGCCCAAATTGCTGTTACTCGATGAGCCTTCGATGGGCTTGGCGCCGATTTTCATTCAAGAGATTTTTGACATTATCACGAAAATCAACGCGCAGGGAACAACAGTGTTGCTGATTGAGCAAAATGCACGCCAAGCGTTGGCCATCGCCGATCGCGGTTACGTTTTGGCCAGCGGCACGGTCAAGCTGACCGGGACAGGCGAAGAGCTGCTTGCCGATCCGGCTGTGCAGGCAACTTATCTGGGGATGCAAGTGCCTTAGATAAGTGAACAGTTAACAAGCGTCAAAAAGCCAAGCCACAATATTTAGGGCTTGGCTTTTTGTTGTTATTGGTGACAAAGGATCGGTACAAAGACAAATAAACAGGCACTGACAGATGCGTCAGTGTCTGTTTATTTTTTGTCTGTATCAGTTAAGTGAGGTTGGACGGCCCTTTTGTCTTACGATCGTTTAAGGATTCTGTCCGGTATCGCCTGGTGCTTGTCCGACGCCTCGACCACTACCGCCTTGCCCTGGCCGAATGCCCTGTTGGTTCGGTGTAGCGACCATGTATTGACTGATCAAGTTCACAATCTGTCGATTTTGCGGGAGTGAGCTGTGACCCGCTTCGTCGCCGGAAACGGTGATCTGGGTGTAGTGCGCGACCTGGTTTTGGAAAATATATTTACCAGCTTCCACACTTTCGATTGGGACGGTGCCATCGCCGTCCAGATTTTCGGTACCAGCAATTGAGTAGACAGTCAAGCTGCTAGGCAACTTGTTGCGGCTAGTAATGAGATCGTTCAGCATTTGTGTTCGATTGTCAGGATTGCTTTCTTCAAGGTTGTACGGCGTTCCAATGGTCATGAGTCGTGTCATCCGCACATCAGAATCGCTGTAATACTTTTCGAGAAAAAGGGTGAAGATCAAGCCGCCATTACTGTGACCAATACCACGAAAACGATTGAAATTATAGGTTTTCGCCAATTGCTTAAAGGCAATGTTGAACCACGCCGCCTGTTTCTTGATGTTGTTATAACCATCTTTATTGTTTTCGAATGCGACAACGATGTACGGCTCGGTATCACGTGCTGCGATTTTGCCACTGTAAGTTAGTGTACCATTAGTTTTGACCGTAATTTTCAACAAACTATGGCCCGTTGTTTGGGCGTTTAGCTGGGTGATCAACGTGTTGAACCGATCTTCTGTTGCTGAACTCCCAGGAATCAAAATAATCGGTTGCATACGGGAGTTGTGAACAACGCGAGCAGATTTAACGTTTTGTTCCATCCAGCTGGTAGCGGGGAGCATGATAGCCGTTACCGCCAAGACACTGACCAGTAATAACAGCCATTTTCGCCAGTGTTTAATCATGATGACCACCGACCTTTGCTGATTCAAGATTGATTGTTTCTGCTAGTCGCACAAATGGGATATAGATAAGAACCGAGATTGCTAAGCAGAGGATAGCCACGAGAAGCGATACCCAATTACCATTGGTGCCTAGGAAGGCTGCCAACGGTCCGGGCGTTGTCGTTGGAATCGTATAAACTGACGGCGGCATAAGACGCAAGCGGATAGCTGCCCATGCAATCGTCATATTAACTAGCGGTGCAATCAAGAACGGCACAAGCAAAATAGGGTTTAACATGACTGGCCAGCCAATCATGATTGGTGAGCTGATATTGACCAAGCTCGGCAAAAGCGACATGCCAGCTATTCGGCGTAATGGCCGGGTTTTGGCAACCCAAAGTGTCGCAATGATGAGGGCTAAGGTCATCCCAACGCCACCGAAACTCGCGAAGGGATGGTAAATGGTGCCAATGGTGATCGGGTTGGGCACGTTGAACAAATTGTTGTGCTCAAGCGCATAATTCAAATTGGCAGTGCTGGTCGTGCTACCGGCTTGCACTGTTAACGGATTAATCGGACCTTCAATACCAGCCCACCACATGAGGGCATTAATGGTGGTGACCAAGGCCAATCGAATCGACACGTGACTGAGGCTGGAGGCAGGTATCTGAAATGGAATGTAGAAAAGCCCGATGAAACCTTCTGTCGAGATGCGGCTGAGGCTGTAATTGATCGCCACACTGATCACCAGGATCACGACAGTAAGCCAGGTGCCACGCAGCCCACGGTCAACCAAGGCAGCGATTGTATACCGATGCGTTGGTTCTTCGAGGTTCGCACGTGTGAAGCGGAAGAGCCAACCGATAAGCAAGCCGAAAAAGATAGCAATAAACAAACCACGATAACCAAAATTATTCATTTGGAAAGGTGATTGGCCATTGCGTCGTGAATCCAAATTAAGAATCATAAATGCCCCGACACTCGTTAAGGCTGCCAAAGAATCATCTTTGCCATAAGATCGGGCAATAAATTTGGCAACGAAAAACGCCGCCATAACCGCCATCAGATCGAGTGTCACTGTTTGAATCGACATCAAAATGGTGCGGATCTGGCTATAGTAAGGAATGACGGTGTCAAGATGATAAATGACTGCAAAAAAGCCATTTCGTGAAAACACACTCTGCGTCAACATTTGAGCCCAAGCACCGACCAGAATAAACGGGAAAATGACGGCAAGGGTTTGTTGGAGCGCGCGATAAATGCGGGTGTGTCGCAACCGAACGCTATTGTTAACGAGCACGGGCAGCAATCTCTGCATCAGATTGCTCATGGCTGCCATCTCCCTTTTCAATTTTTTTAATGGCGCATTATCAATGCTATTCTAACAAATATTAATATCGCCGAGTAGTTTTCGTATTGAAAAGAAAGTTAAAACAATGATGAGACGCCTTATGAAAGGTCGAGTTTTACGATTTCTGCTTTCGATAGGCCTCCATCTTGGCGTGGAAAGTCGCTTCCGTCACGCCATAGGCCGCAAATGTTACCGCATTAGCGCCAGCTTCGATCGTGGCAGTGATCTGCTCATCGGTTTTACCGCCAGAAGCAATAATCGGGAAATTCGGGTGCTTGCTGTCAATGGCCGCACGAACTTCGGCCACAAGATTGGCGGTTTCTTTGCCACCAGCAATGTTAAAAGCCGCGACACCGGCATCAATTCGGGCGTTAAGATCATCCATATGACGGACAATGGTATAGATCGTTGGAACGTCCACCACACGATTGACATTGATGAGCGTTTCAATCGGAGTTGGCGCATTTAACACAACGGCCTGGGCACCGCTTTCTTCTGCAAAAGCGCCAATGGTTGCGGCTCGCAAGCCCTTGGTTAGCCCGCCGCCGATGCCAGCCAGAATCGGCACGTTAGCCACCGTTGCTACAGCTTGGAGAATGCGCGTATTAGGTGTCCACGGATAGACAGCCAGAATCGCATCAGCATCGCAATTCGCGATCACAGCGACGTCCATGGTATAGATGATACTGCGAATTTTTTTACCAAAAAGCGTAATGCCACTGGCCGCTTTAATCGCTGAAGGTGCTTGAACAATATCAGTGCGGAGCTTAGAAGTTAAATTCGGGGGCATGTTCGTCATGGAAGTACCTCACTTTCAAGAAACAACTTGATTAACTTTATTATAATGGATGAGATTAGGTGAAGGCGAGAAGGACACCTTTATGACTGTTTCGCCATAGGTCGGGTGTCCCGAAGCCTTCGAGTTTGCTTTAATCAACTGCCTTGCCAAAACGCATTTGCAAGCCACAACTTGGCTTAACGGTACGCGTACTCATGATCTATTCAACCCTTTCTATGCACGATTAACCATACCATGGTATTCTTAAGGCAATCTGATGAATGCGTCATTTGGTAACCGCATTCATCTTCTGCAGATAAGATAAGCTTTTTGGCTGCGATCAGAAGGCTATTTATGACGGAGGCGTAAAAATGGCAAAACCATTGGCAAAGTACATCGATCATACTTTATTGAAACCGGATGCAACACAGGATCAGATTGATGAAGTATTGGCACAAGCAAAACAGTACGGTTTTGCATCAGTTTGTATTAATCCCTATTGGGTTGTTCGGGCGGCGGCTAGTTTGCGCGACACGGATGTGAACGTCTGCACGGTTATTGGCTTTCCTCTCGGGGCAAACACCACCCAGACGAAGGTTTTCGAGACTGGACAGGCAATTGACGAAGGTGCTCAGGAAATCGATATGGTCCTGAATATTGGCGAATTGAAGGCAGGGCATGACGATCATGTTCGTGCTGACATTCAGGCAGTTGCTGATATGACCCATGCTAAAGGTGGTTTGCTAAAAGTGATCATCGAAGCGGTTTTGCTCACGGATGATGAAAAAGTCACGGCTTGCAAGTTAGCAGCTGCGGCGGGCGCTGATTATGTGAAAACATCTACTGGATTTGCAGCAGGCGGCGCGACGGTGCACGATGTCGCTTTGATGCGCAAAACAGTTGGCGATAAACTAGGGGTTAAGGCAGCGGGCGGCATTCACACTTATGCTGAAGCTAAGGCATTGATTGATGCTGGCGCTGATCGTCTTGGTGCCAGTGCAGGGATTCAAATTTTGAAGGAAGCAGGCGAAGCATAAGATGGCATTTGATCGCATTATCACGATTGTGTTGGATTCAATCGGTATTGGTGAAGCACCTGACGCCACTAAGTATGATGACACCGGCGCTGACACACTTGGTCATATTGGTACCTATTTTGATGGTAAACTGGCTTTGCCAAATTTGCAGGCCATTGGATTGGGTAATATTGCTCGACCAACACCAATTGCTGGCGTGACGGCGTTGGGTAGTCCCAGTGGCTATTTTGGCAAAATGGCCGAAATTTCTGCAGGTAAAGATAGTATGGATGGTCATTGGGAAATGATGGGTTTGCCTGTGACGGAACCTTTAGGCTATTTTCCCAAAGGTTTTCCGGCTGAGTTGATTAAACAAATTGAAGAGTTTTCCGGCCGTAAAGTTGTTTTGAACAAACCTTATTCTGGCACAGACGCGATCAAGGACTATGGTGAGCAACAGCTGAAAACTGGCGATCTGATCGTGTATACCTCAGGTGATTCGGTGCTTCAAATTGCGGCGCAAACGGATGTCATTCCACTTGAAGAACTTTATCGCATTTGCCGTTACGTTCGCAGCATCACAATTGACGCACCATATCGCATTGGTCGGGTGATTGCACGGCCATATGTCGGGACAGACCCCACTACGTTCACGCGGACCAGTGACCGTCATGATTACACACTTAAGCCGGATAAGCCGACAGATCTTGATCGCCTTCAAGGTGCTGGCATTGCGACTTATGGCATTGGGAAAATTAACGATATTTTCTCTGGCCAAGGGCTAGATGACGGTGTTCATACCACTAGTAATGTTGATGGCATGGAAAAAACAATTGAAGCAGTCAAATCGGACCGCCGCGGATTTATTTTCACCAATTTAGTGGATTTTGATGCGATGTATGGCCATCGCCGTAACGCGCAAGGCGACGGGGATGCTTTGATGACTTTCGATCGACAATTGGGCGACTTAATGACAGTGCTACGGCATCAGGATCTATTGATGATCACGGCGGACCACGGAAATGACCCAACTTTCCGCGGAACAGACCACACCCGCGAGTATGTTCCGTTGCTAGCCTACAGCAAGCAATTGCCGGGTAATGGCGATTTAGGTATTCGTTCGCCATTTTCAGATCTTGGTGCCACGATTTTAGATAATTTTGGTGTCACAGGTAATCAAGTTGGCCAGTCGTTCTTAAAGCTACTTAAATAAACCCACATTTTGAAGGAGAATCATTGTCATGAGCACACATATTGATGCCCCAAAAGGAGCCATTGCCGACGTCGTCTTATTGCCAGGTGATCCATTGCGAGCACAGTACATCGCGGAAAACTTTCTGGACAATGCCCAACGTTACAACACGGTGCGGAATGCATTTGGATTCACCGGCACGTTTGAAGGCCGGCGCGTGTCGGTTCAAGCGACCGGGATGGGCATTCCTTCGATCTCAATTTATGTTAATGAATTGATTCAAGACTATGGGGTTAAAACGCTCATTCGCGTTGGCACAGCTGGCGGCATGGGCGAAAATGTCAAAGTTCGCGATGTTGTGCTGGCCCAAGGATCTTCGACTGATAGCAGCATTATCTTGAATACGTTTGGCGCGGGGCTTTATTTTGCCCCACTAGCCGACTTCAACCTTCTTCGTGAGGCGGCAAACTTGGCAGATACTAGTGCAATTCGCTATCATGTTGGTAACGTGCTTGGCGAGGATCGCTTTTATAACGATGAGATGGATCGTCAAAAACTCATTGATTATGAAGTGCTGGCGACTGAGATGGAAACGCCGGCACTTTATCTACTTGCGGCTAAGTACCATGTGCACGCGTTATCGATCCTCACGGTTTCAAATCACTTGGTTACAGGTGAAGAAACCTCAGCCCAAGAGCGACAGACCAGCTTTAATGACATGATCGGTCTGGCACTCGGTGTTGCCAAAACAGTTCCTGATCGTTAGATAACGCATGAAATCTAGTTATACCAGGGCTTTGGCGCTTTGAATTTTACAGTTGAAATATTTTTTTAATGTGCGTACCAGTAGGAAACGTGTTATTCTGTATATGGTTTCTTAAGAAATGGTAAACGCAAGTAAAACGCAATTTTTGAAAAAATTCAGTTTTGGATTGGAGGAGTACATACATGGTAGATGCAAAGAAAGTATTGTCAGTTACGGCAGGATTCGTTGGTGCTGCCGGTTTGGCAACTTTAGCTACCGGCGCTAATACTGTTTCCGCTTCAACGGGGACAGTCAATTACAAATCGGGTGCGACCACCGTATGGAATAGTCCATCATGGCATCAAGTAAAACGCTATGTGACTTTTGGTGACAAAGTACAAGTTCTAGGTCAAAAAGTTGACCGAAACGGTGCTACTTGGTATAAAGTCGGCGACAATCAGTGGATCCCTGGCATTTATTTGAATTTTGACGGCAAGACTGTCACCGTTCAAGCACCAGAACAAACTGCCAGTCAGGCACCGGTTAGCCAAGCGCCAGCTAGCCAAGCACCTGCAAGTCAGGCACCTGCGAGTCAAGCAGCCGCACAGCCTGATACCCAGACAGCAACCATTCAGTTATATGTTAAAAACATTGGTTCTGCAGTCACCGTTTGGGCAACACCAGCGTACAGTCAGGCAACTGGCCAGTATCTGGAAGGCAACCAGACGTTGACGGCGGTTGCCCAGTTGCAAGCCAATGGCGAAACATGGTATCGGTTAGCAAATGGCGGTTACGTGCCAGAACGTTTTGCTAGCACAACACCTGCACCAGCACCGCAGTCATCTGCTGCAACGAGTGTTGCGGCACCGACTGCGCCTGTATCTGATGCAACGGCTTCGAACGCAGCTGCTTCGGATGCTGCTGCCTCCAGTGCCGCAGCGTCCAGTGCTGCAGCTTCATTGGCTGTCGCTTCAGAAGCTGCTGCTTCGGTTGCAAATGCCTCTAGCGCTGCTGCATCGTCTGCTGCTGTAGCGAGTGCTGCCGCAGAATCCAGTACGGCTGCAGAATCCAGTGCTGCTGCAGAATCCAGTGCTGCTGCATCTAAGGCTGCTGCTGATTCTAGCGCTGCAGCTGTGCAGACTACGACGCCTGAGTCCAGTGCTGCGCCTGCAACGACACAGGTTGATGCAACTCAGGAACAGCAACAGCAGGCAGAACCAAGCATTACGGTCAATGCCGAGGAAACGACAAATAACGCGACGCCGACTCCTGCACCAACGCCGACGCCTGCACCAACCCCAGCCCCTGTTACGCCGTCACGTCAGGCAAAAATTCAGGCGGTTATCTCAATTGCTGAACAGCAAATTGGGAAACCTTATGTATGGGGTGGCAAGGGTCCTAACAGCTTTGACTGCTCAGGCTTGATGTATTATGCCTTTTTGAACGGCGCCGGTGTTAACATCGGTGGTTGGACAGTGCCACAAGAATCTTCTGGTCAGCAAGTCTCACTGAGTGCACTTCAGCCTGGTGATTTGCTCTTCTGGGGCGGACATGGTAGCTCTTACCACGTAGCGCTCTACATTGGTGGCGGTACAATGATTCAGGCACCACAACCAGGTGAAAATGTGAAGTATACGGCATTAGCTTACTTCATGCCTGATTTTGCTGTTCGTCCTTCACTATAAGGATAACTAATGGCTAAAATTAAATTGGAACATTCTCGCGAGAGGGTGTTCCTTTTTTTGCTTTTTTTCATTCTGGGGCAAAAAATATCCTGCATTCACGGGATATCCAGTACGATTCAACGATTGATAGCTATCCTAATTATCATAGTCCGGACTTTTGATCAGTTCAGATGGAGCAGTCTTTGTAGGGGATTTAAAGATGTATTTTGCAATGGATGGCGAAATGTTCTTGGCTAAGGTCTGTCCCCAATTTTGTGAGATCTCCAGTAACGCAACATCATGTGGTTGAGTCGAGATCAATGACAGAAAATGTCCGGTTCACTAGCGATTTTGTCCAAGCTGTTGGTATGTAAAGCTATAAATTGTTGCCGAGCTTTTTCGGCACTTCCTTAGATTGATCTGCTGTTTGAATATTTGGTCCCTAGATAGACTTGCAGGGTTGGTAGCTATCCTATAGACAATATACGATGGGCGGCCGCTTTTTTGTTGCTTTAAATTTTAACGTTGATAATTGCTGCTTTTTCGTCGCTAGCAGTGTCAAAAAAGCCAAATAACGACGAAAAAAGCGGATTTTGCTACGTTTATTTTTAAACGGTATTGAACGACATCTCTCTAAGCAAGTGAGATACCTTTAGATGCGTCAGCTTTTTTGGAGTGGGGGGATAACTGAGGACAAATAGAAAGCTGAAAAGCACAAACAGTGCACTCAATAAGTGTGCACTGCGTTTTGGTCTGGTGAGCATCATGCAAGCTCTTGTAGCTTTAGCTCAATGATTACTTAACCCATTTTGCGATTGACTGACCTACTTGGTACCCAGCATCAAAGATACCGGTGAAGATACCTTTCATGATGACCTCGACTGACAAATCGCCGCCAACAACCGACACTTGTTCTGTGTAGGTAAGTTCAGGAAATTGATTCAAAGCTTTTTGATTCATTGTGGCTTCCTCCATTTATCGTGTCTATTTCAAATGACTAGCTATAGAGCTACCTTTTTGATAACCCACATGAAATTAAGTTTGCAAGACCCCCGTGCCAAACTGCCAAAGCATCAAGATCAAAAGACGGGCAATAGTGGCCAAAGGGAGCTTCTTTGCGAGAACGCGAAGTACGAATTGCTTTGGCACGTTCACCACTTATTTATACAGTTGCAGGTTTCTTTTCTTGCGTCATGCCATCCGTAAAGCCAGAGAAGACACCGGACAGAAATACAGTGAGGCTTCCAATGATGACGCCGGTAGCGACAACACCGATGCCGCCTTGACTTTCTGCTAATTCTGAATCATCGATGCACGAAAAGTTTTTAAGCACTAAGTTATTTTCCAACATAAGTTTCAGCTCCTAGTATTTTTTGAATGTTTCGGCTTACTACAACCACGGCGATTGTCCATAATGCCCAGCAGTGCGGAAACCATTGCTGAGGTAGCATCGGCAATTGCCATGTAGTGTCACCCCTTCGTTTGGGATAGTACAAGAACACATATGAAAAAGTGTGCTTAGTATGTCACGGTTGAAGGGGTCAAAAATGATTTCTCTTTCCTCTCCTTCCCGCTAATTGCCGTAGATCTGAGACAAAACTATCTAGGTGCTAGCGACCCTGTACATAATATACAAGTATTAGGCGATTTATAGGCAGCAGAGAAATTAACGTTGCGTTATTCGGGCTTTTCGTGGCTTATTTAGCCATAAGTTTCAAAATGCGACGAAAAAAGACGATTTTGCAACGTTTATTTTTTGCTGTTGATTAATATGTTTGAAAATAGACATTAACGGTAGGATTAAAAATTACTCAAGATTAAAAACAACTTTAGCCACATTCAGTGATTAAAATCGAAAAAATCACCAGTTTCTGAATCGTGATCGCGGCTCAGATAGCACTTGTTGGCCGGCAGTTTCAAGGCTATTTTGTTTGGCTGCTTCAAGCTCAATTTTCGTGGGCAAATAGTTTCATGCGCTTGATCAGACGCGAAAGTGACTGGGTAACCCGTGCATTGGAAAAGTCAGGGAAAAATTTTCAGACGTCAAGCAAAAACGAATGACCTCCTCTTCTTATACAGGGGAAATCATTCGCTTTTTGGTTTTTATCGGGTAATGACTGGGATTTATGAGTGGGCCACGGCAAAGAACTTTTTTGCCCGTGCGCTTTTTCCCGGGTTATTCGGAACCTAACAAATCATAAATTCCAAGAAGAAATTGTTGCTCTTAGATAATCGTTTGCAATTCAGCTGAATTAAGCCACCGGTGTTTTTTCCATTTCCTGAGCTTTGGCAACGGCTGCCATGGCGACGGCGTTGACCCAGTTGATTGGCTGGTCAAAGTTTGGCTGGAAGAGCATGTCGACCATGGCCAATGTTTCGATCGTCATGTGTGTTTGAATCGCTAAGGAGATGACATTGGCACTTTGGCTGATGTCATGCTTGGAAAAGAAGGCCCCGCCTTTGACTTCGTGCGTTTTAGGATCCCAAGTCAAGCTGCAAAGAACCGGCGTGGTGGTCAGCATAAAATCAGGTCGGTAATCCTGCTCAATGGTCACGCTGGCAACCTCAATGCCACGGGCTTTGGCTCCTTCAGTGGTCATGCCAGAGGCAGCAATGGCGTGTTCGAAAAGTTCAACCGCTGAGCTTGATTGGGTACCGAGATACTTTTCGGTTGGTTTTTCAATATTTTTGCCGACTAAAATACCTTGACGGACGGCATTGGTTGCTAACGGAATGTAGTCATTTTTGCCAGTCGGGTTGTAATGCACGGTAGCAGTGTCGCCGGCTGCAAAAATAGCAGGATCGCTAGTTTGCATATAGGCGTCGGTGATCACGGCACCATTTGGCAAGGTCTCCAAATGGTCTTTCAGCAGTTCCGTGTTTGGTCGGAAACCGGTACACAAAACAGCGATATCTGCTGTATAGCTGCCTTTGTCAGTTGTAACGGTCATCTCACCATCAGTGCCTTGGGTGAAACCGGTGACCATCTCACCCAGTGCTAAATTGACGCCATGATCCGTATAAAGTTTTTCTACTCGATCTGTAATGTTAGCGTCAAAGTTTTTCGCCAACACACGTGGTAAGCCATCGATCAAAGTAACTTGTTTGTCAGTTAGTGCATACTGTTCGGCAAGCTCGGCGCCAATATAGCCGGCACCGATCACGATCGCACTTTTAATGGTCGGAGCAAGCGCCTTTAAAGCCTTGGCATCATGCCAATTTTTGCAAAGATGAACATCCGTGTCGTGAATGCCCGGAATGTTTGGGACGATCGGCGTCGAACCAGTTGTGTAAACCAATTTGTCATATGTATCAGTGGTCACGTTGCCGGTTTTGAGATCCTTGACTTCAACAGTTTTTTCAGCAGGATCAATCGCCAAAACATCATGTTCCATTTGCATGTTGGCGCCAAGTGCAGCGAGTGCTTCAGGACTTGAATAGAACATTTTATCAGGATCACTGACATGATCACCAACCCACAAAGCGATGCCACATGATAGAAATGATAGATTGCTATTTCGTTCATAGACAGTCACGTCGTAATCGGGATGCTCTGTCAAAATTTGCTGTGTTGCGAATGTACCGGCATGAGTCGCACCAATAACAAGAACTTTCATTAGGTAAACACTCCTTCATATATTGATAAGGTTTTCACAAAAAGTGTAACATAATTAGTTGTTCGTGACTAGATTGCCCACGTTTAAAATTGTGAAATATTTATTAAGAAACGCTTTCAACAATATGAAAAATCCTTCAACAAAAAATCGATTACCAATTGATAGGCAATCGATTTTTCGTTAATGTCGCGGCGCGGGTTGCAACCAGCGCCCGATGAGTTCGAGATGATGCATGAGCTGATATTTACGAACAATGCCAAGGCCGGGAAAATGATGGCGGGTGGCCGCGGTCATGAACGCACTGGTTCCAGTTGTTTGCGCATCTGGGTGAAATGGCAGCCATGCCGTTAGTTGATCCAAGACTTCGAAAAACTTGGCTTGCGGATTGGCAAAGTCGTCGTTATTAACCGAAACGAAGTGATGCAACCGCAATGTGCCATCGGCCGCTGGATAAACCAGATGAATGGCGACAGCTCGTTGCGGATAACCATGCTCGAAATAGTCACTGGTGGCAAGGGGATAGTCCGCAAAGCCGATACCAGGCAGTGAAGTCGGAGCGTACTGATAAAACTCATCTTGCAAGATACCATAGTCATCCGTGTGTGGATAAACGGTGAAATGGTCATTTAAATAAATGGCGTGAGGCAAAGCCAGTCGGCGAACCCGCGCCTCATCAGGGACCAAGGCTAGCTGGTGCCGTGGCAGAACTTTTGCTTGCGCTGCTGTCGTTGCGATCACCAGTGCGGCTGGTCGGGCATCAAAAATTCGGGCGGGCTGCACAACGTCACTTAAAACAACAACATGGCGCGGCGCTGCCAGTAACTGATACGTGCCGACTTGCGGATTTTGAATTACATAGCCCGGATGTGCTGCTTGAACCAGAGCGCTAGTTACCTTCGTGACGCCGGGGATATCTTTGACCGGTTCAATGACAGGGATGACGGTTTTTGGTAATTGGTGATCGGCAACCAGCTGTGTCACCGCAGCCAGATCATATAATTTACCCCGGATAATCGGAAAATACTTCATCTGTTGGCGTCCATTTTGATAGTGGCTAGTTCAGCATTCAACGCGTCAATCTCTTCTTGTAAGGCATTGATCGTGGTATTGTCGAGCTCCGAAACAAACTGATCATAAAGATTCTTGTCAGGGTGATAAATATCGTAATCGGTTGAGCGTTTTTTCAGTTCAGTAAATAGATCGGCTGCTGAGAATTGGCCAAGGCCCTTGGCAACTTGTTTGGCCTTGACTACTTCGCGATTGAGGCTGGCGATGAAATGGTCGGTCAAAGTGGCTTCAGGGACTTGCAGTTCTTGACGGCGAGCTGGTTTGGCGATCGTCAAAGTACCGGGTGTTACCACAGGAACAGCGCTGGCGGCGATTGCGGCTTTAGAGAAGGGATGGTAGGTAAAAACACCGATCCCATGTGGAATTTCACTAGCCACCGCCGTGTACAGTCGTTGTGGCAAGACAAAGTAGTTGTAATGACCGATAAAGCTGAGTTTGGCGCTACTATGGAAGTCGGCTTTGGTGACTTTGAGCTCAAAACAACGCCAAATGGTCGCGTCTTGCTGTTTTTGGCGAACCAGGGTATCGACAATTCCGCGATCGTCTGGCATCGTCACTTCTTCAACCACGGTGGCCCCTTGTTCTTGCCAGTAGGCATAAAGCGTTTTTTCTAAATCAAGCGTGAGCTGTGTTTTCATGATGGGCCTCCCAGAAATGCGTCAAGAGTTGAGCTAATTGCGTTGGGTTGTAGCTGACTTGGGCGTGGGTCCAGTGATCTGGAAAAAGGCGGGCATAACGTGGAGTAATAAACCGTTCGTCAATCAGCAGAATGACCCCGATGTCCTTGGTACCGCGGATGACGCGGCCACCTGCTTGTAACACGTTATTGAAACCCGGCAGCTGATAGGCATATGCGAATCCTTGACCATTCGCCCGATCAAAATAGGCCCGCAGTTGATCGGTTTCAGCATTGATACCCGGCAACCCTACGGAGATAATTGCAACGCCAATCAGTCGATTTCCCTTGAGATCAATGCCTTCAGCAAAGATACCGCCAAGCACGGCAAACCCGATAATCGGTTCACTGCCAGTTTGAAAATGATCTAGAAATGTTTGCCGATCCGCTTCAGTCATGGCATTTTCTTGAGCGCAAACCTTTAGATCGGGATTCGCCGCAGTGAAGGCTTCATAGGCCGTTTTCAAGTAGGCATAGGATGGAAAAAAGAAGAGATAATTGCCGCTTTTGGTGCGAACTAATGTTGTCAGGCTCGCAATCAACTGCGGCAAATCCTGCGTGCGTCGTCGATAAGTCGTATTGACACTAGCGTCAACAATAACTGCTTGTTTGGCGGGATCAAATGGGGAGGGCAGCGTATAGGCGAGACTGTTGTCGATCCCGCCAAGCAACTTTTGAAAATATGCCATCGGTGATAAGGTCGCCGAAAATAAGACGGCACCACGCCCTTTTTTCAAGGCTTCGTCCACAAATTGCGATGGATCGAGACACAGTTCTTTAACCATAATCTGGCCGTTTTCTTTAGTGACTTCGGTTTTGAATGTCGCGTCATAGAAGTCGCCAATTCGCAGATATTGATTGGCTAGAAAAAATACCGGCAAAATGAGATCGACAGCAGGTTGCAACGCGGGGGTTGGCGGTTCGCTGAGCCAATCGTGAACGACTTCAGTGAAGCGAAAAAGAACTGCGGTGAGGTCATCAAGCGGATCATCTTGAAAGATGGTCGGTTGTGAGGTCAACAAGGTTGAAGTCGTTGCATCAAGGGTATTCAAAATACGTGTCATGGCGCGGCGAACTTTTGTCAAAGGGGCACCTTTATAAGGGGTTAGCGCTTTTTTTAACTGGACGAAATCTTGATCTGTGATGGCAGCGGTGTACATGTCCCGCGCGCGACTGACTAAGTTGTGCGCTTCATCGATCAGGAAGAAATTGCTGTCATCTTTTTCACTAAAAAAGCGTTGCAAAAAAACCAGCGGATCAAAGAGATAATTGTAATCACAGATGATGACGTCGCAAAATAGGCTGGCATCCAGTGAAAATTCAAATGGATCGAGCCTATGTTTGCGAGCATAAGTCTCGATGACGGGACGTGTCAGTTGATCCTCGTGTTCCAGTAGATCGTGTAAGGCTGGTTTTAGGCGATCATAGTAACCTAACATGTAAGGATTCTTGCTGGGGTCATCAGGTTCGTCAGCAAATGTGATGGTGTCTTTAGCCGTTAAAGTGATACTTTTGGCGGTTAAACCTGCTTGCGCCATCAAGGCCATCGCCTGTTCAGCCACGCGTCGAGTGCTTTGCTTGGCAGTTAGGTAAAAGGCTCGTTGGATCAAGCCCGTGCCCATCGCTTTTAAGGTTGGGAAAAGTGCAGAGATGGTTTTACCAGTGCCGGTGGGAGCTTGCACAAACAAACGTGCTTGGCTATAGATCGCCTTATAAACAGCGGCGGCTAGCTCATGTTGACCAGCTCGGAATTGCGGAAATGGAAAATCAAGCTGGTCGATGGAGGTGTTGCGTCGTTTGATGATATCACTACGTAGTTTGAGCCAGTCGCGAAATTCTTCAAGTAAATCAGTGAAATCATCAGCCAACTCGGCGGCACTTTTGACTTCACTGAAACGGCTGACTGTGTCGGTGCTGGTCTGGACATAAACCAGCGTGATTGTTGCTTGATCCAAATGCCGTTGTTCACAAAGTAGATGGCCATAAATACGTGCTTGCGCCCAATAGCGGTCTTTTGTATTTTGTGTGGCCTCTTCCCATGGGCGCGCACTGGTTTTGATTTCCTCAACTGTGAGGCCGGTGTCATCTGTCCAGACACCATCCGCTCGGCCTTCGAGCTGATAGTCTTCATCGTTCACGGTGACGGCGGTTTTGAGGTAAACCTCCCTTTCGTAATCGGACTCACGGTGAGCAGCTTGAAGTTTACGATGAATTTGGCTACCAATGATGGCGGTGTTATTTGAATTGCTGGTGATTGGATTGAGGTCGCCGGTGCGAACGGTTAACTCAACGAACTCACGAATACCAATGCGATTGTTTGCCATCACTGCGCCCCCTTGCTTGTCATGGTTAGTTATCAGTATAGAACATACATTCTCTATGGGGAAGACTGGTGAGCCAGGGTCATGCGCCGTCACGCTCTAGCTCCGCGTCGCAAGCCTCATCCGGCCGGAGATTGCGGAGTTTGGCACGGCAATTTTAGCGTAACTTTTGAAAAGTAAAAATACCGGGTGTTTCTTTGCTTTTATAAATATAAGAGGCATAATAAGGGTGTCAAGACATGACAAATACGGCGGCTTGCAAACACTGTCGATCGGTAAGCCGCGACACTGAATGAGGGACATAGAAATGAAAAAGACTAGTTTTTGGCGGCTATTAGGCTTAATGGGTGCTGTTTTGTTGATACTGACAGCCTGTGGCAAGCAGGGGACGGCTACGAAATCGTCTTCAAGTGCGCCAGTGAAAATCACCTACTGGCATCGGATGACGGGGACTTATGATAAATCGTTGAACAAGCTCATCACCAAGTTCAACCAGAGCCAAAAGAAGTATAAAGTTGTCGCAACTTCGCAGGGTTCATACAACGCGTTGCAACAGAAAATTATGGCAGCCGGCAAATCAAAAACGTTGCCGACCATGGCGCAGTCACCGTATACGAACATTGGCGACTACGTGAAGAACAAGTTGTTATTGCCTTTTGATCCAGAAATGTTAAATGGCGCGGATAAGTTGAGCAATACTGATTTAAAAGATATTTATCCAAGCTTTTTGTCTGCAGGTAAATATGAGGGCAAGTACTACGGATTGCCATTCTCAGTCTCGACTTCGGTGTTGTTTTATAACAAGAAGTTGATGTCCCAGTACAATATCAGCATACCGAAAACATGGGCTGATTTTGCAGCCGATCAGGAGAAACTCAAGGGAACTGATGTCAACGCGATTGAGCTAGATCAAAGTTATGATGTTGCGCTTGAGGGGATGGCATATGGTGCTGGCAGTCAACTAATTACACCGAAACTGAAGGCTAATTTGAATGCACCGAAGACATTGGCAGCTGTGAATCAAATTCTGGATCTGCGCAAGAGCGGTGCGTTGAAAACTGCTGGCGAAGATCAATACTTCAGTGTGCCATTTGCAAATGGAAAAGCGGTCTTTGGGATTGGTTCTTCGGCAACCGTGCCGGTTCTTATCCAACAGGCCCCAAAGGATCTTGACTGGGGTACTGCTGTGATTCCGACATACGAAGGCAAACGCAGCAATCCACTGAACGGAAATTACAATGTTTTGTTTAAAGGGGCCTCTAAAGCGCAACAAGCAGGCGCTTGGGCGTTCCAGAAATTCTTGCTGAAGTCTGAAAATGCATCACAGTGGGCGATGGATTCTGGCTATGTGCCGGTGACAAAAACGGCATCTAACAGCACGACATTTAAGAATTATCTACAAAAGAACGACAAGTATAAAGCCGCGGTCTCTGCAGTTTCACAGAGTTTTGCCTCAACTGTCTTTACCGGTTACACCGATTATCGTAACGATTTGATGAGCACTGTCGACAGCACGCTGACCAAGAATCTCAGCGGCGAAACAGCGTTTAACAATTTGCAAAAGCAGACTGAAACTATTTTAAAAGAAAATAAATAACTTTATTTAAAAAAAGACCATCAAGGCGAGCGTTGCTTGCCTTGATGGTCTTTTTTAGTTTGCGTCTGCTTGCTGTGGTGGGCTATGATGGTCTGAGCAGTTCTAAGCTTTTAAGGAGACTGATATGGAAATCAATGTACACAAGTTTCAGGAAGCCATTTTAGATGGCAGCTTCGAGCATACCGAGAATCATCTGACCGCTGCAGCGTTCAAAAAGGACGGCATCGAGGCGGGCTTGACGAAGGTGTTTGCAGACGTCCGCAAGGCCATCGACAAGCAGCAACTGATTCAGGCCGACCTCGTCATCGATTTTCCTGAGCCGACCACCATCACAGTTGAAACTGGCATCATCAATCTGCCGTTTGCGAATGTCAATAAAGTCACGAACTTTCTTGAGGCAGACGAGATTGTGCCGGTTCGGGTCTATTTAGTGGTGGCATCACCATTTGTGAACGTGTCGGGTTTGAGGATCGATGAAATTGCAACGGCAGCGGATTATCTCACAGGCTTTGAGACGCTCAATAAGCAAATGACCGCTTCCGTTCATGAGAAACTTGACCATATTCAAGAAGAAATGGCGAAGCCCAAAGAAACCGCAAAACCGGTGCCAGCTAATAAGCAAAAAACACCAGCCAAAAAGACCACGCGCCGGACGGCAACGAAGCGAACAACGACGCGCAAAACAACCAAGAAAACAACGACAGCGGCGAAAACATCAGCGACCAAGCCAGCGGCAGCTAAGAAGCCAGCAGCCAAGATAACGAAGCGGACGACCAAAAAAGCGGCGCCCAAAACCACTCGGCGAACAACTAAGAAATAAGCTGCTAGTCGCATGCTGAAAAGAGTCATTCCATTTGGGATGGCTCTTTTTACATACCAACAAGACCATCTAGATCCTTTAAAGCGAGGGGGTAACCATTTAAAAGCAAACATACGATGAATAATATTAACGAAATATGAGAATAACGTGTGAGATATGAAAATCATTTTGAATTGAAAGCGATTCCAGCATATTCTTAACTTGTTGGTGGAATAGGCCAATCTTGTTGCAGAAACCATCCACAAAAGGAGGTTGAAGTTTTGAAGAAGCACGGGTTTCGATTTTGGTTATTGGCAATTGTTGGACTGCTGGGTATGGTGTTGAGTCTGAGTCAGCCGCCCAAGCAGGTAGCTGCTGCTGATAACACCTTGAAAAGCGTTTTTTCGATTGATGCGGGACGAAAGTATTTTTCCGGGGATCAGTTGAAAACGATCATTGATCGGGCACATACAGATGGTTACACCGATGTGCAGGTTTTATTGGGCAACGATGCATTGCGATTGCTACTTGATGACATGAGCTTGACGATCAATGGCAAAACATATGGCAGTGATGTCGTGAAACAGGCCATACAGGCGGGTAACAAAGCGTACTACGATGATCCAAACGGGAATGCGTTGACGCAAACCGACATGGATGCGGTCTTGAAATATGCAGCGGCACGGGATATCAATATCATTCCGGTTATCAATAGTCCCGGCCATATGGATGCCATTTTGACGGCGATGGCGCAACTAGGCATTAAGAATCCTACCTTTAATGGGTCTAAACGGACTGTCGATCTTAACAATGACACTGCTATTGCCTTTACAAAAGCGCTATTGCAGAAGTATGTGATGTATTTCAAGGGGCATGCTACGATCTTCAACTTTGGCAGTGACGAGTATGCAAATGATGTCGATACTGGCGGCTGGGCCAAGTTGCAACAAAGTGGCACCTACAAAAAGTTTGTGGCATACGTCAACGACTTAGCGGCGATGGCCAAAAATGCCGGCCTGAAGCCGATGGTTTTCAATGACGGGATTTATTATGACAATAACACCAGTTTCGGGACTTTTGACAAGGATTTGATCGTCTCTTATTGGACAGCTGGCTGGGGCGGGTATGATGTCGCAAAGCCAGAATTTTTGACTGATAAGGGTTTGAAAATCATGAATACTAATGACGGTTGGTATTGGGTTTTAGGTCGCGTGGACGGCGATCTCTATAGTTACAAAACGGCGCTAGCTAGTTTAGCAAGTAAAAAATTCACTGATGTACCAGGCGCTTCGAGTGCCGTGTCGATTATTGGCAGTGTGCAGGCAGTTTGGGCGGATGATCCGAGTGCACAGTTAGACATGTCGGCGCTGTTGAAGTTGATGGATCAATTTTCGACAGCCTATGCACCTTACTTAGTTCGCCCAGCCGATTACAGTAAAGTTGATGCCGCCATCGCTGCCGTGCCGCGGCAACTTAATCAGTACACCGAAGCATCAGTTGCTAAACTTGATGCAGCGTTAAATGCTGTTGTCCGCGGTAAAAAGGCAACCGATCAGGCATTGGTTGACGGCTATGCCCAGACCATTACTGTCGCTATCAAGGCACTGCAACTGCGGCCAGCCGATTACACAAAGGTTGATGCCGCCATTGCAGCTGCAAAGAAACTTGACCGGTCACACTATCAAGATCTTAGTGGCGTTGATGCGGCGCTTGCTGCTGTTAATCGTAATCTCAACATCACCCAGCAAGCCCAAGCTGATACCATGGCTGCCAAGATCACAGCTGCCATCGCTGCGTTGGTTCTGAAGCCGGGGCCGCAACCCGATCCAAGGCAACAGCAAGTTCCAACAAAAACCATTGTGAATCCAGACCGGTACTTACCAAAAACGGCAGAAGCTTCCGGGTGGGGATTGATGCTAGCCGGGCTTGCCACGATTTTGGGTGTCATTAGCATTGTTTTCTTTTGGCGGCAACATCGCATGGCCGTCTAATTCCTGACAATAACCGAAAATACGGCCCGCTACGCATCTTTTGCGCAACGGGCCGTTATGGTGTTGTGCGCCAACACCATTTCATAGTGTCACGCAAGGATTTGATGAAATTGTGATGTCATTGAGATGATTGTGGTTGTTTTGACAACTACCTCGTCAGCATTTACCCGCAAAATAATCGGCTAGTAAGGTTCCGTCTTGTTATTTAGTTTAATTGAGCCGCAAGTTTACAAAATAAAGGTCAGCGGTCTAGATAGGTACTGTATAATGAACTTGAAAACGACGAAAAAGCAGCGCAAAGGCAAATTGGTTAGAAAACGGCGTATTAGCGGACATGAATGAGATGATGGGGTGTTCATCATGGGGTTCAGAGGTTTAACATGCGGATTTCTGATCTGAAGCGCTTGTTTAAAAAAGGAGTGGGCATTTTGACAGAACCATTATTTTTAAAACCATACTTCAATCCTAAGATATGGGGCGGCCGCAAACTCGAAACTGAGTACGGCTTTAACATTCCAGACGGTAAAATCGGTGAGGCTTGGATCATCTCAGGTCATCCGCATGGTCCGGCGACCATTGAAAACGGTCCATTGAAGGGTAAAACCCTTCGCGAGGCGTGGCATGAAGATCCCGCTTATTTTGGTCCACAACATAGTCAGGAGTTCCCATTGCTCGTGAAGATTCTCGATGCTGAAGCTAGTTTAAGTGTTCAGGTTCACCCTGACGATGCTTATGCTGCGGCCCACGAAGCAAAAGGCGAACTCGGTAAGACTGAATGCTGGTACATCCTGAAGGCAGATCCAGGGGCTTATTTGATCTATGGGCATCACGCCAAAACGCATGAACAGCTCAAAGAAATGATCGAAGCCGGCGATTGGGAGCACTTGTTGCGGAAATATCCAGTCAAGACTGGCGACTTTGTGTATGTTCCAAGCGGCACGATACATGCTTTAAACAAAGGCATCGTGGCATTGGAAACCCAACAAAGTTCCGATACGACTTATCGGCTTTACGACTACGATCGGAAAGATGATCAAGGTCACAAGCGTGAGTTGCATATTAAGCAAAGCCTTGATGTGACGACCGTTCCTTTCCATGACCCGAAGCTTGATATCACCAAAGAACAAGTGACAGGCGGGCAAATCACCACGTTTGTTAAACCGCCGCTGTCACCGCATTTTGCCGTTTATCACCTTGATGTTGATGGCACCATGACGTTCACCCAACAAGCACCTTATACCAATGTAACAGTACTTGACGGTGACGGGACCTTTTCTGCAGACGGGAAGAATTACCCGATCAAAACAGGCGATAGTTTCTTGATTCCCAACCAGATCAAGACTTGGGCATTCACGGGCAAATTGGCAATCGTCACTTCTACTCCAGGGGTAGACGCATAAAGTTGCGGATCATCAGGTGCCCAACATATTCATAAAGACAAAAGTTATCCCTCGGCAGGTTTTTAGACCATCGAGGGATTTTTTTGTTACTGGTGTGATTAAATGGCTGTTAAACAAAAAATTAGAACGTAATGAGAACGCTTTCTTATCGAAATAATTATTTTCTTGATTTGGTCTAATTATGGAAATGTCTGTTATCGCTTAATTCATGATTTCAATTTCTTTTTTTAACGAAAATTGGTACATGTTGTCATTTTGAGAACCTGTAAGTCGTTAAAAATAAAAATAAGTCGCATGTATTGACTTCACGAACTGGGAACGCATACACTACAAGTGGTTGGTACCACGTGGAGGTGAGATGATGGAAAAGGTTCCGTTGACGAAACAGCTGGTAGATCAGCTGGAAACGTTCATTAAGGAAAAACTTCAGCCCAACGATAAGCTGCCGTCCGAGCGGGATCTCAGCGAGTTGTATCAGGTCAGTCGCAACACAGTTCGTGCTGCCTTGAACGAATTGTTCTTGCGCGGTTTCATTTATCGAAGCACTGGTAAAGGTACATTTGTTGCAGAACGATTTGATGAGCGAACCGATGTCAGTGGGTCCTACAGTTTCACTAAACAGATGTTGGCAATGAACCGTAAACCAGTGACTAGGATCCAACGTTTAGAAAAAATTGCGGCACCCGCCAAAATTGCCAAGCGCATGCGCATCGAACCAGGCACGCCCGTTTACGTCCTTGATCGATTACGAATCGCTGACACGTTACCGATGATGATTGAGCGCAGTTACTTACCTGCTAACACTGTGCCAGGTCTTAATCAGGAAGCACTATCAAAAACGCCATTATACGATTGGCTGGAAGGCCATTATGGCATTCACATTGTTTCAGTCGATGAAGCGTTTTTTGCTGGATTAGTCACGCCGGAAGATGCTGAACAACTTCGAGTTGCACCAGCGTCAGCCTGTTTGAACATTCGGCGAACAACTTTTGCCGATACCGGCGAGATTGTTGAATACACCTTGAGTGTGGCTCGCGCGGATCAATTTGTTTATCACGTACATCACGTTAATCACTAGATAATAAAGCATAAGCCAGTCCGGCTTAGGGGCTGGCAAGCAGGTTTCCAATAGGAGGATGAAGAATATTGTTCGAAAAAACAACTGAAGAACTAACCAAGTTAGGTGCACAAATTACAACTGCTGAAATCAAACAGCAGCCAGAACTATGGCAAGAAGCATTTGATAACTATACCAACGCCAAGGAAAAGATCACGGCCTTTTTGGATCAGGTGACGGCCGCAGCTAATGGCAAAACCGTTCGCGTTATTTTCACAGGTGCCGGTAGTTCACAATATGTTGGTGACACGGTGACGCCATACCTACGCGCGCATGGTGATCGCAGCAAGTTCGAATTTGAATCAATTGGGTCAACTGATATTGTGTCCGCACCTTACGATTTTCTGGAAGCAGACACGCCGACCATTCTGGTTTCCTTTGCTCGTAGCGGCAACTCACCGGAAAGTTTGAAAACTGTTGAACTGGCTGAACAAGTTGTTCACAACCTCCATCAAATCAGCATTACCTGCGCACCGGAAGGCCAATTGGCCAAGAAGTCTGAAACGGAAGACAAGACTTTGTTGCTGTTACAGCCAGCTGGTTCAAATGATAAAGGCTTTGCCATGACAGGAAGTTTCTCTTGCATGACCTTGAGTGCCTTGCTGGTATTTGATACCGCCAGTGACACGGATAAGAGCAAGTGGGTGAAAGCCATTGCGGCAATGGGACAAGAAGTTGTGGCGCGTGAAGCGGAAGTTCAAAAAGTGCTTGACCTTGATTTTGATCGTATCGTCTATCTTGGCTCTGGCAGTCTTGGCGGCTTGACCCGCGAAACTCGCCTGAAGGTGCTTGAACTAACAGCCGGCAAGTATGCCACCATGTTTGACACTTCCATGGGCTTCCGTCATGGTCCAAAGAGTTTCCTAGATGACAAGACTTTGTTGTTCGACCTCGTTAGCAACAATGCCTACACCCGTCAATATGATATCGATGTCCTTGAGGAAGTTAAGGGTGACGGTATTGCTAAATCCGTGATGGCAGTGGGCACCAAGCAAGATCAGAACTTCTCAGGCGATGCCTTCTATTTTGAAAATGGCCTTAAAGATCTTCCAGAAGCTTATCAGGCTCTCCCAGATGTCATGTTCGCCCAGACTGTAGCATTGCTTGCTTCGATCAAAGTTGGCAACTTGCCTGACACACCATCACCAACCGGCACCGTTAACCGAGTTGTTAAAGGCGTGACCTTGCACGATTACGCTGGTAAAGAATAGAGCGTGAACTGGCACCAAGCAGCATCAACGAGCAAGTTTAGAGGAGGCAAAAGAGTTCATGAGTTACTACATTCACGCTGCAAAGTTTTTTCTCAAAAATGTGACTGAAATTGGTGGTTATCTAGAAGTCACCGATGATGGCAAGTTTGGCGAGTATCTGCCGGAAACAGCTAAGCCAGATGGCGATATTGTTGAACAATCCGGCAAATTGATTGCTCCAGGTTTAGTCGATACCCATATTCACGGGTTGTTAGGGCATGACGTAATGGACAACGATTGGGATGGCATTGAGACAATGAGCAAAAACTTGCTCAAAGCTGGTGTCACCAGTTGGCTGCCAACCACATTGACCGGTTCATTTGATCAACTCAATGAGGTTTGCAAAACGATTGCCGCACATGCTGGCGATGAAAGCGGTGCGAAGATTCAAGGCATTTATTTTGAAGGCCCATACTTTACGACCAAGCATAAAGGGGCACAGAATCCGAAGTACTTCAAAAATCCAAGTGAGCAAGAATACGATGCTTGGCAGACGTCCGCTGATGGCTTGTTGAAGAAAATTGCGATTGCCCCAGAACGTGAGGGTGCTGCTGACTTCACTCGGTATGCCACCGCAGACGGCACGGTGGTGGCTTTGGGCCATAGTGATGCCACCTTTGAACAGGCGAAAGCTTGCATCGAAGCCGGTGCAACCGTCTTTACACACACTTTCAATGGTATGAGTCCTTTGAGCCATCGCAAACCTGGTATGGTCGGAGCAGCGATGTATCTGCAAGGCGTTGATGATGAGCTTATCTGTGATGGTCATCACGTCCGTCCTGAAGTGGCCACCACCTTGATTCGACTGAAAGGCGCTGAACATATCGCATTGATTACCGATTGCATGCGCGCGGGGATGATGCCTGATGGCGATTACGTCCTTGGCGAATTCCCAGTTTATGTCAAAGACGGGATGGCGCGGATGAAAGATGGCGACAGTCTGGCGGGTTCAGTTCTTGAATTGAAAGATGCGCTGACCAATCTCCTTGCTTGGAACGCCGCAACACCAGAAGCAATTATTCGAATGGCTTCTCAAACACCGGCTGCTTCTTGCAATATCGACGATCAATGCGGCAGTATTTTACCTGGCCGATCCGCTGATTATCTAGTTTTGGACGCTGATCTCAAGCTCGAAGCCACCTATCTTGATGGGAAATTAGGCTATCAAGCTGAGGCATGAAAGCTTTCCTGACACAAAACCTTGTGAAATAAGGTGTCAGTGTGTGACACTTAAATATGGCAGCATAAGCTGTTATGAATGAAAGGAGGCCAGCGCTACATGACGACCTTTTCGATCGATCATGAGTTTATGTTGGACGGTCAGCCGTTCAAGATTCTGTCTGGCGCGATTCATTACTTCCGAGTCCATCCCAGTGATTGGTATCACAGCCTTTATAACTTGAAGGCACTGGGATTTAACACGGTAGAAACCTATGTCCCTTGGAATCTGCACGAGTACAACGAAGGTGACTTTGATTTCAGCGGGATTCTCGACATTGAACGCTTTCTAAACACCGCAAAGGATCTTGGCTTATACGCCATCGTTCGACCATCCCCTTACATCTGCGCAGAATGGGAGTTCGGCGGGTTTCCAGCATGGCTGTTAACGAAAAAGATGCGCTTGCGAACCGACGATTCTGCCTATCTGCAAGCGATTGACCGTTACTACACAGCTTTAATGCCTCATCTTGTGGGTCATCAAGTCACGCATGGTGGCAATGTCATCATGATGCAAGTGGAAAATGAGTACGGTTCATATGGCGAAGACAAGGACTATCTTGCCGCCGTGGCCGAACTTATGAAAAAGCATGGCGTTGATGTCCCCCTTTTTACCTCGGATGGTCCCTGGCCAGCAACCTTGAACGCTGGCAGCATGGCCGACGCTGGTATTTTGACTACCGGCAATTTTGGCTCACGTGCCGACATGAATTTCGATCGGTTGGCGGCCTTCAATCAAGCTCATGGGCATGATTGGCCGTTGATGTGTATGGAATTTTGGGACGGCTGGTTCAACCGCTGGGGCGAACCGATCATTCGCCGCGACCCAGAAGAAACTGCCGAGGACTTGCGAGCGGTGATCCAACGCGGCAGTGTCAATCTCTACATGTTCCACGGGGGAACTAATTTTGGTTTTATGAACGGTACCTCAGCTCGCAAAGATCATGATCTGCCGCAAGTGACTTCCTACGATTACGATGCACCATTGAATGAGCAAGGCAATCCAACGCCAAAGTACTTTGCCATTCAGAAAATGATCCACGAAGTCTTGCCATCGCAGGCCCAGACAACACCACTGGTCAAGCCAGCGATGACGCAGGCGGACAATCCGTTGACGGCGAAAGTGTCATTATTCTCAGTACTTGATCAGCTAGCTCAGCCAGTAGCCGCACCTTATCCGCAGACACAGGAGTTTCTTGGCCAATACACCGGTTATACGTTGTATCGGACAAACCCGCTGATCAGTGGTACCGATAAAGGCACGCCGGCTAAGTTGCGCGTGATTGATGCCCGTGATCGGGTTCAAGCCTTCTTTGATGGCAAGTCGCTAGCAACACAGTATCAAGAGGCCATCGGCGATGACATCCTGCTCCCAGAAGTTGAAGGCCGCCATCAACTAGATCTGTTGGTCGAAAACATGAGCCGCGTCAACTATGGCTCAAAAATCGAAGCGATTACCCAGTTTAAGGGGATTCGCACCGGTGTCATGGTAGACCTCCATTTCATTAAGGACTACCTGCAATACCCACTTGACTTGAACAAGGCGCCGCAACTTGATTTCACCGGCGATTGGCAAGCAGGGACACCCGCTTTTTATCAATATGGGTTTGATGTGGTGAAACCACAGGATACGTATCTTGATTGTCGTGGATTCGGTAAAGGAGTGATGCTGGTCAATGGTGTTAACATCGGCAGATTCTGGGAGAAGGGGCCAACGTTGTCACTATATGTGCCAGCCGGGTTGCTTCACACCGGGCACAATGAGGTCATTGTTTTTGAAACCGAAGGCCAATATGCCGAGGCGATAAACTTGGTTGACCACCCAATATTTAAGGAACTGAACACAGAGGAGGAATAAAAATGGCTATTATTGCAGCACGTATTGATGGTCGCTTGGTCCATGGCCAAGTTGCCAATCTCTGGACTACTAAGCTCGGCGCAACGCGGATTATGGTCGTGGACGAGGCCGCATCAAAGAGTGATATCGACAAGAGCGGATTACGGATGGCAACCCCAGATGGTATTCGCCTGTCTGTTCTCGATGTTGCCACAGCAGCAAACCACATTTTGAATCACAAATATGATTCACAAAAGGTTTTCATTGTGGCAAAGCGGCCGGAGACATTCCTCGCATTGGTGAATGCAGGTGTTCCGATCACCGACTTGAACGTTGGTAATATGTCTCAAACTGATGAAACCCGTTCAATCACGAAGTCCATCAACGTGGTGGACGCTGACGTTGACACATTTAAAGAACTTGATGCAAAAGGGGTTCATCTCACAGCGCAAATGGTTCCAGGCGACACAGCAGCGGACTTCATGTCCCTGCTCAAAAAAGGATAGGGGGAGTCAAACATGATTGCATGGTGGCAAATAGCACTTTTAACATTATATGCAGGCTATCAAATTCTTGATGAACTGCAAATTTATTCAGCCATGAGTTCACCAGTTTTCGCCGGCTTAATTTCCGGCTTGGTTATGGGCGATATGAAAGCCGGTCTGTTGATCGGTGCATCCACACAGTTGATGGTTCTTGGGGTCGGCACATTCGGTGGTGCATCTAAAATTGATGCCAACTCTGGTACCATTCTCGCAACGGCATTCTCCGTTAGCGCCGGCATGAAGCCAGAAGCAGCGGTTGCTGCGATTGCGGTTCCTGTTGCAAGTATCATGATTCAAACTGATATTCTTGCTCGATTCTCGAACACTTTCTTTGCTCATCGGATTGACAAGATGGTTGATCAAAATAACTACAAAGGTATCGAACGTTACTTCCTTGCTGGCGCGCTTCCGTGGGCACTGTCACGGATGATTCCAGTTGGCTTGGCTTTAGCATTTGGCGGCGGCTTCGTTACCGACCTTGCCCATGTTTTGAATACCAGTTGGAAATGGTTAGGCGATGGCTTGGCAACAGCTGGTGCCGTCTTGCCTGCTGTCGGGTTTGCCATTCTGTTGCATTACCTGCCACTTAAGAAACACTTCCCATACCTCATTATGGGCTTTGTTTTCACCGTGCTGTTCACGACACTGTTTGGCAGCGTTCAGACCTTGGGTACCGCAGTTGCTGGGGTAGCTAAAGGGTTCACTGCTTCCTTCAACGGTTTGTCCATGCTTGCTATGGCATTGATTGCGTTTGCCTTTGCTGCAATCAGCTATCAACAAACAACAAAGCTGCACGATATCGCAGTTGGCAATGGTAATACAGATGCAGCGTCAGGCACAGCTGCAAACAAGACTAATGAACAGGGGGAAATCACCGATGATGAACTCTAATAAACCTACGTACAAATTGACCGATAAAGATTTCCGGCAGATTAACCGGCGCAGCCTGTTCGGCTTCCAGTTGGGTTGGAACTACGAACGGATGCAAGGTTCGGGTTATCTTTACACCATTTTGCCGCAATTGCGCAAAATCTACGGTGATGGCACACCAGAGCTCAAGAAAGTCATGAAAACCCACACCCAGTTCTTCAACACGTCAAACTTCTTCAATACCATCATCACTGGGATTGATTTGGCTGTCGAAGAAAAAGAAGGGATTGCTGGCGAAGAAACTGTTGCCGGGATTAAAACCGGTTTGATGGGGTCCTTCGCTGCTATCGGTGATTCAATCTTTGCTGCCTTGATTCCAGCTATTTTCGGGGCGATTGCTGCACAAATGGCAACGCAAGGCAACCCAGTTGGGGTCTTCATCTGGATCGCTGCTCAAATTGCCGTCATGGTATTTCGTTGGAAGCAATTGCGAATTGCTTATAACGAAGGGGTTTCGTTGGTCACAACAATGGCGCATCGATTGGCTGCTTTGACTGACGCTGCTACCTTGATGGGTGTCTTCATGGTTGGTGCCTTGGTCGCAACCATGATCAATGTTAAGATTGGTTTTGCGCCGAAGATCGGCAGTGTACCATTGGATTTCCAGAAATACTTTGACTTGATCATTCCAAAACTGCTTCCAGCCTTGATTGTTGGCGCGGTTTACTGGTTGCTTGGTCGTAAGCATATGACCTCAACCCGGGCGATTTTCATCGTATTGATCGTTTCGGTGCTGCTGTCGGCACTCGGTGTCATTGCTAAGGGTTAATTTGGTATCAGAAACGTTTTAAAGGAGTCTTTCGATATGAGTAAATTAGTTTTGATTAGTCACGGGCAACTGTGTGAGGAGCTTAAGAAGAGCGCTGAAATGATCATGGGTCCCCAAGACGATATTACCACCGTTGCACTGTTGCCAAATGAAGGTCCGGAAGATTTTCAGGCCAAGTTTAAAGCTGCTGTAGAGGGGCAAGACGATGTTGTCGTCCTTGCCGACCTTAAAGGCGGCACGCCGAATAACGTCGCAGCCCGTGTCTTGGCTGAAGGCGGCAAGTTCGACCTGTATTCTGGCATGAACCTGCCGATGGTCATCAGTTTCCTGAATGCCCAGATGTTGGACATGAAGCCAGATCTGATCGGCGATGGTAAGGCTGGCATTGCTTATATCAATGACATTGTGAAGCATTAATCAGCCAAAAGGTTCTTGGAAAGCTCGTGTCGAGTTGTGACACGGGCTTTTTCTGTACGCCAATTGCTTGACTGAAAGTGTGATAATTTGCTGTTCTATTAAGTTAGTAAGGGTCAATTGTCACTAAATCAAAATACTTCTGAAATTGACTTGGGTCGACAAAACCAGTCTGAGCTTGCATCGTGTTTAGCATGCCAGTTGTCATGGCTGTCTTCAAGATTGTTTCATCTGAGTTTTGATCGTGGATACCCATCGCGAGTCCTGCTAAAGTTGCATCGCCTGATCCGACTGGATTGACGACATTGATCTTAGGAATGCCAGCGTGGTAGAACTTGCTATTGTGCTTGACGAAGGCACCATCTGCACCAAGTGAGACGACAATCCACGAAACACCGTTGAAGATTGGTTCTTGCAGATTTTGCTTGAGAGCTGCGTAATCTTTCTTATTAATCTGACGCTTAAGCAAATCACTTAATTCTTCGTCATTTGGTTTAATCAGAAGTGGTTTCAAGGGTGCACCAAGCGCGTTTTTTAGTGTTGCTCCGGACGTGTCTAATAATACTTGGACACTTTGTTTTTCAGCGTGAGCAATCATTGAGGTGTAATAGGTCGGTGGCAATCCTTGCGGCATAGAGCCTGAAATTGTCACCAGATCTGCATAGGCCAACAAAGTATCAAAATGGGTTAAAAAACGATTTGCGTCATCTTGTGAAAGCATTGGTCCAGCTTCGAGAATTTCAGTTTGATTGCCACTGTCATGCAAAATAGCAATAGAACTGCGAGTTTCGGCATCAATCGTCATAAAATCGTGTTTGATACCTTCTATATCGAGTTGGTGCTGTAGCCATTGTCCAAAATAACCGCCAATAAAACCAGTTGCGGTAATATCGTGATTGAGTTGATGAATAACTCGAGAAACATTTAGTCCTTTACCACCGGCAGTTTTTCGCACATCTGTAGTTCGATTAATAGTATCAATGGCTAGATGCTCAAGTGGGTAGGATACATCGATGGAAGGATTCAAAGTAACCGTTAAAATCATACGCTTGCCTCCATAGCACAAAAGTCGACTCAATTTGGAATCGACTTTTGTTTTGATTGGATGATTAGTCGGTGATCAGCCGCGTGACTTCCCGCCAGAAACATTGACCGTTTGGCCTGTCATGTAGCTTGAGCGATCGGACAAGAAGTAGGTAACTAGATCGGCCACTTCAGAAAGTTTGCCACTACGTCCTAATGGAATAGTTGATGTTTTGGCATATCCTGCGCGTAATTGTTCAACCGTTTGGTGGCGAGAGTATGCTAATCCTTCTTCATAAGAGAGTGTTCGTAATCCGGTTGCTTCAAGGACCCCAGGAGCCACACCAATCATGCGGACATTGTATTGGCCAAGTTCCTTAGCCCAAGCACGCGTAAAGCCATTAATAGCACCTTTAGTGCCTGAATAGATACCAGCACCTTGTGATCCTTCCAGTCCAGATTCAGAAGACATGTTGACGATAACGCCTTTATGCTGTTTCACCAGCTCTTTGACAATAATTGAGGAGCAAAGCCAAACACTTTTGACATTAATCGTAAACATTTTATCGAAATTAGCCTCATCAATGACATATTGGCCGTCCGGTTCATTGGGATCAGTTAAGATACGGGGAATATTGATGCCAGCATTATTAACCAAGCCGTCGATCGCACCAAACTTTTCTTTAGCGGCCGCGACCATATGCTCGACCTGATCTCGCTTGGTCACATCGGTTTCAACAAAGAGCAGGTTGTCATCTTTGAATTTACCTTCCTTAAGGTCTGCATTGACGACTTTTGCGTGATTATTAATGAGATCCTTAACAATAGCGTCGCCAATACCTGATGAGCCACCTGTTACAACGAAAACCCGATCATCAATATTCAACCAATCTTTAGCCATAATATAATTCCTCCTAAAATATAAATTGACTATTTACTCAGCAATTTAGTTTTTACTTTGTCTTGGTATCGGTGACATACAGACGCTGACGCTTATACGCGATGTATGTGTAAGCAAATGCACTGATAAACAGGATGCCGATGACCAAGAATCCGAGACTAACCTGGCCAGTAAAACCTTTTGTCAGCAGATAGGTGATTGGCGAACCTGCTTGGTCCAGCGATGAAACCTCTTTACCTTTGGCCAATAAATTCGTTGCATGACCTAAGGCAATTTCGAGTGGGTACATCTGATTTGAAATCCAAATCGTGATAAACATGATAACTGAACCCGAAATCAAAGTTCTAAAAATATTGCCTTTATGAACGCCGGTTGCAATCGCAATAAAGAAGCCAATTGTTGCCAAATCGCCAAAAGGTAATACTTTGTTTCCTGGCACAAGAATTGCGATCAACAGCGTGATGGGAACGAATAGTAAACCAGCGGCTATGACGTCTGAGTTGCCTAGTAGCAAAGCAGGGTCCATCCCAATGGTGAAGTTGCCACCTTTGAAATGTTTGTCCATAATCACTTTTGCGCCTTTTGATATTGGAATGAGACCTTCCATGATGAACTTGACAACGACTGGCATGAGAACCATAACAGCCGCCATTTGAATGCCTAATTGTAATGATTTGCCAACTGGGAACTTCGCAAGTAGTCCAATGATGACCCCGAGAATGGCACCAATAATGGAAGGTTGGCCTAAGACGCCGAACTTTTCCTCGACGGTTTTGGAGGTGATGGTAATTTTGTTCAATCCTGGAATGTGTTCGATTAAATCATCGATTGGTTTAGCAAAAATCCCCATATAGGCTGATGTACCATGTGGAATAGAGATGCCTTCCAAACCGAAAAAGTTATCCGTGACAGGCCTAAAGATATCGCCTAACTTGTACGCAATGGCGGCATGAATACAGATAGCGACGATGCCCCAAGTGAAACTACCAGTTGCGATTTGAACAATAGCGCCTGTGAAAGCCATATGCCAAATATTCCAAATATCGACGTTGACAACTTTTGTTAATCGGGTGAGTAGCATGACAACGTTTACTGCAATGGCAATTGGAATCGCAATGAGTCCCATTGCAGAAGCCCAAGCCATTGGGGAAGTACCTGGCCAGCCAATATCAACAACACTCAATCCTAAGTTGAAATTCTTTGCCATCGCTTCAGCAGCCTTACCCAAATTATCTGTCAAAAGCGAAATGACTAAGCTAATGCCGACAAACCCAATCCCAATTGAAATGCCGGCGCGCAGTGACTTGCCAACACCTTGCCGTAAACAGATGCCCAATATGAAAATAATAATGGGAATCATGACGCTTGGTCCCAAATCAACAATGTACTGTATGACTTGCATTTTCTTACCTCCTGAAAGAAGTTAAAACAAAACAGACAATGATGCTTCAAACAGCAATCTATGGCTTGAAGCTGATACGGGGTAGGAACTAACATGTTTGGAGAAGATGCAAGGACAATGAATTAATTGAAAGCGATTCAGATGATTTATGAAAGCCCTTACACGAATGATGATAAACACTTTTTTAGAAAATGCAAGTCTATATTTAAAAAATAGTTCCGGTATAGACCCATAAAACAAGCTTTTCTCGGAACATTAGGCTATTTAGCTGACGAATATATTTGATAATCAAGAAAGCGCTTGCACAAATTGAAATTAACGACTATGATGTCCTTTGAAAGCGATTTGGAACATGGAGCGTGATCTAAATGGCACTATTAGACAGAAATTTGATTCATCGGAATGTTACTTTTTCAGATTCGGATAACGCCTTGAAAATGATGGCAGAAGCTATGGTTGCTCAGCATTTTGTGAAGCCATCTTTTGTTGAGGCGGTTATTAATCGAGAACACCAATTTCCAACAGGACTTCCCACCGGTGGCATTACAGTGGCGATACCTCATGCAGATTGGACAAATGTTCATAAAGGCACCATCTCGGTCGCAACGCTTAAAAACCCGGTTGCGTTTAAGAATATGGGCGATCCAGATGAAACGCTCAATGTACGGTTAATCTTTATGCTTGCGGTCGATGAACCACATGCTGAGGTGAAGCTGTTGCAGGATCTAATGGGGATTGTGCAGAATCAAGCGACACTTCAAGGGCTACTGGATGCGAAAGATGATGACAGTTTATACAACCGATTAGAAAGCATGTTTCGCGATGTGACGGTTGGTACAGGGAAAAAGGAGTCTTCAAAATGAAAAAAATTATTGTCGCGTGTGGATCCGGTATTGCAACATCAACAGTTGCACGTAATGCACTTGAAGAAAAGCTGAAAGAAAAAGGCATTGATGCCACACAGGTATCAATGGATCAAACTTCGATTCCCCAGCTTCGATCTAAGGCTGATCAATTTGACTTGGCCATTACTACAGGCAAATTCACTGAAGATATTGGCGTGCCGATTCTGAATGGTCTGCCTTTCTTAACCGGCATTGGCGAAGATGCGCTGGTTGAAAAAGTTATTGATGTCCTTGATTTAAAGCCGAAAGCTTAATCATGTTGAATTGCCACACAAACATGGTATGATCGGATAGAAATGTTTGATTGTACTTTTTAATAAATCAGGTTAGTCGTTTAGTTTATGATGTGGTAGCGTCAAAAACTAAAAAGAGGGATAGCCCTCTTTTTTTTTATGATTGAAAATGTGAAACTGTGATCGTTTACTTAGAGTGGGAGGTGTTTATGTTTGAAATATTTTGGTGTGACGCTTGCATCCACTGAAGCTACGCATATCACCCGTGACAACTTTTACGAGCCCCTCGATTTAACGATTAGAAAGCGGCTGCTATTTAATTATGCTTTAAAAAATCGGCGCTGGATCAAAGTCAACGGCTTTTTGAGACGCCCCGGGGAGTGGCTAAACGAGAAGGAAGCTTTTGAGGTGACAAGCTTAACGTCACGCATGCCACTGGAACAACTTCAGCGACGGTATCCAGATTATTATCCAGTGATCAATAAATCTCGCTGGTTAAGTCATCGTGATGAGGCGCAGCGGCTTTTTGATGCGTTTATTCCGAAAGTGAAGCGACGCAAACGCGCACGCTATGATGATGAAATCGCAGAATTTTGTCATGATAACGGTTTTGTTCAAATCGAGTCACTCCGAACGCACGCAGCCAGAGGGGCTGGCGCTTATGTGATGGTCCTAGACGATTATCTGTCGGTTTATTTTAGTGTTGTCCCTAATGTTGCGAGCTCAATTATCGCTCACTGGGATGCATTGTTGGATTTAGATGCCATTCAATCACTAGATACGTTGCCTATCGATGCCTTCAAGGCACTGGATACCACACGGATCTTCGTAAAAACAACTGAGAAACGCAACCTTGAAAAACTCAGAAGCAAATTAGAGGATCTTGTGCCATATCGATATGCCCTCAATCAATCATCACCGGACATACCGGGAATGGGCGGTACTCAAGATACTAACTTAGCGCTATTTCCTAAGGGTGTTGAAGTACACGATGCCATGGGCGGGTATGAGTTGTTCGAGTATGACTTAGCCCGCGAACTGAATGTTCGACCGCGAACAGATGATCATTAGTTATTTGTCACGCAAAAACAAACCCCACTAGCTAATATTGTTGGTTTAACCACCAAAAATTAGCTGGTGGGGTTTTGTCATGTCGAAACACTTAGCTGGCCGTCATTGTCATCTCGGACCACCGAAAGTGAGTAGAAGCTAGACAATTTGAACGCATGTATCCAAGCTTAAATTCTTTTGAATTGATATCAATAACAGTACAATAAAGAAAATCAATCCTAAGTTGAAGGTGGGACCTATATGGGCGACAAGTCTGCAATAATTGAACTTATAAAAAATCAAATTACTGCTAAAACAACACAACTAACGACTGATAATATTCAAAAAATAACTAATGATATTCAAAGCTTACTTAAAATTCTCAATGACTTAGCAACAATTGAATTTGTTGCTACATCCTCAGTAACACAGGAAGATGAGACGGCAGCGTTCACAACTGGTCAAGATAGGACACAGGCTGAAGAAAGACCAATAGCGGTTGCTGAGGTCAAAGACGATGTTGAGCCAGTTACAAGTGAGCAGGTGCCAGCCGCCTCCACCGAGGCAACCTCTGAGAAAGAAGTGTCATTCTTTTCTGAACATTGGTTGGATCAGCGTCACGCATACATTGGCCGGTTTCACCTTGATTTAAATGGTGGGCATGTCGGTCCGATTAAGGTATCAGAGAGTAAGCTACATAAAATGGCAAATGCGCCGACAAATGGAGATTGGGTTAAGGCCGAGGAGATTAAGGACGACGAGCTGCTGCGCTACAAAATTACCACGCTGAAACGCGATCCCTTGCCGACCGAAATTGTTCGGCTGCAATTTTTACCGGCTGTCTATCGACAAGATGTCAAACGCTGGTATATTGAGTTTCAATCGCCTGAGCACGAAACTACCCAGCAATTGTTGCTCGGTGACTACGATGTGCTCTCATTCAAGCTGAAGCCAGGCGATTATATTGACTATGCTTACCGGCGGGGGCAAGAAATTGATGGCAAAATCGTTTGGAAGTACACGGCATCTGCTGTAGTCGCTACCCGAATGAAACGCCAATTTGCCAAATCGGCACTAGAAGCGTCGGCAGAAACAAAGCCTAGTCAGCCAGCGCCAGCCAAGAAGAAGGTCAGCGTGGCACCTGTGCGGCAACTACGCCAGGTTTTCGCCGATAAGTCACTGTTACTCGTTTGCATTGAAAACTCCGCCATGCCGCGCAAGGTGAAACGGCATGTTGAAGACCGTGGCGGCAAGCTCATTCTCTCGCCGCGATCAGATTCGAACGCCATGTTGAAGAAAAAGGTTCAAAAGGCCGACATGGTCATTGTGACCACCGATTTTGTTGATCATGGACAGATGTATGCTGCTAAAGACGAGGCTAAGCGAATTGGCAAACCGATTTGGATGGCAAAGAATACCAATGAGCGAAACATGTTGCAATGGTATAAACGTCATTTTGGCACGCAAACGGCGGATCAAGAGATTGAGCAGGCGGCTGAATAAGGGGTGCTGTATAACGGGACAAGAAAATGCCCATTTTCAGGTTGTGACGTGTGATCGTCGCCTGAAAACGGGCATTTTTCTTAGAAGAGTGTGGCTGTTGGTGATTTGGCCTTGCGGGACTATTTTGGAACAGGTGCTTCTTGCTGATGCCAAGTGGCGTAAATCGCGAGTATTCGATCTAAGGCCTCTTTGAGTAATGGCCGTGGCATGCCAATATTCAGCCGGACGAAACCTTCACCATCGGCCACAAAATAGCTGCCGACAACACAGGAAAGGTCGCAAGCGGTGAAGAAACGCTTCAACTCGGCTTCATCAGCAAACAGTCGTCGGACATCGATCCAAGCCAGAAAACCAGATTCAGCTGGCATCACCTGCATCTCCGGGATCTCAGCAAGCCGATCGCGTAGATAAACAAAATTATCAGCTACATAGGCGACCATTTCATCTAGCCAAGCGTCACACTTGGTATAGGCTGCGATCAGGGCAGGTATGGCGAAACTGTTCGGTGAAGTGATTGAATTGGCGGCGAATTGTTGCGCTAACCGACCGCGAATCCCAGCGTCAGGAATGACGACATAGGACGTTTTTAACCCGCCTAAGTTGAAGGCCTTATTAGGCGACAAGCACAAAATACTGTGATCGCGAATCGCTGGGCAAGCCTGCCAGATGCTAGTAAAGTGGACGCCGGGATAAACAATATCGCGGTGAATTTCATCGCTCACCAGCAAGACGTGGTGCTGAAGGCAAAGATCACCGACCTGTTCGAGTTCCTCAGCCGTCCAAACACGACCAGATGGATTTTGCGGACTGCAGAGGATGAATACTTTCACATCTGGCCGTGCCATTTTGTCGGCCAGATCTTCAAAGTCAAACACATAGCGGTCATTTTCTAGTTTTAACGGGCTGGTGATGAGCTGTCGCTGGTTGTGCTCAACGGCTTCGGCGAACGGATCATAGGCCGGTGTGTTAATCAGTACACTTTCGCCAACTGCCGTAAAGGCTTGAACAATATAATGCAAGGTTGGCACCGTGCCGTAACTCAATTTCAACCAATCTGCTTCAAGTTCAAGCCCAAAACGGCGCGCGTTCCAAGCAATAACGGTTTCGTTAAACGCATCTGGGATATAGGTGTAACTATAGTCAGAAACTGCGGCGCGGGCCATAACGGCATCGTGAATCGGTGGTGCAACAGGAAAGTCCAGATCAGCCAGATCCATTGGAATCGCGTTAGGCGTTAGGCCGAACTTCTTTGCCAACACACTATCGGCCCATTTGCGCGCGTTACCGGCTTTACGGTCAAAAAGGGTGTCAAACTGACTCATATTCTTGGTCCTCCAGTAACATCAAGTCTTTGCTTGTCTGATTCAGCACCTGTGCACCAGTATCCGTGATTAGAACATCGTCTTCGATACGGACACCGCCGATGCCGGGCAAGTAGGCGCCGGGTTCAATGGTGACTACCATCCCCGGTTGCAAAACCGTTTGACTCTGAGGGTTCAGAATCGGTTGATCGCCGCCTAGTCCGAGACCATGGCCCAATCCGTGGGTGAAACAATCGCCATAACCGGCAGCGGTTAACACGCCACGCGCAATCGCGTCAATCTCTCGCGCTTGCACACCGGGTTTTAAGGCATCAATAGCAGTGAGTTGAGCAGTAAGGACGGCATCATGAACGGCTGAGAGCTCGGGCTGCGGTTCGCCGATTGTGAGCGTGCGTGTCATGTCTGATTGATAATCGTTAAGGACAACGCCAAAATCAATCGTGATCAATTCACCGCTTTTCAGTTGCCGGTCAGTCGCCCGACCATGTGGCAAAGCGCCACGTGGGCCGCTAGCGACAATTGGATCGAAGGCCATGGCAGATGCGCCCGCCTGTAAAGCATAGAAGTGCAGCCATGCATTCAGTTCATATTCGCTGACCCCGGCCCGAATATGCGGTAGCAAATGGGCAAAGACCTGATCTGTGACCATACAGGCAGCCGTGATCGCTTGAATTTCCACGGCATCTTTGACCGCTCGACTTTCAGCCAGCAGGCTATCAGCTAAACTCAACGTCCAATTCTGTGCGGTCAGAGTCTGAAACTCAGGAATGGAGAACCCGGTACTGACAAGTGCGACCCGCCGACATAATTGAGCGCTTAAAAAGCTAACGAGTTCCGGTAAGTATTCGCCTTGCGGTACTTCAATATTGGTAAACCCACTGGTGTCAGCCGCTTCATTGTGATATCGGCCATCGTGAAATTGTAGCGCTTGGGTGGGGGTAACCACCACATACACGCCACTGCCAGGCAAGGCACCAACGTAGCGTTTGCTTTGACGATCGTGCAGCAGTAAGGCGTCAATTGCCTGCATCGTGAGTGCTTGTTGGATTTTTTTCAAATGTGTCATTTTGGCCTCCTATGGGTGCGTTAACTTCTAAGCGCGCTAGATCACGATCTCAAACGCGTTCACTGTCGCAGAAACCTGCACATGAGGACATCAAGCACAATGGGCAAAGTGCGCCCATCGCACTTGAGGCCACTTATGTTACGGTTTCTAAGCGCGCCAGTTCACGCTCTAGAAGTCTAAATCCAGTCCAGCGAGGGTGTCTTCGTCTTCTTTTGAGAAGATGGACTTTTTCGCGGCTTTTTTGGCTTCGAGTTTTAGTTCTGCGCGTTCCATGACCTTGAAAAATGGCCAGTAAAGGGCGACAGCCAGCACGAGTTGGAGGGCGTTGGCGAAGATGGTGCGGTAGTCGCCGTTGGTTAGAAACCCTTCAAGGAAAACGCCGACATATGGTGGATTGAAAATCGGTTTGGCGATCCAGCCCCAGTGCATGAAGAACATCGGTAGCGTGCCAATGATGGCACCACCGAATACATGGGGGATGAACATGATCGGATTGAGAATGATCGGTGCGCCAAACAGGATAGGTTCGTTGATGCCAAATAAGACCGGGAACAACGAAATTTTGCCGATTTTCCGATAGCGTTTGCTCTTCGAGAGCATGCAGGCAACGACGCAGCCGATGGAAATGCCGCAACCGGTGAAACCGAAGAAACTAGAAACAGCACCAGCTGTGTAAAAATGCGGAATGGCTTCGCCGGCGTTCATCGCAGCGATGTTTTCAGCGATAAACGTGACCATAATCGGGCTGGTGATCGGGGAGAAGACCGATGAGTGGATGCCAAAGAAAAACACGGTACAAATCGCAAAGTTGAGCAGTAAGACCGCCCATGGATTGTCCATGCTACCGACCAGCGGCGCCAAGAAGCGGGTTAGAATACTTGGTGGCAGCTCGCCAGCAAAATTCAGGAAGGCAAATCGGCCAGCGATAAATGCGCCACCGGTGATTAAGGTGACTGGAATCAGTTCGAATGAACGGGAGACAAAATCTGGTACCCCGTCAGGCATTTTCAATGTTAGGTGATGGGTTTTGCACCAGTGATAGAGCTCGACTGTCAGCAAGGCCACGATCATGCCGGTGAAAAGTCCTCGAGCACCTAGATTGGTGACGTCTAACTGACCGGTTTTAGTGAACGTTGCGACCATCATCAGGAAAGCAAAACCGGACAAGGTGACACAGCCTGGAATGTAGAGTTTGTAGTGATTGCCTAAGTTGTACGCGATGGATAAACAGGCATACAGACCAATCATGCCGATGGATAACTTCACTGGCAGATCGAACAAGTCAGCATTGCTAGTGATGAAAAGCGAGACAGCATTTTTAGGACCGAGCATGTTAGGCAACGCCGGAATAATCGTGAAAATACTGCCGAGGATGGTGAACGGTGTCATGGCGACCATCCCCGCCTTGATCGCGCTTAGATGACGCTGATTGTCGACCTTGTGTGCGATCGTCATGAAGAAGCGGTTCATGAAAGACTCGAATTGACTGAACATCGTGTAATCCCCTCTCAAAGTCCTACCGATGAAACGTTAGCCAGCGTGCCTTTTTTGATACTTCGCATGGGTCAGCAGTGCTAGTTTCATAACCGTGGCGCCATCCATTTGGCCATACACATCCTTATCAATGACAGCAAATGGAATGTGCCGTGGATCACAGATTTCCCCAATGTAGCCAGTTTTATGACCAATCTGTGGTCCTACCAACACGATGTCATAGTTATCGATTTCTTCTTCAAGACCGTCCACGGGAATCGCGTCGAATTTAAAATCATCTTCGTTTAATTTGTGGCTATCTTTGACCACCTTGGCCATATTTTGCATCAACATATTGGTAGAAAAGCCACCGGCACAGCACAAAAGAATTCGCATCATTATTTTCCTCCTTAGGTTTAGGTACGGCCATTGACCGATACCCTGTCACACATTGGTTTTCGTTGTTTGGGCTTCAAAAATGGTAATCAAAGTTTCAATCAAATCGCGTGCGAGTTGGCTGGTCATGTAGTGATCCTGCGCATGTACCATCAGAAGACTCACCGGTTCCGGCGTCTGATTAGGATCAAACTCGCGGCAAATCATTGCCGTCTGGGCGTTATGAGCGGCAACATCAATCGCCTTAGCCTCAGCCAATAAGCTGCGGGCTTTGGCAAAATCCTGTGTTTGCACCGCCTGCAAGGCCGCAAATGCCTTGGTTTTACTCTCACCGGCATTAGCAATCAACTGCATAATTTCTAATTCTTGGGTCGTTGCCATTGGGGTTAATCTCCTTTAGAGCGCGAGCCAGCCCGTTTAGAAACCGGAGTATAAGCGGGCACAACCGTAATGGTCGGTTTTTGACCATTGCGGTTGTGGTCCTTATACGCAGGTTTCTGGGCTGGAGAGCGCGTTTTATCGGTACCAGACAATCAAAATGAACGAGCTTTCTCCGCTGTTGCCACGGTCAGTCGTCGACACATTGCGGCATATAAAGCGACCATTTGATCCACATCCTGTGCCTGCGCTAACGATTGGGCACAGTGACCATAGCGGCATGGCAGAATTGTGACGACAGTCGGAATGCCAACACCGACTTTATGGGCTTCACCACCGTCAGTACCGCCACCGTTAAACATATCCAGCTGCAGCGGCAGGGAGGCGGTTGCGGCAGTTTCTTTCACAAATTGTTGCAACGTGCGATTAGGTGCCAAGGTGCGGTCAAAGTGCGTCAGGATCGGGCCGCTGCCGACTTGGCGTTGGTTCACTTCGCCGCGTTCACGCGGATTTTGAAAGGTGGCGACATCGACAATAAAAGCGAGGTCAGGTTGAATCAGTTGAGTTGCGGTTTTTGCCCCCCGAATCCCGACCTCCTCATTGCTGGTCGCGGCAAAACGTAAAGTGAACGGTAACTCATCTTCAGCCAATTCCTGCAGCAGGCGTGCGCCGACATAACAGCCCAGCCGGTCATCAAGCGCCTTACCGCCAAAAACGCCATCTGCAGCATACTCAGTGAAGTCAGTCGAAAAAGTGACCATGTCGCCAATGGTGATCCCAAGGGCTTCGACTTCTGCTGCGCTATTGGCACCAACGTCACATAGAATCTGATCAAATGCGGCCAAACTCTCATCCCGAATGACAATGCCCGGCAGTTTTTTGCCAGAAACCGTGGTCACGCGGACGCTTTGCCAATGACTTGCCAGTGGCTTAACGCCGCCAACCACCATCAACCGCAACAGACCTTCAGGCGTTATCGTGCGCACCATATAGCCGACTTCATCCATATGACCGTAAATCATGACCGAAAACGCTGGTTTAACCGTTCGTTTCGTGAAAATCAGTGAGCCGAGGCCATCAGTCTGAACTTTTAGGTCGACAGGCTTTAGATAATCGCGCAAAATGGTGCGAACCTCGCCTTCGTTGGACGCGATTGCATCTGCGTTACTTAGCGCAGCCATCAGTTGTAAATCCATGTTTGCTCTGCTCCTTCCAGTGCCGTGCGTAAAATGTTAATGAATCGGGTGAAATCAGTTTGGTGGACGAGTTGCTCGATGACATCTGGCTGTTGCATTAAGGCTGCTAATTGCGTTGTTAGTGTGCGATGCAACGGTAGCTGATCGCGTTTTAATGCGATTAACCAGACTAACTTAACCGGTCGAGAACTGCCGCCAGCACCATTTGGCAAGACCACCACCGCAACGGCGTTCTTTTCAGCGTTGAATGACAGGGGATGCGGAATCGCAATGCCGTTGTCATAGATGGTTGCTAAAAAGTTTTCCCGCTGCATCACTGATTCGGCATAATCTGACTGACCACAATAAGAAGTCATGGTGGCGGTCAGTGCGAGCAATAACGCGTGATAATCTGCCACCTGACTTGTCTGGAAAAATAACGCCGGTGTTAGTAAATCGACCAACGTGTCAGTATTATTGCTGCGTGCCGCCATTGATAGTTCGTGACGCAGGTTGGCAAAATCCAGATCAGATGCCAATTCATCAATCCGAACGACTGGACAGTCAAACGTCTCGGTTAACTCAGTCACCGTGAACAGTAAATCTGGTTCAAGCTCATGAATTGCAGTGAGTTCATTAAGACCGAATGTCTGGATCACAGCCTCAGGGAAAATGCGGCGCAATCGTAAACACAATAACGTCGCAATCCCGCCGCCAGTGCCACAAAGAACTGCGATCTTATACAGCCGCCGACTCCAAGCCTCGTGTGCCTGTTCGAGCGGGACTAACAGATGAGTAGTCAAATAACCAATCTCGGTTTTTGGTACCGCTATTTGATATTCGCGAGTCAGCCACTGGGCAAATTGGACCGCCCAGTTGAACGCAATCGGGTAGTCACGGGCCAATGGTTCCAGACTTAACCCTGCCAAACTTTGATGTTTCTGCAATCGTCCGATCAGTGCCAACACATGAAAATACATGAGCGACAAAAATTCGGGATGGGTGGCGAAATCAGTTTTGTGCCGCATATCTAAAGCGGTGAAATAAGCTTGCAGTTTTGTTTTCAACAGGTCGTGGTCCAGCCGTGTGGTGAGTTGTTTGTGTTTCGCAGCGAAACTGACGGTCAAAAATTGCCATGCTTCTTCACTAAGCCGACTATCGGCTAATAAGCCAGCAAAAGCCGCTGTCGTTGGCGCAGGCACGGTTGCCTGGCCTTTGACCGCCAGTGACCAACCAACCTCGCCAGCAAACTGCGCCGTGATTGCTGGATCCAACCCCAAGGGCATTAAACGCTGACACAAAGTCTGATGATGCGGCGGCAAACCCCGTTGTTGTAAGGCATGAATGCGACTTTGCCATTCGCCTTGAAGTCGGATACCGTAATGTGCCTTACGTTCTAATTGCAGTGGTGTGCCAATCAGCAACTTTTCCAGCTCGCGTAAATCGCGTTGCAACTGTTTTGAACTGATCAGCTCGTGCTCGGCTAACTGCGCCACCGTTAGATACTCGGTCGTGGTCAGCAAGACATGCATTAAGGCAGGCAATCGTTTCGCCGGCATGGCCGGTTGTGCTTGATCTTGCAAACTAGCTTGATAAGCAGCAAACTGCGCACTATCGGTGATGGTCAACTGATAACCCACATTGCGGGTAACCGTAATGATAAAACCGGTGTTGTCTTCATTTAATTGCCGCAAATCACTTTGCAGTGTTCGCCGCGAGACCCCCAACGTCGCTGCTAAAGCAGCTGCGGACATCGGCCCGTTGGTTTGTAAAGCGTTGATAATGGTTTGTTCACGCAATGACTCGCCCTCCAATCAGTAAGCGCTTCCATCAACATCGTCATTATGCCGGACAATATAACCAACAAAAAGTCCCACTTTTGCACCTGTTGTTGGCAAAAATGTCACCATTGCAAGTTTGTCCAGATGAAAGCTAAGAAACCCTGAGCATGATGTTTTATCTCGTTATCCGTCAGGTAGTTTAACAACAAAACAGATTACTGACGAGGTGAAAGCGACTATAATACGATGAGAATCATTACCCGCATAATAAATAGAATAATATTAACAGCGTTGTTTCGTTAATTTTCATCTCCAAAGAGTGTTGTCAAAATATTCTGCAGCAACCATTGGCGATGTTTTTATGCAAACAAAAAATCGTTTCTCAGATGATTTCTGAAAAACGATTTAGTGCGTAAATGATTGATCGTCATTGTATCAACTGTATGTTAGCCAACCGTTCCAGCTGCATTCAGTTCGGCCATATGAACCAAGGTCTCAGCAATTTTGCCCATCGCTTCAGTCGAAACTACTTCATAAGGGCCGTGAAAGTTGATACCGCCATTGAACAGGTTAGGCGTTGGAATGCCTTGATAAGTAATTTTTGAACCATCAGTGCCGCCACGGAATGGAATTGTCTTAGGTGTCATGCCAGCCGCTTGAATGCCAGCTTCAGCTAAGCGCAGCGGATAGGGATCTTTGTTGATGATGTCGGCCATGTTGTAATACTGGTCATGCATCTCAACTTTAAACCGCGGATGGTCAAATGGGGCGTTCAACTCATCAATGGTTTTCATAAAGTAGGCTTTGCGCGCATCAAACTTTTGGCGATCAAAATCCCGGATAATATAAACCAACTGAGCATCGCTGATTTCGCCATGGAATTTCAGTAACAGGAAGTAACCTTCATGGCCGTCACTGAATTCAGGTCGATCAAACAGTGGCAATGCTGCATCCAATTGCCGACCAAGTGTATTGGCGTTAATCATCAAATCCTTCGCCTCGCCGGGATGAACCGAAGTACCTTCGATGGTCACCGTTGCCTGCGCAGCGTTAAAGGTTTCATATTCAATTTGGCCAGGATCGCCATTGTCCAAAGTGTAGGCAAAATCAGTCGCAAATCCCTTGGCATCAAATTTATCCGCACCAGTCCCGATTTCTTCATCAGGGCCGAAGCCGAATTTGATCAAGCCATGCTTCACTTCCGGATGAGCCAACAGATAACGGGCGGTGGCTACCGCGCCAGCAATCCCGGCTTTATCATCTACCCCCAACAATGTGGTGCCATCACCGGTAATTAAAGTTTGGCCAAAATACCGTTTCAATGCTGGAAACTGCTCAACAGTCAGGCTCAGGCCGTTATCAAAATGAATCGGTTTGCCATCGTAATTAGGATGCACTTGCGGTTGCACATTTTCCGCATTGTAATCCGCGGTATCCAAATGCGCGATGATCCCAAAACTTTTTGTCGGCTTGTCAGTGTTGGCCGGCAGTGTGGCCGTCACAAAACCGTTAGCCGGATTAAGACCGACATCTTGGAGTCCCAAGTCCTTCAGTTGTGCGACTAAAAGCTTAGCCAATTCAGTCTGCCCTGGCGTTGATGGTGTGGTGTCACGCCCTGGATAGGAGCGTGTATTGACCTTAGCGTACCGAATAAAGTCAGCTTGTAACTGTGGCAAATCAATGTGTATTGTCAATGAAATCCCTGCCTTTCAATGAGAAAAATATTAATATTGCATTGCAATAAGTTTGGATCTGGCTTAGTATTTTGTCAATAGTTGATTGTTACCGCGATTTTTGGAGGGAATACATATGTTTAAGTTAAAAAAATGGACACTGATGTTGCCACTCGCTGCATTGGCGTTGGTAGCTGCTGGCTGTTCGTCAAACAGCAGTAGTAGTACAAGTCAATCGAAGAAGGCTCAGACGCTAAATTGGTCAGAAATTTCTTCCATTGTGACCAATGATCCATCTATGTCGACAGATACCGTGTCTTTTCAAATGATGACGAATACGCAGGAAGGGATTTATCGGCTAACAGACAAAGGACAAAAGACTCAATTGGCTTTGGCCAAAAAGGTGACCACTAGTAAGGACGGCATGACTTACAATGTGACCTTGCGTAATGCAAAATGGAGTAATGGCGATCCGATCACGGCACAGGATTTCGTTTATAGTTGGCAACGCACAGTGGATCCTAAAACGAAGGCAACAGATGCCTTTTACTTCGCGCCAGTTAAGAATGCCAGTGCTATTATTAAAGGCACTAAACCTGCAAGTGATTTAGGGATTAAGGCGACAGATAGCAAACATCTGACGATCACATTGGAGAATCCAACGGCTTACTTCAAGAAAATGTTAGCTTTCCCATTATATTATCCGCAAAACCAAAAAACTGTTGAAAAATATGGCAAATCATACGGGACAACATCATCTGCGCAGGTTTATAGCGGTCCATTTAAATTAACAAAATGGAACGGCGCCAGTGATAGCTGGACATTGGTTAAGAATCCAGAATATTGGGACAAAAAGAATGTTAAGTTGAGCAAAGTCAACGAGACTGTGATCAAGGATGTTCAAACAGGTATGAACCTTTATCAGACCAACAAACTTGATTCAATTGTTCTCACTGGTGAGCAGGCCGCGGCACATCTTAATGATAAGGATGCGATTAAGCGTCTGTCATCCAATATGACACGAGTTGACTTGAATCAAAAACAGGTACCGGCTTTTAAAAATCTCAAAATTCGGCAAGCCTTTTCAATGGTCGTTGATCGCAATGCGGTCACTAAGAACGTCTTAAAGGACGGTTCCAAACCAGCGTTGGGCTTCGTGCCAATTGGGTTACAGACCAACCAAAAAACAGGTGCTGATTTTGCCCAGACAACGCAGGTCAAGAGTGCTGTTGCTTATAACAAGGCAAAGGCCAAGAAGCTATTTGCAGAAGGTATGAAAGAATCTGGTCAGAGTGAGCTTAACCTGACGCTGTTGGCAGACGATGCTGACGTTTCTAAGCAAGTTGCTGAATACTTACAAGGGGCGTTCGAAAGTTTGCCGCATGTCAAAGTTACGATTAAGAGCATTCCTAAGGCGCAACGGCTACAAGCCATGATGTCTGGTAATTACGATATGGTTGTGACTGGTTGGCAATCAATCTTCGCCGATGCCTACAACTTCCTTGATGTTTGGATCAGCAATTCTGGCTACAACACTTCTGGTTATAAAAATACCAAACTTGATCAATTACTTAGCGAAACTGAGACTAAGTACGGCAATGAACCGCAGAAACGTTGGACAATGCTGCAAGATGCTGAAAAGATCTTGATGAACGATCAAGGCACGTTGCCACTGTATCAGGCGAATAACCTGCAACTACTGCGGCCAACGGTCAAGGGCGTATCGTTTAATCCAAACGGCACCCCGTATGACTTCAAGACGGCGTATATCAAGTAGTCACGAACAACATGCTTAATCAAAATAGCGCATCATGCTTATCTGGATATAGCCCAGACAGCATGACGCGCTATTTTTTGAAAACGAGCTCGCGCGGTTAGAAACCGGCGCGTAAAGCGGCCTTGGGAGTGTTAGCCGCGTTTTGGTTAATGCGACCAAGGTTCTGACACGCAGGTTTCTGGGTTGGGAAGCGCGGCGATGCATGTTTACTTCAGAAGCCATTCATGGGATGGCATCACATCACGACTTCAACACAGAGTGGCTCAAAATATAGAAGGCTTCTTGACTAGCTTGATAACCCTTTGCCTTGGCTGGGAAGGTGGTGTCAAAACGAGTCGCGTCTTCTTTGTCATAGCTCATGGCTGGACTCTCGTGATAAGTCCACTTTCTGCCATCCAGTGCATTTGGCTTGAGAACCTTCACGATCATGGCAGTAGGCTGCGTGTTATCTGCCGCCCAGACATTGAACTTCTGGCAACTCTTAAACCCGCGCTCGACATAGTTGTCCGGGTCACCCAAAATCACGATGGTGTCGTAACCAAGTTCAGCAGCTCGCTTCATGGACACTTCCATCAATTGCTTACCGAAACCCTGCCGTTGAAAGGCTGGATCAATGGCGACCGGACCAAACGTCAGAATCGTTTTCTCATTACCATTTTCATCAACTAACTTGGCCTTCGTGTACATAATATTGCCAATCACTTGTGCATTGCGTTCAAGCACAAGATCCAGTTCAGGAACGAAATCGGCATGATTTCGAATGATATGCGCTAAATAATGTTCATCAGCGCCGGGGACATAAAGATTCCAGAAAGCATTGCGATGAATAGTTTCAACTTGGCGATAATCTGACGGTTGTTCGGGGCGGATTGTGGTTTTCATGGGGATGGCCTCCTTAAAAGGGCATGATGATTAATAATAGCTTTGATCATTACTTCTAGAAAATAATAGATAAAAATATGTGGAACAAAAAGAGTGATATATGCGCCATTTTACCTAGAGATGAAGTGCTTGTAAATTTCGAACAAGCTTTTTTAAAAAGCAGTATAGCTGTCACGAAGGCATCACGGAATCGGTTATTCTGATAGACTGATTGCAACACAGAAAAGGATAATGAGCGGTGGTATCGGATCAGAGAGGTGGTGGTGCGTATGGGGAAACCTATCAGCCACACGTTGAAGAAAAAGGTACACAAGCTTGTCTGTGGTCGCTGCATTAACGACGATCACGGCCTGTGTGGTTTCGTGCGTGATACTGGTGGCTGCCTTAACAAGGCTAGTCAAAGCCAGTACCAGACTGCTACTAGCAGTGGCCGAATTCCGCAGGGCGCTCGGGCAACTCCGAGAAAAATAGGCAAACTAAAAGCCGCGCATCCTTCAGGGGAATCTCGCGGCTTTTAGTTGCTTGTTCCAACAGCCATCGTTCATTAGATGGTTCTGTGAGGGCATTTCTGCCCGGCCGTCGCGGTTGCACGCGGCGGCTTTTTCTCTGACCTCAGTATAGCATGACTTGTGAGCTTTTTTCTAGTGGATAAATCATTTTAAGCACGGCGAACACCAATACGTTGATATCAAATTCAGTATCAGGCTTCTGCGCCAGTGAGCGCATTTTAGCAGTGGCCGAATGCCAACAGGCGCTCGACAAAGTTCGAGAAAAATAGGCAAACTAAAAGCCGCAGTCCTTCAGCTGGGATTTCACGGCTTTCAGTTGCCTATTCTAGTAGCCATCGTTCATTGGATGGATCTGTGAGGGCATTTCTGCCCAGCCGTCGTGCGGGACGCGGCGGCTTTTAGGCACCGTGGATCAATGAACGATAGTACCAGATCAGAGAAAGGTGGTGTATGGAAGATGCCATTCACCACACATCGACGAGAAAGGTGTATCTGCCTGCGAAATGACTATAGCATACCTAGAAAGCGTTTTACAAGCAATTGAATTAATTGCATGCGTTATTAATTAACTGAGAGAAATAAACCTTTAAATTGTAAAATCTGATGATTTCAGATCATTTAGATCAATCAGCTTCGAACAAAACTGAGGAAGTTGGCGCTTGCCTGCTAGCGGTTCCAAATAAAACATGATATACTCCCTTTACAATCGAATAGAAACATTTGGGGTGCTGTAAAGCTGAGATGATACCCATGGAACCTGATGCAGTTAGGACTGCCGCAGGGAAATGTCGAAGAAGTGAATCGTTCTGTAACGATGCTTGTTTGTGTTTTCATGGGCCCCACCAAATTTTGGTGATGGGTCCTTTTTTGAACATGAATAGGTGTTGGCGTGATTGGTAATGATTCGCGTTTTTAGCCCCCGTCTGTCTTTATTTGAGGAAAACGGGGGTTATTTTGATGGATAAATGGTCTTTGCGCGATGTGGTTTTGCTGGCGTTTTTAGCCTTCCTCTTCGGCGGTGTTTTCATGGGTGCCGATGCGATTTATGCCGTTGTAGCAGCTGCTTTGACACCGCTGGGTTATGCACCGTTTGCCAATGAATTGTTGTTTGGCATGTGGGTGATGGCGGCGCCGATGACGACGATGCTGTTGCGAAAAAAAGGCAGTTCAATTTTAGGCGAATGTTTCGCTGCTTTAGCGGAGATGCTTTACGGGTCGTACTTTGGCCCAGCAGTCTTGCTTTCTGGATTTGTTCAAGGTTTGGGCAGCGAGGCCGGCTTTATGGTGACACGTTATCGGCGTTATGACGCCGTGAGTCTTTTGTACGCAGCGATTGGGACCACGGTGTTCAGTTTTACCTACGAGTATTTCAAACTTGGATACGGCGCTTACAGTCTTGGCATGATTTTGGCGCTTGTGGTGGTTCGCTTGTTGTCAGTGATCTTTTTCGGCGTTGTGCTGGTCCAACTCGTTCTGAAACTTTATGAACAGGCGGCTGGTGCCAAGCACTTGGCTAGCAGGTAGCGGCAAATGAGTATTGTGTTAAAAGCGATACGGTTTCATCGCGAGACGGATTTGTTTACGGACTTGAATTTTGAATTTCCAACAGGAGCACTAACCGTTTTAACCGGTGATAGCGGCAGCGGGAAGTCGACTTTGCTCAGTTTGATCGCGGGATTTGCAGCGATGCCATACGAAGGCACTATTTTGCTGGATGGTCATGATGATCGGAACGCCGCGATGCAAGTCAAAGCACAGCATGTTGGCATGATGTTTCAAAACCCTGACCAGCAGTTTACGATGCGAACCTTGAGCGGTGAGTTGTCTTTTGCCTTGGAAAATCTGAATTTGCCGGTTGCTGAAATTCAGCGGCGCTTTGCCCAGGCGGTTGCTCTTGGGGAGACTCAGGCATTGCTGAATCGTGACTTGAGTACCTTATCAGGCGGTGAAAAGCAGCGCGCGGCGTTAACGGTTTTGCTGGCGATGGATGCACCGATTTTGCTACTGGACGAGCCGTTTGCCAGCATTGATCCGGCAAGTCGCCATGTGCTAATTGGAAAATTAGGGACGTTACGTGATCATGGCAAAACAATTGTGATCGCAGAGCATGACCTGACAAATTATGCCGATGTGGCAGATCAACTGGTTGCCTTGAAAAATGGCGAGCTAAGTCGGCTACCACTCGCAACGCTGACCACGCTACCGACGCATTTTAACCTCACGCAACCACGGCAGGCGACCAATAAAATCTTCTATCTGGAAAACGTTGTCTGCCAGCAAAATCACCATATCTTGCTTCAAGCACCGAGTTGGGATTTTAACGATGGCATCACCACCTTGACTGGGGCCAATGGGAGTGGCAAGTCCACCTTATTGCGATCAATGGTGCAGCTGCATCCCTATCAAGGCCGTATGTTCCTTGGTCAACAACGCTTGCGTCGCCGGAAACGACTTTATCAAACTATGACGCTAGCCGTGCAAGACGCGGCAAAACAATTCGTGACGTTGACGCTGGCTGATGAGCTAGCGTTTGGGCCGGCGTTACCGGCTGCGGTGCGGGAAAAACAACAAGCCGCATTAGCTTATCTTGGACTAGCAGAAAAGCAGACCACTAGTCTTTACCAGTTGAGTGAAGGCCAGAAAAAGATGGTTCAGTTGATGACGATGCTGAGCTTAGATTTGTCATTTTTACTACTAGATGAACCATTTAGCGGTTTGGATGATCGCGCCTGTCAGTACTTTGCCGCATGGATTAAGGCTAAGTCGGCCACGCAAGCGTTTTTGATCGTGACGCACCGATTGGTACCGTTAGCCGGCATCAGCCAGCAACAGGTTTTGCTAGCCAATCAGCGGTTGCAGGTTGTGCAGGGGTAACGTGATGGCACAGAAGAAGACAGATGCACTTAACTTGAGCCTCTTGATTCTAGCCTTAACGCTAGAGATTTCGTTTAGTCACGCGGTGAAGCTAAATGTCGCGTTGATCGTGTTAACACTGGGTTTTCTTGGGTGGCGGCGAGCCTTTAGAAGCTTGATCGTGTTACTGCTGCTGCCGTTGATCCCAGCGGCGAGCAGTTATTGGGCCATCACGCTTCATGCAACAGACACATCTTATGCGCTGTTACTGTTTGTCCGAACATACGCGTTTACGGCTTTGGGCTTGGTGTTTCTCACTGGCGTTGATTTGGAAGCCTTATTGTTGTGGCTTGAGCAGCATAAACTATCGCCGAATTTTGTCTATGGATTATTAGTGGTCATCCATGCCCTGCCGCAAATCATGCGGGAAGTGGCTGATCTTCGGGAAGCGAGTCTGCTGCGCGGTCAGAAACTGCGTCCTTGGTCGCCGCTGATTTACGTCAAGGTCATCTTCGTTGCGATGGCTTGGCAGGATCAGTATGTGACCGTCATGTATGCGCATGGCTATACGGAAGGTGGTTCGCGAACGATTCAACGGCAACTGACCAGTTCCCGCCGCGGTTTGTTGATGGCAGGCGCAGTGTTCGTGATGGTGAATCTTATTGGCCATTAACGTCATAAAAAACTTGATTCTAGTAAAAATACGGTTTTTAGGCTTTGAATATGGTCAAGATAGACAGAATTAAAGGAGCAAACGATGATGAAATTTTCTGAAAAAGCTCGGCAGCAAGTTGTTCCGTACTGGGAAGGCAGCTTCACTCACCCATTTATTACGGAGCTACAAGCTGGCAACCTTGATCCGGCGATTTTCCGCTTTTATCTGATTCAGGATGCTTATTATCTGCAACATTTTACACATTTATATACGCTGATTGCCGCACAGACGCAGGAGCCGGAATTGAAAGCTTATGCGCTGCAGTCGGCTGAAGGTTTGGCCCAAGGTGAAATTACGATACGCCACGTTTTTTTCGCCGAATTGAACATCTCAACAACTGAGCTGGCGGCCACCACGATTGCGCCGACCACGTATCACTATGTTTCCCATATGTACCGACAATTGGTTGAAGGCACGCCGCATGTGGCGATTGCGGGGATGCTGCCATGTCCATGGTTGTATCAGGAGGTGGCACAGCAGTTGCAGCAACGAAAATCACCCGTGCCGATTTATCAGCGCTGGATTGACACTTATAGCGGTGCGGACAACGCGGACGATCAGCGAGCGGCGATTGCGTTGATTGATCGGTTGTACGACCAAAGCATGCCGACTGAGCAGCAACAAATGCTGGCTGCGTTTCGGATCAGCAGTCAAATGGAATACAGCTTTTGGGAGATGGCGTATCACTTAGAAGCGTGGCCGAAAGGAGCAAAGGTTGATGACACAAAGCAGCGTTAAGAAACTGGCGATATTAGCGATGATGATTGCCTTAGATGTGGTGCTTTCACCCTTATTTCGCGTTGAAGGGATGGCACCTATGTCCAGCGTGGTCAATGTCGTGGCAGCTGCCATGATGGGACCGCTATATGCCACCATCATGGCCTTTGGTTGTGCTCTGATTCGCATGGCATTATTGGGGATTCCACCGCTGGCATTGACCGGTGCAATATTCGGGGCGCTCTTAGCTGGCCTCGGCTATCGTTTTGGCAAACACAATTGGTGGGCCGCCGCTGGGGAGATTCTTGGCACTGGTTTGATCGGATCCATGCTGTCTTATCCCGTGATGGTTTGGTTCACCGGCAGCGCGCAATCGCTCTACTGGTTCGTTTACACCCCACGTTTTTTTGGTGGATCGATCTCAGGGTCGTTAATCGGCTTGTTTGTCCTATATGAACTTGATCACATTGGCATCACCAAGCGTATTCAAAAAATTTTCTAGGAGGCTTTTTCCATGTCAAAAGCAATCACTGACGTTTTTTACACCGCGTTCAAAACCGCCCTGCCATTAACATCATCCCCACTGGTGCAATGCATTACCAACGAAATCACCGTCGAATCCATGGCTAATGCATTGCTTTACATTGATGCGAAGCCGGTCATGGCTGATGATCAGCGCGAGTTCCCGGAATTCTTTGCTCAAAGTGATGCGTTGCTGTTGAATCTTGGACACATTTCCGAAGTGCGCCAGCAGAATCTATTAGCCGCTGGCAAGTTTGCGCAGGCCACCAACCAGCCAACGGTGATTGATTTGGTCGGCGTTTCTGCCACCCAGTTGCGCTATGATTTAGGCCATCAATTGTTAGTCAATCATCCGAACGTGGTCAAAGGTAACATTTCTGAAATGCGCCGATTCGCTGATCTAAAAAGCACAGGCCGCGGCGTTGATGGAAGCCAGTTAGATCAAAGTGCGACCGCCTTGGGAGAACTAGCCGCGAGCTTGCAGCAGCTGACCCAAGCGTTTCCCACCACTACCTTCTTGGCAACCGGCAAGATTGATCTCGTTGTGAGTGCTAAGGGAACTTGGTATTTGAAAAATGGGGTGCCGCAGCTGGATCGTTTCACCGGGACTGGTGACATTGTCGGTGCCTTGATTGCCGCGCTGTTGGGGACAGGTTTGGCCAACGACGCAGCAGTCGTCGTGGCTGTGAGTTACTTCAACTGCTGTGGCGAAGTAGCAGCTGCGCAGAATCGAACCGGCGGACTGGCGGCATTTCGCGAAGGTACCTTGAATCAACTTTCCTTACTGGCTGCCACCGCTGACTGGCTTCAAATGGTGAAAGGGGAAGCGTTATGAACGCAACAGATCTAAAACTGTACTTAGTCACCCATCGTTACGATGACAACGAAGCAACTTTTTTGGCTAAAATCGCGGCTGCTTGTGAAAATGGCGTCACGATGGTGCAATTACGCGAAAAGATGCTGAGCACTCGAGCCTATTTTGAATTGGCACAACGGGTTAAGCTCATCACTGACCGTTATCAGATCCCGCTGATTATTGATGATCGCGTCGACATTTGTTTAGCTGTAGATGCAGCTGGTGTGCATATCGGCGATGATGAGCTGCCTGTTGCGATGACCCGCCAGTTGATCGGTCCTGACAAGGTATTGGGCGTTTCCACAAAAACCGTCGAGACGGCGGTTGCAGCGGTTGCTGCTGGCGCTGATTACTTGGGGGTTGGCGCCATTTTCCCGACGCAGACGAAGGCAAACGCAGCGGTGACCCCGATTGCGACATTAAAGGCGATCACTGCACAAGTTGCCGTGCCGGTCGTGGCTATTGGCGGCGTCAAAGAAGCCAACTTGGCGACGTTTAAAGATACCGGGATCGCCGGGGTTGCGATTGTGAGCGAAATCATGCAGGCACCTGATATCGCTCACAAAGTGCAGGCTTTGCGCACAAAATTAAAGGCGGTGTTACCAAATGACCGTTAATCGCACACCGCAAGTCGTCACCATCGCTGGTTCCGATTCCGGTGGCGGGGCAGGGTTGCAAGCGGACTTGAAAACTTTTCAGGCCCGACACGTCTTTGGGATGAGTATTGTGGTAGCACTGACGGCGCAGAATACGTATGGGGTCCAGGCCAGTCTGCCGATTCCGGCGGGCTTCATTGACGCCCAGTTTCAATCGTTAGCTGCCGATTTTGACATTCGCGCAGCCAAAACGGGGATGTTAGCGGATCGTGAGCATGTCGAAGCCGTTGTCTGCAATTTGCAACAGGTTGATTTTGGCCCGCTGATTGTCGATCCAGTGATGGTAGCCAAGGGTGGCGCGACGTTGCTTGCCTCGGAAGCTGTCGTCACCATCAAAGAACAGCTGCTCCCGTTGGCGGATGTGGTGACGCCGAATCTACCCGAAGCAGAAATTCTCGTGGGTAAAAAAATTGTGACCAATGCGGATATGGTTCGGGCGGCGCGTACGATTCAAACACTTGGCGTCAAGCATGTCATTATTAAAGGGGGCCATCGTCAGAATCACAAGGCCGAGGATCTGATTCTATTGGCCGACGGGACGTGTTATTGGCTCAGTGCACCACGAATTGCCACTGCGAACACGCATGGAACCGGTGATACTTTCTCAGCATGTATCGCTGCAGAGTTAGCAAAAGGGCAGCCATTGAAAGCAGCTATCATGACAGCCAAAGCCTTTCTGCAAGGCGCCATCAGCCAAGGCATTTCAGTTGGCCATGGTCATGGCCCGACAAATCACTGGGCAAAGTTGAGTGAAAAAGTGAGTTTGCGTCAAGGTTAAGAAGGGGTGCCGAAGATAGAAATGTCTTCGGCGTTTTTTGAAAAAGTCGATTTTTTCAATCACGTTGTTGTGAAACGTTGCCAATCCCTGCAAAATAGCCACGCAAAGCCTGATCACTACTGATAGTTGTGTTGTGAAACACTATTTTTCTAGACCAGTTTCCGCTATACTGACATCAAGGAGGGCGCGATGCCTTTGATGGCGGATGAACGTGACGCTTCAATGGATGGTACCAATTCATGACCTGCCAAGTTGGCGGCCATTTTGGGGAACACGCCTAATTACTAGCCAGTCATCAAGAGGCTATCAAACCAGCCTGCATCCCGATATGTGACCAGTACCGAGCTACAGGCGCTCTTAGTTTGTATTTGGAGGCTTTGAATTGTGCAAGAAGAAGAACTGACGCCCCGGCGGTATATGAGCTGGCCAGTCTTAAGCTTACTTGTTTTTATTACGGTCATTGGCTTTGAAAATATTTTTTATCCTTTTCAGAACCAAGGGCTTTCCGTTGTTGTTAACTGGGTCATCCTGTTAGTGATTTATATCGTGCCGTACGCCTTGATTTCGGCACAATTAGGGACGACTTTTACCCGGGTTGATGAAGGCGGTGGCTTGGCGACTTGGATGCGCCGCACGCTAGGGGACACTTGGGGGTACTGGACAAGCTGGATTTATTGGGCTCAGACACTGCCATATTTAGTCGATGTTTCCAACGCTGTCATCGTGGCGCTTTCCTGGATGATTCTGGGTGATAACAGTTTGGGTAAACGAATGTCGAATCTGACCTTTGGCCTGCTGACTTTTGCTATTATTCTTTTATTTATTGTGTTAGAGAACCTGTTCTCCCGATCACTTGAAGTCATGTCGCTAATTGGCGGTGCGGCGATGTTTTTGATGGCGGTTTTATTCGTTGTCTTGACGGCGGCCGGTTTGGCCAAAGGCATGCATTCGGCAACAACCTTTAGTTGGGCCGCGTTCAAGCCACATTTTTCGCTGCATTACTTTGCCACGACCGGACTCTTGATTTTTGCGACATCAGGGGCGGAACTTGGCGCCACTTATGTTGCTCAGTTGCGCAACCCGAAAAAAGAGTTTCCTAAAGCCATGTGGGCTCTGGCGCTCATGACCGGTTTTTTGGTGATTTTTGGATCGCTGGCATTAGGCGTTTGGTTCAATGCCAACCATCTGCCAGATGATCTCAAAATGAATGGCGCTTATTATGCCTTTTCCATGCTTGGTCAGGCGTGGGGATGGGGCAAAGTGCTGATGTATCTGTTTGCCATCACGCAATTACTCTTCATGCTCGCCCAGCTAGCGGTGTTGATTGATGCTTCCAGCCGGGTATTGTCAGCCGACACTGCCATGCGGTTCATGCCTAAATGGTTGTTGCAGAAAAACAAGCAAGGTCGGCCAATCCATAGTTATATTTTTACCGCCTCACTTTGCCTGTTCTTGCTGTTGCTGTCAGGGACGCTGCCGAATATTAATGCCATCTTCAACTGGTTACTGAATTTGAATGGTATTGTATCGCCATACAAAACGGCGCTTGTCTTTGTGGCTTTCTTGGCGCTGCGGGCGCAAGCAGACAAGTTCACTTCCGGCTATACCTTCATCAAAAGTAAGGCCGGTGCTTATCTAGTTGGCGGTTGGTGCTTTGTCTTCACGTTCATCTGTGCGACGCTTGGTTTCTTACCACAGGAAGTTGTTTTCGGAACCAATGGCTGGACCCATCAACTGGTGATGAATATCATCTCTGTGATGGTACTTTTTGGTTTTGGCTTCATCATGCCGCTGTTAGCAAGGCGTGATGTTAAAAAAGAACGGCTCATGTAAGCCAATCTAAATGATGAGGCGTCACCACGATGTTGCGGGTGATGTTTCATCATTTTTGAATACGCATTCAAAATTTAACGACATTTTTGTAGTCAAAGGACAATAATGATGGTAATTTCGACGATTATCGGTCTATTGACGACGTTTAAAAAAGGAAGTGCCATCACTTTGATTTGTATTGTACATTCTTCTTGAACAGACTAGCACGCAATCTAAATGTCAAAGGGAGAATAATCCATGAACAAAGTGAATTGGCTTATGATAAATTTGCATATTGAAGGCATGAAGCAAGAACAGGGTCAGAATGATGTCTAATGAGTTGAGAAGTGATTGGAAAGATTTTGCAGCGACAGCAATAGCGTTTTTGGTATCAGGGGCGTTTATGGTTTTCCTAATCATGCCAATTCCCGGTTTTCAAGAGGATTTAGTGTTGTCGGGCATTTTGGCTGCTATCATCTACATCATTGTCCTCATAGTCACATTGCTAGCGTTGAAAAAAGATGAAATGAAGCGTTTTATCAGCTTCTTCAAAAGGCAGAAATCGGATATGTAATTAAGAAAAGTGACTCATTAAATTGATATTACATTATGGAGAATTAAAGATGACTTTTCTGTTAATACACATTAAAAATTGTGGTGATTTTAACGTTAATCGGCCAATTGGCAACGTTTAAAAGAAAGTTAACCATTTGTTTGTTTTTGACGGTATATTTTTTCTGGGAGGGCTAGCACCCAAATTTAACAAGAACTTTGTGTAAAAGTGCAATTAATATTTATCTTACAAATAAGCTTAGGAGGATAAAAATATGTCACGTGAAAAAGTGTTAGTTCTAAATGATGCTGCGCTGTCAAGCATCACTGGAGGCTCTGGATACTATGATTACGAAGCTGCTGGAAAACAGGCATACAAGATTGGACAATATATAGGGACTGCCGTGAGTATATTTTGGCCACTTCCATCCGCAGCAAAAATCTGGAAACGCTTGAAACCGTAACGGTCAATTAAAGGAATGGTGTTTGTATGTTAAAAAGTTTTAGACAACTTTCGCCGCACTGCTTAGCAGAGGTTTCTGGCGGCAGAAAAATTGTAGGGTACACCTATCAGTCTGGGTTAGGTCAAGTGCCAATTTATGATACCGACAGGGCTATAAGCCAAGTTTTATGGCCAAAATTGATCGAGGGAATTCTTAGTAAAATTTTGCCTTAAAAAATTGATAGCACTTTTAGCAGACTGAACGCATTTGTACGCTCAGGTTGCACATACGGAAGGTGATATTCGAATGTTGTTTTACTATATGTCTTGGTTGATTTTTTTGATTGGATTATTTCTATTTAAAAATAAGCCATTCGTGCAAAAGTTTTCAGATATGGTGTTCTCCGAAAGTCCACATGGTTTTGGCATTCGGATAGTGTTGTTACTGGGCAGTCTTTTAATTGCATTGCTGTCATCGCATCCAGATTTAGTAGAAACTATGATCATGACATTTGTGATTTTTATTCTGATATTACTCGATAGCTGCAATACTTTTGTAAGAAGCAGGTAATGTTGCTGCGTATTTGAATCAATATCGTATGCGATCAATTTGGGGTTCATTAAGTGAGTATCTACCCTTCAACTAATGGTATGGGGCACAAGAAATCTGAACGTTAAAAAAAGTCATTAGTAGCAAGTACCTTCTACGTCAAAAGGAAGGTGCTTGCTATTTTCTTTATAAAAAAGTTCCACGAGTTTATACACTGTTTCACGAGTAAAACACCGTGAATTTGTGGAGGTGTTGTACAACAGAAAGACAAAAACAAAATACAGATATGTCTTTCAGCCATCAGGTTATTGTTTTTTGCCAGCAATTAATAAACACACTTTTTAGTATTTGATGAGGCAGTCTTTATACAGGATATGCCCTCTTTATGCTCATATTAGCCTATTTTGTTTCATGAGAAATGAATCTTGGTAGTTGACAGCGCTTCCAAAATCAGGTTAAGCTGATCTTACAAGATTAAGTAAAACGTTTTACCTAGCAAATGATTTAGGTCGTGGACAGCATGAAAAAGAAGATTTCGATTACTGATGTGGCAAAGGAAACTGGTTTGTCAGTCACAACCGTTTCACAAATTTTAAATGGTAAAGGGGAACGGTTTAGCGAAAAATCGCGAAAACGGGTGCTTGCTGCCAAGAAGGCGTTGGGTTATGAACCGGATTTCTTTGCCCGTGGGCTGGTTGGTAAGCGTGGCAACTCAATTGGTGTTGTGATACCCGATATCATGAATCCCTTCTTCGCGAGTTTTGTGGTCAGTGTCGAAAAGGCAGCCATTCCACAGGGACTCTTTCCACAAATCTTTTCAATTAATGGTTTCCATGAGAATGTTGATTATTTTATTCGTCAGTTTTTAGGCGGTACTCAGCGTGGTTTGATTTTGGCGGCGCCAGAAGCGTCACAGGAGATCGTTCAAAAAGTGGAAGATCAGCTCCATCTGCCAATGGTCTTTATGGATCAGGCTACCACGCTGACATCTGGCGACAGCATTCGTATTGATGATTTTCATGCAGGTTTTCTTGTCGCTGATCATCTCATTAAACGTGGTCACCGCCGGATTGCGCTAGTATTGCCAGAGCCGCTGACCTTTAATCTGCGGGATCGTCTCGCTGGTTATCAACATGCGTTCGATTCACATAATGTTGCACTTGATCCGCAGTTAATCTTCCGCGCAACATTTGATCCGGAAGGCGGGCGCCAGGCTGTCGACCAGATAGTCAAAACTGATGCTACTGCTATTATTGCGATCAATGATGATGTCGCAAGCGGTGTTTACCGCGGGTTGTATGAGCATCATAAACGGATTCCAGAGGACTACGCGGTTGTTGGCTTCGATGATGTGTCACAGGCGCGATTCATGACCCCCGGGTTAACCACGATTGCGCAACCAATTGACGAACTTGGCCAACGCGCGATCGACATGTTGCTGGCCCAGATGGCTGGTGACCATCAAGATCGCAACGTGATTGAACTGCCAGTGAAGTTGATTGAGCGCGGATCGACAAAACGGATTTAAAGCATAACGTGCATCTTAAAAAAATAGGGTGCAGATGCCGAATAAGAGGAGGCGTTTTGATTGAAAAAAGGAACGGTTATTAACACACAACTGTCACAAGTCATTGCCGATATGGGGCACTTTGATCTACTGGGAATCGGGGACGCTGGGATGCCGGTGCCTGAGGATACTTGGAAAATTGATCTAGCTGTCTCGAAAAATCTGCCGAGTTTTATCGATGTTCTGAAGAATGTTTTATCAGAATTACAAGTCCAAAAGGTTTATCTGGCAGAAGAAATCAAAACTGAAAATCCGGAACAACTCAAGCAAATACAGCAACTCATCGATGTGCCGATCGCTTTTATGCCACATGATCAAATGAAACAAGACCTCAGCAAAACCAAAGCCTTCGTCCGCACTGGCGAAATGACACCTTATTCGAATATTTTATTGGAAAGCGGCGTTGTTTTTTAGAGCGTGAGCCAGACCGTTTAGAGAGCGTGAACTGGCGCGATTAGAAACCGGAGCATAAGTAGCCTCAAGCCTAAATGGCTTTTAGGCTTGAGGCTACTTATGAGCAGATTTCTGCGCAAGGCGAACGCGTTTAGAAAAAGCAAGCACCAGCATGTACTTGGGGGAATCACAATGAAGATCGAAATGAAGAAGATCACCAAGAGTTTTGGCGCCAATCGGGTCCTTGAAGGCGTTGATTTCACCGTTGAGTCAGGTGAAGTTCATGCGTTGATGGGCGAAAATGGGGCCGGAAAATCGACCTTGATGAATATTCTGACTGGTTTGTATCAAGCAAACAGTGGCGAGATTCTGGTGGATGGTCAGCCAACCACGTATTCAGGGCCGATGGAAGCCGAACAGCATGGCATCAGTTTTATTCATCAGGAAATGAATAATTTTCTAGAGATGTCCGTGGTCGACAACATGTTTTTGAATAAGGAACTGCGCACCAAGTTTGGCTTAATGGACAATAAGGCAATGCGCGAACAGGCGGCACATTATCTTAGTCTGCTCGGCGCCAAACTTGATGTTGAACAACCAATCGGCAACTTGAGTGTTGGCCGTCAGCAAATGGTTGAAATCGCCAAGTCACTCATGACCGATGCCAAAATTATCATCATGGATGAACCGACTGCAGCCTTGACCGAAACGGAAATTGACCAGCTTTTCGGGGTGGTGCGGCGGCTCAAGGAAAAAGGTGTGGGCTTTATCTATATCTCACACCGGATGGAAGAAATTTTTGAAATTGCTGACAAAGTTACCGTGATGCGTGATGGTCTGTCAATCACCGAATACGCCACCAAAGATGTCACCATGAAACAACTAGTCAAGGACATGGTTGGTCGCGAGATTGACGATTTTTATCCGGATCGTACGCCTGATCACGGGCCAGTGGCGATGGAAGTCAAAGGCTTGACCGAAAATGGCGTGTTCAAGGATGTCAGCTTTACGGTGCATCAAGGTGAAATTCTTGGTTTTTCAGGATTGATGGGCGCGGGTCGAACGGAGATCATGCGGGCAATTTTCGGCATTGATAAATACCAGTCTGGTGAAATTTTATTAGATGGCAAGCCGGTCAAAATTCGCGATCCGCAAGATGCTATTCGCCATAACATCGGCTTTTTAACCGAAAATCGGAAAGATGAAGGGCTTATTCTAGAAGATTCGTTGCATGACAATATCGTTTTGCCTTCAATTGATGGCTTCGTCAAACATGGCTTAGTGGATGATAAGGCAACAGATGAATTTGTTCGGATGTTAATGAAAAGGCTTACAGTCAAGGCGATGGGACCGGATGTCTCCGCAGGCAGTCTTAGCGGCGGCAATCAGCAAAAAGTCGTTTTGGCTAAATGGATCGGTTCTGGCTCAAAAGTGTTGATTCTCGATGAACCGACCCGCGGTGTGGACGTCGGGGCAAAGCGCGAAATTTATGACTTGATGAATGAACTAACCGATCGGCACGTGGCGATTATCATGATCTCCAGCGACTTGCCGGAAGTATTGGGCATGAGTGATCGCATTGCGGTTGTGTATGAAGGCAAAATCACTGGCATTTTAGATGGAAAAACCGCGACGCAAGAGTCGATCATGACACTGGCAACAGGGGGAGTGGAAGAGCATGCAGGAGCAATCTAAAGCAAAAACAAGTAGCAAAATTGATGTGAAGAAAATTTTTAGTCGGTTAGGACCGTTATTGGCACTGGTGGTACTGGTCATTCTTGTGACGATCATGAGTCCCACCTTTGTATCGCCGGCTAACCTTTTAAACCTGTTACGGCAAGTCTCGATTAACGCAGTGATTGCTTTCGGGATGACCTTCGTGATTTTGACCGGCGGCATTGACTTGTCTGTCGGTTCAATCTTGGCTTTATCAGGGGCAGTCACAGCGTCCATGCTTGCCAGCGGTTTTGCGGCCCCGCTTGCGTTACTGGCAGGCCTCGTTCTCGGCGCCATTTTCGGCTTGCTGAATGGTATCTTGATTGCTTATGGGAAAGCCGCGCCATTTATTGCGACCTTGGCGACCATGACCATTTTCCGTGGGGCCACGTATGTGTTCACCAACGGGAATCCCATCACTGGCGCGAAAATGAACAGCAGTTTCTTATTCCAGTTCATGGGCCGCGGGTATCTGTTTGGCATCCCATTTCCGATTATCATCATGCTCGTGGCTTACGGTGTGCTGTTTGTTCTGCTACACAAGACCTCTTTTGGTCGGAAAACCTATGCCTTGGGTGGCAATGAAACGGCTGCCCGGATCGCTGGGGTACGCACCAAAATGGTCACCATGCTGATTTACACGATTTCTGGGCTAATGGCTGCTATTGCCGGTATCATCCTGACATCACGGTTAAGCTCCGCGCAACCAGATGCCGGGACATCCTACGAAATGGATGCCATCGCCGCTGTCGTCCTTGGCGGCACATCGCTGGCTGGAGGCAAAGGCCGCATTTTCGGCACGCTGATTGGTGCGTTGATCATCGGCACACTGAACAACGGGATGAACTTACTGGGCATTTCTAGTTTCTACCAGCAGATTGTCAAAGGGATCGTGATCTTGATTGCGGTTCTGCTCGATCGCCGGTCTTCTAATAATGGGTAACAAAACGTGAGCGCGTGCTCGCGGCAAAAGACAAAACTCTAGGGGGAGAAATTGACATGAAACAATCACTCAAACGCTTTTTAATGGTCGCTGTTGTTGCGACGGCAGCTTTATTCACCTTAACCGCATGCGGCGGCACAGGCCTCAGCTCCAAATCGGACAGCAACACAAAAGTGACCAAGAAAGCGCCCAAAGATCTGAAAGTTGGCGTCTCACTTTCAACACTGTCCAATCCATTCTTCGTTTCTGTTCGTAATGGGATCCAAGATTTAGCCAAAAAGAACAAAACCAATGTTCAAGTTTCCGATGCTCAAAATGATACCGCTAAGCAAAACAGTAACATTGAAGATTTAATTCAAAAGAAGGTTGATGTGCTGATCATCAACCCAGTTGACTCAAGTGCCATTACACCAGCCGTTAAAGATGCCAATGATGCCGGCATCCCGGTGATCACCGTTGATCGGTCGAGTGACGGCGGTAAAGTTTTGACCTTAGTCGCTTCTAACTCCACAAAAGGTGGTCAAATGGCGGCTAAGTATATGATCGAAAAACTTGGTAAAGACGCTAAAATTGCTGAATTGCAAGGCATTCCAGGTGCATCCGCAACCCGTGAACGTGGTAAAGGGTTCGATGGCGCCGCTAAAGGCAAACTCGATATCGTGTCCAAGCAAACAGCCGGCTTCGACCGCGCTAAAGGGCTGACCGTTACCGAAAATATTTTGCAAGGTAATGGTGACATTGTCGGTATCTTTTCGCAAAATGATGAAATGGCATTAGGGGCGGTTCAAGCAGTCAAAGCCGCTGGTAAAAAGATCACCATTGTCGGGTTCGATGGCGAAGCGGACGGGATTAAAGCCGTTAAGGCCGGCGACATGGCTGCAACGGTTGCCCAGAAGCCAGAAGAAATGGGCCGATTGGCTTTACAAGCAGCCTATGATCATTTCGACGGTAAAACGGTGAAGAAGAACGTTGAATCACCATTGTCACTTGTGACAACCGAGGATGCGAACAAGTAAGCTTCATGCTACGCTTAAAATTAACCGGCACTTTGGTAGTTAAGTTAGAAAAGGGGGCCGACTTATCGGCCCTTTTTAATTAGAGCGTGAGCAGGCCGTTTTCTGGACGAGCGAGCGCGTTTCAATTGGAGGAAATTTTATGCCTAATCATGTTGTTGTCATCGGCAGTATCAATGTGGATAGCATCTTGCACATTCAACGGTTGCCACAACCGGGAGAAACGATCAAAATGGACACCTTTTCGCAAGCGGCTGGCGGTAAAGGGGCGAATCAAGCAGTTGCGGCTGCGCGTTCGGGGGCCAAAACCAGTTTTATTGGCCGAGTTGGTGACGATGCCAACGCTGCCTTCATGCGCGGTGAACTTGTCAAGAACCAAATCGACACCCAATATGTGGCGACAACGGTTGGCACGCAAACCGGTCAGGCTTACATTTTGCTGCAAGCCTCTGGCCAAAATTCCATTATCATCCAGCATGGCGCTAATTTTGAGGTGACACCAGCAGATGTGCAACGAGCAGCCGACTTGATTCAGTCTGCCGACTTTGTGGTCGCGGAATTTGAAACGCCGGTGGATGCGACGGCAGAGGCCTTCAAAATTGCCAAAGCTGCTGGGAAGATGACCATCTTAAACCCAGCGCCGGCACAGAAGGATTTGCCAGCAGCTTTGCTGAAAAATGTGGATCTCATCGCACCGAACGAAACCGAAAGCGAGCTGATCACCGGCATTCCGGTGGTAGATGAAGACAGCATGCGGGCTTCGGCAGCTTATTATCATGAATTAGGCATTCGCGGGGTGATCATCACTTTAGGATCAAAAGGCTCCTTCATCTCGCTGGATGGCGAAGCAACCATCGTGCCAGCCTTTAAAGTCAAGGCTGTCGACACCACCGCGGCCGGCGACACTTTCATTGGCGCCTTGGCCAGCGTTTTACAGACAGATCTCAAAAACATCGTCACGGCTGCGACATACGCAAGCATGGCGAGCTCCTTCACAGTCCAAAAACTCGGCGCCTTCCCGTCCATTCCGATGGGGGATGAGGTGCGGGCGGCGTTAGCGAAAATCAAGTGAGGTTATAACGAGTAAATCACTGGATCAAAACCTACCTTAATCAAAACAAGAAAGCTGGCAGTCGTGCTTACCTCACACGATTGCCAGCTTTCTTGTTTTAGTTGAACTGAGAATTGATCTACCGCGCCCTGATTATACGTTTGGTAGATCGTGGCGCTTGGCTTTACCAGCCGTAATTTGCCCGTCCCCACGGCGAATTCGGGCCATCAGTTCTGGGTTATTAAGCAGATACATCGTTTCTTCGTTAGCGTCAAAATCGCGTTTGCTCATCACCACAACATTGTCGTCTGGATTCTTGAAAGTGACGACTAATGGGATGGCATCTTCATTGACTTATTTCAGGTGGTCTTTAAGATGCTGCTTGAAATGATGGTAGCTCATTGCATCCATGGGGATCATCCTTACTGTTATTCAAACCTAATAAAGACTAGCAACATAAGGCTTCATCGCTGTCACCACATCGTCGCTGCCGGTACCTTCAATCAAAGCTACCGTGAGATAGGTGTTCTTATCAGCATCCATGGCGACTAAAAAGCCATTTTCTTTGCCGTCAGTGTCTTGCTTTTGCTTAAGTTCGGCCGTGCCGGTTTTGGCAGCGATGGTGTGGCCGTCAATTGCGAGATTGTGGGCGGTTCCGGCTTGATCAGAAACCACGTGGGTTAGCGCCGTTTTAACCGTATTAGCTGCGTTGGCCTGCAAGACACTGCTGGTTCGTTTGCCTTTCGTGCCTTGAATGAGGGTCGGTTGCTGCATGGTGCCGCCATTGGCAATCGTGCTGTACATCGCGGCTTGTTCAATTGGCGACAAGAGGAGCTGCCCTTGACCATAGGCGGTATCGGCCAAAAGGGTTTCGGAAGCGAGCTTACCAGAGTTTGAAATCTGGGCTCTTTTCATGGTCAGCGGTAAGTCGGCCTGGGTTTTGAAAAGCGGTGCGAGGCCTTTGAGGTAAGCGGAGGCGCCCATTTTCAGTGCTACTTGGGCGAACCAGATGTTATCGGAATTGACCAAAGCCTGCGTCATGTTTTCAGAGGCGGCATCGACTGTGCGTGTTACCTTGTAGTCACCCCAGGAGCTGTCTTTTTGCCACTTGAGACCGGAGATGGACTTGGTGGTGTCCGGGGTGATCGTCTTATTCTGGAGGGCAATCGCTGCCGTCAGCATCTTAAATGTTGAACCGGGAGCATAGCGTTGCGCGAAACGGCTGAGGAATGGTAACGAGGTGTTGTTGGCATACTTATCATAGTCCGTCTGGCTGATCCCGTTGACAAAGGCGTTTGGATCATAACTTGGCGAGCTTGCTAAAGTCAGTAGTTCGCCATTGGTCGGATTCATCGTCACAACACTACCAGCCTTGCCAGCAAGTTGGGTGTAGGCCGTCTTTTGCTGGTTGGCATCAATGGTTAGCTTCAGGCTTTTGCCATTAACGGCCTTTTTAGTTAAAAGCGGGTGAATGTTGTCGCCGTTTTGAATTGAAATCTGACCACCGTCTGTGCCGCGCAGTTGTTTGTCGTAAATTTGTTCCAACCCAGTTTTGCCAATTTTGCTATTAGCTGTTAGCGTCGGATCTTTGCGAATGTCATCAGCCGTCGCGGTACCGACGTAGCCAATGAGCTGGGCCGCGGCTTCGCCAAGGGGATAGGTGCGCGAGCCGATCGTCTGATAGGCCGCGCCCGTCATGACTGGTGAATCAGTGACGATTTTGACAGGCACGAAGGTATCATCTGTGACCCAAGATTGCTTTAACAAGGTCTCAAGACTAGTAACCTTGACGTCCCACGCGGCAGCAATTTTCTCTAAGTTGGCTGTGCGATCAGAATCGGTTCCGAGCTTACCGGGAACCAGCCCAGCTTGGGTCACATCGCCATTTTTCGCCAGCAACTGGTTATTGCGGTCATAAATCTGGCCACGGGTGGCCGCAATCAGGTCAATCTGCACCGTGTCTTTGCCATTCATGGACGGGAAAAGCAGACGTGGTGACCACTGCACCCGCCAGTCATTGCCGACTTTAACAATTGGCGCTTCGTAGTGTTGCGCACTCAGCTTGCCGATTTTGGTGTTCATGTTAGCTGTAAAAGTCAGATCGTAGGTTTTGTTGTCATACTTCTTGGTTTTCAAATTAGTAATCTTGATATCACTGGCACCAACGCGATCAAAAACCGCCTGATTGCGCGCCGCCAAAGTTTTGGCCGTATAATGCCAACCAGGTCCAGTCAAGTGGCTGGTATCAACTTGTTTAACTGCTTTGTCATATTGGCGCTTAGCAAACGCCTGCGTATAAGTTTGCGCAGTGGCCTGAACCGCGTCAGCTTCGGATTTGCCTTGATACCACTGATAAAGGCCAAATCCACCAGCAATGATCACAATCGCCGCGGCCACACCGCCAATAATGGTGAGGGTCGATTTCTTCATGATAGTTTCCCCATTTCCTGATTTTACTCCGTGTATATGGTCATTCTACTCGTTCGAGTATTGTGAAGAAATGGTGGTGAGTTAAATTGGTTGAAAGGCTAGTACCCAAAACCATAGAGATGACAGCTATTATCCTTATGATCTGGTTAAAATCAAATGACAGCGACGTTCATGGCCACAGTAGGTTTTTGCACAAATGTAAAAGAGACGGTTATTGATGCCGGAAAAATTGCATAAATGTTTTGACCGATCTATAATGAACCTGTTCAGTGAACACGTTCACCGTAAGCTGATTAGGGCATTTATAATGTTCAGCAAATAAGCCTGACCTTCTTGGACGATGTCAAACTGGCCTCTGCTATATGCCCATGTCGCCATCATGCCTCTAACAGAGGTATAGAGTTGGCGAAATGAAGCTTGAGGATCTTGATTGATGAGAATATTGGCATCATTTGCTTGTACCATCAGATTTCTTAGGGTGTCCAGCATTTCCCAGTCACGCAAGTTATTACTAGGATTCAACGTTTCTTCAAAGAAGGCGGTGAACACAATGGTGACAAATTCCCAACCTTGTTCAGCTGACAAATGCAGTTGCAAGGTACTGAAATAAACAATCTTGTCACGTATCGATGCTTTGGGATGGTTCTTGAGGTATTCGCTGTAATGGACCTTGATATAGTCGGCCAATTCGTCGTAATAGTTTTCGCGAATGATGTCTTGTTTTGAGGCGTAATGTACGTAAAAGGTTCCCGAAGAAACATGGGCCTCTTGAGTGATTTGCCGAATAGAGGTTTCAGCATAGCCGTACCGCTTAATTAATTTGATCGCGGCTTGATATATTTTTTGCTTTGTCTGTTGTTTTTGAATATCTCGACTTGTTTGTTTCATGGTTGACCGCCCTTTTTAGTCATTGTCATTCTTGATTAACGTATTCACTGAACGTGATCAGTTTAACACCTTGGGTTGATCAAGTCTTGGAGGTAGCATTCATGGATGCATTGATTCAAACACTCTTCTCGAAACGGCAAGAACTACTAATCGCCATTTGGCAACATATTCAAATTTCCTTGATTTCGTTGCTGTTTGCCTTGATCATCGCGTTACCATTGGCACTTGCTGTTGTACATCACCAACGAACTGCCGGTATTTTTACGCAGATAGCGGGGATTTTTCAGACAATTCCATCGTTGGCAGTTTTAGGCCTGCTGATTCCTTTTGTCGGCATTGGTACGATTCCTGCCATTACTGCCTTAGTCATTTATGCTATCTTACCAATTTTTAGTAGTACCTTGGCGGGGATTGGTAGCATTGATGACGCTTTGGAGGAGGCGGCTGATGCGTTTGGCATGAACAGGAGGGAAAAGATTTTCAGAGTTGAACTCCCCTTGGCTATGCCAACTATTGTGACTGGTATTAGGCAGGCGATCGTCATGATAATCGGAACTGGTACGCTGGCTGCCTTAATCGGCGCAGGCGGCCTTGGCGATTTTATTCTATTAGGCATTGATCGGAATAATAATGCTATGACATTAATTGGCGCCATTGCATCGGCGTTACTCGCTATCATTTTTAGTGGTGGTATTTACTGGTTGCAAAAACACCGATTGCGTTACGTTTTGGCAACACTTGGGGTGATCATCTGTCTGCCAGTTGTTGGGATGATTTATCAGAATGTCCATCCAGTATCGCGAACCGTCACCATTGCCGGGAAAATGGGCTCTGAACCAGATATTTTGATTAATATGTACAAGGATCTTATTGAGCAGGCGGCTCCGCAAACGAAAGTGGTTTTGAAGCCTAATTTTGGACAAACATCCTTTCTCTTCAATGCATTAAAAACGCAGAAAGTCGATATCTATCCTGAATTTACTGGGACCGTTCTTGAAAGTCTGGTTAAGCCATCAAAACAACAAAGACAACTTGGTGTGCCGGGAGCCAGATTATACAAATATGCGGCACAAGACCTCAAACACCAGTTCCAAATGACTTATTTGGCGCCGATGGCCTATAACAATACCTATGCAGTTGTGATCAAGCGATCGTATGCCCAAGCACATGGCATAACAACCATCTCGGATTTGCAGCGAGTACAATCCGAATTATTGGGAGGCTTTGACCTTGAGTTTTTGGATCGCACTGATGGCTATAAAGGACTTCAGGCGACTTATGGCTTAAACTTCAAGACGCAATCAATAGATCCGGGTTTACGCTATGAGGCACTTAAGAATGGCAAAATCAATTTAACAGACGGTTACTCAACAGATTCTCAAATTCGCCAGTTTGATCTGATCGCACTAACAGACAATCGCCATCAATTCCCTGTTTATCAAGGGGCACCGCTGATGAACACAAGTTTTGCTGCTAAAAATCCCGAAATCGTTCAAGCACTCAACAAACTTGCTAACAAGATTAGCGAAACAGACATGCAGGAAATGAATTATGAAGTGAATGTGAAACAACAATCGGCTGCTACGGTAGCGAAGCATTATTTAGTCACGCATCAATTGCTTAGGGGATGACTTATGATGACTGCGACGCTCATCAAATTTGAACAGATTGGGAAAAATTATGCGCAGCAAGCGGCAGTGACTGATTTTTCGCTTAACGTGAAGAGAGGCGAGATCTTCGTGCTTGTTGGCGCATCTGGTAGTGGTAAAACGACTATCATTCGCATGATTAATGGCTTAGTGAAGCCGACAACAGGAAGCATCTATTTTGATGGAAGGAAAATTGAAACTTACAACTTACGAACATTGAGATTTCAAATTGGCTACGTCTTGCAGCAGATTGCGCTTTTCCCAAACATGTCAGTCGCGCAAAATGTGGCATTGATTCCCAGCATGAAAAGAACGGACAAGTCAAAGATTAATAGGCTGGTTGATCAACTTTTGACGGATGTCAATCTAGAGCCACATGTTTACCGCAATCGCATGCCTGATGAACTGTCAGGTGGTGAAAAGCAACGCGTCGGTATTTTAAGAGCCTTTGCTGCTCAGCCCAAAGTTGTGTTAATGGACGAGCCTTTCAGTGCCTTAGACCCAATCTCGCGGACCCAACTGCAGAAACTTGTTTTGACGATTCACCGTAAACTCAGGAGTACCATTATTTTCGTAACACATGATATGGATGAGGCGCTCAAACTTGGTGACCGGATTGGCGTGATGCGTTCCGGATCGTTGCTGCAGGTGGGAACCCCGCAAGAGATCGTGCAGCATCCGAACGATCCGTTTGTTCGGCAGTTATTCGAGAAATCGATGTCTCATGATGTTTATGCTGTCTATTTGAATAAACTAGATGTCCTAGGGTACTTACAGCCGATGCCTGATCAGTATAAAGGCCCAGAATTAGCACAAGAGCAAACGGTTCGCGAAGCCTTCACGGCGTTTGTCAGTGCAGATCAATTGGCCATAAGAACAAAAGATCATCATCTGCAATTGCTGACACGGGAAAAGTTATACCAATTTGTGAGCGATTATCGCAATCATTAAAACACTGTAAAATTTGAAAGTATAACTCGGTGGCCGGTAACCGGGTTTATTAGTGAATATGGAGGCCATATTATGTTAGCAATGGTGTTGAATCATCCTGGAGATGCGAATGTATTTGATCCTGAAGACCGTCCAATTCCAAAAGCAACAGCAACCAAAAGTGTCTTGAAGATTATGGCATTTGGCATTAATCATGCTGAATTAATCACGCGCGCCGGAGGATCACCTGATGTTCATTTGCCACGGGTAATTGGCATTGAAGCGGTGGGAGTTATCTATGAAACAAGTGCCAACAGTGGGCTACAATCTAATCAAAAGGTCATGACCTTAATGGGTGGTTTCGGCCGAGCGTTCGATGGTAGTTATGAAGCATATGCTTTGGTACCGAATGATCAGTTATATCCGGTTGAAAGTGATCTGTCGTGGGAAGCTTTAGCGACTATTCCTGAGAGCTTCTACACAGCGTATGGATCGCTATGCAAACTGCATCTCAATCAAGGCGATCAACTATTAATTCGCGGTGGGAGCAGCAGTGTTGGCTTAGCGGCACTTTTAATGGCGAAAACATTGGGGTTACAAGTCACGGTGACAACGCGAGACAAAACAAAAGTAACGAAGCTACGACAATTCGGCGCTGACCATGTGCTTATAGATCAAGGAGAACTGGCGACAAGGACTCAATTTGCTGGTGTTATTGAGTTGGTGGGTGTCACGACACTTTTAGACTCAATGCGACATGTGAAACCAAATGGATACGTGGTGGTGACCGGTGGATTGGGTGGCCAGTGGGTCTTGCCTAATTTCAGTCCATTTAGTATTCAGGGCTATTTAACTAATTTTCAATCGACGCATGTCAACGCTGGTCTGTTCCAAGCGATGCTGGCCTTAGTTGCGAAGCATCATCTAAGTTTGCCGATCATCCAACAATTTGACTTGGCGCATGTGGGTGCTGCACATGCCGCTTTGGAAAAGCCGCATGACTTAGGAAAAATCATAGTGATTGCGAACACTAATTGAGTCAGATGAATGCGAAAGCGCCTGTATTTTCAAGAGGGAAGCGAAAACCTTTTATCTTGATCATGCAGGCTTTTTCTTGCAAGATAACTTTTTACATTGAACAGAACAACAATGAGTTAGTCTAAAAAGTTAGCATTCGGTATTAAATTTGCTTGCGCAAGCAAATAAAACAGCCTATAATACTTCACAGGGAGGTGAGTGATTGTTCAAACGCTGGCTCATACTCATCACACTTGGTTTATTCTTCTTTATGGTGATTATTGATGGCACCATTGTTGTCGTTGCGGTACCGACCATCACCTTGGCTTTGGCGGTGAGTCCGAGTCAGGTGAACTTGTTGCTGACGGTTTATCTCACCACGATCAGCGTTTGCCTGTTGTTCTTTGGTCAGTTGGCTGATCAATATGGCCGAACGCGGCTGTTCATCTGGGGCACCTATCTGTTTCTGATTGGCTCTGGGTTGGCTGGTTTTGGCGTTAACTTTCAGTTGATATTGGCCGCCCGAGTAGTGCAGGCAGTGGGTGCTAGTATGACCATGGCCACGAGTTATGCGATTGTTGCGGACGTTTTCCCACCCGCCATTTTGGGCCGTGCGCTGGGCATTGAATCGATCTTCATTTCAGCCGGCGCACTGGCCGGCCCTGGGATCGGTGGCCTGATCCTGAGTCAGTTGCCGTGGGGCTACATTTTCTGGGTGAACTTGCCGATTGGTATCGTGTGTTTGCTAGTCGAATGGGCGGTTTTTCCGCGAACACACGCACCCTCTGGGAAAAGGGGCGTCGATGGCCGCGGCTTCCTTCAATTGATTGTGATTGGCGGGTTGTTGTTGCTCATCCAGATCAACAAGCAACCGTTGTTCACCGGAATTCTGGTCATTTTGATTGGCAGCTGCGCCTATTGGTTTTGGCGTCACGAGCGGCAGACTGATCAAGCAATGCTTGATACTCGGTTGTTCAGCAACCAGCGCTTTTCACGGAATTTAGCGGCTTCGTTTTTGAACTATGTTGCGGCCTATTTTTTTACGCTGCTCGCACCGATTTATCTACAGTTGATGCTACGCTTGCCAGTGGCCTTGTCTGGGTATTTGTTGATGCTGACACCACTTGTTTCGTTGGCTGCCAATCCAGTGGCTGGGGTGCTTAGTGACCGCTTTGATCGCCAGCGACTCATGCGAATCGGCTTGCTGATGCTGGTTCTGACGAATGTGGCCTTTGCCTTGCTGCCTCATCAAACGACAACTTGGCCATTTGTTATCGTGTCAGTCGCGTTTGCGGTTGGCACAGCGCTGTTCACGAATCCTAATAGTGTCGTGTTGATGCAAAGTGTCGATGCGACCATGCGGGGGCAGGTTGGCGCGGCCACTTCACTTGCTAGACAGTTGGGGATGAGTATCGGTAGCGCGGTTGCCGGTTTAGTGTTCTATCAAACCCTCGGGATCGTCAGCCCGCACACCACCGCCGTCCACGCCGCTCCGCAAGCTTTATTTGTTGCGCAGGGTGTCAGCTTCATGCTCGCAGCTGCTCTGTTTTTCATCGCCGTCATGTTGTTACGAAAGAAGGTAGAAAATGCCAAAAGAACCGGATGAATTGCTTTCAAGAGTCAATATCCTAGCGCGCCACATTCAACACGACTTGGATGTTGCGTTAGCGCCAACCACGCTCAGTGCGAGTAACTATTACTTTATCTTGAAGCTTGGCAAAGTCGATGAAATGCGGCAGGAAACACTTTTTAAAACGATTCACCTTAATCCCAGCAACGTCACACGACGATTGGCCCAGCTGATTGCGTTGGGACTCGTCGCAAAACGCCGATCCGACGAGGACAAACGTGCTTGGATTATCAGCCTCACGCCAAAAGGCCGGCGCCTGATCCCAATGGTGACGCAAATTGTGGCCGATTATGAAGCCACTTTGACAGCAAAACTGTCTGAAGCTAACAAAATTGAATTTGCCAGAATGCTGGATGTGCTTAACGAAACTGAAAAGAGGTCGGAATTTTGAAAAACGATATGCTGGCTTTATTGCCAATTCCTGAAGATTATCACGTGGTTCAAACAGACGTCCGCAAGCGAAATAAAGTGCAGGTGACGGTGGACCGCTATCAAAACGTTGATGAAGTGACGCCGAACAACAAGCATCTGACACTTGTGACTGATAGAAACGGCAACTTGATCAGTTTTAATGCCAGCACCTTCAAAAATGGCGGGAAACTGCCGTCAGCTGATAAAGCATTACGGCAGGCAGTCACGTTATTCAATCAGTTAGACCCAAATTATGCAGATGATTTAAGCTACATGCGAACCGAGCAGCAAGAACGCCATTATGAAGATAACGGGATGCAGGTTAGCGCGCCAGTTTACTGGATCAAGTTTGCCCATCGCAACGGTTCCTATAACTGGGTCACCATCGGGCCCGACAACCAGATTATTGAAATTGAGCGCGAGTCGTTTTGGGATTACTTCAGAAATCGACGGGCAACCGAAATGTGGAACTATGACAATTGGGTTTTGGCGCGACAAGGCAAGATCCCACAATTAGCAGCACCTGATGCCTTAGCGTAAAGAGGTGACCGAATGGCAAAAGCAGATTTCGATACGCTTGTGACGCAACTGGGCGACTTGCGTGAACGTGCACGGCGCCTAGCAGACGAAGATTATATTAGTGCCAAGTACAAAGGCTATAGTTCTGAGGGCTTGACATTGGAAGAAGTCATGGGGGCGCTGGAAGAAACTGAAGGCGAAATTGAGAAACTGGAGCGTCAGTTAGAACGATTTGACGATGAATCATAGTGCTTTGAAATGAGAAGATGGTTTGAAAAGGTAACTTGAACATTCAGTTTTGCAGGAAAACATGCAGCGCACCAAGGTTTGGCATAGCAGCCAGACCTTGGTGCGTTTTTTGGCATCTGGGAGATCAATTTGAGAACCTCTTTTTGTCAATCAGTTTCCGGATCTTAGAATGTGTGTGGTGATTAAAGATTTGCAGCAACCTCTTCAGGCAAGAGAGCTAGTGTCACAAACCGTTTAGTCTTATTAGATATTTCGAGAAAATAAATCGGATTTGATTGAATGTCATTCTTTAAACAATATTCCTATATCATTTTTTAAATTTTACAGTTCGTTATAATAAATAATATCTTTTTTCTTGACTTTCCTCCATAGATAAAGTACATTAGCGCTAAGCTCATGACTATATTATCTGATTGCCACCGTTTTCACAAAAACGAGGAGGATGGACTATTGAAAAGATTAGCAGGAACAGCCTGCTAGACAGCGCCATTCTCATAAGCAATGAATTTTAGAACACATCTGGCGGGTTCTTATATCCCCAAGATGGTGGTGGTTCCTTCACATGAAGTGATCTTCTGGGACCACAAACAACTCCGTATGATGGTGATGCTTATCAATACCGGTTCGCCGGTCCGCATTGGGCACAAACTAGTTTTTGGATTGGACAGTTAAAGCAACAATCGAATGAAACCTAGGTCTATGAGTTGAAGAAAAGGCGGATCTGAGCAAATCCGCCTTTTTGAATACTTATCAATGAGCCAATATGTTTGCAACTTCGTAGGTTTGACTTGAAAGAGAAAATGGGTGACTTTTATGTTGCAAAAGCTGAGAAACTCGACTTTTGTCGCGATAGTTTTGGCTGCCAGAGGAACGCTTCTGATATGCTGTCTATTGCTCTTCTGCTATTTACTATTTTCAACTTTGACAAATACGTTTTTAATTCCCACGAACGACCTTTTAGGGGATGTGGCTTCAATTTTAAAAGGAGAACTCTGGCGCGTTATAACGAGTACTGTGTACTTTTCTGAATGGACGCCCTTAATTAAGACGGTTCTTATAGTTTTGGTCCTTTGCCCCTTTATAGAATGGAAAATTGGCAGTCCTGTGCTTGTTATGAGCTTTTTTGCTTCTAGTTGGATCGGCATTTTGTTATTTTGCTTTGGATTTGGCGGTATCATTCGGTCAACAGTTGGCATAAACACCTACGTTTATGCTTTTTATGGCGGCACACTGTCAGTCTATGCGTTATTTCCACTGGCAGTATTAGCGTTCTTGATAAAGAAACCTGCCTTTTCTTTGTTGGCAAAGTGCGTTTTAGTTGGCGGTCTTCTGTTGTACTTTACAGTGGGGTTTTGGCCGAATTCAGATACACCAGAGCCTGCAGTCATTGTACAGATTAGTCAATTATGCGGTGTTCTTTCCGGCCTTTTCTGTGCCCTTATAGTCGTGGCGCTAAGAAATTGGAAGAAAGTTCCCTTCTTTTCTGCCAAACCGAGCAACTGATCTTATAAGACTTAAGAAAATTTGGTGCTAATGATGCTAATGAAAAGAAAACGGGTGAATTTTATGTTGTTAAAGTTGAGAAGACCCAATCTTTTATCCGTATTTTTGAATGCTAGAGGAACATTCCTTATCTGCTGCATATTGATAGTTTGTTATCTTTTGTTTTCGTTTTTAACGAATGTTCTTTTAATACCATCAGCCAACTTTGTCGGGAGCATCCCTTCAATTTTAAGAGGGGAACTTTGGCGAATTGTAACGAGCACAGTTTACCACTATGAATGGCCGCACTTAATGAAGAATATGCTTGCAGTGATTGTGCTTGGGCCATTTATCGAGTGGAAAATTGGCAGTACACCATTCGTCATTAGTTTTTTTGTTTCTAGTTGGCTTGGTGTCTTGCTGTTTTGCTTCGGATTCGGCGGGTTCATTCAATCAGCGTTTGGAATAGGCACCTATATTGAATCGTTTTACGGTGTGTCATTGTCTGGATATGCCTTATTTCCACTAGCTATATTGGCATTTTTAATCGAAAAACCCACATTTTCCTTTATGACGAAGATTGTTGCGTTTACATCGACTCTTTATTACGTCACAGTGGGATATTGGCCGAATCTAGCCATGTCAGATATTGAAAAAAATGTTCAGGTGGCGCATTCATGCGGCCTTCTTGTAGGCCTTTTCTGTGTATTGGTCATCTTGATAATAAAGCATCGGGAGAAGATGTTCTCTTTTTCAAGTCGATCAAAATGATTGATCACGCTGATGTGTTTGAAATCAGGAGGGCACGAACGCCTTGTAAATTGTTTGAGTTGTGGAAATGTTAAATTTTGAATTGATGATGAAGACGAATATGTCCCTCTTTGAGTTGACAATTCGTCTTATAAGTTAAGATTAAGGCAAAGTTGTCAAACCGCCCTCAGCCAATAAGAAAACTCTGATACAGTCATAGCAATCAAGTTAGGTGAACGGGTGATCAAAATGAGCTTTTCGCTATTGATGCTGTTGTTTTTCCTAGTTGGTATCTCGGTGTTCCTGGTAGGCTTACAGCAAAAACATCGCGGCTGGACGTGGTTAGGCCTTGGTCTATCTGTCCTAGCAGCAATCATGTTTGTAGCGGTCGTCTTCCTTCGTTCCTGCTTCTAAGCTCGCTTTCTTGCAAAACGATTAACGTTTATATCATCAAACTCAAGGTAAAGTTGAGATGGTTTCGCTACTTTGTTAATCTATTCACGTAGACAACAACATAAGGGAGGGACTATGTTTTGAAAAAGTGGGTTAAAATCGCAGGGCTGTTGGCGCTGATGAGTGTCGTGCTGGTTGGTTGCAGTAGCGGGGCGAGTTCAAAGTCGAGTTCGTCAAGTTCAAAAGCAAACAAAGCAGCTAGCAGCAAGGTCACTAGCGGGGCTTCACAGCAGGCCTACACAGATCCGAAAACGATGAAGGGCAAGTATGACATCGTGATTGTCGGTGCTGGTGGTGCCGGGATGACAGCTGCCATCGAGGCGAAGCAGCAAGGGATGAATCCCGTCATTCTTGAAAAAATGCCCGTTGCTGGCGGGAATACGCTGAAAGCCTCTAGCGGTATGAATGCCAGTCAGACGAAAGTTGAAGCTGCCCAAGGGGTTAAGGACAGCAATGATCAGTTCTATGAAGAAACGCTAAAAGGTGGCGGCGGAACGAATGATAAAGCGCTGCTGCGCTATTTTGTCGACAACTCAGCCAGCGCCATTGATTGGCTCGACTCGATTGGGATTAAGCTGGACAAACTGACGATTTCCGGTGGGATGTCGGTCAAGCGCACGCATCGGCCACACGATGGTTCAGCGGTTGGCGGTTATCTCGTTGATGGGCTCGTGAAAGAAGTCAAAAAAGAAAAGATTCCGCTGTTTGTGAACTCGGATGTTACCAAGTTGAATGAAACAGATGGTAAAATCAGCGGGGTCACCGTCAAGATCAATCAAGACAAGACGAAAAAAATCGCAGCCAAGGCCGTGATTGTGACCACTGGCGGTTTCGGGGCAAGTAAGCAAATGATCAAGAAATATCGCCCTGATCTGGCTCATTACGTCACCACTAACCAAGCTGGCGCAACCGGTGATGGCATCAAGATGATCGAGAAAGTCGGCGGCTATGCGATCGACATGAATAAGATCCAAATTCACCCAACCGTTAACCAAAGCAAGCATATTCTCATTGGGGAAGCGACTCGCGGTGAAGGCGGCATTTTAGTTAACCAAAGCGGGAAGCGGTTCTATAACGAAATGAATACCCGTGACAAGGTTTCCGCTGCCATTAACAAGCAAAAAGGTAAGGATGCTTGGGTCGTGATTGATACAGGCGTCCGCCAACGGTCGAGTGCCATTGACTTTTATATCAAGGATAAGCTCGGTGTCGAAGGCAAAACCCTTGATGAACTCGCCAAGAAAATGAAGGTGCCAGCGGCCACGTTATCCAAGACGGTTTCAACTTGGAACGAAGCGGTCACCAACAAAAAGGATGCCGAGTTTGGTCGGACAACTGGGATGGACCATGGCCTCACCACCGGTCCTTACTATGCTTTCAAAATCGCCCCAGGCATCCATTACACCATGGGCGGCGTGAAGATCAACACCAAGACTGAGGTGCTGACAAAGAAGCAACAACCAATCCCAGCACTATACGCAGCCGGTGAAGTCACCGGCGGCCTACACGGCGACAACCGAATCGGTGGCAATTCCGTCGCCGACATTGTGATCTTTGGTCGCCAAGCAGGAACGCAGGCGGCGGCTTACGTGAAAGCACAACAGTAACCTGAATGACTTAAAGGCGGTTCTCGTCAGATGAGAATCGCTTTTTTGATGCGCTGAAAATGGCGGTGTCCGCTCAACCCCCAAAATTCATATGCTCCATAATTGTTAGGCAGGCAAGCCTAGCCGTTATGGGGCTTTTTGTCACTTACCGAGGCCGAAACTTGAAGAATGATGAGCAAGGTGTACTTCGTTTCCCAAGTTAAGGAAAAAGGTTCTACTTTTCGGTATGTAAGCGCTTGCTTAGTATAGAAGCTGTAAGGAGGCAAAGCAATGCGAGAAAGATTGACGAATCTTCTGCGAACATTGTTGGACAGTTCGGCAAGTTCTTTATCTGATTTAGGCAAGCAATTCAACGTCACGACAAAGACGATTCGAAATGAGATTCAGGTTTTAAATGAAGTTTTGGCGGAGAAAAACTTACCCTTATTCGATATCAAAAGAGGTGTCGCCTACAATCATATCTCAACGCAACAGCGGCATTCGCTGTCTGACGTCCTTGATTTTGACAGCATCAGTCAAGGCGCTTTAACCCCTGAGCAACGTGCTGTGTATCTCTTATTGGATTTGCTTCAAGCCACCCAACCGGTTTATCTCGTCGATGAACAAGAAAAGATGCAGATTAGTAAAAGCTCAATGGATTCTGATCTCCGCAACTTGCGGGCTGATCTAGCAAAATACAATCTAACACTCACGACCAGCCCAAAGTTAGGCGCACAGATTGAAGGCAACGAGCGATCAATTCGAACGATGTTTGGGGATGTCCTAACACGGCAACATGCTTTGGTCACCTTGATTGCCCAGCAATTAATCGCCAGCGGGATGTATGTCGACAAGATGAAGGAAGTCTTTACCAAACAAGATGTGACCTATATCCGGGACTTACTACGCCGTTGTTTTCCAAAAGGGGCCTTGGCCGCCAACGACATGTACAGCCAGCAAGTGACCGTGTTACTCATTATCTGGTTACACCGTGTTCGCAGCGGGTACTATGTCAAAGATGATGAAACTGCCGTTGATCTCAATAAGGAAAATGCCAAGTTTCTCAATGAACTCATTCAGCATTATGCCTTACAAATTGATGTCGCCAGCGAGTTAGGTTATGTCGGTTTTCTGATCAACAGTTTTAATCGTCGCGGTGCGATTGATCTTGACGACTGGGTCAAGGCCCAGATTTTCAGCGTTGCGCTCATTGATCATATGGAAACTGAAATTGGCTTTCCATTTTCTAAAAACGAAAAGCTTTTCGAAGAGCTATATAACCATATGACCGCTTTGTTCAAGCGCTTGTCACAGCACGTCAAAGTGGTTAATCCGTTGAGAAAGACGATCCAGCAAGGCTATGGGCCGATCTATGACGCGATTGATCGTTTCTTCAAGACGGGACGCTATCAGCTGACCATGTCTGATGATGAGAAGGCATTTCTGGCGATGTATTTCTCAGCGACACAAGCTGAGGATCGCCAGCGCCAAGACTATCAGTATCAAGCCGCAGTTGTCTGCAACTTCGGCACGGCGACGGGCAGAGTGTTGGCAGCCAAACTGGAGGAACGGTTTAACATTGATGTTCTTGCCGTTTTGAGCACGTCTGAAGTTGGCATTCTCCGCAAATTACCGGTCAGCTTAGTTTTCAAAACAGTCGACATGCCAATCGATAAAATCCCGAGTTTGAAGGTTAATCCCATTCCTTCAGAAGTTGATTTGACCCGAGTTGCCGCGTTTTTGAAGAAACACACAACGTTAACTAAGTACGAAGGCCGTACGTTAGATCCAACAAGACTATTTCGCACAGTTCTGGATGTGCTGAAAACCCATCAGGTAACAGTTGATAAACGACTATTAGCTGATCTGCAAGCAGCATTCAAGGAGAACCATGTCGAAATTAATGAAAGGGAGGTTCAGCCTATGTTGAAAGATTTAATCAACGATCACCAGATCCAGCTTCAACAGAAAGCTGATGATTGGGAAGATGCGATCCGTATTTCAGCAAAACCATTGCTTGACGAGGATTACATTACCAAAAATTATATCCAAGCGATGATTGATTCAGTTAAGAAATTCGGTCCGTATATTGTCATTGGACCTGCCATCGCGCTAGCCCATGCACGGCCAGAGGATGGGACAAAGAAGCTTGGCGTGACGATCACAACGTTGGCGAAACCAATCAACTTTGGCAATCCAGACAATGATCCCGTGAAGATCATCTTCTGTCTGGCCGCGATCGATAATTATTCGCATCTCAATGTCATGAAAGCCATTGTCCAACTCATCAATGATCAGCAAAAAGTTGATCAGCTGGCGCAACAAACAGATATTCAAACCTTTAAAAACATTTTATTCAACGAAAAGACGTCAAAGGAGACGATTTAAATGACCAGGAAATTAACGATTTACTTCATCTGTGGTGCCGGACTAGGGTCTTCCTTAGCTTGCCAAATGACTGCAGAAGATGTTTTGAACCGTTTGGGGTTAGACGAAAACCTCGAACATGAGGCAATTTCGTCAACACCAGGTTTACGGACGGACATCATTGTCTCGGCAGAAAATTTTGCTTCGCAGTTCAATCAATATGATCTCGATCCAGCCATCAAGTTTGTCTTTCTGCACAACATTGTGGATCCAGCTGAAATCGAAGCCAAGCTCGTGCCAGTTATTAAAGAATTGTCGGAAAAATCAGCCTGAACAACAGAGCGTGAGCTGGCGTGGTTAGAGACCGGAGTATAAGCGGCCTTGAATGTGATGGTCGGGCTTTGGCCATTGCACCCAAGGTCCCTATGTGGCGGTTTCCGCGCCAGTGATCGCGTTTAAAAGGGGGAATCAATCATGGTTGTGGTTAACTTTATTATTCAAAATATTCTGACTCAGGCAGCCATCACCATTGCGTTAATCGCGATGCTGGGCTTGCTTCTACAACGCAAGTCCTTTGGCGCGGTCCTAACTGGAACCTTCAAGACACTGCTGGGATTTCAAGTATTATCAGCAGGGTCCGCCATTATTGTCACAGCACTGACGTATTTCGGAAAGATTTTTCAACATGGTTTTCACCTAAAAGGGGTTGTACCCAGCATTGAGGCGATCAATGGTCAAGCCATGAATACGCTGGGGTTGGGAAATGAAATTGCCTTAACCTTTTTGGGCATTTTCATTGTCAACATTATCATTGCGCGGTTCTCGCCATGGAAATATATTTTCCTAACCGGACAGGCGCTGTTGTGGATGTCGACCATGACGGTTGTCGGCGGCAAGATAGCTGGCTTCAATTCAGTCGTGACCATTCTTGTTGGTAGTGTTATCGGGGGAATTTTCGCGGTGGCCATGCCAGCCATTGCGCAGCCTTTTGTTCGTAAGATTACCAAGGGCGATGCCATTGCTTTAGGACACTTTTGTACGATCGGCTACATGGTAGAAGCAGGCGCCGCTTGGATCTTCGGTGAACGTGGCGAAAAGAAACACTCGATTGAAGACATCAAGTTACCAAAGTACATGGAATTCTTGCAAGACACGTATCTCTCTGTTGCTGTTGTGATGGTGCCATTGTTTATGATCACCGCGGCTTTTGCAGGTCCTAAGTACGCCGGTAACGGCACGAGTCTGAACTATATCATGAATGCTTTCATGATGGGCATTCAGTTTGTTGTCGGGGTCTATGTCCTACTTGCAGGTGTTCGGCTCTTACTTGGTGAAATCGTTCCGGCTTTCCGTGGTATTGCGATGAAACTGGTACCAAATGCGAAACCAGCACTTGACTGTCCAGTCTTGTTCCCATTCTCACCAAACGCGGTCATCTTAGGCTTCATTACGACAACCATTGGGACCGTCATTGGCATGTTCTTGATGCCTGTTTTCGGACTCGCGGTCATTCTGCCGGGGATGTTAACTAACTTCTTCGCTGGCGGGACTGCAGGGATCTTCGGAAACGTTGTCGGCGGCCGCCGCGGGGCCATCATTGGCGGCATTATCCACGGCCTGTTCATCACCTTGTTGCCAGCGCTGCTAGTAACGGCTTTGACCTCGTTTGGCTTCGTGAATGCTTCGGCAACTGACTCCGATACGATCGTGGCCATGCTGATGTATGCCTGGATCCTAACGCCGATTCTTAAAGCAGTTTAAAGAAAGGGGCACGACTATGTTTGGCAGTTTATTTAAAAAGAAAGACACGCAGAAACAACCATCCGCGGTGCCAAAAGAAGTCAATCAATCACTTTCGACAACCGAAGCTGCTGCTCTAACCGAAAAAGTGGCGGCATTGACGACTCAAATTGAACAGATAACCGATGATAAAGACAAACGCCACCTGCTATACAACCAATTAGGCGCTACTCAGGTTAAATTAGGCAACGACTTAGAGGCAATCGCAGCTTATGAAGCGAGTGTCAAAGATAAAGAAGAGTTTGGGGATGCATACAATGCCTTGCTGAACCTATACGAGACGCAGCGAAAACAAGCGGCAAAAGCGAAAAATGATGACGACATTCAAAAATGGGTCACAAAAACGGATGCATTGCTCGATATGTCCAAACGGGTCATGCGGTCAGGTTTTGGTTATTAATCTGCTGGGAGGCAATCTACTATGTACAAGAACTTAAAGCAATTGATGGATGAAGCGCAAGCACTTGATTATACAGTTGGCGCCTTTAATGCGCACAACTTGGAAATGGTGCCATCAATGATCACGGCTGCAAAGGATGCAGGATCGCCAATTATCATTCAAACAAGTGTTGCGACGGCTGAATACGTTGGCATGAAGAACTTTGTTGCGGTTTGCAAATCCATGGCGCAAGATCTGTTAGTCGATGTTGATCTGCATCTAGATCACGCTAAGTCATTTGATGCCATTAAAGAAGCCATTGATGCTGGCTATTCCTCTGTGATGTTTGACGGTTCAGCGCTGCCGAATAAGGAAAACATGGAACGGGCACGCCGGGTAGCCGACTATGCACATGAACATGGTGTTTCAGTCGAGTGCGAAATCGGCACAATCGGTGGGACTGAAGAAGGTGTGACCGTCAAGGAAGGCCGGTATACTGACCCGCAACAAGCCATTGCCTTCTTGAATAACGTAGATGTCGAAGCACTAGCTGTCGGCGTTGGTACTCACCACGGCCAATTCAAATCAAAGACCGAATTGAACTGGCCTTTGATTGAAGAATTGCACAAAGAAATCAGCAAACCAATGGTCATTCACGGCGGTACCGGCGTGAACGAAGCTGATTATCATCGTTTAACCGAAAACGGCTTCCGCAAGTTCAATGTTGGGACCGAATTATTAGTTGGTTGGACCCGGAAAGCCAAAGAAATGTTCGGTCAGACCGAGGTCAACAACTCGCTGCGGAACAACATCGAACCATGTAACCAAGTTGTCTACGATATCGTCAAGCACAAGAGTGGTTTGTTCTTAAATAAAGATGCCGAAGTGCCAATTAACGCGTAAGTGGGGAAGAGCGTAACCCGGCTAGAAGTCGATGTGTGACTGTGATGAATTGCGATCAAGGTCCTTAAACGAAGACTTCCGAGCTAGGGAGCCCGTCTAGAGGAGAGGATGACATGATGAGCGATCAAAAGCAGATCTTGGTCCTGCTAGCAGGTGCGCCAGGCACAGGGAAAACGTATACTGCAAATAAGATCATGCAAGCAATCAGCGGATTCGTCTCCCTGCCGCTCGATCTTTTTAAAGAACATCTTTACGATGAGTTAGGCTTTGATAATCTTGAGGAAAAGCAACTCCTCGATGCAGAAGCGAGAGCACGATACTACCGCGGCATTGGCATGCTGATGCAGGAACACAAAATGATTCTGGGCGACTATCCCTTCAGCCGATTGCAAAAACCAGCTCTCGAAAAATTGGCAGCCAAACATCACTATGCGGTTATCACCATCAGATTAGAAGCAGACATCAAGGTACTCTACGATCGCCAGCGAAAACGCGACCTATCCGATCCCCGTCATCTTGGTCATCTCATGAATCACTATCATCGCGGTGATACACTCGAAAACATCAGCGAAACGCCTGATGGCATGCCGACATTTGAAGTGTTTAGCAATCGCGTGCAAGATCGAGGCTACCAGACGTTTCAGCTTGGTCAGTTGATTCGAGTGGATGTGAATGATTATGGGGCAGTGGATTATCGGGGGTTGGTGGAGGCGTTGAGAGAAGCGATTAGAGGCGTTGAATTCTTAACCCGATAGTGAAATCAGTTATCAAGACTTGCGATTTTTAATAATAGCTTTCAAATAACCTTGTCCCGAGCTTTGGAAACAAGGTTATTTTTGTGGGGATTTTTGTAATTGTAACGAAGTGCACAAAAGAGAATGTTAGATTTGTTTAAATAGAAAGCTGTTTATCAAGAGTTTTGGAAAAAAAAGGTTCAACTTTATTTAAAAATAATCTTGACTAGTGAATAAATTCACTTATAGTAGTTACTGTTGGTAGCTACCATTTTGATACTTTCATTTCTGAGGGGAGATGATGAATTGTGGATCCTGAACTAACAGACTTGTTCAAGCAGTTTCATTTTTCTAAGTACGAGAGTCAGTGTTACGTCACGATGCTTCAATTACCAGCGAGTACCGGGTACGAAATCGCAAAACGATCAGGTATTCCGCGGTCAAAAATCTATGAAGTTCTGAATCGTATGACGGAACGTGGCATTGTTTTGGCAAGCAAGAGTGATCCAACGTATTACAACGTTATCTCTGCTGATGAATTAGTGACAACACTCGGACACCAAGCTTCTGCCCAGTTGGCACGAATAAAAACACGATTAGCGAATGTGGAGACTAAACAAGATGGTGAACTGATTTATTCAATTCCCAACAGAAAACAGACACAGGACAAACTGTCAGACTTATTAGCGCATTGCGAGAAGTCGCTTTACTTACAAATCTGGAAAGAAGATATCAGTTCGGACATTTTAGGAGAACTAACACGACTTTCTAAGATTCTTGATCATTTCGTCGTCATTCTGTTTAGTAATCGTCATGACTATCACATGCCTTTTACACGAGTATATCCGCACTGGTTTGAACGTGATAAACTACTGGACTTCGGCGGCCGGTGGGTTAATGCCGTCATTGATGGTGCTGAGGTTCTTTATGGCACTTTCGGGGATGAAGGTGATGATGTCATCTATACGAGAAATCATTCGTTTGTTTTCATTGCGCAAGAATATGTGATTCACGATGCGTATGATCTGAGAACGCTGGAAACTTTAGATGCAGCAGCAAAGAAGGCGTTTGGTCCGGATCTCGAAGGCGTCAGAGATATTTATATGATGGATAGAAAAGGGAAGAATGCTCATGATTAAGATCTTATTGGGATTAATCGTACTAATTAATTTAGGCTTTGTATTTTACTTTATCCGTGACTTGCTCCGGCATCGTTCAGAGGTTATGTCGGAACCTGCAACGACATGGGCATTGCCATTTAGCTCATTTATTATTTTCTTACTTTCAACTTTTGGCATTTCTGATTTTGCTATCAGTACGGCACTTTACCCTAAGGCTAAATGGGTTTCAATTAAGAAACTGCCAGGCACCTTAAACACGCAATGTGTTGTCCCCGTTGCTGCAATGGCACTTTCTTACATCACCGCCATTACTGTCGATATTAAAACGCTAGCCGTATGTATCATCGCGGCAGTCATTGGTGCTTACATCGGACCTAGGTTTGTTGTTAAACTGCCAGCTAACACAATTAAGAAGTTTGTGACAGCAGGTCTGATTATTGCCGCGTTAATGATTTTAGCGGGTAAGTTCAATTGGATTCCTGCTAACGGAACAGCAACGAGCTTATCTGGCTGGAAATTAATGCTAACTGCAATCCTGCTGTTCATTTACGGTGCTCTTAACAACATCGGTATTGGTTCCTATGCTTTGACGATGGCCACGGTTTATGCGATGGGGCTCAATCCATCAGCTGCTTTTCCAATCATGATGGGAGCCGCAACATTCTCAGTTTCAACGAGTTCGATTCAATTCGTTAAGTTGGCTGATTATAGTCGAAAAATCACATTATTCACTTCAACTTTTGGTGTGCTGGGTGTCTTAGTTGCCGTCTTTTTCGTTAAAAGCTTAGATACTAGTATGTTACAGTGGCTGGTTATCATTGTGCTACTTTATTCCGCAATCAGCATGGCATTGTCCTTGCGTCAAAAGGGAGAAGCATAGCATTGCTGTTTCAGGTTCAACAATTATAGGAGGATTATGATGCGCGTTTTAACGAAAAAGGATGTTCAAGCAGTTTACTCAATGAAAGATGCAATCGCTGATGATAAGATTGCACTGGCAGCATATTCAAAGGGTGATGCCACCGTTCCATTGAGAACGAATATTGATGTCAAACCTGATAATGGGCAAAGTCTTTACATGCCTGGTTATGCAGCCGGTAAAGAACCAGCATTGGGTGTGAAGATCGTATCCGTTTACCCTAATAACATTGATAAGGGTCTTCCTAGCGTTCCCGCAACAATGGTTAGTCTGAACCCAAAGACTGGTATTGTGTCAGCAATTATTGACGGTACTTACCTTACTCAGCTTCGAACAGGTGCGCTTCAAGGTGCAGCCACTGATTTGATGGCTAACCCTGATGCAAAAGTGGCAACGCTCATCGGTACTGGCGGTCAGGCACCAACACAACTAGAGGCCATGCTAAACGTTCGTCAATTGACGCGTGTTTACGTTTCAGATATTGATAAAGATCGTGCTGCAAAGTTTGCACAGGACATGACAAGACGCTTTGGTAAGCAATTTAAGGTTGAAATTCTCCCAGCAGTTGACTTACAAAAGGCTATTCGAGCATCTGATATTATCACATCGGTCACAACATCAAAACAGGCGACTTTTGATGCTGCCGATGTTAAATCGGGAGCACATATCAACGGTATCGGCGCATACACTCCGCAAATGCATGAGATCCCCGCAGAACTAGTTAAACAGGCAGATATTGTTATCTTTGATACGATGGATGGCGTATTAGCCGAAGCGGGAGATATGATCAGTCCACTGAAGAATGGGCTGGTTTCAAAAGATCAGTATTCAGGTGAGTTAGGACAACTTATTAATGGCGATATTAAAGGCCGAGATAGCCATGACCAAATCACATTGTTCAAGGCCGTTGGCACCGCCGTTTTAGATGTCGTTGTTGCTGAAAAAATTTTACAAGCGGCGGCGAAAGCAGACAAAGGGACTACGATTGATCTGTAGTAGATTGAAGGATTAAATGTTGGTCGGCATTATTTAAAACTGCAAGGCTGAATAGAGACTAAGCAAAAGGCGTCTTGATTGAGAGTGAAAATTCTTAATCAAGACGCCTTTCTTAAGTTGCAGGAGATTTATCACGTGAGACATAGGGTCTTCAAGGGTCACTTAAAGCTGTCCCGCAAAGCGCATTAGCAGCGTTAGTTATTTGATCCTTTCTTGGCATTAATCGTTGCACCTTAACCAGTCATAGTAGGTACTGCGGGGGATATGGAACACTTTGAGAACGACGTGCATGATACAGGTGATCCTGCCAGAGTTCAATTCCTACAGATAGCATTAATGTTAATAAATAGCTTTGATGTATATAAATAGAATTAATAGTATATTTGTTATTGAAATGACGAAAGTAAGATGGAAAGCCTACATCAAAAATTGCTGATGCTATGTTTATAATATAATTTTTGTTTAATATTTTTTGTTAATGACGGTTATTCGTGCATACTGTAAACCAAATGATATAATGACAATGTTTGGTCAATAACTAAGGAGGCAGTTTTATGTCTGAGTATATTACTGTAAAAGACGGAACTAGGATATCATATGATGTTCATGGAGAAGGAAGCCCAATACTTCTAATTCACGGTGTTACTGACTGTAAAGAGACTTATGATACGGATTTGCCGTTTCTAACTAAAAATCACCATGTTTATCGTTATGACCTTCGAGGCCATGGAGCTTCAGATCATCCAAAGCATCCATTTACCCTAGAGAACCATATCGAAGATGCATTAGCAGTCATCTCAAAACTGAATTTGCACAATTTTGTCTTGTACGGTGGCTCCTTGGGAAGCTACATAGCAGAAGCAGTTGCAACCAAAATTCCACAAGACTTAAGTGGCTTGATTTTGAATGTCTCGGCTGCGCATAATCCAGCATCAGCGCTTGCTGACACGGCAAAGAATGACAATATCCCCTTAGACAAAGTTGAAAGGAGAGATTATTGGATTCGCCACTTAACCATTGATAAGGGTAATATCAAGCAACTAACGGATTCAGGATTTCAAAAAAACAGCTTGTCTCCTGAGGATGAAGATAGAGCGCTAAGATCTATAACGGCATTTGATTTTAGAAATGAATTGCCAAAAATCACATGTCCGACCTTGATTACGAGTGGTTTGTATGATCCCGTCAATGGGCCATCAAAGGGAATTGAGATTCAGAAGTATATTCCGAATGCTTGCTTTGTGGTCTTTAAATCAGGACATCTTCAACGACTTGAGATGCCAACAGCCTACCACCATGTTGTTGATGATTTTATCGAAACAGTCGCTCGCTAAAATGGCAATAGCGTCAGGTATCATCAACTCAACAAGAACCAACACATTTGCTAGTTTTAAAAGTGAGTATGCGTCTGCTGACCAATAATGGAAAACGTAACACATGCTTGAGAGGATAACGTAAAAGCGGGTACCAAAGTCCTTTAGAAATTGGTCAACACGTTGTCACTTTTTTATCCCTTTATCTATGAGCTTTGACTACCTTGAAATCGAGGCTTTTGTGTTCCATCAAGGGTGTAGCGGATAGCATAGTGCAGAAGGGCGGGCAAAATGGCCTTAGCGATTTTTAACTTATTATCAATAATTTTGATATTCATCATCATTTGGCTAACACGCAAAGAAAAAGTCGCAACGCGAGCGGGACGATATAACCGAGCCTTCTTGATTATTATTGCGGTCATAGAGATTGTTTTAATTATTTCGGAAACATTTATTTTCAAGGATTCAATTTCACTTCAATCTGCATCATTTTCTTGTAGCTTGTTACTTCTGATAAACCTGTTACTTAGCTATAGAATGCATTAAGCAGCAAATAAGTGCCATCACTTTTCAATCTCATGGAAAGTGATGGCACTTTTTAAATGGCGCACAAATGATGGTAAAAAAACAATCAACGCTATCCACTCGAACTAACGACGGAAGAAAAACGGCAGCTTAAAGCACTTTGTCGCATTGTCAAGGAATGACCTTCAATATGGTTGCAACAATTGATGGTTTCCAGAAGGATATTAGATCGGATAAAAGGCTAAAACATGCCGAATCTCCTTTTTAGCCAACTTAAAACAAAAATTGTTTCATGCCTTAGTGATGAAGATCGGTCAAGGACTGCTTAAGCTCCGCTATGTATCGAACGGCTGTATTTGTTTTAAATATCTCTAATCTGTTAATTATCGTACAAACTAATTATGTCAGAAACTACAGCGTAGGAGCCGACTTTCTACTGAATTTAAACAGGCTACGAATTTTTGAATTGATTTTGGTGAAATCCAAGTAATTAATTTTTTGATTTGCTTAAAGTTAAATTTTTCAGCAATCTGGGGGCTGCTTAATGCCTCAGCAACCGATTAAACCAAAATATCGAAAAAATTTTTCTATTTTTTGACATTTCAATTGTGGCTTTTGTGCTATTATCATGTTGCTTTATGTTGCCTGCTTATTTATTTATTAACATAAAGTGCCTATCACCAGACAAATAAGCAAGACAACCAAGTATATGAATTTAAATTTAAGGAGATTAACATATGATCTTTGATACTAAACAACACTACAAAATGTACAAAAAAGGCAAATATTGGGCTTTTGCGGCAATTACATTAGCTACAGTTAGCCTTTCTGGTCTTATAAGCAACGATACTTCGGTTCATGCTGATACTTTAAATAGCGAGGCAAACACTGCCAAAAACGCATCCAATGGATATCAAGACTCTCCTCAAAAAACAAATGAACAGCTTAATCAGGGGTCTACTGAAAGCTCGGCTCTAAGCAAGACAAGCATTAATCCGACAATTAATGCTAACACTGCAGCAAATAACTCTACTAATAGTGGTGACAACCAATTAACGAATAATGTTCCAACTAATAAAACCTCTAGCAATAATACTATTGCTTCAAGCAATTCTTCTAATGAAAGCACAAAGGTTAATGCGACTTTAAGCTCGGTTTCTGGAGCGAATGTTTCAATGACCTCAGACGGTCTTGGAACAAGCTCCTCACCAGTTAATGGCGATAATTCTGTCACATTTACTTTTTCACTTAGCACGATTATTGGGAAACAAGAGCTACATGCTGGTGATACGATTGTTCTAAATGTAGATAGCCAGGGCTTAAATTATAATACCGTTGGCTTATCTGGAGGAGCTCCTTATTTTAGTATGACAAAGAGTCCTTCAACAAACACAATTACTTTAACTGCGACGGAAGACATAAATTGGACCACCACTGATCCAATAGTGTTTTCAATTTATGGAAACCCCTTAGATATTTCAGGAAATAACAATATAAGAACTTATCCAATTACGTCGACTTATAATGATAATAAAAACAACCAAAGTGTTGTTTTGACACCATCCAACACAAATCTTTACGTCAAAACGAATGGCGGTGGAGGATGGAATGTCTTGGGGTCAGGCGTATATCCTAGCGATGTATGGGGCGCTCCTTTTAGCAAAGATTATTTCAATAATTATGTTGGTGGTACTGCAAACAATACTGGTACTTATATATATAGTCAGAATGCAATGAAATTCACGGCTGGCTATTTCAACACTTCATCTTCTGACTATACTGATGGCGTTCTTAAAGTTAATTCAGATTACGTCATTGATCAGAAGTCCATTGTTATATCTATTGGTCGGATTGGCTCATATACGGCCATGCTTAATCCAAATATTGTTTGGGATGCTGATGGTAAAGGCTTTACGCTTAATATCGGTTCACTGCCCAGAACTGGAAATAACAGTGTTGCAGTCACTTTTTTTGTGAAAACCGCAAGTATTAATGATAAGCCTACTTTAAATTCAGTTTTAACAGCGTTGGATCCTTCTGGGGCTGCAACTAGTGTAAATGGTACGGCTCATGGAAAATATGTTCCCACGAGCAATGGATCCTTCACGCCTAATATCACTGCAAGTGATAAAACGATATACAGTACTCAAAAGTTATCTGAATCTGATCTGTTAGCATTAGCCACGGCAAAAGATCAAACAGATGGAGATATTAGCAAAAATATAACTATTAAAGAAATAGGTGGGTTTAAACTTGACGATACGAATGCTGCAGGTACATATACTATCGCGTATGCAGTGACGAATAGTTCCGGAAATACAAGTACAACAACATCTACCATCACCGTAAAGGCAGATCAAACTAGTACCAAGGCAAAGGACAGCACTTTAGTGGCTGGCCCAGACACCAAGTGGAATGCGGCGGATAATTTCGTGAGCGCCACTGATGCCGACGGCAATGGGATTGATTTCAAGAGTGTAAATGTATCCGGAAGTGTTGATCCAACCAAGCCAGGCAAGTATGAAGTGACCTATAGCTACACTGATGCAGGTGGGAACCAAGTCAGTGCGAAGGCAACGATTACGGTTGTTTCCACAAAGGCATCAATTAAAGCAAAGGACAGCACTTTAGTGGCTGGCCCAGACACCAAGTGGAATGCGGCAGATAATTTCGTGAGCGCTACTGATGCCGACGGCAATGGGATTGATTTCAAGAGTGTAAATGTATCCGGAAGTGTTGATCCAACCAAGCCGGGCGATTATGAAGTGACCTATAGCTACACTGATGCAGGTGGGAATCAAGTCAGTGCGAAGGCAACGATTACGGTTGTTTCCACAAAGGCATCAATTAAAG